>Ga0102952_1000457_pt1 | contig 15435 bp, 13 predicted proteins | sample SalPon2A_C_D1_MG_FD_78506 | JGI IMG/M metagenome (GOLD analysis project Ga0102952, IMG submission 78506) | Soil microbial communities from South San Francisco under conditions of wetland restoration - Salt Pond MetaG R2A_C_D1_MG | ecosystem: Environmental > Terrestrial > Soil > Wetlands | place... | reverse complement strand
CTGTCTCCGCCTCGATGAAACTCGCCACCTGGAACGTCAATTCGCTGCGCGTGCGCATCGAGCATGTGCTCGCCTGGAGTGCCCAGGTCCGCCCCACGCTCCTCGCCCTGCAGGAAACCAAGGTGGCGGACGAAGCATTTCCCGCCGAGGCGCTGGCCGAGGCCGGCTGGCAGGTGCTGCACGCGGGGCAGCCCGCCTATAACGGCGTGGCCGTACTCGGCACCGGCCCGCTCGAATTGCTGGCCGATTCGCTGCCCGGGTTTGGCGACGAGCAGAAGCGGCTGCTTGCGGTGCGGATGGGCGAGGTTGCGATCGTCAATGTCTACGTTCCCAACGGGCAGGCGATCGGCACCGACAAATACCGGTACAAGCTCGAGTGGCTGGATGCCCTGAACGCCTACCTTCGCACCCTGCTCGGCGACCATGAACAGGTGGCGGTGATGGGCGATTTCAACATCGCGCCCGAGGATCGCGACGTGCACGACCCCGCGGCCTGGGAAGGTTCGGTCCTGGTGAGCGAACCGGAGCGCCAGGCCTTCCGTGACTTGCTCGGGCTGGGGCTGAGCGACAGCTTCCGCCGTTTCGAGCAGCCCGAGCAAAGTTATTCGTGGTGGGATTATCGCCAGGCCGGTTTCCGCCGCAACCGGGGGCTGCGCATCGACCACATCCTGATGTCGCCGGCGCTGGCCGGGCGCTGTCGCAAGGTGCATATCGACACCGAACCGCGGGCCTGGCAGCGTCCTTCCGACCACGCGCCGGTCATGGCCGAGATCGAGTAATGTCACGCGAACCCGCAGCGCGCCCCTTCCGGTTGCGCGCCGGAACGCTGATCGCGGACAAGTACCGCGTGCTGGCACGTCTCGGCAGCGGCTGGGAAGGCGAGGTGTACCACGTGGAGGAACTGGCGACCGGCATCGAGCGGGCGGCCAAGCTGTTCTATCCCGTGCGTGACCCCAACGGCCGGGTGAGCGCCTGGTACGCGCGCAAGATGGACCGGCTGCGCAAGTGCCCGATCCTGATTCCCTACCTCACTTCGGAAGCGATAACGCTTCGCGGGCAGCCGATGCGGATGCTGGTATCGGAACTGGTCCAGGGGCAGGTGCTGTCGAAGTTCCTGCGCCACCAGCCGGGCCGCCGGCTCACGGCGTTCGAGGCGCTGGTGTTCCTGCACCGGCTGGCCGTCGGACTGGAATCGATCCACGCGCTGGCGGACTATCACGGCGACCTGCATGCAGAAAACCTGATCATTCGCCGGATAGGTATCGACTTCGAACTGCGGCTGGTCGATGCTTACCGCTGGAGTGGTTCGCGCCGGGTCAGCATGCGCGAGGACGTGGTCGATGCGGTGCGCCTTTTCCACGAGGCGCTCGGAGGCAAGACGCGCTATGCAACGCAGCCGCCGGAGGTCAAGGCGATCTGCCGGGGGCTCAAGAAGTCGCTGATCCTGCGCCGCTTCCCCACCGCCACGGCGCTGCGCCGTCACCTGGAAAACTTTGCCTGGGAACCGCCGCGCGGCTGAGGGCGCGGTTCCTAGAAGCGCAGGTGCAGGGAGGCGCCCACCGTGTAGTTGCGTCCCGGGGCCGGCTGGTAATAGCGTCCGTTCGAATCGCCGACCACCACGGCGCCCACGTAGCGTCGGTCGAACAGATTGTCCACGCGCACGAATTCCTCGAAGTGCCAGGAGCCGGCTTGCTGCCGGAAACCCGCCCGCCAGTTCGCCACGGCGTAGGGGGAGGCCGCGGCCGAATTGCCGCTGTCCACGTAGACCCGGTCGCGGTACTGCCCCTCGGCGGTGGTGTAGAAGCCCGTCGGCGGCGCTTCCCACGTCAGGCCCACGTAGGCCGTGCGGCTCGGCACACCCGGCATGCTGTTGCCGTCATTCGCGCCGCCGTCGTAACGGGCATCGATGTAGCTCAGGGCCACGATCGTGCTCAGGTGGTGGGCGAACGATCCGGTCAGTCGCAGCTCGACCCCGTCGCGCAGCGTGGCCGCGGCGTTTTCGTAGCTGGTGCGCCCGTTCAGTGATTGGGCAACCACGATGTCGTCGCGGGTGCGGATATGGAACACCGAGGCATCGATCCGTACGGGTCCGGCAAGCGCTTTCACGCCGGCCTCGTAGTTGTCGCTCACCGCGGGCGCGAGGTTCAGGTTGAGTCCCGGCGCGCCGTCGGGCCGGTAGGCGAGTTGATAGAACGTCGGCGTCTGGAAGCCGCGACCGGCATTGGCATACAGGTGCAGGTGCGGGTTGATCCGGTATAGCGTGCCGGCGACCGGGTCGGTGCGGCTGTAGGTGACCTGGCCGCTGTCGTTCGGGTTGGTCGCGGTGATGTAATGGTCCTGTGAAGTAAAGCGCACCCGGTTGTGCCGCAGTCCGCCTGCGAACGTCCATGCCGGCGTGGCATCGAACCGTGCCTGCAGGTACTGGTCGAAATCGTCGACCACGTCGAACTCGTCGCGGCGCAAGGCGCCTGCCGTGCCGACGTCGTTGACGTAGCCCTTGCGGTACTCGTTTTCGCGGTCGTAGTCGATTCCGGCCGTCAGGGTGTAGGGCCGGCCCCCGATCCATCCGTCGTGGATCACGTGACCACGGGCGCCGCCGAAGTGATCGGCCAGATCGACGACGCCGCCCGAGGAGAGTCCCGTGTCGCCCGCGAAAGGCAGGAACTGCACGACGCTGCGCGTGCCGGCGTAGGCGGTGGCGTGCAGGGTATCGTCGGGGCCCAGCGGCGTGTCGCTGACGATTCCGCCCTGGGCATGGTGCACGTCCTTGCGCGCGTCATAGGCGACCGCCCGCGGATTGGCCTGGCTCGGGTCCTGCGCCACCTGCATGGCGGTGAGGCCGGAGGGATCCTCGGCCTGTTGGTGGAACAGGGTGGCAACGACGGTCAGCGTCGTGGGGCCCACTGCGTAGCGGGTCTTGGCATAGAGTTGCTTGCGGGTGGCGGCGCTGTGCTCCCGGTACCCCTCGGTGTGGAAGCGGGTTGTGGTGAGACGGTAACTGCCCGCGGCGCCGAGCGGGCCGCCGAACCCGAGGGCGGCCTGCGTGGCGCCGAAGCTGCCTAGCCAGTCGCGCAGTGAGAGCGTCGGCTGATCGGGGCCGTCGAGCGTCGTCGCCCGGATCACGCCGCCCGGACTGTTGCCGTAGCCGAGCGCGAACGGCCCGCGCAGCACTTCGATGCGGTCGATCGCCGGCAGGTCGAAAACCTGCGGCTGGCCCTGGCCGTCCGGCATGGTCGCCGGCAATCCGTCGAGGAGCAGGCGTATACCCTGCACGCCGAAGGATGCCAGTGAGCCGAACCCGCGTATCGATATCTGCAGGTCCTGGGCGTAGTCCTGGCGGTTCTGGGCGACCACGCCCGGCACTGCCTGCAGGCTCTCCGACAGGTTGACCTGCGGCTGGCCGCGTGCAATGTCACGGCGGTCCAGTGTCGTGACCGACTCGGGCACGTCGAAGCTTGGTGCCAGCCGGCGCGTGCCCGAGACGACGAGCGGCGCGAGCAGCGTCGTGGCCGCCACCGGCGCCCCTGCTGTCGCGGCCCCCGGCGCGGGCGCCGCCGCGGCACCCGCGGCGAACGCCAGGCCCGCCAGGGTTGCCGTAATGAATGCCCGTCCGGTCATCACCGGTCATTGTGCGGCAGGGCGAACGCGATCACGTAATCGCCGCGCCTGGTGCCCAGGCCGCCATGCCCCCCTGCCACTATCACTACGTACTGGCGACCGTTCACGGCATAGGTCATCGGAGTGGCCTGGCCGCCGGCCGGCAAATGGTATTTCCATACCACTTTTCCGGTCTTGAGATCGAAGGCGCGGATATAGTCGTCGAACATCGTTGCGGCGATGAACACCAGCCCGCCGGCGGTGACGATGGGCCCGCCCATGTTCGGCACGCCGACATTGAAATGCAGGTGGGGTGTCACCCCGAGCGGGACCTTCCAGAGGATCGTCCCGTGTTTCATGTCCACGGCCGTGAGTTCCCCCCATGGCGGCTTGACGCAGGGGATGCCAAGCGGGGACATGAAGGCCCTGCGGCGCATGGCGTAAGGCGTGCCCGCCATGCGCGAGAAATCCCAGTCCTTGTATGCCCCGGATTTGTATTGGGCCCCGAGCTGGTCGCGGGGCACCAGCGCGACCAGCATCGGGAGATCATTGGTGTTAACCACCGCGATCTGGTTATGGGGGTCGAATGCCAGCCCGCCCCATTCCACGCCGCCGGCATAGCCGGGCATCTCGATCGAGCCCTTGAGGCTCGGCGGCGTGAAGATGCCTTCCGAGTGGAAGTTCTTGATGCTGTCCCGGCACCACAGCTCGTCCCAGTAGGTCAGGCCCCAGGCGTCGGACGGTGTCACCGGTTTCTGGCGCACGAGCGGCGGCGGGGCGGCGGGGAACGGTTGCGTGGGCGAGGGGTTTTCACCGGGCACGCCGTCGGTCGGTACCGGGCGTTCGGTGATCGGGAACACGGGCTGGCCGGTCAGGCGGTTGAAGGTGAAGATCATGCCCGTCTTGGTGGCCTGGATCACCGCCGGGATGGTCTTGCCGTCGTGGTCCAGTTCGGCCAGTACCGGTTGCGCCGCGAGGTCGTAGTCCCACAGGTCGTGGTGGATGAGCTGGCGGGCCCAGACGATCCTGCCGGTATCCGCATCGAGCGCCACCAGCGAGTTGGCCCAGCGGTCGTCGCCCGGCCGGTCGCCGCCGAAGAAATCCGGGCTGGCCGAGCCGGTGGGCACGTAGACGATATGGTGCGCCGGATCGGCGGAAAGGACGCCCCACGCATTGGCCGCGCCGGTCACGCTCGCCGCTTCCGGGCTCCACTGCGCGTAAACGGGGTTGACGGGCGTGCGGGGAATGGGATCCCAGCTCCACAACAGCTTTCCGGTGCGGACATCGAACGCGCGCACGATGCCGAGTTCGAGCTTCACGCCGCGGTTGTCGCCGACCGACGATCCCGTGACGATCTTGTCGCCGATCACCACCGGCGGCGAGGTCACCAGGTAATTGCGCCACTCCTTGCCCGGGGTCAGGCGCACATGCTGTCTCAGGTCGAGCACCCCGTTGTCGGCGAAGCCGGTGCAGGGATCGCCCGTCGCGGCATCCAGTTCGAGCATCTGCCCCGCGAGCGTGGGGGCGATGATGCGGGCATGACACGCGACCGTCGCCGGCGTCTTGCCGTCCACCCAGATAGATACGCCGCGCGAGGCGGCGTCGGAGTAATGCACGCGCGGCACCTGGCTGTCGTGGCGCCAGCGCAGTTTGCCGGTGGCCGCGTCCACGGCGACGACGTTGGTTTCGGAGGTAGTGAAGTACAGCGTGCCGTCGTAAAGGATGGGGGTCGCCTCGAATGTCATGTGGGTCGCCCACGCGTCACCCGGGAAGCCCTTGCCGGTTTCACCGGTGCGAAAGATCCAGGCCACCTTCAGGCGGGACGCGTTGGCGGGCGTGATCTGGTTCAGCGGGGCGTATCGCGTGCCCCCGGCGTTGCCGCCATAGTGCGACCAGCCCGGGGACGTCTGGCCCAGGGCGACCAGGGGGGATACGGCGAGGGCGAGCAGGAAAACGAAGCGAATGCGCATCATGGGATCCTCGTGGAACGGATGAGCCAATTTAGTCACGGATCGGGCTCGAGGGGCGGGTGACAGTGACCAGAGGCGGCCGACCAGTGGCAAGCGGCGAAGCGGGAGTGACGAACGGCGCGGCTCAGGCCCCCAGGAGCGTGCCCAGGCGGCTGCGGTAGCGGCGGCTGAGCTTCACCTCGGTGCCGTTTTCCAGCACGATCCGGTAATCGCCGTTGTCCCAGGGCCGGATTTCGCGCACGTGTTCGATGTTGACGAGGTAACTGCGATGGACGCGGGCGAAGCGTTTCGGGTCGAGGCGCCGTTCCAGCGAGGTCAGCGACTCGCGCAGCGGATAGGCGCTGTTCCCGGCGTAGAGCGTGACGTAATTGCCGTTGGCCTGGATGTGGTCGACGTCGGCGAGATTCACGATGAATTCGCGGCCCAGCTTGCGGACGACCAGGCGCTCCAGCGGCGCCGCTGATCCAACGTGTCCCGGCGCCGGGGGCGCCGCGCCCTCGGCTCGTGTTCTGCGGTAGAGGTGGAATGCGAAAACCACCGCGAGAATGATCGCGTAGGTCACCACGTCCTTGCGGTACTCGTAGAGCCAGGTGCCGAGCAGCGGTCCGAAGTCATAATTCAGGCCCGCCATGGCATAAATCAGTTTGCGCAGGCCGACCATGAAAACTACGTGGACGATCGAAAAGGGCACCGTGGCAAACGCGTGCAGGGGCAGCAGCCATTTCCACGACTGGCGCGTGAGCGGGTAGCGCCGATCGGCCCAGGCAATCACCGGGATCAGGCAGGCGATGGCGATGATGCTGGTGAATTCCCAGGAAAAGGGTTTCCACGGGGAGATGAAGTCGCCGAGGCGTGCGCGGTTGCTGATCACCGTCAGGGAATTGACCACGGCATTGGCAATAAGCAACACCGCGAAAAAGGCGATTTCCAGGTAGCGCGGCCGGGGCCCCTGCTGGCGGGGTGCGGCAGCGCAATCACTACCGGTCATGGCGGGAATGCATACGTATATCGGTGCCGAATCCGGATCATAGCACGCGGCCCGGCGCGCCTTGCGCCCGCGTGAAGCGTCGGAAATGGCGCGCCCTAGAGGATTCGAACCTCTGACCTCAGCCTCCGGAGGGCTGCGCTCTATCCAGCTGAGCTAAGGGCGCGACAGGCGACATTGTAGCGTGTCGAGCGGGTCATGTTCGAACCCGGGCGGGCGGTGCCTTATAATTACGCAGGCCCCGGATGAATCAGGGCTCACTTGGCGCAAGCGCAGACGGAGCACAGAATGACACTGCACGACGACAGAACCTTTATCCGCCACTTCTCCTGGGTGTTGGTGGCGCTTGTTGCCATCACGATCCTGTTCATTTTCCTCGCGTTTCTGATCGTCGGGGAGACGGGGGTCGACGGCCATAGCGGCTATACCTACGTGCAGTACATGAAGTCCCACCCGATGTCTTCGGGCAAGGGCATGATGGGAGCCGCCTCGGCCGCAACGGGCGGCCAGCAGGGATCGGCTGCCGCGAGCGCCGCGACCAGCGCGGTGGCGGCCAACGGTGCCCGGCCCAATGGCGAGGCGATCTGGAAGGCGCACTGCGCGGCCTGCCATGCGAGTGGCGTGGCCGGTGCGCCCAAGATCGGAGACACCCAGGTCTGGGGCCCGATCCTCGCCAAGACCGACCAGGCGACGCTGTACAAACACGCGATCAACGGCTTCAGTGGCGAGCGGGGCTACATGCCGCCCAAGGGCGGCGCGTCCAACCTGAGCGATGCCGATGTCAAGGCCGCGGTCGATTACATGGTGGGCAAGAGCGGCGGCTGAGCCGTAACCGGATACGATTGAAAAAGGGCAGCCCGCGGGCTGCCCTTTTTTATGCCGCGAGCAGCGCTTACTTGATGATGCGAAGCGTCAGCGGGTAGCGGTAGGTCACGCCTTCGCTGGCCTTGACTGCGGCCAGGATCACGAAAACCAACCAGACAATGACCAGGGCGATCATCAGGAAATAACCGATCAATATCAGGAACAGGATGCAGCAGATGACGCCCGCGATGGCGATGGTGATGTTGAAATTCAGCGCCTCCTTGCCCTGGTCGTCGACGAAGGGCATGGTGTCCTTCTTGATCAGCCACATCACCAGCGGGCCGATGATGTTGCCGAACGGGATGACGAACCCGACCAGTGCGGAGATGTGCGTGAATACCGCCATCTGGCGCTCGGCGGGATCGATGCCGCCGTTCGTCGGGGCCGGTTGCCCTGATGCCTGCTGTTCGCTCATAGGGGATGCTCTCCGGGTGCGGATAAAACACGTGATTAGTCTAGCTTACCGGCGCCGGGAGGCGAATCTCCCCTGAAATGGCTATCATGAAGGCACAAAACACATAAGGGGGGGCCGCGATGGCCGGGGAGACGACAGGGCAACGCCCGATGGCGGAAACCTGCAGCCGCGAGCGCTGCTACATCGCCGAGTGGTGGAACGACGGCAGTGACAAGGCGGTGTCGATAGCCCGGGTCCGGGTCGAGCCGGGTGTGCGGACCGAGCCGCACCGGTTGCGCGATATCAACGAGCGCTACCTCATCCTGAGCGGCCACGGCCGCATGGATGTCGCCGGTCGGAGTCGCAACGTCGGACCGGGGGACGTGGTCGTTATCGCGGCCGGGGAAACACAGTGCATTACCAACACGGGTGAGCGCGACCTCGGGTTTTTGGCCGTGTGTACGCCGCGGTTCCGCCCGGAGTGCTACGAGGCGATTACTGAAGGATAAGACCTCTCGCAGAGGCGCCAAGGTTCTGTAGGAGCGGGCCATGCCCGCGGTCATGGGAGCGCCGGCGTCCCGCCGGCTCTGGTTATTGTTTGGCCCTCCCGGCGGGGCCACTTTTGTTTCGCCAAAAGTAGCGAAAAGCATCGTGCCGAGCGTTCGCGGCCGCAAGACCTGCGGCCTTGCGGCTCCCCTGCGATGCTCGCCCGCAACGGGCCGGTCGGCAACTCGGCTTTTGCCATATATGGCAAAAGCCTCAAACACTCCTCCCTGTTCCCCCGTTGCGTGCTCCGCTTCTCGGCGCGCCCGACGGCACACCCTGGAGAGAGTGTAGGAGCGGGACCTGCCCGCGATTGGTTAACTGGATACCGGCCTTCGCCGGTATGACGGTGAAAGACTTTATTGAAACCCCGTCATTCCTGCGGAAGCAGGAATCCAGTCGGCACGATTCGCGACGGGGACCGTCGCTCCTGCAATCCTTCGATCTACTCCGTTATCACATCTTCTGCAGGAGCGGTCGTCCCGGCCGCGATTGGATCGATACGTCGAATCCCGTTTCGTTGGGCCGTAGCGCCTCTGCGAGAAAATCTTTACCGCCGGGTCGGCCAGAGCAGCAGGACGAGTCCCGCACCGGCGATAGTCCAGGCGGCCCAAACGGGATGCCAGGCGAGTCCGATCAGCACCGCGCCGGAGACGAGCAGCGCGCCGCCGGCCTGCCCGCGGCGCCGCGAGCGCCGCTCGGCGGACAGTTCTTCGGCCACGCCGCGCAGCACGTCCCGGTCCAGCTTGAATTCGAGGTCGCCGTCCACCAGGCGGTTGAGCGCGGCGAAGGCGAGCTTGGGGGTCTGCGCGATCATCGGACCCAGTTCGGGCAGGTCGCGCTGCAGGTTGCGCCAGGTCCCGCGCGGGCCCACGCGCTCGCGCATCCACTCCTCCAGGAACGGGCGCGCCGAGGACCACAGGTCGAGGTCCGGGTAGACCATGCGCCCCAGGCCCTCGATGTGCAGCAGCGTCTTCTGCAGCAGGGTGAGCTGGGGCTGGATCTCCATCTGGAAGCGGCGCTCGGTCTGGAACAGGCGCAGCAGCAACTGGGCGAAGGAGATGTCCTTGAGCGGACGGTTGAAGATCGGCTCGCACACGGCGCGCACGCCGGCGGCGAATTCGTTCACCCGCGTGCCCTTGGGCACCCAGCCCGATTCCACGTGCAGGCTCGCGACCTTGTCGTAGTCGCGGTTGAAGAAAGCGAGGAAGATCTCGGCGAGATAGCGCTGGTCTTCGGCGTTCAGGGTGCCGCAGATGCCGCAGTCCACCGCGATGTAGGTGGGAAAGGCCGGGTCGCTGGCGTCGACGAACAGGTTGCCGGGGTGCATGTCGGCATGGAAGAAGTTGTGCTTGAACACCTGGGTGAAAAAGATCTCCACGCCATTTTCCGCGAGCTGCTTCATGTCGACACCGGCGGCCTCGAGCGCCTCGAGATCGTCGATCGGGATGCCCGCTATGCGCTCCATCACCAGCACACCGGTTCGCGTGTAGTCCCAGTACACCCTGGGCACGTAAAGCAGCGGCGATTCCTCGAAATTGCGTCGCAGTTGCGAGGCGTTGGAGCCCTCCTGCACGAGATCGAGTTCGGCATGGATGGTGTTGTCGTATTCGCTCACCACTTCGGTCGCATGCAGTCGCCGTGCATCGTCGAGATAGCGCTCGGCGAAACGGGCGAACAGGTACATCAGCGACAGGTCGGACTCGATCGTGCGCCGGATGTTGGGACGCAGGACCTTGATGACCGCCTGCTCGCCGCTGACCAGGCGCGCGGCATGCACCTGGGCGATGGACGCCGAGGCCAGCGGCTCTTCCTCGAACTCGGCGAACAGCTTGTCGAGCTGTCGCCCGTACAGCGTCTCCAGCTTGCGGCGCGCGGCGCGCCCCGGGAACGGCGGCACCTGGTCCTGCAGCTTGGCGAATTCCTCGGCGTAAGCCGGCGGCAGGAAATCGCCGCGGGTGGACAGCATCTGCCCCAGCTTGACGAAGATGGGGCCGAGGTCCTCCAGCGCCTTGCGGGCCCGGACCGGAGCCGACTGGTGCCGGGTCTGCAGCAGCGCCCACGGCCGCAGGTAGCGCAGGAAGCGGAACGGGCGCAGCCAGGGCGCTCCGAGAATCAGTTCGTCCAGGCCGTAGCGCAGGAGCACCCAGTTGATATAGGCGAAGCGGAGGACGAGCCGGGGGCGGATCACTAGCGGCGCTCCAGGCGCTCGAAGCGCTTGACCAGGCGTTCGGTGTCGTCGCGGAGCCGGTCCACCGCGTTCATGTACGCATCCAGTTCATCACGCGAGGGCACCGCGCGCACTTCGTATTGCAGGTACTCGGCGAGGCTGCCGGTGAGGCGCTCGCGGGTGTCCCTGAACACCGAGAGCATCTCCGCGCCGAGGCGTTCGAGTCCGCGGGCCGGGACGTCGCCGATGGTCTGCGACAGGCGCTCCCAGGCCGCGGCCGGCAGGCGGGCCATGGTGCGCGAGAGGCCGTGGACCAGTTCGGCGTCGCCGGCGACCGACAGCCCCTTGGGCGAGCCGCTGCGCCCGGCCGCGGCGAGCTGCGCGAGCGTCCCCTTCACTTCGGCGTCGGGGGCTTCCACGGGGCCTGTGAGGTCGATGCCGTGCCCCTCGATGTGGGCCACGACGGTCAGCGAGAAGTCGCTGATGTGCACCGCGATGCGGCGCCCGCTCAGTTCCTCGAGGGCCGAGCGCGCGGACGGGTCCACCTCCAGCGCCGCGTTCAGCACGCGGCTGACGGGCTTGAGCAGGACGCCCGGCACTCCGGATCGGTCGTTCATAGCGAATACCCCACGTGCAGGGCCACGATGCCGCCGGTCAGATTGTAATAGCGCACCCGCTCCAAACCCGCCGCTTCCATCATTGCCGCCAGGGTGGGCTGGTCCGGGTGGCGCCGGATGGATTCGGCCAGGTAGCGGTAGCTTGCGGCATCCCCGGCGATCCAGCGCCCGAGTTGCGGCAGGACGGTGAACGAGTAGGCATCGTAGGCGCGAGCCAGCATGGGGTTGGGCCGCGAGAACTCGAGCACCAGCGCGCGTCCGCCGGGGGCGAGCACCCGGCGCATCTCGGCCAGGGCGCGATCCTTGCGCGTGACGTTGCGCAGGCCGAAGCCGATGGTGACGCAGTCGAAGTGGCTGTCCGGGAAGGGCAGTGCCTCGGCGTCGGCGGCAGCGATACGGATGCGCCCGCCGAACCCGGAGTCGATGATGTGGCTGCGGCCGACGGCGAGCATGGCGGGGTTGATATCGGCGAGCACGACTTCGCCGCCCTTGCCGACCTGGCGAGCCAGCCCGCGGGCGATATCCCCCGTGCCGCCGGCCAGGTCCAGGGCGCGGCCGCCGGCGGACAGTCCGGTGTGCAACAGGCAGAAACGCTTCCATACCCGGTGCAGGCCGCCCGACATCAGGTCGTTCATCAGGTCGTAGCGGGGCGCGACGGATTCGAATACCGCCCGCACCCGCCGCGTCTTTTCCGCGGGCGAGACCTGCTCGTAACCGAAATCGGTGGTGTCCTGTGTCACGTCGGGGCCGTGCGGTTGATCAGGGTCATTCTACGGGACGCGGCGTGCGCTTAACGCCTGCCCGTTCCAGTTTTTCGCGGTACTCGCGCCAGTTTTCCCCGAATTTTTCGCCCAGCTCGCGCAGGATGCGCCACGAATACAGCCCCGAGTCGTGGCCATCGTCGAACACGATGCGGATGGCGTACTGGCCGACCGGCTCGATTGCCTTCACGCCCACGTTCTCCTTGCCGCCGATCAGCAGGCGCGGGCCGCCGTGGCCGGTGACCTCCGCCGAAGGTGAATACACGCGCAGGTACTCGAACGGCAGTTCGTATTCGACGCCGTCCTCGAATTTCACGTAGAGCATCCGCGTCTTGCTGCGGGCACGGATTTCGGTCGGGGCGGGGGTGGGTTTGTCCATGGAACTAGTTTAATGCCCGGAGGCAGCCGTCTTGCCTTTCGTCATACCGGCGAAGGCCGGTATCCAGTCACAAGAAGAATCCCGACCTTGGGTCGGGATGCAAATTCTCGGCGCGGGCGAATGGCACACCCCGGAGAGAGGGAGTGTAGGAGCGGCTTCAGCCGCGATTCGTTGGACTGGATACCGGCCTGCGCCGGTATGACGGGCTCTCTCCCCTTTGCTGCGAAGCAGGAAGGGGGAGTTGGAGGGGGATTCCGAAAGATCATTCGCGGCCGGGACGTCCGCTCCCACGGAAGACAGGACGCCGAGGTTGGACGAAGGGCTGTAGGAGCGACGGTCCCCGTCGCGAATCATCGGACTGGATTCCGGATCGAGTCCGGAATGACGATGAGGGGGCTTCGAATCCCGTCATACCGGCGCAGGCCGGTATCCAGTCCAATAAATCGCGACGGCCCCCGGCGCTCCTACATTCCCTTTCTCCGGGGTGTGCCGGCGGGACGCCGGTGTTCCTCATATCGCGGCTGAAGCCGCTCCTACAGAATGTAGCGGGAGAGGTCTTCGTCCTCCACCAGGTTGCCCAGGTGCGATTCCACGTACTCGGCGTCGACGATCACGGTGTTGCCCGCACGGTCGGGCGCCTCGTAGGAGACGGTCTCGAGCAGGCGCTGCATGATGGTGTGCAACCGCCGCGCACCGATGTTCTCGGTGTGCTCGTTGACCCGTTGCGCGACCTCGGCGATGCGGCGTACGCCGTCCTCCTTGAAGCGCAGGTGCAGTCCCTCGGTCCCCATCAGCGCCTCGTACTGCACGGTAAGCGCGGCCTTCGGTTCGGTGAGGATGCGCACGAAGTCCTCGGTGGTGAGCGCCGCCAGTTCGACACGGATCGGCAGCCGGCCCTGGAGCTCGGGGATCAGGTCCGAGGGCTTGGAGAGGTGGAACGCACCGGAGGCGATGAACAGGATGTGGTCGGTGCGTACCATGCCGTAGCGAGTGTTGACGGTGGAGCCTTCCACCAGCGGCAGCAGGTCGCGCTGCACGCCCTCGCGCGAGACGTCCACGCCGCCGCCCTCGCCGCTGCGCCGGGCCACCTTGTCGATCTCGTCGATGAACACGATGCCGTTGTCCTCGATCTCGCGGATCGCCTCGTGGCGGACCTCGTCCTCGTTGACGAGCTTGCCGGCCTCGTCCTCGGTGAGCAGCTTGAGCGCCTCGGCGACCTTCACGCGCCGTGATTCCTGGCGCGAGCCCATGGCCCCGCGCAGCATGTTCTCGAGCTGGCCGGTCATCTCCTCCATGCCCGGCGGGGTCATGATTTCCATGTTCGGTCCGGCGGCGCTGATCTCGATCTCCACCTCGCGCTCGTCCAGCGCCCCGGCCCGCAGTTGCTTGCGGATCTTGGCCCGGGTGTCTTCGCTGGTATTCGCCGCGGGCTCGGGCTGGTTGGCGAAGCCGACGTGGCCCTTCGGCCGCGGCAACAGGGCGTCCAGCAGCCGTTCCTCGGCGATCTGCTCGGCGCGCACGCGGACTTTCTCCTTGGCGTGGGCGCGCACCGTCTTGATGGCGACTTCGGCCAGATCGCGGATGATCGAGTCCACTTCGCGGCCGACGTAGCCGACTTCGGTGAATTTCGTGGCTTCGACCTTGATGAACGGCGCTCCGGCCAGGTTCGCCAGCCGCCGCGCGATCTCGGTCTTGCCCACCCCGGTGGGGCCGATCATGAGGATGTTCTTGGGCATCACTTCGGCGCGCAGGTCCTCGTCGAGCTGCATCCGGCGCCAGCGGTCGCGCAGGGCGATGGCCACCGAGCGCTTGGCTTCGTTCTGGCCGACGATGTAGCGGTCGAGTTCGGCGACGATCTCGCGGGGGGTCATGGTTTCGCTCATGATTGGGCGGCCTCCTCGGGCAGGGTCTCCAGGGTGATGCGGTCGTTGGTGTAGACGCAGATCTCGCCGGCGATGCCCAGCGCGATGCGGGCGATGGCGGGCGCGGGCTGGTCGGAATGGCGCACCAGGGCGCGCGCGGCGGCCATGGCGTAGTGGCCGCCGGAGCCGATGGCCATGATGCCGTCCTCGGGCTCGATCACGTCGCCGTTGCCGGAAATGATCAGCGAGGTGGACTCATCGGCCACCGTGAGCAGGGCCTCCAGGCGCCGCAGCACGCGGTCGCTGCGCCATTCGCGGGCCAGCGCCACTGCCGCCCGGGTGAGGTTGGCGTTGCTGCGCTCCAGCTCGGCTTCGAACTTCTCGGTCAGCGTGAAGGCGTCGGCGGTGCCCCCGGCAAAGCCGGCCAGCACGTTGCCCTTGGACAGGCGCCGCACCTTGCGGGCGTTGCCCTTGAAGATGGTTTCGCCCATCGAGACCTGTCCGTCGCCGGCCATGGCGACGATGCCGTCGCGGCGCACGCACAGGATGGTGGTGCCGTGGAATTGCTGCATAGCGGTGCATCCTTCGCGCCCTGGCGGCGCTATTGGCGTATGGTGCGGGCGGCCGGATCCCCTAGGTGTCGGGGTCCTCGGGATCGCGGCGTTTGCGCTGGGCCCGCGGGTGTGCCTTGTCATAGGTGCGGGCAAGATGCTGAAAATCAAGGTGGGTGTAGACCTGGGTGGTCGCCAGGCTGGCATGGCCCAGCAGTTCCTGCACGGCGCGCAGGTCCCCGCTCGATTCCAGCATGTGGGTGGCGAAGGCGTGGCGCAGCAGGTGGGGATAGATGCGGCGGTCGAAGCCGAGCTTCTTCGCCCAGTGGTCGAGGCGGGCCTCGATCGAGCGCCGCGCCAGGCGGGTGCCCCGGCGGCTCACGAACAGCGCCTGTTCCTCGGCCGCGGCCCGCCCGGCACGGACCTTGAGCCAGGCGCCGAGCGCATCCCGTGCCTTGCTGCCGACCGGCACGATGCGGGTCTTGGAGCCCTTGCCGGTCACGCGCACCAGTCCCTCGCGCAGATCGAGGTCGGTGAGGTCGAGCCCCGCCACCTCGGCGAGGCGCAGGCCGCAGGAGTAGAGCAGTTCGACCAGGGCGCGGTCGCGGCAGGCTTCGGGGCCGGCCTCGGCGCCGATCTCCATCAGCCGGGCGGCCTCGTCCACATCGAGCGTGTTGGGCAGGCGGCGGCGCACCTTGGGCGCGCGCACGCTGATGGTCGGATCGCGCTCGAAGGTGCTCTG
>Ga0102952_1000456_pt1 | contig 15469 bp, 15 predicted proteins | sample SalPon2A_C_D1_MG_FD_78506 | JGI IMG/M metagenome (GOLD analysis project Ga0102952, IMG submission 78506) | Soil microbial communities from South San Francisco under conditions of wetland restoration - Salt Pond MetaG R2A_C_D1_MG | ecosystem: Environmental > Terrestrial > Soil > Wetlands | place... | reverse complement strand
TGATGGATGGCCGCCTTCATCATGCCTTCGGGTCCACACAACATGACCACACTGCGCTGCGGATCGATCTGCGCCTGTTCAAACAACCCGGTCACCGGGCCGGTATGCCAGGGCCAGATCGGACCGCCGGTATCCGCCGCCAGCAGGACCTGGGTATCCGTTTCGCGCGCCCATTGCTCATAGCGTTCATGCCACAACATATCGTTGAAATGCTTGACACCCTGCATGATGGTTACATGGCCATAGTCCTGCCGACGTTTCATGATGTAGTTAATCACCGAGACACTGGGGGCACATCCGAGGCCGCCGGTAATTACGACGATATCATGACCGCGCATGGCGTCGAGGGGCCAGCCGCGACCATAAGGTCCGCGAATCCCCAGGCGATCACCGACCCGTAGTTGTGCCAGCCCCTGGCTGACCCTGCCGACGATGCGGATCGTATGATCGAGCAAAGGTTTTTCACCACCATCGATACCAGGATGACCGGGATCCGAAACAATGGAGATCGGTATCTCACCGACACCGAACAGGTAAACCATATTGAACTGGCCGGGCAGAAAATGGTACTGCCGCTGTCGCTCCGCATCGGTGAAACGCAGTTGCAGCGTAAAGATCGTTGGCGATTCTTCAATGCGCCGGACGATCTCGGCCTCGTCCAGCAGATGGGGATTAGGGCTCATGGCAAAGCGCCTCGACTTCCTCGGTGATATCGATACCGACCGGGCACCAGGTCAGACAACGACCGCAGCCGACACAACCCGAGCGGCCGTACTGATCATGCCAGCTGCCCAGTTTGTGTGTCAGCCATTGCCGGTACCGTTCACGCGTACCACTATGGACCACCAGACCATGGATATAACTGTGGCCATGGGTAAAACAGGAATCCCATTGGCGATAATGTTCACTGGAATGGCCGTCCATCGAGGACTCATCGGCCTCGCTGTAACAGAAACAGGTCGGACAAACCGAAGTGCAATTACCGCATGACAGGCAACGTCCGGCCACATCATCCCAGCGGGCATGTTCGAGCCGCGCAAACAGGCTGTCCTTCAGGTTCCGGGAAGGCAGGCGCCGAACCTGTCGTGCCGCGGCCGCCTGGAGTTCCCTGTCGGCACTGTCCAATTGTTCCCTGCTTGCATGCACCAGCGGCAGTCGTGCCAGGATGTCATCGCCACGCCCGGAACCGGCCTGCAGCAGATACCCGTCATCGAGCTCGGTCAGGACCAGATCATAGCCCGTGCTGGCCACGGGCCCGTCGCCGGTAGAATCACAAAAACAGGTGGCCGCCGGAAAGCTGCAATTGACGGCGATCAACAGCAGTTGTTCACGCCGCTGACGGTAATAGGGATCCGGGTTTTCCGCCTTCAGGAAATGGGCGTCCTGCAGGCGCAGTGCCGCCAGGTCGCAGGCGCGCAGGCCGATGACCGCGGTCGCCCTGGGATTGACCGGTACCTCGGTAAATTGCAGACGGCCGTCAATCCGTTGCACCTGCCACAGGGTTTCACGCGGGGTAAATAACAGGGGTTTGAGTGCCTGCGGGCCATTGGCCCAGGAAAAGCAACGCGGGCTGTCGGTTTGACTGAGGCGGTACTGCCCCGGCTGCTGATGGTCAATGAAACCGCTGGGTAGTTGATCAACCGACTGCAACTCACCATAGACCACGACCCCGTCCTTGATGTGCGGTCCGATACAGTGATAGCCTAGATCCACTAGAACCTGTAACAGTAACGGCAAGCGGTCACGCGCCAGGAACTGGCTGTCTACTGCGTGCTTATTCTGCTCATGTTCCATGCCGTAAGTTACCCGCATCCGCCGAGTGTGTCACAATGTTAACATGTCTATTTGATAGCCAACATAGCGGATAACACGATGTGCCTGGGTATCCCGATGCAGCTCATTTCGATCGATGGTTATAAGGGCCGCTGTCACGCCGCCGGTATTGAACGTGATGTTGATCTGTTTTTGCTGCAACATGAATCGCTGCACTGCGGTGATTACGTGATGGTGCATGTCGGTTATGCCATCCAGAAAATCGCACCGCAACAGGCCCGTTCCGCCTGGGATATCTATGACCGGATGATCAGCGGATAAACGCTCATGCATGAATTTTCCCTGTGCCAGAATCTACTTGAACAGGTGTTGGCTACGGCACATCAACATCAGGCCGTTGCCGTCAAGTGCATCGATGTGCGTCTGTGGCCCGCGGCCGGTATCTCGGCTGGCCAGCTTGCAGCGGCCTTCAATACCGCCAGCAGCAGTACCCCGGCAGCCGGCGCCGAACTCCGCATCGAGGAATCAGCGCGACAATATCGCTGTCGGCAATGTGATCATCGTTACACTGACGAATCAGGGCAAACAGCCTGTCCCGCCTGCGGCAGTACCGATTGCGATCCGTTAATCGCGGATACGCTGCTGATCACCAATATCGAACTGCTGCTGTGAATCCTAACCATGACTGACAGCGCGCGAGAATGGCTGGAAAGGATTCATGCCCTGCCCCGGCCGACAGGGGCAACACCGCTGAGGGTTATGAATGTCTGCGGCGGTCATGAACGCACCCTGAGTATGAGCGGCATGCGCACCCTGCTGCCGGATTATATCGAACTGATTCCGGGACCGGGATGCCCGGTCTGCATCTGCCCCGAAGAGGATGTCAGCCTGGCCATCGACATGGCCATGCAGCACGATATCACCCTGCTGACCTTTGGCGATATGCTGCGGGTCCCGGTCAACATCAGCGCCGGCGAGCAACGGGCCGGACGTCCGCGGACACTGGCGCAGGCCGCCGCCAGCGGCGCTGATGTCCACCCGATCGCCTCGCCTCTGGAGGCGATCATGATGGCCAGACAGAATCCGGCACGCCGTTTCATCTTCTTCGCCGTGGGCTTTGAAACTACCATGGCCCCGATCGCGGCGATGCTGGATCAGGGTCTAACGAATAACCTGCTGCTGTTACTGTCCGGTCGTCGTACCTGGCCGGCGGTCGCCGCACTGATGTCATCGGGCGACGCCGCCTTCGATGCCCTGATCGCTCCCGGTCATGTGGCAACGATCATGGGCAGTGATGAATGGCAATTCGTTACCGACCAATATCGCCTGCCCTGCGCCGTGGCCGGATTCACCAGCGAGACCCTGCTGGCGGCTATTTATTCGGTTCTGCGCCAGCAGCACGAACAGCGCTGTTTTCTAGATAATTGTTACCCGGAGCTGGTTACCACGCAGGGGAACCCCAGCGCCCGCACGAGTCTTGAGCGACAACTGGATATCGGCACCGCCGCCTGGCGCGGTCTCGGTGAAATCCCGGCGTCCGGCTATGACCTGAAACCGCACTGGCAGGATCACGATGCTCGCCTGCATTACCCGCCTGACCATCATGCCCGTGGCCGGCACGAGCGTACCATGCCACCCGGGTGCGACTGCGCGCGAGTCGTCTGTGGACAGATCTTTCCGGACCAGTGTCGCCTGTACGGGACACACTGCACACCGGCAACCGCTGTCGGCCCGTGCATGGTCTCTGATGAGGGCGCCTGCCATATCTGGTGGCAGGCCGGGAAACGTCGGCATGTTGAAAAAGACAGGGTGACTGCCAGCCTCAAATGACCGGCAGCCAACGACAGGATCAATAACAGGATTCGATGTGTGATCAATATGATTTGCACAACACCGGCTTCGATACGCTCATGAGTGATCACGAAACGCGGTTGTGGAAATTAGGCGGACGCGTCCAGGGTGTCGGCTTCCGTCCCTTTGTCTACCGGCTGGCGCGGGAATACGGCTTGAGCGGCTGGGTCGTCAATCACAGTGGTCAGGTTGAAATACTGGCGCAGGGAGAATATGCGGCACTGGACGGCTTTGCCAGCGCCCTGATCAGGCAGGCGCCGGCGATTGCCCGGCCGACAATCCACCAGTGTCGCACGCTCAAGCGCGAACCTTTGGCACAATTCAGCATCCTTCAGGACGGCCGGCAGACGCAAACCGATATCCATGTTACACCGGATATCAGCCTGTGCGCACACTGTCTGCAGGAAATGCAGGCACCGGATAACCGGCGTTACCGCTATCCGTTTAACAACTGCAGTCAGTGCGGACCTCGCTATACAATCATTAATTCGCTGCCCTACGAGCGTCATCATACCGCCATGGATGACTTTGAGTTGTGCCCGCGATGCCGGGCCGAATACGATAGCGCCGCCGACCGCCGTTTCCATGCGCAGACGATCAGCTGTCCTGACTGTGGTCCGACATTGCACTTCGGCCTTGCCGGAGATAGTACGAATCTGACCGGCGAGGCGGCGCTGGCCGCCGCTGTTGCCGCCCTGCGTGACGGGGCCATTGTCGCCATCAAGGGTATCGGTGGTTACCATCTGGCCTGTGATGCCCTGGATAATAAGACCGTGCAGCGTCTGCGCCGGCGCAAGAGACGTCCGGAAAAACCACTGGCGGTCATGTTACCGATGACGATGCTGGCGGGCCGTTTGCCGGCGCTGGTTGACGCAAAATCCGGACAGATTAATTGTTTGACTGAACCGCTCAGGCCCATCGTACTGGTCGATACGCGTGAGGGTTCCCCGCTCAGTACGGCACTGGCCCCCGATCTGAACGAGGTGGGTATCATGCTACCGTACACCGCCTTGCATCATCTGCTGCTGGAGAGCATGAACTCACCACTGGTCATGACCTCCGCCAATCACAGTGGTGAACCGGTGTATACCGACAATCATGAGGCCCGACGAAAACTGGCGCAGGTTGCCGATGCCTTTCTGGACCATGATCGCCGCATACTGCATCCTGCCGATGACCCGGTGTATCGCACCATCGCCGGCCGGTCGCGGCCTGTGCGTCTGGGACGTGGCAATGCACCACTGGAAATGGAACTGCCGACGACACTGGACCAGCCGCTGCTGGCGGTCGGCGGTCATATGAAAAATACCATCGCCCTGGCGTGGCGGAATCGCGTCGTCATCTCTGCACATGTCGGTGACCTGACCCAGGTCCGCACCCTCGATCTGTTTCAACAACAGATCGAGGATCTGCAAACCCTGTATCAGGTCGAGGCAGCGACTGTGGTCTGTGATACCCACCCGGATTATGCCAGCAGCCGCTGGGCCAGGAACAGCGGCAAGCAGGTCATTAAAGTCCTGCATCACCATGCCCATGCCGCGGCGCTTGCCGGTGAACATCCGGATGTGCGTCGCTGGCTGGTTTTTACCTGGGATGGTGTGGGTATGGGCGAGCACGGTGCTCTGTGGGGTGGCGAAGGTCTTTTGGGCCAACCCGGCGACTGGTGCCGACGGACCAGCTTCCGTCCCTTTCATATCCCGGCGGCCGATCAGGCCGCACGGCAACCGTGGCGCAGCGCAGCCAGCCTGGTGTGGGAATGCGGACTTGAATGGCCGGACTGCCCTCATGACGACACGCTTTTACGCGCTGCCTGGCAACGGCGCCTCAATAGTCCGGCCAGCAGCTCTGTAGGCCGTTTGTTCGATGCCGCCGCCGCCCTGCTCGGCCTGGTGCATACATGCAGTTACGAGGCCCAGGCGGCCATGCTGCTCGAGGCGACCGTGAATACGGAAGAGGCTGCAGGGAACGAGCAGGCGCTGACACCTTTACCCGTAAAGCTCAATGATCAGGGCCTCTATCAAAGCGATTGGCGCCCATTACTCGCCTGTATGCTGAACCCGGCACTGACTATCGGAGAACGCGCCGAAGTGTTTCACCGCTCACTGGCCCGGACACTGCTCGATCAGGCGCTGGCCGTGCGCAAGCAGGACGGCCGCTTCTCGATCGGTCTCGGTGGCGGTGTGTTCCAGAATCGCCGTCTGACTGAATACTCTGTAGCGTTACTGGAGCAACATGATTTCGATGTTCGCCTCGGCACGCGTGTGCCCATCAATGACGCCGGCATCAGTTTTGGACAGATTATCCAGGCCGCCGCAGGCTTACAGGCGGCAGCGGATGTATAATCTGATAACACGGCTCAAGCACCCGCTGCCACACTAAGCCGATGGATGTCGACCGCTGATGAGTGATACACACGAACTGGGCACACATATCACCCTCGCCCATGGCAACGGTGGTGCCAACATGCGTGCCCTGATCGACACGCTGTTCGCCCGTTATCTGCGTAACCCGTTACTGGATACCCGCGCCGATGCCGCCTGCATACCCGATCCCCAGGCTGAGTTGATAGTGACCTGTGATGGCTTTACCGTCCAGCCACTGGAATTCCCCGGCGGCGACATTGGTACCCTGGCGATACATGGCACGATCAATGATCTGGCCGTGGCCGGCGCCATACCCGGCTACCTGACCCTGACCGCGATCCTCGAAGAAGGCCTGGAAACCGCATTACTGGAACGGGTTATAAAAAATATGTCGCTAACAGCGCGCGAAAATAATGTCGCGGTGATCACCGGTGACACCAAGGTGGTGCGGCGCGGCGAAGGCAGCGGCATCTATCTGGTAACAACCGGATTCGGCAGTCGTTGTCCGGGGCAGCGCCTGGGCATCGAACAGATTCAGGTCGGCGATAGCCTGCTCGTCAGTGGACCTGTCGGCGACCATGGTATTGCCGTACTGCTGGCGCGAGAGCAATTTGGTCTCAGTGGTGATGTGAGCTCGGATGCGGCCAGCGTGTTAGCACTGACCCAGGCGCTGTCAGAATATACCGGCCTGCGCTTCATGCGCGATCCGACACGTGGCGGACTGGCAACCGTTTGCCATGATATCAGTCTAGCCACTGGTCTCGGTGTCCGTCTCAATGAAGGGGCTATCCCTGTCGCAGCGGCAGTCCGCAGTGTCTGCGACATGCTCGGCTATGATCCGCTATTTCTTGCCTGCGAAGGACGGGTCGTCGCCGTCATCGCAGCAGCGCAGGCTGAGGCTGCATTAAGGCACTGGCAGGAACTGCCGCAGGGACAGCAGGCCGCTATCATTGGCACGGTAACGACGGACAGGCACAGGGTCATACTGGAGACAACGCTGGGCGGCGAACGCCTGTTGCCAGCGCTCGAGGATGATCCACTGCCTCGTATTTGTTAGCGCTGTAACTATGGCCGCAGCGCATTGGCTCTGTAGCCGGGTTATTCGTCAGCATAATGAACAGGAGAATTCAGTCGGGCCGGTTAAGCGAAGATGTAGCAAGACAGTGTCCATCGACCACCTGAAACAGAAGGTTCGCAAGCATGGGTGTCTGCGGAAATAGTGAGACTACGGCTACCTGTGTCCGACCACCAGTGCGTCGATAACCCGGTCTTCCAGTTCGATACGGTCAGCCAGTTTCTCACCCAGCAAGGACAGATCGGCCTCCAGCTTGTTAAGCTGGGTCTTGTAATCAAAGGCCTCATATTTGTCATTAAAATCGAGAATATCCTGAGTGGTATCGATGATAATCGGGTAGACCTCGGCGGCAACCTCCTTGACATTACCACGTCGTTCCTGACGCTCGTCGATATAACGATAAAGGCGGAAATGGGCATCGGCGGTATAATCGATCAATGCCTCGCAGAATTTGGCCAGTAAGGCAGTCACTGACCTGGAGTCCTTGAACGGGTGTGATGCGGCCAGATCACTGTATAACGATAACATTCGGGTTCGTTCTTCAACGAATTTGTGGATCATCTGATGGGAACTGGTGCGGCGTTCTCTTACCGGGGCATGGGCGTTCGACATGGTTTCACCTTTCTTATTTTCTGCGTTTATTTTACAGGATTTGGGCCGGATTTAGAACCGTTTTTTCATCAGTAACCCCGTCCTTCCCTCCTGTTTTTTTATTTTAATTCAATAATTTGATCACTATTAACTGCGACTTCGCCTGTTTATGCGGCACGAGTAAAAAAGAGACTGAAGGTTTCAGCAAATACACCTTCTGTTTCCAGCAGCAGTCGCGGCAATTGTTCATGATGAAGCCCGCTGATCCTCCATGAGAAGGGATCGATCATATGTTCGAGTCTCTCTGTATCATGGAAGCCGCATTGTACATAGGCACTGGCGATCTGGATGATGGCTGCACTGAATGGTGATTCCGGCGCGCCCTCCGGCTGCTCATGGTGACGCACTGCCTCAACCAGATGAGCGGACAAGGCCCAGGATGCAAGCAATTCGCCACCGACGTCGGCATGGGTAAAGCCTAGCGTCTCGAACTCGATTTCATGTTGTGGTTTTATCTCGTCAGGAAAATGCATATACAGGGTGCGCGCCAGCTCCGGGAGTTTCATGGCGATGACCATCGTCCCGATATCATGTAACAAGCCACCGACAAAATAGGATTCGGAATGCAGGACCTGGCATTGCTCGGCCAGCTTTTGTGCCAGAATAGCGGATCTCAGCGAATGCTCCCAGTATTCGCGTATATTGAAATAAGGCATTTTTCGTTTATTGAACATGCCTACCGCTGACGACGCCAGGACCTGATTATGCACGGCATTATGGCCAATGACGGTAACGGCTCTGGATATCGTATCGATTTTTGATGACAGGTTATACAGGCTGCTATTGGCTATTCGCAGGACATGTGCCGACAGGGCCGGATCGTTACGCAGGCAGTGGGCGATCGTCGCCGATGAGGCCTGTTCGCTGTCCAGCAATTGCTGCAACTGATAATAGACCTTGGGCAACGCGCGCAGCCGCAATGAGCTGCTTATAAGATCTTTAGCCTGCACGATTCCACCTTATTCACTATTCAGGGTCATCACGGATAACCTTATAATGAATAGTTCGGTCAATACGAGGAAATTCTTTAAAACGGCTTCACCGATAAACTTCTGTTTTATTGACCTGATAATTATTATATTATTAACAATAAGATATATTACAGTCCGAAACTTTTTCTGAGATTTTTCAACGACACCGGCAGGTAAGTTCCCAGTACCCGGGCGAACAGACAGACGCGTAGTTCCTCGATGAGTCAGCGCGGACCCCTGGCGACAGGTTCCGTTGACAGGTACATGTCCGCATCCGTGTCCTGAGCTGCGTGGGCCAGGATTATAGCGGCCTGGCTGACCATGTGTTCGCCACTCAGTCGTTAGCAGACACGGCGGATGACATCACAGCGTCACGGGGAGCAGATAATGACTCCGAACTCAGGCTCACTTCCTGGTACTGCGCCAGGATGTCTTCGAAATCAGCCTGACTTCGTGCCAGGGCCTGGCGGACATCCTGACCACGAGATAGCTCGTCGATCAACTGGTAAACCCGTGCGCGCAATTGCGGATAGGCAGGCGAAGCCGTTAGCGGTACGCTGGCACGATCCAGTGACACGGTATCGATGTCCGGTCCTTGTTCATTATTATAACTGGACATCTGTAACGCACTCCGGGAGGCCGGCAGCATGGCACTGGCCTCGGCCATCATCAGGATTTCTTCCGGTTGCAACAGAAATCCGATGAATCGCATTGCGGATTGTTGATTCCGGCAATCTCGGCTGATACCCCACGACCAGCCCGGGTGCAGATCATTATGCGATTGACCCGAACCGGAACCGGTCAAGGGCACGACCAGCAGATCATCTTTCCAGGTCTTGTAGTAGCGGTCGAATTCGGCCTGCGTCGCGACCGCCAGTGGTACCTGTCCTTGAATAAAGGCATCATCCGGCTGATCATCGAGATAACCGGCTACGAACCAGTGCTGAATCTGTTGCAACAAGGCCAAGGTCTTCGGTCCGTTGATTCCCTCCGTCAGGGGCGTTGGTCTATCGAGCCTGCCCGTCAGCAACGGTAACAGCATCTCGGCCAGCCACTGTTGACCCTGCCGGCTGTTCACCTCGATGACAACTGGACGGCTGTTCCCGTAATGGGGATCCCTACCCTTTTCATCAGCCAGGTGCAATAACAGATCATTAAGCATCTGCATTTGCTCCTTGTGCGAACCGTTTACCGATGACAGGATCGGTGTAGTTACCCCGGCCTGTTCAAGCAGGCTTCGCCGGGCATATAGTATTTCGATACGCCCGTTAGTACTGAGTGCATATATACGCCCGAGGTACATGTTCTGATGCAGCAGCGAGCCCAGCAGGTCAAGACGCAGACTGTCGCTCAATAATTTATCAATCGGCAACAATTGGTGTTGCCAGGCGCGGTAACCCACGTAGGCCGGATCAATTTCCAGGATGTCGGGCAGATGACCCTTGAGGGCGGCTGCCTCGACCTGGTCATGGTAGACACCGGACGGCAGGATAACGGCACTGATCCGCACGCTGTCCTGCAGATCATTGAAACGGGCTACTTGTTGCTGGATCGTACGGCGTTCTGCCTCGTTGCCGTAATGAACCCAGACCTCCAGTTCATCCTGTACATAATGCCGGGATGTTTGCGGGTCACTGCAGGCCGTAAACAGCAAAAACACGAAAACCATGCATCCTCTGATCATTATATAATTATAGAACATCTTGTTTGTGACGGGTAAATGACCGAAAATGGTTTTCATTTACGCGTTTAACAGGCGATCGATTATGAATGAAGTGGAATTTAACCATCAAGCCTTTAAACAGGGGCAACGTGACGACTGGGACGCCGTCTCCGCCGGCTGGGAGAGATGGTGGCCGGTGCTGGAACAGGGTGCACAGGTCATCAGTGACGCCCTACTGGAAATGGCACAGGCCGGGCCGGGACAGCGCATCATGGATATCGCCACCGGTATCGGTGAACCGGCGATCACGGCGGCACGGCAGGTGGGCACGCAAGGCCGTGTCATCGCCACTGACCAGGCCCCGCAGATGCTGGCCATCGCCCGCCGTCGAGCGGCCGGACTCGGTCTCGACAATATCGATTTTCTGGAAATGGATGGTGAACTGGCCGATTGCAGCCACGACAATCTTGACGCTGTGGTGTGTCGCTGGGGTTTGATGTTCTTTCCCGACCCGGCCCGGGCCGTGAAGCGTTTCCATCAGCTGTTGACGCCGGGTGGTCGCTGTGCGGTCGCCGTATGGTCAACACCGCCGCGTGTCCCCGGCATCAGTTTTGCCATGGGATTCGTACGCGATTATCTGCAACTGCCGGCAGCGGCCAGTGACCTGCCCAATCCCTTCTGCCTCGCCGATACCGCCAGATTACAGGAACTGTTCGAGCAGGCCGGATTCGAGGATATCCGGCTGCACACCCACAAGGTCGTCTTCGCCGCCGACAGCGCCGACGATTACACCCGTTTTACCCGTGATATTGCTGCCCCGGTGGTTTCCCTGGTAGAGCAGTTAAACGCCGAAGAACAACAGGCTGTCTGGGATGCCATGACCCGTGCGGTGCAACAGTATGCCACCGAGGATGGCCGCATCGAGATGGAAAACGAGGCCATCTGTATCAGCGGTCGGCGTAAAGGGACTTCAGAATAAGCAACCCTGGCGCAGAGTCGCTCCTACATATATTCACAGCAAGCTGTAAACGACTAATACGTCGGCATGTCCAGATCGACCATGCGCGCCCAGGCATCCAGCCCGCCACGCAGGTTAAACACCGGTTCAAAACCCTGTTGTTCCAGATAGCGGGCGATACTGTAACTGCGCATTCCGTGGTGACAGATCACCACAATCGGCCGCTGCTGCGGTAATTCATCGACAGACGCGGCCACCTTCCCCATCGGTAGTAACTGCGATCCGTCGATATGGCAGATTTCGAACTCAGCCGGCTCCCGAACATCCAGCAGCAACGGTTCAGCGTCGGTGTTTTGCAGGTATTCCTGCAACTCTTGCGGGCTCAGTTCGCGCATGACGATTGTTTCAACGGGGCAGTATCAGGTAAGCCCGTTCCTGCAAACGGCTCAGGCCTTTTTGCTGAAAGCGCGGTTCTTTAGCCAGGATGTCCATCGTCTCGAGCACGCTCACCCGGTAGTCATTGCCGTAATGCTCGTGGATCTCCTGTTCATTGACGCTGAACGGTGGCCCCTGCATCTCTGCCACAGGGTACTCCAGCGTAACCAGCAGAACCGGTATGCGCCTGTCGGTGATCGTCTGCAGATGCCGGCAATAGGCTTGACGCATCTCCGGCGGCATGGCGATCATCGCAGCACGATCATAGACGGCATCCACACCCTCGATATCATCCGCCGTGACGCTGAAAAAATCACCGCAGAGTATCTGCAGGTCATCGATGGCCGAGATACTGTAGTTATCGTGCTCGCTGATAGCGGGTTGCAGATTATTTTCTGCAAAGAAGGCCTCCACGGCGATCGGGCTGATCTCTACACCCTGTACATCAAAACCCTGCTCCTTCAACCACAGTAAATCCAGGCTCTTGCCGCAGCAGGGCACCAGCACTCGCGCCCCTGTCTCAAGTTGCAGGCGCGGCCAGTAACGCTGTAGATAGTGATTCACACGGTCCTGATGAAAACCGATCTCATTACTTTGCCAACGCTGGTGCCAGAATCCCGGTTCCATGATTACTCCAGTTAATTACGTAATTTATAACCCCGGCCCAACATCACCAGGGTCAGTCCCGCCAGCAACACTAACGCAATGCCTACAAAACAAAGGCTGTAGAACGGATTGACATCAGAGACGCCAAAGAAACCATAACGGAAACCGTCGATCATGTAAAAGAAGGGATTAAAACGAGACAGTGTCTGCCAAATGTCCGGCAATGTATGGATCGAATAAAACACTCCGCTGAGAAAGGTCAGCGGCATGATAAAAAAGTTCTGAAACCCCGCCAGTTGATCGAATTTTTCTGCCCAGATACCGGCAATGATACCGAGTGAAGCCAGAAAGGCACTGCCCAGCAACGCAAACAGCAGCAGGATAGCGACATTGTGGACCGGCACCGGGACAAACAGGCAGGCCACCACAAAGACACCCAGTCCGACCACCAGGCCACGAATGATGGCCGCCAGCAAAAAGGCCAGATAAAATTCAACATGTGACAATGGCGTCACCAGCACGAAGACGATATTTCCGGTGACCTTTGACTGGATCAGGCTGGAGGAACTGTTGGCAAAGGCATTCTGTATCACCGTCATCATCACCAGGCCGGGGACCAGAAAGGTGGTATAGGCGATATGGTCATAGACCGTCACATGATCCTTCAGCGCGTGTGAAAACACCAGCAGGTATAATAATGTCGTAATAACCGGAGCAATGACCGTCTGCAACAGTACCTTGTAAAACCGTAACAGTTCCTTGTACAACAGGGTGTAAAAACCACGCAGGTTCACGATCGCTGCCTCTGGATCAGATCGACAAAGACATCCTCGAGATCCGCTCGCTGGGTACTTATGTCGATAACCTCGATACCTGTCCCGTTTAATGTATTGATAACGGCGACAACCGAGTCGCGGTCCTTGTTCAATTCCAGTTCCAGATGATTTCCATCCACCGATCTGACATGATCACGCAAGGTTTCCGGCAGTTGCGCAATATCGATCTCCGCTGCGGCCGTCACGCTGAGCAGATAACCTTTGCCCAGATCACTGTTCAACAAACCCTGTTTGCTGTCCAGGGCGATAATCTCCCCGTGATTCAGAATAGCGATTCGATCGCACAGGGCCTCGGCCTCTTCCAGATAATGGGTGGTCAGGACGATGGTATGACCCTGCTGATGCAGGTTACTGATAAAAGCCCACAATGACTGCCGCAATTCGACATCGACACCGGCTGTCGGTTCATCCAGTACCACCACTGCCGGTTTGTGTACCAGGGCCTGAGCCACCAGCACCCGGCGTTTCATGCCGCCGGACAGCGTGCGCATATTGGCATCGGCCTTGTCAGTGAGCATCAGTGCCTCCAGCAGTTCATCGATCCAGGCCGCGTTGTCAGCCTTGCCCAGGCCAAAATATCCGGCTTGAATCTGCAGCACCTCCCGCACGGTAAAAAAGGCATCAAAGACCAGTTCCTGTGGCACGATGCCCAGGCATTGCCGTGCCCGACGATAGTCGCTGACGACATCATGGCCGACGACGGTGACACTGCCGGCATCGGCCCGGGTCAGCCCGGCAATAATATTGATCAGGGTCGATTTACCGGCGCCATTGGGTCCCAGCAGGCCGAAAAATTCGCCCTGGTTGATCTGCAGGTCAACGCCTTTCAGTGCATGCAGACTGGAAAAATATTTATGGACGCCGTTTACGGCGATTGCGACAGACATAATTCCTACAATAAATATGGATAACGGGTGATTTTCACCCGTCGGCGACTATTCTACCCATGCCTCATGACAGCTTGCCAGTCCAATTGTCCCACGTTCAAGTCCGATATCAAACAAGCCGACATTGTTAGCATGAGTTCGCCACCGTCACAGACCCAAGGGTGGCATCCGTTCCGCACCGATAGCCGATATCCCGCAATGGCTCAAGTAACGGGAACCTGAGCCCGATGATCCCTATAACAGGGAATATAACGGGATCCGTAAAACAGCAGACGCAGCACATACCATGGCAATGATATCCATCAATGAGCAGTGGCGGCATGATCGTGGTTTTCAGCACACCGCGCCGGGACAGCGCGGATCACTATTGATTGTGGCGATCATTCTCATCGTCATTGTCTCACTCCTCAGTGCCATCATCACCTCGCTGTTTAGCGGTAGGTCACGCGCGGACATAGACAACACGGCCGCGGCCAAGGCGCTGTATCTTGCCGAATCGGGTCTGGAGCGCGGCATCCGCGAATGGTCGCTGAACCCTGGCACCTATGTCGGTGAGGGACCGCTGGCCTTCGGTGCCGGCACATTTACCGTACTACCACCCGATGATCTGGATTTCAGTGGCGCCCCCCTGCCCGCCAATCGCAAACACATCACCAGCACCGGGACCGTGCCGGTGGCCGGCGGCAATGCGATGCGCACCTTCGAGGCCATCGTCGAAAGTTCGGCCGGCGGGGGTGGTAATATGCTGACCAACAACGGTTTTGATGATCCGGGCGTCTCCTGTCCGCCGGAACCGACGGACTGGAATGTGACCCCCGACTGGACCGGCACTGATTGTAATGCGGTTGCCCTCGGCGGCGGCGCCAGTGGTCTGCCCGGGGATACCGCCGTATTTTCGCAAAAAGCCGGCGGTGGTCCTGCGCACCAGACCATCGCAACCCAAAACCTCTCGACCACGTGCACGACCACGGCAGCTTCCACCTTCACTGTCACGTTTGATTACCGCTACATCGAAACACCCGCGGCGGGAGGTGCAAACCGCGGCAGGCTGCGAATGTACCTGGGCACGGCCGGGGGATGGCGGCAATCAGGCTGGCTAACGGTTAATAACACTACGGCGGGCTGGGTGACTCATCCAGGGCTGACGATCAATGTCCCCGCTGGGCAGAGCCTGGTTCGATTTGAGACTCGTATTGATACCAGTGGCAATGTCAATAAGACCTTTTCGGTCGACAATATCGTGGTCACCGGTGGTACCTGCGCCGCTACTACCCGGATTATCGGCTGGCAGGAAGTGGTCAGTTGACAATATGTTTGCCACCGTGGTTTTCGTATCCCCACTCTCTGATTCAGAGGCTGAAGGTTGAGGCGTATACGCGCTTTCGCCCCGGGTTCGTTCA
>Ga0102952_1000455_pt1 | contig 15517 bp, 15 predicted proteins | sample SalPon2A_C_D1_MG_FD_78506 | JGI IMG/M metagenome (GOLD analysis project Ga0102952, IMG submission 78506) | Soil microbial communities from South San Francisco under conditions of wetland restoration - Salt Pond MetaG R2A_C_D1_MG | ecosystem: Environmental > Terrestrial > Soil > Wetlands | place... | reverse complement strand
GTCTCGGCCTCGCGGCGGATGCGCTCCAGGGCGTCGCGCAGCGCCGTGTCGGCGCCCGTCCCGGCGTCGGGCTCGAAGGTGCAGTCGATGCTGGCGGCCGTCTTGCCCATGTAGGCGCGCATGGCCTCGAACTCGGCGTTGGACAGCACCGGCGAGTCGAGCTGCAGCAGATGGCACTGGGTCTCGTCCTCGGCCAGAATGTTGCCGAGGTTGCCGAGCCGGGTGCGCAGCGTCATCACGGCGCGCTCGCGCAGCGAATCGATCGGCGGATTGGTCACCTGGCTGAAGTTCTGCCGGAAGAAGTGGTGCAGGCCGCGATAGCCGTCGGACAGCACCGCCTGCGGCGTGTCGTCGCCCATCGAGCCGACCGCCTCCTTGGCGTCCTCCACCATGGGGTGGAGAATCAGCTCGAGGTCCTCCATCGTCAGGCCGTAGCTCGCCTGGCGGCGGCGCAGCTCGTCGCGTTCGAAGGTGACGCTTTCGCCGTGGTCGGCGCGGATCAGGTCGTCGATCCGCGTGATCTGCCCGACCCAGTCGCCGTAAGGCCGCTGCGCCGCAAGGTGCTCCTTGACCTCGGCGTCGCGGTAGAGGCGGCCTTCGGCCAGGTCGATCGCGATCATCTGGCCCGGGCCGAGGCGGCCCTTCTCGACGATGTCGGCCTCCTTGATGCGCACCATGCCGGTCTCGGAGCCGGCGAACAGCAGCCCGTCCGTGGTGATGCTGTAGCGCAGCGGCCGCAGACCGTTGCGGTCCATGCCGGCGACCGCCCAGCGGCCGCCATAGGCGCAGACCGCGGCCGGGCCGTCCCAGGGCTCCATGACCGCGTTGCAGTAGTTGTACATCTGCTTGAGCGCCAGCGGCATCGGCGTGTCGTCGCGCCAGGCCTCCGGGATCATCATGGTCTTCACCATGGGCAGGTCGCGCCCGGCGCGCACCATGAGCTCGAAGACCGCGTCGAGCGCGGAGGAATCCGAGGCGCCCGGCAGGATGACCGGCTTGAGATCCTCGATGTTCTCGGCGAAGGCCTCGCTCGCCATGCGGCACTCGTGCGCCTTCATCCAGTTGACGTTGCCCTTGAGCGTGTTGATCTCGCCGTTGTGGGCGAGCACGCGGAACGGCTGCGCCAGGCGCCAAGTCGGGAAGGTGTTGGTCGAGTAGCGCTGATGGAAGATCGCGAAGCTCGACTCGAAGCGCGGGTCGAGCAGGTCGGGATAGAAGGCGTCGAGCTGCTCGGCCAGGAACATGCCCTTGTAGATGATCGAGCGGCAGGACAGCGAGCAGATGTAGAAGTCCTTGATCGATTCGATTTCGGCCGCGCGCTCGATGCGGCGCCGGATGACGTAGAGGTCGATCTCGAACTGCCGGTCGGCGGTGTCGCGGCTGTTGGCGATCATGATCTGCTCGATCTCGGGGCGGGTCAGCTCCGCCTTCTCGCCGATCACGTCGGTGTTCACCGGGACCTGGCGCCAGCCATAGATGGTGTAGCCGGCCTTGAGGATCTCGCGCTCGACCAGGACGCGGCAGCGCTCCTGCGCGGCGAAGTCGGTGCGCGGCAGGAAGATCATGCCGACCGCGATCTTTTGCCGCCCCGGCGCGTGGCCGGTGCGGTTGACGTGCTCGCGGAAGAAGTCCTGCGGGATCTCGACGTGAATGCCGGCGCCGTCGCCGGTCTTGCCGTCGGCGTCGACCGCGCCGCGGTGCCAGACCGCCTTGAGCGCCTCGATGCCGGCCTCGACCACCTGGCGGCGCGGCTTGCCGTCTATCGTCGCGACCAGGCCGACGCCGCAGGCGTCATGCTCCTCGGCCGGATCGTACAGGCCCTCCGCGGCGAGGCGGGCGGCGGCGTCCAGCCAGCTTTGACTTATACGTTCCATTTTCGTGCCGTGGTCGTTCGGTTCTTCCATGATGCGCTCTATACGCCCCCAAAGCAGGCGAAAACTTTGACCAGACCGCCGATCTTCCTATGCGACGGACCTAACCGTCGTCCTGATCGTGTCCACCACGAGGCTACCTGCCGCCACGGTCCCCGGCGCAACGCTGGAGACGATGCGAAGGAACCACGTCATCCGAATATCCGGCCGAAACGCCCAGATCCAATTCACCACGCAGAGGACCACGATCACGATCACCAACCCGTAAAAATACTCCCAGGTTACGACTTCATTAGTTTGGAACAGACCCACCGTATCGTCACTTAGGACTCCGACAAGTGAAAGGACGCAAAACCAGACCAAAAAAGTGCTCAAGTGCAAGACATTGGGAATCGGCAGTCCGGTCTTTCGCACGAACTCCACCGGATTCACCGGCCGCGCCAGCCTCTGTAATGCGATCAACCAAGCCCACGAACCCCAATTCATCTTCGGCTACTTCTCTCAATCGGCACATCGGCGCCGACGTGCTCTACGAGGCAGAAGTCAGGCGACGGCGCGGCGCGCGTCCTCGGCGCCCTTCGCCTTGGCCTGGATGTAGGCGTGCATCTGCGCCGCCGCGTCGCGCCCGTCGCGAATCGCCCAGACGACCAGCGAGGCGCCGCGCACGATATCGCCGGCGGCAAACACGCCGTCGAGCGAGGTCATCTTGCTGCGGAAGTCGATCCTGACGGTGCCCCAGCGCGTGACCCCGATCTCGCCGGTGTCGAACAGCGTCGGGAGGTCCTCGGGATCGAAGCCGAGCGCCTTGATCGCCAGGTCGCAGTCGACCGAGAAGCTCGACCCCTCGATGACCTGCGGCGTCTGCCGGCCGGTCGCGTCGGGCACGCCGAGATGAATGCGCTGGGCGCGCACCGCTGTGACGCCGTCGTCGCCGAGAAAGGCTTCCGGCGCCGACAGCCAGACGAACTCGACGCCCTCCTCCTCGGCGTGGCTGACCTCGCGCTGCGAGCCCGGCATGTTGGCGCGGTCGCGCCGGTAGAGGCACTTGACCGAGCGCGCGCCCTGGCGCACCGCGGTGCGCACGCAGTCCATCGCAGTGTCGCCGCCGCCGATCACCACGACGTTCTTGCCGGCGGCGTTCAGGCGGCCGTCGTCGAACTCGGGAACGGCGTCGCCCAGGCCCTTGCGGTTGGAGGCGATCAGGTAGTCGAGCGCCGGGCGCACGTTGCCCAGGCCGACGCCCGGCGCCTTCAGCTCGCGCGCCCGGTAGACGCCGGTCGCGATCAGCACGGCGTCGTGGCGCCGGCGCAGCTCGGCGAAGTCCTCGTCGCGGCCGACCTCGTGGTTCATGTGGAAGATCACGCCCGATTCGCGCAGCAGCTCGGCGCGCCGGCCGACCACCTGCTTGTCCAGCTTGAAGTTCGGAATGCCGTAGACCAGCAGGCCGCCGATGCGGTCGTAGCGGTCGTAGACATGCACCTCGTAGCCGAAGCGGCGCAGCTGCTCCGCCGCCGCCAGGCCGCCCGGCCCGGCGCCGATGACGCCGACCGACTCGGGGCGCTCGCGGCGCGGCCGCACCGGGCGGACCCAGCCCTCTTGCCAGGCCGTCTCCGTGATGTAGGTCTCGATCGAGCCGATGGTGACGGTGCCGTGACCGGCCTGCTCGATGACGCAGTTGCCCTCGCACAGCCGGTCCTGCGGGCAGATGCGGCCGCAGATCTCGGGAAAGGTGTTGGTCGCCTGCGCCAGCTCGTAGGCCTCCTCGAGCCGGCCCTCGGCGGTCATCAGCAGCCAGTCGGGGATGTTGTTGTGCAGCGGGCAATGCACCTGGCAGAACGGCACGCCGCACTGCGAACAGCGGCCCGCCTGCTGGCCGGCCGCCGCGGGCTCGAAGGCACGGTAGATCTCGTCGAAATCGGCGCGGCGGGTGTCGGCGCTGCGCTTTTCCGGGCGGTGCTCGCCCAGGTCGACGAATTTCAGCATCCGGGTCGGCATGCCTGTGGGGTCCCTCTCGCGCTGGCTCGGCCCCGGTTCATCCGGGCGCAATTTTGCCGGTCCATCGGTCCTTTCGATCGATGGCCGAATTTTTTTGGTCACATATGTTGACATAAATTATAGCGCGTTCCGGCGGCCCGCCGCAAGTCTTTCGCATCCTCGCGAAAGCCGTCGCATTTTAGTACCATAGTAGTACTATAATCCAGTCAGGCCCTGCTTGGACGCCGTCTGGACCGGTGCTATAAGCGGGCAGCGCACGGTTCCGGGGGGGATCCTGCCTTGCCACTGCTCCACGTCCTGGTCCTGGCGATCGTTCAGGGCATCACGGAATTCCTGCCGGTCAGTTCGTCGGGCCACCTGGTCCTGGCCTGGGAGTTCTTCGACCGGGCCGGCTGGCCGGTCCCGGAACAGACCCAGAGCGAGCGCCTGATCATGGACATCGCCGTCCACATCGGCACGCTGGCCGCGGTCTGCCTCTATTTCTGGCGCGACCTCTGGCAGATGGCCCTCGGCGTGCTCAAGCTCGCGGTCGGCCAGATGACCCCCGGGGCGCGCCTCGCCCTCCACGTGATCGTCGCGACGCTGCCGCTGGTCGCGGCCGGCTACTTCTTCAAGGACACCGTGACCAACGTGCTGCGCGACGTCACCGTGGTCGCCTGGGCGACCATCGGCTTCGGGGTCGTCCTGCTGGTCGCCGACCGCATGGGCCTGACCATCCGCCGGGTCGAGCACATGACACTGCCCGCCGCCCTCTTCGTCGGCCTGGCCCAGGTGCTGGCGCTCATTCCGGGCACCAGCCGCTCGGGCATCACCATGACGGCGGCCCGCTTTCTCGGCTACGAGCGGCCCGAGGCGGCGCGCTTCTCGCTGCTGCTGTCGATTCCGGCGATCCTGGGGGCGGGAACGCTGGCCGGGCACGACCTCTACCAGGCCGGCAACCCGCACCTCGGCATGGAGGCGATCGTCGCCGCCGCCATCTCCTTCGTCGTCGCGCTGATCGCGATCGCCCTGATGATCCGCTGGCTGCGCCACGCCGGCTTCATGCCCTTCGTGATCTACCGCATCCTGCTCGGCGCGGCGCTGCTCTTCTGGATCGCCTGAGCCGCGCGCGGCGTCCAGGAAGGGCGCCCAGGAAAGGCGCCCAGGAAAGACACCCGGGGAAGGCGCTCAGACGGCCGCCGTCCGATTGAACCGTCCGCCCGGGCGGTAGCGGTCCAGATAGGTCGGAATCACCACCTCCAACGCGGTCGGGTCGATGCCGAGCTCGCGCAGCCCCGGCAGGTCGGACGACGCGACGTTGTCGTGCCGCAGGAGGCGGACCTGGTCGCGCGTCAGCGGCGGCACCGGCAGGCACTCCAGGAAGGTCGCCTGCAGTTCCGCCATGCCGTAGGGCAATGGCACCAGCAGGCGCCGGCGCCGGATCTCGTGCAGCAGGATCTCCATCAGCTCCTTGAAGGTGTACACCCGCGGGCCGCCGAGCTCGTAGATCCGGCCCTGCGCCTCCGGCCGCTCCAGGCTCCGGGCGATGGCCTCGGCCACGTCGCCGACGTAGACCGGCTGGAAGCGTGTCCGCCCGCCGCCGATCAGCGGCAACGCCGGGGAGAGCCGCGCCATGGCCGCGAAGCGGTTGAAGAAGTCGTCCTCCGGCCCGAACACGATGCTGGGCCGCAACACCGTCGCCGTCGGGAAGGCGGTGCGCACCGCGGCCTCGCCGGCCGCCTTGGAGCGGGCGTATTCCGCCTCGGCATGGCGGTCGGCCCCAATGGCGGAGACCTGCACCAGCGCCTCGGCGCCGGCGCCGGCGGCCGCCTCGGCGACGTGCTGGGCGCCGCGCGCGTGCACCGCGGCGAAGCTGCGCCGGCCGCGCTCGTAGAGGATGCCGACCAGGTTGACCGCCGCCTGCGCCCCGGCGAGCGCCGCCTGCACCGAGAGCGGGTCCTCGACCCGCGCGCACAGCGGCGCGATCTGCCCGACGTGGCCCATCGGTTTCAGGAACTGCGCCCGCGACGGGTGGCGGACCGCCACCCGGACGGTCCAGCCGCGCCGCGCGAGGCGGCGGACGAGATGGCGGCCGATGAAGCCGGAGCCGCCGAAAACGGTTACGACACGCGTCGCCATGATGGGAGCCCTCTTGCCGCAGCCCGCGAAACGGACTCGGGTGCGAAGATGATGCCCGCTCGGCCGTTTCGCCGATCCTCGCTTCGGTCTAGCCCGATCGCCGTCGCGAGACAAGATGCCGGGGCGCGCCGCGCGCCGGAATCGGCGCGGCCGGCGCCGGGTCTGCCTGCCGGAAGCGCTTGACAGGCCCCTGCCCGTCGCGACAATGCGCCAGCTTTCGGGGCCCGGCAGCGTCCCTCGGCGTCCCGCGCCCCGGAGCCGTTCGAACGTCATGAAAGGGCGCCGCAGACGACGTGCGCCCGGCGGCGGAGCGCCTTGCAATCCGTGCAGCATCACCTGCATCACGACGATCTGCCGGCGGACCTCGATTTCGGGCCGACCGTGGCGGTCGACACCGAGACCATGGGGCTCGACCTGGCCCGTGACAGGCTGTGCCTGATCCAGCTTTCGGCGGGCGACGGCGTCTGCCACATGGTGCAGTTCCGCCAGCACTACGACGCGCCGCGGCTCAAGGCGCTGCTGGCCGATCCGGCGGTGACCAAGCTGTTCCATTTCGCCCGCTTCGACCTGGCGGCGATCCAGCGCTACCTGGGCGTGTCGTGCCGGCCGGTCTACTGCACCAAGGTGGCCTCAAGGCTGGTGCGCACCTTCACCGACCGGCACGGGCTCAAGGACCTGTGCCGCGATTTGCTGGGCGTCGAGCTTTCCAAGCAGATGCAGTCGTCCGATTGGGGCGCGTCGGAGTTGAGCGACGAGCAGCTCCGCTACGCGGCCAGCGACGTCCTCTATCTGCACCGTTTGCGCGCTGCGCTGGACGAGATGCTCGCGCGCGAGGCGCGCGAGGAGCTGGCGCAGGCCTGTTTCGAGTTCCTGCCGACGCGCGCCGCACTCGATCTGGCGGGGTGGAACGATGTCGACATCTTCGCGCATTGACGCCGGGCACCCGCAGCGCCCGGCGCAATCGCCGCTTCACGCGGAATCCCGCCGGTCCTAAGATAATCGGGGAACGGCGGGCGGCGCCGCCGGCGACGACCGGGGCCGATCTTGATTCGGGGCGCGCGGCGCCCCAGTTCGGAGACGAGAGCATGACGATGCGGCCCGATCCGGCCAGGACCTCGCCAGAGTCGACGGGCGGCGAGGACGTGGCCGCGGCGGGTCAGCGCGATCTGGACGCGGCGCGGCGCGTGCTCCGGCTCGAAGGCAAGGGGCTGGAGGCGCTGGCCGCGGCCCTGGACGAGCGGTTCACCCGGGCGCTCGACCTAGTCGCCGAAGCGCGGGGCCGGATCACCGTCACCGGCATGGGCAAGTCGGGGCACGTGGCGCGCAAGATCGCAGCCACCCTGTCGTCGACCGGCACGCCGGCGCAATTCGTCCATCCGGGCGAGGCGAGTCATGGGGACCTCGGCATGATCGCGCCCGGCGATGCCGTGATCGCCCTGTCCAATTCCGGCGATACGTTGGAGCTGAGCGACATGATCGCCTATTCCCGGCGCTTCGGGATTTCGCTGATCGGGTTGACCAGCCGGGCGGACAGCCCGTTGGCCGAGTCGGCCGACGTGGCGGTGCTGCTGCCGCGCGCCACCGAGGCCTGCCCCATGGGCCTGGCGCCGACCACTTCGACCACGATGATGCTGGCGCTGGGCGACGCCATGGCCATCGCGCTGCTCGAGCGCAAGGGCTTCTCCGCCTCGGACTTTCAGCTGCTGCATCCGGGCGGCTCGCTCGGGCGCAAGCTGCTGCGCGTCAGCGACATCATGCACGGCCCGGAGGAATTGCCGCTGTGCCGGCCGGAGACGCCCATGACCGAGGCCATTCTGGTCATGACCAATCGGCGCTTCGGCTGCGTCGCCGTGCTCGACGACGACGGCACGCTGACCGGCATCATCACCGACGGCGACCTGCGGCGTCACATGAATCCGAGCCTCTTGGAAATGAGCGCCGGCGAGGTCATGACCGCGTCGCCGAAGACGATCCGCAGCCAGGCGCTGGCGGCGGAGGCGCTGCACGTGATGAATACCGCGAAGAACCCCTTCACCAGCCTGTTCGTGGTCGACGACGGCCGGCCGGTCGGTATTGTGCACATTCACGACTGCCTGCGCGCGGGCGTGGCCTAGGGTCCGGGAGAGCGACATCCGATGCAGCCCGCCGTGACCGCAAAACGCCCACCGCCGCCGACCAGGGCCGCCGCCGGTCTGCCGGATACGCCGCCGCCGCGGCTTTCGCTGCGCGACCGCTACAGCATCTTCGTCGGGCTGATGAAGATTCTGCTTCCGGCGATGGCGGCCGCCCTCATTCTGCTGGTGGTGGCGTGGCCGCAACTCAAGCTCGAGTCCAGCTTCCGGATCGGGGCCTCGGACCTGTCGCTCGCCGATGCTGAAAGCCTGACCATGGTGAACCCGCGCTTCGACGGGGCGGACGCACAGAACCAGCCCTATCGCCTGACGGCCGACCTGGCGACCCAGCAGCCGGGCAACGAGAACCTGATCGACCTGGATCGCCCGGCCGGCGACATCACCTTGGACAGCGGCGCCTGGCTGGCGCTGGCGGCGCGCAGCGGCCAGTACCTGCGCGACCGGGACATCCTGGACCTGACCGGCGACGTCAGCCTGTTCCACGATCGCGGCTTCGAGCTGCGCACCCAGTCGGCGGAAATCGACCTCAAGCATGGGACGGCCAGCGGCGACGAGCCGGTCGAGGGTCAGGGCGACGCCGGCGTGATTTCGAGCGAGGGATTCCGCGTCCTGGACCACGGCGAGCGCATCGTCTTTACCGGCAAAAGCCACCTCGTTCTCTATCCCAACGCCAAGGAGGTCGCACGGTGAGCCGACGAAGACTTGGCACCGCGATGCTTGCCGCCGGCGCGGCGCTGATCCTGGCGGCGGCGTTCGCCGCGCCGCTGCGCGCCCAGGGCCTGACCGGACTGCAGGGCGGCGACGAGCCGCTCGAGATCAACGCCGAGCAGGGCATCGAGTGGCACCGCGGCGAGCAGCTCTATATCGCCCGCGGCAACGCCCGCGCCGCGCGCGGCGATCTGACGGTCTACGCCGAAACCATGACCGCGCACTACGCCAAGGGCAACGATGGGGTGACGCAGATCGACCGGATCGACGCCGAGGGCAACGTGCGCATCAAGTCGCCGACCGAAACGGTCTACGGCGACCACGGCGTCTACGACGTGGTCAACGGCGTCCTGGTGGTGGTCGGCAAGAACCTTCGCCTGGTCGGCGAGAAAGACGTGATCACCGCGCGCGACAGCCTGGAATATTGGGAGCGCAAGCAGATCGCGGTGGCGCGCGGCGACGCCGACGCGCGGCGCGACGACAAGCGCATCCGCGCCGACGTCCTGACCGCGAGCTTCGAGAAGGACAGCAACGGAAAGCAGACGGTCAAGCGCATCGACGCCTACGGCAACGTGCGCGTCTCGACGGCGACGGAATTCGCCCGCGGCAAGCGCGGCGTGTACTATGTCGATCGCGAGTTCGCCACCCTGACGGGCGATGTCAGCCTGACGCGCGACGACAACCAGTTGAACGGACAGTATGCCGAGGTCGACATGAAGACCGGGGTGAGCCGCCTGCTCGCGGCCCCGCCCGGCGAGACCGCGGCGGGGCCGGTGCGCGGCCTGATCGTGCCCAAGCGCAAGCCGGCGCAGGACAACAGCTCGTGACGATTCCACCGAACGCCGCCCGACGGAAAGGCCCGCAGCAATCATGAACGACCGGTCGCGCGAATACGCCAACCAGCGGCCGCCGGGCCCGCGGCTCGTCGCCGAGAACACCGGGCTGGCGGCCGTCAACATCGGCAAGGGCTTCAAGAAGCGGCCCGTGCTGCGCGGCGTCAACCTGGGCGTCCAGCGCGGCGAGGCGGTCGGCCTGCTCGGACCGAACGGCGCGGGCAAGACGACCTGCTTCTATATCATCACCGGCCTCGTCCTGCCCGACTACGGCTGGATCACCCTCGACGGCAACGACATCACCGACATGCCGATGTACCGGCGGGCGCGCATGGGGATCGGCTACCTGCCGCAGGAGGCCTCGATCTTCCGCGGCCTTTCCGTCGAGCAGAACATCCGCGGCGTCCTGGAGGCGATCGAACCGGACCGCGAGCGGCGCGAGATCATGCTGGACGACCTGCTGGCGGAGTTCTCCATCACCCACCTGCGGCGCACGCCGGCGCTGGCGCTTTCCGGCGGCGAGCGGCGGCGCGTCGAGATCGCCCGCGCGCTTGCCTCGCAGCCGGGCTTCATCCTGCTCGACGAGCCTTTGGCCGGCATCGACCCGATCGCGGTCAACGACATTCGCGAGCTGGTTTCCCACCTCAAGGACCGCGGCCTGGGCGTCCTGATCACCGACCACAACGTGCGCGAGACGCTGGAGATCGTCGACCGTGCCTATATCATCCACGACGGCATCGTGCTGATGGAGGGCGCGCCGAGCGAGATCGTGGCACACGAGGACGTCCGGCGCGTTTACCTGGGTGAAAGGTTTAGTCTGTAAGGCTTTTTCCCATGGCGGTGACGCAGAGGTTAGACCTCCGCCAGTCTCAATCCCTGGTCATGACGCCGCAGCTGCAGCAGGCGATCAAGCTGCTGCAGCTCTCCAATCTGGAGGTCGCGGCCTACGTGGAGCAGGAACTTGAACAAAACCCACTGCTCGAGCGTGACGAGGGAGGAGACGGCGGCCCGACGAATGCGACGGAGCGCGAACAAGCGCTCGGCGCTGCGGGCGAAGCCGTCGCCGAACACCAGGCCTGGGACAACGACGCCCACGACAGCGCCGAGCTGACCGCGGCCGACCATCTGCCGGCCGGCGGCGACATGCCGCTCGACACCGACTACGACACCTTCTACGACAATGCGGACAGCGACCGCTGGCCCGGCGACACGGCGAGCGGCGATTCCTGGAGCGACCGGCCGAGCGGCCGTGGCGCCGCGCCCGACGCGACCGGCGACGGCAGCTCGGCGGCCGAGCGCGTCTCGGAGCGGGCGACCCTGCGCCAGCACCTTCTCGAACAGATCCAGTACGACCTGCGCGACGCGGCGGACCGCCTGATCGCCACCCATCTCGTCGAGCTGCTCGACGAGAACGGCTATCTCAACGCCGACCTGGCGGAACTGGCGGCAACGCTCGGCTGCGGGCCGGAGCGCGTCGCGGCGACGCTGGCCCTGGTGCAGCGCTTAGATCCGCCCGGCATCTTCGCGCGCGACCTCAGGGAATGCCTCGCCCTGCAGCTCGCGGACCGCGACCGCCTCGATCCGGCGATGGCCAGCCTGCTCGACAACCTGCCGCTGCTCGGCCGCGGCGACCGCGCCAAGCTGCGCGAGCTGTGCGGCGTCGACGAGGAGGACCTCGCCGACATGATCGCCGAGATCCGCGCGCTCAATCCCAAGCCGGCCGAGGCCTACGATTTCGAGCCGGCGGAGCCGATCGTCCCCGACATCCTGATGCGGCGCGGCCCCAAGGGCGACTGGATCATCGACCTGAACAGCGAAACCCTGCCCCGCGTCCTGGTCAACGAGCGCTATCACGCGGTGATCGCCAAGCGGGCCCGCAGCCGGACGGAAAAGGACTACATCTCCGAGCGGTTCCAGACGGCCAACTGGCTGGTCAAGGCGTTGCACCAGCGGGCCACGACGATCCTCAAGGTGGCGGGCGAGATCGTGCGCCAGCAGGACGCCTTTTTCCGCAAGGGCGTCCAGCACCTGAGGCCGCTCACGCTGCGCGACATCGCCGAGGCGATCGAGATGCACGAATCGACGGTCAGTCGCGTCACCTCGCGCAAATACATCGCCACGCCGCGCGGCATCTTCGAGTTGAAGTACTTCTTCACCGCGGCGCTCGGCGGGGTCAACGGCGAGACCCATTCGGCCGAGGCGGTGCGCCACCGGATCCGCGCGCTGATCAACGCCGAGGCGGCGCCCCAGGTCCTCTCCGACGACCGAATCGTGGAGATTCTGCGCGGCGACGGGATCGAGATCGCGCGGCGCACCGTGGCCAAGTACCGCGAGGCCATGCACATTCCCTCGTCGGTGGAGCGCCGCCGCCAGAAAGCCCTGCATCCGTGACGGGAGAAACCCGTCCGGCCGCGCGCCATACCCTGATAATTCATTGATATTAATATTATAAATGCGATTTTCCACGGCCCCGGCCCGGCCCCGGGGCGAATCCCCGCTGGCAATCGCCGTGCCCATCGCACATATTATCGAGGGTAGCTTTCCGTCCACGCGCGAGGCAGGGGGATCGCGTTTTCGGGCCGCTTGGGACAGCCTCGGGGGTGCTATTGACTCGCCATGGGGCGATAACTAGTTTGCGCGCTCCGTTGCGCCCGGGACGGCCCGAGAAGGCGAACCTTCCGGAGGTACCCGGTTCGAACCGACAATAATCAGCAACAGAAGCGCATGCAGCTATCCGTCAAGGGAAAGCAGCTCGACGTCGGCGACGCCCTGCGTACCCATATCAACGACGCCCTGGAGCGGATCCTGGGCAAGTACTTCGGCGACGCCATCGATGTCGGCGTCACGCTGGCGCGCGAGAGCGGGCGCTATCGGGCCGACATCACGGCCCACGTCGGGCGCGGTATCCTGTTACAGGCCGGCGGCGATTCGGATGCGCCCTACCCCGCTTTCGACATCGCCGCGGACCACCTGGCGAAGCGTTTGCGCCGCTACAAACGACGCTTGCGCGACCACCACAAGGAGAGTAACGAGGGCGGCGAAACACTCGCCGCACAGCAGTACATCCTTGCCGGCGAGGAAGCCGAGGGGGGCGGCGCCGATGACGGCGCGCCGGTCGTGATCGCGGAGATGACGACCGAGATCCCCAACCTGACGGTTGGCGAAGCGGTTATGCGGATGGATCTGGCCGAACTGCCGGCCCTCCTGTTCCGCAATGCGTCGCACAGCGGCCTGAACATGGTCTATCGCCGCGGCGACGGTAACATCGGGTGGATCGACCCGCGCGGGAACCGTAGCGAGTGAGCCGCAAGAGAGGCGAGATATCATCATGCAAATCGACGATCTCATCGGCCCGAACGGCGTCATCGCCAACCTGCGCGTCACCAGCAAGAAGCAGGCCCTGCAGGAGCTGGCGAAACGCGCCGCCGAGATTACCGGCCAGCCGGAACGGGCCATATTCGAGGTCCTGATCGAGCGCGAGCGCCTGGGCACGACCGGCGTCGGCAACGGCATCGCCATTCCGCACGGCAAGCTGCCGGGGCTCGACCGGCTCTACGCGCTCTTCGCCCGTCTGGAAACGCCGATCGACTTCGATTCGATCGACGAGCAGCCGGTCGACCTGATCTGCGTGCTGCTGGCGCCGGAGACCGCCGGGGCCGATCACCTGAAGGCCCTGGCGCGGGTCTCGCGCCTGCTGCGCGACCGCATCACCTGCGAGAAGCTGCGCGGCACTGACAGCGCCGATGCTCTGCACGCGCTCTTGAGCGAATCCGCCGCCAGTCACGCGGCCTGACCGCCGCTCGTTTCTCTCTTTCCGGAAACACTCCGACGGGGATTCGCCGACGGGGATTCGCCGACGGGGATTCGCCGACGGGCGCCGCGCGCGGGCCTGCCGCCGCCGGCTGCGCCGCTCAGTGGACGCTGAGCGGCTCCATGTCGTTCTTGCGGACCGCCGCGAAGGCTGTCGCACGCTCCTCGATCAGGGCCATCTGCGTGCCGTCGGCCGCGTGCACGGCATAGACCGTTTGGCCTTCCATCTGGACCGGCTTGACGTAGGCGACTTCCTCCATGCCCAAGGCCATGAAGTCCTGAGTCGAAAACTGCATCTCGCGCTGAAGCTCGGTCATACCTGTCCTATCCTGTTCTCTCACACTTGGGCCGGTCCATCGCCATCGGTGCCTGCCGCCATCGGTGCCTGCCGCAGCCTAGCTCGTCGCCGAACGGATCGGCACGTTGCGCACCTGCGGCTCGTTCAGGGGGCGTTCGAGATCGATCCGCAACAGCCCCTTTTCAAGATCGGCGCCGGTCACTTCAATGCCGTCGGCCAGGACGAAGCTGCGCTGGAATTGCCGCGCCGCGATGCCCCGGTGCAGATAGACCGCCTCGGAATCGTCCTTTTGCCGTCCGCGCACGCTGAGTTGGTTGTCCTGCACCTGGATCTCCAGGTCGTCGGATGCGAAGCCGGCCACCGCCAGGGTGATCCGCAGGCGATTCTGGCCGATCTGCTCGACGTTGTAGGGCGGATAGCCGTCGGACGATGCCTTCGTGACGCGATCCAGGGCCTCCTCGAAGGCCTCGAAGCCCAGCAGAAGCGGGCTGTTGAACAGTGATACCCGGGTCATGCCCGTCGACCTCCTCCTTGAGCAAGGCCTGTCATCGGTGCGGAAACCCGGCCCGTCTCCGGCGCCCGGCCTCCTCCGGCCCGCATCCGCGGCACCGGGGTCTGATCGGTTATTTGGGCCCGGCGGCGGCGCGGTTCAAGTCCGCGTCCGGCTGGGCGAAAGCGCGGAATTCCGCCATAAAAAAGACGGGAGCCCTGACCGGGCCCCCGTCTTGTTTTCTAGCCGGTGAACCGCGGCTTACATCGTGGCCGCAACGCCGTTGCGCCACTTGGCCGCCGGACGCGCGACCCGACGCACCGTGCGGCGCTTGGCCGTCACGCGACGCTTCGGAGCGGCACGACGCTTGGCGGTGGCGCGCTTGCGCGACGCGGTCTTCCGCTTGGCGGTCTTCCGCTTGGCCGTCGTGCGGCGCTTGGCCGTCTTGCGACGGACCGGGCTGCGACGCTTCGCCGTGGTCTTCTTCGCGGTCGCCTTCTTGGCCTTCATGACGCGGGCCTTGGCCTTCGTCAGCGCCTTGTTCTTGGCGACCAGCTTCTTCGCAGCGGCCTTCCTCGCGGCCATCTGCTTCTTCACCAGGCGGCGGGCCGCCTTGATCTTCTTCTCGGCAGTCCGCACAGCCTTCTTCGCGGACTTGATCTCGCGATTGATCATCGCGGGAGTCTTCGGCTTGGAAGCCTTACGCTTCCGCTTCGTGGTGGCCATGTTCCAATCCTCATTGAACCAATAAAAACAAAGGCGGTGAAGTCCACCGCCCGTACATGATTTATAGGCTGGACTTTAATAAATGGTTACTGCGGGAGCGCTTTATATGGCGCCCAGGCTATAGCCGCAGCTACGGGCACCGACTGTTCTCTGGCACCGATTTCTATTTCTAGACGCGCCAGTAACGTCCGCCGATTTTCGCTTCGGTTCGTCTGGCCGGCCCCGCCGTTGCATGAACCGGCGGCCGAAGTCGCCGAGCTCATTACTGTCCCGTTCGATAAAATACCGGCTATGTCTTGCCCCGCTGCGCGGCGCGTCTTGCCTGGCGGCCATACGCCTGCGGCAAGACACGCGGGGCGCGCCTGACTGCCGGGCGACGACTGTCGGACCTCGTTGGAACGTATCGAGAACACTTTGCCGGGTCCCCGGGCCCGCCGGGACGCCGCGTCAGGCCTCCATCGGCAGCACGTCGAAGGCGATGCTGATGCGGTTCTCCGCCGCCTCGAAGGGGATCGTGCGGTGATAGAGGTAGGAGG
>Ga0102952_1000451_pt1 | contig 15552 bp, 22 predicted proteins | sample SalPon2A_C_D1_MG_FD_78506 | JGI IMG/M metagenome (GOLD analysis project Ga0102952, IMG submission 78506) | Soil microbial communities from South San Francisco under conditions of wetland restoration - Salt Pond MetaG R2A_C_D1_MG | ecosystem: Environmental > Terrestrial > Soil > Wetlands | place... | reverse complement strand
AGTATAAATAACTCTAATATTTTACAATTTTTCATATCGAAACGAATCACAATAATGCTTGATGATGACCTGGCATCTAAACTCAGAAAGATTCAGGCGGAGCAAATCAAAAAATCAGAAGATAGTATGAGTTTCTCACGGGTAATCAATGAGACGCTTAGAAAACAACTGAAAGTTTAAACCAATCTCTTCTACGTAGTTTTTGTTTAGTCAGCAGAAAAGTGAGGGGTTTTGAAAATTACTCAAAACGATTTTTTAATTTTGTTTGTGATTTTGGAAACATTCTCTGCAATAAACAGGTCTGTCATCTTTTGGTTTGAATGGTATTTGACAATCATTTCCACAGTCACCGCATTTTGCGTCAAACATTTCTCGTGGTCTATCATCTCTTCTACCAAATCTGGAACCTCTATCATTTCCACCATAGCCGCCAGATCTTCCACCAAATCTTCCACCAGGTCTTGGAGCTGGTTTGTGATTTTGGAAACATTCTCTGCAATAAACAGGTCTGTCATCTTTTGGTTTGAATGGCACTTGACAATCATTTCCACAGTCACCGCATTTTGCGGTAAACATTTCTCTTTCTCTATCAAAGGACATGTCTTTCTAAAATTCGTGTAGATTATGAGGTAATTAAACTGTAGGAAAAATACCTAATGTTATAAAGTAATTCCATACCCTGATGTTATTGGGCATGAAAAGGTATGTTGTCACAAGAATGGCAACTATGTTTGGAGTTTTGATGGTCACATTATTAATTACAATTGCCCTTGTAGGCTCAAATATGGATACAATACTAAAGCAAGGAATTGTATTTCAAGTAAGATCAGAAATTACAGAGAATCCATCAATAGGTCAAAGTTTTTCATCAGTTGTGGAATTTGAAGCATTCATTCAAACTCAGATAGATCAAAGAGTCAAGGTTTTAGGGCTAGACGAACCATGGTATTCTCCTCAAAGAGTCGGCATCACAATGTATAAAATATTATTACTGGATTTTGGGCATGCCACGTTTCTTACAAGTGATTCAGGCTCATCAGATGTCAAAGACATATTATTTGAAAAATTGCCAAGAACAGTTTTACTTTTCACGACAGCGACAATAATTATATCCATAATGGGGGTCTTTTTAGGAGCTTTATCCAGCAGCAAGATTGGTTCCACCACAGATAGAATTACTTCAAGTTTTGCAATAGTCAGTTCCAGTTTTCCAGTATGGTGGATAGGAATGCTGATGATTTTCTTATTTGCATTCACATATCAAATATTTCCAGCAAGAGCAACTCCAGATATACCATTATCAGATCCTGGTTACATTGGATCTTTATTGTACCATATGGCGTTGCCATTAATCACAATTGTGATGATAGGATTTGGGTCATGGGCATACATGGTAAGAAATTTCATGATTGGAATAATGCAGGAGGACTTTATCATGGCAAAAAAAGCAATTGGGATTAATCAGAAAAAAATAATCTACACACATGCCCTAAAAAATGCAGCACCTCCAATTGTCACAATTCTGGCACTGAGTTTATCAGGCTCACTTGGAGGAGCAATCATCACAGAAGCAGTATTTGACTGGCCAGGCATGGGAAGGTTGTACTTTGAAGCAATATCAGTAATGGATCTGCCAGTAATCATTGGTGCAACATATTTGCTTACAGTATTCTTTTTGATCAGCATATTCATTGCGGATTTACTTTATGGGTATTTTGACCCTAGAGTGAGAGCAGGTCAATGAGTAGCATAACGCCTCTGGAGATAAAAGAGGAATTTTTCAAAAACAAGATGGGGATTACTGGAATTTTAATCCTTGTGAGTCTTGTGGCAATATCAATAATTGTGATTATTGTAATTCCTGTTGAGACTTTTCAAGAGTGGAATAATCCAGAAAGTTGGATTGCATATCCAAAAATTGCTATTCCAGTTTGGGTAAACATATTCATGTTTGAGAAGATTCCAGAACACATGATTTTAGAGAAGCCTGATATCAAAAACGTGTCCCAAGAAGGGATATCACTCACTTCGCATCAGTTTGGATTAAATTTTGATTATGATGATTTTCCAAATGATTTCATTTACATATTTTCATCAGAATATACTGGTTCGCCGCTATTACAAATGTCAATTATTCGACCTGACGGCATCAAAATTGAATTACTATCCACATCACTGCCTTATTCTAATTCAAAAACTATTCACTATGAAAGAGTATTTTCAACAGACGAAGCAATAAAGAAAAATTTGTCATTGCAATCAGAGAAATTCAAATTTACATTAGACAATTTGTCTGCCGAAGATATTGTTTTTTCAAAGACTCAAACCAATGAACCTTTGAAAGGAAATTATATTTTTTCCATAGATTTGTATGGGATAAAATCAGAACCTCTGATTAACGAGTCAAAACTAATCATCGGGGGAAAAGCTTTTGGTATGATGGGAACTGATGAGTTAAGACGAGATTTGGCAATAGGACTTCTATGGGGAACTCCTCTTGCACTGTTCATAGGACTAGTGGTATCGATTGCGTCTGTGATTATGGGATTACTTTATGGAGTGTATGCAGGATACAAAGGTAAGAAAACGGATGAAGTGATGATGAGATTCAATGATGTCATTTACGCATTGCCAGCATTACCATTTCTTATCATACTTTCAGTGACAATCAGTAACAGTATATTTTTGATGGTGGGGTTTTTGATGATCTTTGGCTGGGTGGGGATAGCCAAAGTGGCCAGAAGTATGTCATTACAAATCAAGACCCACGGATATGTAGATGCTGCAAATGTGATGGGTCAAAAAGACTCTAAAATAATCCTCAAACATATAGTGCCTCAATTATTACCATATGCGTTTGCAAGCATTGCAATTTCAGTTCCTGCAGCAATTACCACAGAAGCAGGTCTTAGTTTTCTAGGATTAGGAGATCCATTATTTCCAACATGGGGTCAAATTTTACACGATGCAAATACGTTTGGAGCAGCTGCAAGAGGACTATGGTGGTGGATAATGCCACCAGGAATAATGATTGCTATAACAGGCCTAGCTTTTGTGTTTATTGGAAATGCATTAGATGTAATTGTAAACCCAAAATTAAGGAGATAATCAAGGAATATAACTGCGAATTATGTTCAAAGCCGAGTCGTTTAGTTTAATGGTGTAAGTAAGAGAGTTAGGATCATCTTTAGTTTCGGATAAAATTTCAGTGAATTTTACCTTATCATCATCAGTTGCACCAGATTCATGAGCGCATAGATTAAACGCCTTGAGATTCAGATTATTTTTTAGCAAATAAGATATGAACTTTTTATAATCCTCAGGATTGGTCCAACCTTTATTTTTCTCTGAACATGCAGCAATCCAGACATCTACAGAATTATGAAAAATGACCTTTTTACGAATATTATCTAGAGACATCTCAATCTAGAAATCTGCACGCTGCATTTTTGAACCACAACGTGGACAAGTGCCACCCTTGTGTTTATTATTACAAACAAGACAGACATAGCGCACTCCACCAGAGCCACCTTGTGAACCCATTCCAAAGAATCCGCCACCAGTTCCAGAACCACCATCATAGTTTCCCATACGACTCATTTGTCGTCTCCTCATTATCATTGGCAATATAATGAAGATTGCCATTACGAGTCCTATGCTAATAAACCACGGTACCCCCAGATAACCAAGAATTATCTGCAATCCAATACTAAATACCAGTGAGGCACCCAAAAAAATGTAATACCTTTTAAGCTGAGGATTCAATACAGTAAAATTTGTTCGAAAAAGGTTATAAAGTTTTGTTAGTTTTTCTCATTTTCCACAAGTGTTTTTGGAAACATCATACAATAGAAAGTGAAACAGAATTGCCGTTACTATCCCATGCAAAAATAGAATCGTCATTATAAGGGGATTTGATAATTAATGAGATCAATCCAAAGAAATTATGCAGATCAGTTACAGATGGTTCAGCAGACCCACTCGGATGGGAATGAACAATTCCAACATAGCTCATGTCAAAAGGTAAAAACGAATGTGGAAACCCTGCAAATGTAGGACCGGTGTAATGAAAAGGTGGAATCACAAGTCCATCGATTTTAATCTCACCATTTTTTGACTTGCCTTTTAAAATCAAGATTCCTTCGTTAGGATGTTTCATTTGACAATAAGATACAATGCTGTCAAGTACATCTTTTTGAAGCAATACCTTTCGCTCAAAGTTTTTCTTTTTGAAAATCACAATGACTATCTAGTTTAGAACTAATTTAATTTTAAGACTGTAAGACGGTGTAAGACATATTAGTGAATTTTTTTAATTTTCTCTCTATCTCAGATATGATTTGTGGAATTTTTGAGTCAATATCATCAATTTCCTCTTGAATGGTTTTAGATTTAACTTCAAGATCATCTTTAATGGACATGTTTTTTGTCAATTCATTTTCAAGAGAGTTCAAATCAGCAGATCGAAGAGAATTCATTTTATTTTTCATCAGGGCATATTTTTTAAAAAATTCTGAAACTTGGCTTACAAACGCATCAAGACGTTCCTCAGTCTCAGTTATATGTAAAAATGTCTTGTCGATGTCTTTTACTGAAATTGCTCCTGAAGCGATTCCCTTTCGAACGTTCTCTAAAATCACAATTATTGAATCCTTGTTAGAAGGAAGAAGAACATCAAATGGTTCCTCAACCAGTTTAGAAAGAATATTTTTTTGATCCTTATCTAATGATGAAGCATATTCATATCTACTAAGAGGACGTGAGATTTTTGTAAATTGCAAGTCAACCTCATTTTTAATTTTAGATTTTTGGGTAGAAAACACACTAAATTCATTTTTCAAATCAAGATATGATTTATAGGTGTCAGATGATTTTATCTGTTCAATAGATTTTTCTAGAGATAAAATTTTTTCTGTCAAAGACTCAAGAGAGATTTTGTTTTCAATGATTTTTTTAGAGCGTTCAACTTGCTCATTCGTTAGATGTTCAATTTGATTTAATCTGTCAAGAATCTCGTCAGATGTAGATTTTGTAGCATCAAAGTTTTTCAGAATCTTGCGAATTTCAGAGTGATGTGCATTCATAACTTCAAGATTTTCTTTTAATTGAGCAGCATATTTTTTTGCAAAAATATGAATCACTCTAGTTTGCCTTCCCAAAACATCTCCAACTTTTTTGAGGATCTGGTTTAAGGTAATGTTTAATTTTTTTGCATCATCTATAGAGATAATTTTTGCTAGTGACGTTACGTCTTTTTTAATAACATCAATTACCTGGTTTTTGCCCCTAACTACAATTATAGCAAGATGTTTGTCAATATCATCCACATTTAGATTGTCTTTTTCAAGAACATTTCCAATTTTAATCAGATCATCAATTAACGGAGCTGTCTGATCTCGTAGATTTTTTATCATAGATAGTGTTTGAGATTCTCGTAATTTATAAAGTTCAGTCATAATTTTAGGAACATCTGAGAGTGAAATTATCTTATTCTGAAGTGTCGGTTCTTCTTGATTGTCATCATTTTTCTTTTTACCCCATCCAAAGACCATTAGGTATTATTATTCTCGGGGGATTAAAAATGGTTGTACAACTAAAATTTAAAATTCATGAAATATCAATTAAAGATATGGCAAAACTTGGTGGGAAGTCATTTCATACTGGTACAGTAAAAAAAACAATTAGAATTAAAGCATCAAAAGACAAAGTCTGGAGAAAAATTAGCAATATTGTAGGATTACCAACATGGGTTGTAGATGTAAAAAAGACAGTGTATCTTTCTAAAAAGAAAAAAGACGTGGGAGCAGTCAGATTGATAACTTTTGAAGATAATAGTGAAATAGAAGAACATGTAGTAGCATGGAAAAATGGTGAATATTTTACATATATTGCAATTCGAGGCTTGCCGTTAAGAGCATATGTTGCAACCATTTCAATTAAACCAAGACCAGGAAAAATGGTGGAATTGACATGGAAATCCTATCTTAACAGCAAAAAAATGTCTGAAAAGGAGTTTATAGATTTTCTTGCATTTATGGGATCGTTTTATGAGGCATCACTTGAGAATCTCAAAGTTTTACTTGAAGAATGACACTATAGAAACATTTGATTAAACTGTAAATACGATAAATTCTGGAAAAAGATTATGAGTGATATGAGATTTATCATAATAGGGATCGCGTTAACTTTTGTAGGATTTTTGGTGCTAGGTACATTTGGTCACGATTATCAAGCTGCAACTTTGGAATCAACTCAGTTTGGCACTTGTTATGAATATTCACAAGATATGCCGCCAATAGAGATTAACTGTTCATTTAAGATATTGGATCAAACAGTATTCTTTGGTATAGTTATTGCATTCATTGGATCAGGAATCGCAGCACTGGTAAAAGGAGCAAAAGGAGATTGGGATAGTAAGGTGAAACCTGAAGATATGGTAGGTCCAAGCAGAAATCAAAATGATGATTCTGAGGATAAAGACAAATAAAACTAAAAAGATTTTTTAGATTTTAGTTCATCATAATCTTCTTGATTTTCTTCTTCCATTCTTTGGAAATATACTTCTTCATATGGCATTTTTTATCAATCCATCATTACAAAATTTACATTTAAACATGAATGGTTTCTATTAGATTAGACACATCTACAATGTCTGAAATTTTTCATAAAGTCATAGAATTATCTGATAAAACATTCCATTTCTTTTAGTGCCATTAGAGAGCATAATATTTTGAGATTAATCACGTGAAAGGTACGATGTGTTCTTTGAAGGATTTGTCACGTGGATGATGTTATCCAGACATAAAAAAAGTATCCAGTTTATTTGCCAGTCATTCATATCAGATGAATTCAAATCTGAAGAACGGGTACAATTCAATGACAAAAACCAATTTTAAAATAAGATTCTAATTCTCAGACTCGAGAAGGTTTTTCATTGTATGTACCATTTCACCAAGTTCATGCATTCTTTGATCAAACTGCTCATCAGTTATTTCGTCAGGTTTGTTTAATGTGATTACAACCTCAGAAAAATCACCGTTTGAAACAACACGCATCGGTACATTCCAAACAGATTCTTCATCAACATATTGATGGTCTAAGATTCCAAAAGCCTTGTTTTCATGAAATTTTAGTCTAGATAGTCCGTGAGGACCATTAAATGACCACCAACCATCATTAGTTATTTTTGCATTAGGCATCATTTTTAGCGGTAGTTGTAAAATACTGTCAAATGCATCCCCCGTCTTTTTTTTTACAGTAATAGAGAGAGTTCTAGAACGAGTCATAGCGAAATTATCAAATAGTGATTAAAAAGGATATAGCAGAAATTATAGGGATTAGTGCTTAGTGTTTATTTGTTAAGAAATTTTTTAATTTTCTTTAGATTTATGACATTTGATTCATGAAACATCATCATTGATTCAGCCAAAGAATGTGGAAGAATTGTTCCGATGTTATTTACCAACTGATCCCCGTTAGCAATCATATCATCAATTAATTTTTCAATCTCATTTTTTTCATCAATCATTTGAATTAAATAAGAACTAACAGTAATTAAATATTGAAAAGGCCAAGCATCGTTTTAATTAGCATTCAAAATTAAAGATTAGATTTTTCTTTAATTATATAATCATGTAGAATTCTTGCTTCTTGCCAGGAATACCAAACAAAATTCCAGATTAAATCATCAATATCTTGACGTTGTTTTTCTGTGAGTTGGGCATCTCGTAAATTGTAAATTATTTTACTTCTTATAGTTCCCAGTCTCACTCCCAACATGACACATTCTCGATTATTTTTTGGTAGAATTTTACCTCTAAAATCGTCAGGTTTTGAGTCAAACACAGCAAAATGTTCTTCATACCATTGAAACTTGGATTTATCAAAAACTTCAAGAATCAGGGATATAGTATCATAATCTAATTTTTTCTTGTCTAATTTTTCTTTGATTAAATCTTCTGATACTTGTTTTCGTTGGATACCAAGTTTTTTCTCAAGTTCCTTTAGCGATTTTAAGTTGTTTTCATTCAATAATTTTCTGCGTGGAATAATGAACTTAAGCGTATTGTTAGAATACAGGGAATCAATTATCTTTTTTTATCAATGTTGCAGTTGAACGGACATTTTTTAATTTTTGAATATTCCAAGAAACAATCTCCCTGATCTTTTCAAAATTTTCTGCCTGTAATTTTACTAGCATGTCATGAGTGCCTATTGTTTCAAAGACATCAACTACTGGATCCAATGCCTTAAGTTGCTCTATGATTTCAGCCTCTGCACCCAATTCACAATTTATCATCACATATGCATCAGTCATAAAATAAGCAACTATCCATGATTATTTAAAGATGGATATTTTGGTAGATATTACCAAACTACATGTACCAAATCTTTTAGATTTCTTCTGGGTTTTGGGAATTTTGTTTGTTCTGGATAACCAATGCAAAGCACAGATGATGGAATAAGATCAGTGCCAATGACATCCATTACTTTTTTCTCATCAAACATTCCAATCCAGATTGAGCTTAATCCTAATGCTTGAGATGCAAGTTGAGAATATCCTGCAGCAAGTGTGGCATCCTGTATGGCAAATTTTGCAAGTATGTATTCTGGAAAGTCAAATTTTACCCTAGATGGATTTTTACAAAAAATCAACACAGCAGGGGCATCAACATAGGGTTGTTTGTTGCATGCCTCAACAAGCAGTTTTTTCTTTTCAGGGCTTTTTACATAGAAGATTTCAAATCCTTGGTAGTTTCCTGCGGTGGGGGCAGTATCTGCGGCTGCAATGATTTTGTCTATTTTTGTTGTTTCAACAGGTTTGTTAGAGAATTTTCTTGTGGAACGTCGTTTTGCCATGACAGCAAATAAATCAGTATCGACAACTTCAGAAGGCCCAGATTTCAAAATAAAATCGAGTAGTTGATTTCTAGTATTGTCGTTTGAGGAATCAGGGGTTATTGCAGGCTCATATCCTTGAGGATAAATTTTCTCTTCATTGTGTTCTGAATCCACAAGTAGAATATAGAAAATATCCTATTAAAGAATTGTAAAGGACATCAATTCAGACATGCATCATTCAGGATCAAAAGCATCACAACCAGAAGTACATGGCTTGTTCATTACACCCTCACATACACCTAAATCATTATGCATTATTCGATGATGGCCACAGATTTTACACTTCTCTCTGAAATGAGAAATTAGTTCAGCGGTCGTAATTTTAGATTCCTGAATCTTTGATTCTGTTTCTTTGGGCATGATTCTACTGGAAGTAAAGTCAGTTTAAACATTTTGAGGACGAGGTAAGATTCTTAATTAATCAAAATATGAAATCAGAAGTCAGATGTTTACAGAAATTATGATGATTGGGGGATTATTTTGGTCTATGACATATATCCTCATCATTAGGAGAGGATTCAAAGATAAGACTTTTGGAATGCCTATGGCTGCACTTTGCGCCAATATTTCATGGGAGATGATATTTGCATTTTTCACCCCGCATGAACCCCCTCAGCTTTATGTAAATTACATCTGGTTTTCTTTGGATGTAATAATTGTAATGCAATTTCTAAAATACGGTAGAAATGAATTTACGAACATTTCCAAATGGCAGTTTTTTTCAGTATTTGGTTTGGGAATGACAATTGCAATTCCAATGATTTTGGCTGTAAATTATCAATTAGAAGATAGTGTGGGAGCATATGCAGCATTTGGACAAAATCTCATGATGTCAGTACTGTTTGTAACAATGTTAATCAACAGAAAGGGGATTTATGGTCAATCATTATACATTGCTTTATTCAAGATGGTTGGAACTAGTCTGAGCAGTTTGGCATTTTATCTATATAGACCCATTGCACAAGATTCAATTTTGTTGCAATTTCTGTTTGTGACAATTTTTGTTTTTGATTTAATCTATGTAATTGGAATTTATCAAAAAAGCAAACATTTCACAAACCCCACTAAGAGATTTTAAAATCTGTTTAATTGTCAGATGTGAAAGCATCTAATGATTCATTTCGCCAGTAAAATGCCAAAAATTTCTTGGTATGACCTTCTTTTTAGGAGATGTATCGCTAGTTAGCAAAAACATATATCAGAATCAGAAAGAGACATGCAACTAATATACAAAATAACGAGAGGTAGTTTGCTCATTGATGTCATGGCATTTACAAGTGACAGATTTTCCTTTACAGTTTTTTGATGTAATGGCGTATCACATTTGTGACAGTCTGAGAATCTCCAACTTATTTGATTTCAGCAGTTAGAACATCTCATGTCATTTTACCTGAGACATTATTCTTTATCAATGAATTAAACAATATACTAAATGATCTACATCTTTGCAACATAGAAATAATTGATCGGATCATGAGGGAGTTGTTTGACTTCTACTTTTGAGAATCCTGCAGCATGGAGCATTTCTGTGGCCTTTTCTTTTCCCCACATGGCTCCAAGTCCTTTACCGTCAAGTGCCAACGAGACAGTCATACAGTGTAAACAGGATATCGTGTAAAGAAAAGGAGCTAATGGGTGTTGCATATTATTTTCAAGTTTTGAAGAGCCTGCAATATCTTGCATCAAAAATACCCCATCAGGCTTTAGAGAAAGGTAAATGTTTTCAAGAACTTTGTCTGGATGGGCCTGATCATGAATCGCATCAAATGCAGTAATCAAATCAAAGTGCTCCACATGATCAAAATGTGCGGCGTCTTGCTGTTCAAATGTTACATTTTTCAATCCAAGTTTGTTCATCTCATTTTTTGCGTTTGATATTCCTTCTGCTAAAAAGTCATATCCGCTAAAATGAGAACTAGGGAAAGTTTTTGCCATAAGATTAATTGCTCGTCCACTTCCGCATCCAATATCTAGTACTTTGATGCCTTGATGAAGTTTGTCTATTGCTCCAGAAACAATTGGCAAGATACCGTCAATTAATTCGGCAAGAACAGTCTGATTACTTTCTTCTGCCATCACATCAAACAATTTCGTTCTATGACCTATTGAGAGCATCAATGCTAATGCAGACTTATTCATGATATCTAACATTTGTTCATCAAAAGTAACCATCTTATTCTGTTAATCATTACGTATTTTAATTATTTTTACTCTTGGATTATAAAACCAAGTTTTAATCATTTTTTGATAAGATGATTTTTTCAAGTTCGGCAGGAGAATCTACCAAGTAATCAGGATGTTCTTTGCCAAGTGCATCTCTAGTGTTGTATCCCCAGCTCACAGCAATTGTTTTAATTCCCACCTTTTTTCCGGCTTCAATATCACGCACCTCATCTCCAACAAAATACACAGTAGATTTTTCTATATTCATTTTCTTGATAATTTTAGAGATTGTTCTATCTTTGCCAAAAACCTTCTTTGCAGTATAAAAGAAATCAAACAAGTCTAAATTATTTGCATGAAGGAATTTTCTCACGTTTTCTTCAATATTTGTTGTGACAATTCCTAGATGACAACCATTTTCTTTAAGTAATTTCAAAATAGGAAGTATGTCCACAGATGGAGACAAAAGAGCAATGTGAGAATTAATTTCTTGTCTGGTCTTCCGAATTACAAAAGGGAGTTTAAATATAGATATTCCAAGATATTTTAGAATTTCTCGTGGTCTTTTTCCACGCAGGTATTCTACATCATTTTCTTTGATCTTTCTAAATCCAAATTCGTCAGAAAGGCCATTCATGATGTCTATTATGGACCCCAAAGTATTGGCAATTGTTCCATCAAAATCAAATATCACCACGTGTTTTTGCAATTTCTAAACTGGAGTCATTTCTCATGAATATATGTCAAAATATACGAATTTGAAAGGCATATCCTCAAATAGATATACATATAGTACAGAATGGTCAATAATTTTCATTATGCCGTAACAAGTATTTTTTCAACAATACAATCAAAAGTGAATTTCTTTGTCAATTCAAAATAAAAAATAAAAAAATTAATTTGTTGGATTCATCAAGGTTGCACGTTCTTTTATTTTTTGATCAACTAGAGCATCGACATACTGACCTGATTTGGCATTACAATCACCCATATTTACTGCATGACCATCACACACAAGGCATTGTCTAGTTAATCTGGCATAGAATTTGAAATTTTTTGAAAAACTGAGGTTTTCTAATTGTAATTTCATAATAATAGTTCTGTGTTATAATATAATACAAAAGTAGACAATTTCCGATAGCGATTACCATTATTGAAAGTCAGATTAGGAAAGTATTAGGACATGATATGATAAAAATTGTGTTAATTTTTAATGAAAAAACGAGGTTATTACCTAAAATTTTCATATGATTGAACCAAAAATCAGCCCATTTTAGAAACTAAATTCATAGGAATTTCTGCACTCCCAAAGGATTCATCAATTAAAAGAGAGTATTCTTTTGAAGGATCATATTCAAAATCAACATAATTTCCATATCCCTGTCCTGGGCCAAAAATAATATTGAGTGATTTTACTTGGCCTGGATTAATTCCAATATTGCCCGCAGCAAAATTGTTTGAAGAGAATTTGAATTTGGTTTTGCCATCTGAGAGATGGTAATTACAAGATAATGCTCCGGAACAGTGAAGTATCACTACATCTGATGAGCCTGTATTTTCTGCCAACATCTCTAGATTGAAGACTGCCATTCCCTGCTCAGAAACTTCAACTTCTCCACCAGCATAGTAGTATGTAATTGGTCCTACGACAAACGTTTTAGATTTTTGCTTAAATTCCAACACCTTAATTTCATTTTTTATTGGATATTCACATATTGCAACTAATCTTGAATTCTCTTCGTCTTTACATGGTTTCAAATTTTCATAAAGAACATCTAGTCTTTTTTCAATATCAACTGGTTCTGTTTGCTGCTCAACTAAATCATAAGTGTGAGGAATATAGCTGTTGACAAACACAACTACAATAAAAGATACTAAAGCAATGAAAGCCAGATGAATTTTCTTTATAGTTTTTTACCTCCAAATTTGGTCTTTAGATATAAAAATGAAGAGATTATTCTTTCTCTACCCCTTCTCGATGAATCCAGTAGTATGCAACTGAATCTGCTGAAACCCAATACGTCTCAGATGCTGCATCAACTTTGATTTCTTGTGTTGATTCATCAAAAGATACGTTGTGTCTGTGAAGTTCTAGTTTTTCACCAGAACCTAGTTTCAACATTAGCTCACCACTTTTTTCTAGTTCTTCTTTAATCCTTTTAAAATTGGCCATTCATTAAATAACGTAAAAGTCATATTTAGTTTTACATACCAATTACCATAACTGAAAGATAGTGATGAAAACTATCCCTTTCAATTACATTAAATTGAAAATTACATAGATTATGCAATTATTATAACATGTGTTAAGAATTAAAGAACAAGATAAAAAACGATGAACTTTAAATTTTATCTGACAAGTATTGTAGAACCATGATAAAATTAACAAAGATAAATCGGCAATTGAAATCATTGCAGAATCAAACACAGTTATGAGTACAATATATAAAAGAATTGAAACACCTTAGGACAGCAATTTACTTACAACATCTGGCATCGTTACAGGATGATGGGAAAAGACCATCCAATACAAAAGCAAAATCAGGGGCAAATAAACAGGGTTCCATTGCAGTTTGAATTAAGGTCACAGGAAAATCAAAAAGCAGTTAATTTTTAGTGTTGATTTTTTGTTGAATTTGAATCGAATGAGTTCTGAAATTTCATTAAGCATGAGATTGGCCTATCTGGAAAATAAAAGGTACAGAAAGTTTAACGCTCTTTTAAATAAGATATGAATTCATGTACTTTTTGTGTGAAGACTAAAAGATAATTTTCATTTCATAGCATATCTCAGAATAGCTAAAACAGAATTATCGATTTCTAATTTTTTAATTATTTTTAGAGAGGATACAAGCTCGATTTTAGATGATGTGTATTTTGCAATTTCAAGCATCTTCATTATGTTTTTGAATTCAGGTTCAGAGTGATAGTTGACAGAAACAATCAAGGTGTCAACGGCTCCAAGTTTCAACGCATTGTAAATAATGTCATTTTTTTTTGCAGTTAATCCATCTTTGACCAGCCGTTCATATTTATCAATTATTTCTTTAACATGTTTTCTTCTATGTCGATGCAGATGATGAATAATTTTTTTGTAAACATCATCTATAGGAGTTGAAAAGGAAAGAGGTTCTACAAACCTGCATTTTTTTATCAATTCAGAATCAATCTCATCAAAAAACTCAGTTTTTGCCTGACCATTCCCCCCAAGCAAGATCAATTCAGAATCTAGACTCATTTCTCTGACTTTGTTTGCAATTTTTTTGTAAAAAATGTGGATTTTGGTCTGTCTTGCTCTCAAGAACCTTCCTTGACTTTGTCCTCCTTTTTTATGCCTACCCTGAAGATCAATTCTCAAGGAAGATTCCTGGACGATATCACTTCCAGTGAATTTTTGAATTCGTGCTGACTTTTGATCAAGCGTTACTAACAGAACATTGTGTTGAGTCTCTAGAATATCATTAAAGGGCTTGAGAAAGGGTCTTTTGCTGATCATGTAAACATATGGAAGTTTTTTTGAAGTTCCAATCTCTTTGAGATGTACTTTGCCATTCTTCATCCATCCAAAAATACAAAGAGTTTTTGCAAATTTTCCTACAGATGAGGGGTTTTTCCGTATCTGTGCAATTCTTTTTTCAATTTCAGATTCAATGTTTTCGATAGATGGATTTCGCTTTGTCTCTTCAAGTAGGGAAATGATTTCCTGTCCTTTCCCATAAGGGTAGTAGACAGATACGCATGTGGTGTTGATTTGTTTTATCTCATGTAAGAATTGATTTATCATTAACCATTCAGATGAAGAAATTTCAGAAATTTCTGGATTGAGTGTCATCAAAGATCTTTTCATTTTTGATCTTCTTTCATAATGAGTATTGCCTAATTAGTTTAATTGGCAGTATCTTTTAGGCGGGAAGAACCATTGTTTAGGCAGCATTGATGTCTGTAGGATTTTTGAGATCTTCAGATATTGAGATTAGTTGATTTTCTAATTTTCGGGGTTGCAATGTAAAAGTCAGCACAGAAATTGCCATCATCTTCAAGTCATTTTGGGTCAATTCCATTATTATACAAAAGCAATATTGTTTTTGTTTTTCATCAGAATCCAAAAATCCTCTTTAATGAATTGGTTTTATGTTCACTTTAACAAGAGAATACTAATGCTCAAATGTTTTTTTAGTTTCATCCATTTCAGAGATACAGTGAACTAAAAATGCAAAGATCAGTCCTTTTTTTTGGAATAGATTCAAAGTATGATTTTAGGATGTTAAATTCATAGAAGCGTAAACGATACAGAAAGTTGGATATCCTATTAAATTAGAAATGAGTGTTTCTTGTTAGCAGGGAAGTAGATGTGGATAGATATCAAAAAAGAATTATTTCTTACAACCTGGGGAGGAATGCCTCCACCAGCCCCGTTCATAAAGAATATCCACAGTGGACAATTTAACACATGCAGGGGAATTGTCACTAAACTTTAGAACCAATATT
>Ga0102952_1000449_pt1 | contig 15563 bp, 14 predicted proteins | sample SalPon2A_C_D1_MG_FD_78506 | JGI IMG/M metagenome (GOLD analysis project Ga0102952, IMG submission 78506) | Soil microbial communities from South San Francisco under conditions of wetland restoration - Salt Pond MetaG R2A_C_D1_MG | ecosystem: Environmental > Terrestrial > Soil > Wetlands | place... | reverse complement strand
TCCGATCCGGGCAACTCCACGTAGGGCCCCTCGCGGCCGTAGCCCGTCACGGAGGCATAGATCAGCCCTGGGCGGCATCATGAGCATGAACGGGGAGAACGGGGGGGATCCCCTGCGCTTCGGGATGTTCCTGGTGGACGTAATCACGGGCATGACGGCCTACCAGGGCCTGCTCGCCGCCCTGCTGGCCAAGGGCCGCACGGGGAAGGGCCAGCGCGTGGACGTGAGTCTGCTGGATGCCATCCTGGCCTTTCAGGCCGCGCCGCTGAGCGAGTACCTGATGTATGGCCTGCTGCCGGAGCGCAACGGCAACGTGAACTCCTTCGTGGCGCCCTCCGGCGTGTTCCGCACGCAGGATTCCTTCCTCATGTTCACCATCCTGGGGCACCAGTGGAGCAAAGGCTGCGAGGCCTTGGAGCTGGGGCCGCTGGAGCACGACCCGCGCTTCGCCACCAACGCCGGGCGCCTCCAGCACCGGGATGAGCTGCTGGCCGTCGTGCGCGAGCGCATGCAGCGCCACACCACCGAGACGTGGCTGCGCATCATGCGCGGGCACGACATCCTCTGCGCGCCCATCCACGACTACACGCAGATCGTGGAAGACCCGCAGGTGCTCACCAACCGCATGCTGGATACGCTGCAGCACCCCGTGTTCGGATCGCTGCCCTTGGTGCGCAACCCCGTGCGCTACAGCGGCATGGAGCCGGCCTACACTCCGTCGCCCATGCTGGGCGAGCACACGCGTCAGGTACTCACCGACGAGCTGGGCTACAGCGCGGCGCAGGTGGATGCGCTGGTGGCGGGCGGCGCGGTCTTCGAGCTGGATGCCGCAGCCGACGGCGTCGAGGTGGCCTGAGGGTTCCGTAGCCCCCGGCAGTAAAGCTTGGTCCGGCCCCACGGCCGTGCGGAGCCTCCACCGGCACGGGTGTCGACTCGTCACGGGGGCGCGGGGGCCGATGGCCCCCGCATCGCTCTTCTTGCGGTTCCGGCAGTTCCCCGACCTGCTATTCGCAGATGTGCCGCAGGGCCCGCCACTGGGCAGAGTCCAGCGCCGGGCCCTTGCCGTGGGCCTCGGCCCGGATGGCGGCGATGCGCTCCGCGGTGAGCGGGTGCGTGGAGAGCAGCGCGGGCGCGCGATCCTTACCGTGTAGGGCGGAGAGACGTTCCAGCAGCGCCGCGAGCGGCTGCCCGCGGATGTCCGCCGCGTTGAGCAGGCGCACGCCCAGGGCGTCCGCCGCCGCCTCGTCCGCGCGGCTGTAGGAGAACAGCACCAGGCTCTGCGCGAAGCGTCCGGCGATGGATTCCATGGAACTGTGGGAGCCCACCAGGGCACCCAGCAGCAGGCGCGTGCCGGCCGAGCGGATCAGGCCCTGCAGGGGATGGCGGTACACCTCGTGGGCGATCTCATGGGCCAGCACCCCGGCCACCGCATCCGGGTCGTGGGCCTCGCGCAGCAGCCCCCGCAGCACGACGATGCGTCCGCCCGGCAGCGCGAAGGCGTTCACGCCGTCGTCCCGCAGCACCCGCACCCGCAGCGGCACCGCCAGCGTGGCGTGACTCGCCAGGCGCTGCGCCAGCGCGTCCAGTGCCCGCTGGCCGGCCGCGCCGCTGCACACCGGGTGCACCGCGGCGAGCTGCGTCTCCACGCGCTCACCCAGCACCTCGCTCCAGCTTGCCGGCACCCAGGCGGCCAGCGGCGCCAGCAGCCGGGGCAGTCCCCACGCCACGGCCGCCAGCAGCAACGCGGCCAGCACCAGGGCCACGACCGCGGTGCCCAGGGTCGGGTGCAGCCAGGGGTGCCCGCCCAGCCGCGGCCCGCCCTGCGCGGCAAGCTGGCGCAGCAGCGCCGCGGTGGGGAGGCTCAATGTGGCCTCACCATGGGCGCGGTGGCGCAGCCGCGCGGGGCCGTCGCCGTACACCTCCTCCGCCGCGAGGAGCCCAGTGAAGGGCCACTCGTCCAGCAGCGAGCCGTCCGGCCGATAGAGCCGCAGGGCCGTGCGGCCCGGCTCGATCAGCACCTCCTGGCGCGCGGCCGTGCGGCCGTCCGTGTAGCTGCCGGTGTAGCGCATGGGGTGCGTCAGATGCTGCCCAGGTCCAGGGCATCGAAGAGCCCCTCGCCCGTGCGGGGGGTCGGTATCGACGACTGCTCGATCGCGCCCAGCTCCAGCACGCCGTCCATGCGCAGGTGTGTGGTCAGCGTGCGCGCGGTGCGCACCACCACCCAGGGATAGGCCAGCCCCAGCGTGCCCACCAGGGCGCCCAGGTTGCTGAGGTAGAGCCAGATGTAGCGCCGGTTGGAAAGCTCCAGCGCGAAGCGCGCGTCCCCCAGGCGCGTATGCGCGACGAAGTGGCGCAGCTCACCCGCGCGGTACCACAGCCAGGCCCCGCCCATCGCCGGAAACACCAGCAGCATGACCACAACGCCGATCACAGCGGGCAGCAGGGCACCCAGCCGCTCCGCCTGGGCCCCGCGCAGAAAACCCGCCAGCAGCGGCATTCCCAGCGCCAGCAGCGCCACCCAGGCCACCAGCACCCCCACCATCAGCGCTCCGGCGCGCAGGTAGCGGTGCAGCAGCACGTCGTCCGCGCCGTCGTAGCGGAAGCGCTCGCTGCCGAACCACGCGTTGCCGATCAGGTGGGCCGCCAGGCGGTTTCGCATGAAAGGCACGTACAGCCCGAACGTGATCATGGAGAGCAGGCCGTACAGCAACGTGAGCCCGCCGTGGGCCCGCGCCCGCCCCGTGAGGGCGAAGCGGATGCTGCGCCAGCGCGTGCGGCTGAGCAGGTAGCGCCGTGCGCCGAACATGCCCACGCCCGCCAGGAAGGCGAACAGCGGGTAGACGCCGAGGCTGACGGCAATCACCAGCCACGGCGCCCGCTCCGCCAGCAGAGGCAGCAGATTCAGCAGCACGATGAGCGGCACCAGCACGAGCATGGCCACCGCATAGCCCAGTGCCAGCTCCTTGCCGCGGCCGGTATACTCGAAGGCCTCGCCGGCGAACAGCGTGTGGCTCCACACGTAGCGCCGCACGCGCGACTTGCCCCAGAAGTGGTACGCGCCCAGCGTGACCACTTTCAGCAGCAGGTTCACCGCGCAGATGCCCAGCAGCTCCCGGGTGCGGCCGTGGTGGACAAAGGGAGACTGCCCGCCCGGCGGGAGCGGGTTCACGACCGGTGCGGCCGTCGCTGGTGACATCGTGGTATCGCTCATGCTCCCCCTTCCGGTGCTCGGCGCGGGTGATCGGTGCGGCGCCTGGTAACGGGCCAGTGTCGGGGCCGCGCCGGCAGGGCAGCCCGCCCGGGCTATATCGGCAGAGACAAATCTGCCAGGGGGGATTTGCCCCCTTGACCCCGCCCGGGAGCGAGACCTCCTGGACTCCGTTTGCAGGTGAAATGGCGCCCGCCCCGGTGTGGGTCCGTAGGGTGCGTGGGGCCCGCGAGGGGTCTCTGGCGGTCTTCGGGCGCTCCGTCCGCTCCACGGCGGTTCCCCAACGAAACCTAGCACCTTCGCTGCTCCCTTGGCACCCGTGGCACCGCCCGCCGAGGCACGGGGGCTTTTCCTTATCCGCCCCCCTGCGGCATACTGCTAGGGAGATGGGGGACGCGACGGGCCGGGTGCGCGGGGGCGCCCCGCCACCGGGGCATTGCCGGCCTGGCTCGCAACGCAATCGCAACCCGGACGCCGGCGCGCGAGCGCCTGCCGGAGGGATATCACATGGCCGTCACGCCGCAGGACCTGTTGTTGGCCAGGGCCGCCCATTGGGAGGCCACCAAGCCCAACAAGGTCTTCTTGACCCAGCCCCACAGCGGGGGCCAGACCACCGACTACACCTGGCGGCAGACGATGGACGAGGCGCGCCGCATGGCGACGCATCTGATCGGCCTGGGTCTGCCCAAACCCTCACAGATCGCGATCGTGGGCAAGAACAGCGCCCACTGGATGATCGCCGACCTGGCGATCTGGATGGCCGGGCACGTCTCCGTGCCGCTGTACCCCACCATGACGACCGAGCACGTGCGGCAGGTGCTGCAGCACAGCGAGTCCAAGCTGCTGTTCGTGGGCAAGCTGGACGACTGGCCCATGATCAAGGCCGGTGTGCCCGCGGACATGCCTCTCATCGAGCTGCCGCTGGCACCGGCCACCGGTGCGCCCAAGTGGGAGCGCATCGTGGCCGAAGCGGAGCCGCTGGCCGAGCTGCCACAGCGCGACCCCAAGGAAATGGCCACGATCATTTACACGTCCGGCACGACGGGCACGCCCAAAGGGGTGATGCTGAGCTTCGAGGGCATGGTGGCCGCCATGACGCAGGGCGCGACCGACATCGAGGTGAAAGAGAACGACCGCTACATCTCCTACCTGCCCCTGGCGCACACCTACGAGCGCTATGCAGGCGAGGGCCTCGGCATCTACCACGGTCTCCACCTGTACTTCGCCGAGACCATGGACAGCTTCGTCGCCGACCTGCAGCGCGCCCGCCCCACGTTCTTCTGCTCCGTGCCGCGCCTGTGGGTGAAGTTCCAAGCCGGGGTGCACGCCAAGGTGCCGCCGGAGAAGCTGCAGAAGCTGCTCTCCATCCCCATCGTCTCGTGGCTGGTCAAGCGCAAGGTGCTGAAAGGGCTGGGCCTGGACAAAGTGCGCGTGGCCTTCTCCGGTGCCGCACCCCTGCCACCGGACGTGCTGGAGTGGTACCGGCGCCTGGGGCTGCCACTGCTGGAGGGCTACGGCATGACGGAGAACCACTCCTACTCCCATGCCTCCACGCCGGACGCCAACCGCACCGGGTACGTGGGCAAGGCCCGCCCCGGCGTGGAGACCCGGATCAGCGAGCAGGGCGAGATCCTGGTGAGGAGTCCCACGACGATGATGGGCTACTACAAGGCACCCGAAGTGACGGCGGACGTGCTGACGGCGGACGGCTTCCTGCGCACCGGCGACCTGGGGGAGATCGACGGGAATGGGATGTTGCGCATCACGGGCCGCGTGAAGGACATCTTCAAGACGGCCAAGGGCAAGTACGTTTCCCCCACGCTCATCGAGAACCGGCTCATCAGCAGCCCGCTGCTGGATCAGGCCTGCGTGTGCGGTGCCGGCTACGCACAGCCCTTCGCGCTGGTGATGCTGGCCGAGGAGATGCAGGGCCGCATCAAGGACCCAGCCTTCCGGGGCTCGACCCAGGCATCGCTGGAGAAGCTGCTGAACGACATCAACGCCGACCTGGAAAGCCACGAGCGGTTGCAGTTCCTGGCCGTGGTGGATGGGGAATGGCAGGCGGAGAACGGCATGGTCACCCCGACCATGAAGATCCGGCGTGCCGTCATCGAGCAGCACTACAGCAAGCACTTCAAGAGCTGGTTCGATGCGCAGCAGCCCGTGCTGTGGGAGGCCGCCTGAGAGGCGGAGACTGCCGCGGGCAACGACCGGGAACGTGGAGCGGCGGCTAGCTCCCGCCCTTCAGCCCCTCGTTGAGCGATCCGGAGCGGAAGCCGCGCAGGTCCAGCGTCACGTAGCGATAGCCCAGCGCGCGCAGGGCGGCGTCGATCGCCTCGCGCTGGGCCAGCACGCGCTCGAAGTCCTGCGGCGGCACCTCGATGCGCGCCACGTCCTCATGGTGGCGCACGCGGAGCTGGCCGAAGCCCAGCTCGCGCAGGGCGCGCTCAGCGCCTTCGATCTGCTTCAGCACGGGAATGGTGATGGAGTGGCCATAGGGCACGCGGCTGGAGAGGCACGCGGCCTGCGGCTTCTCCGCGTTGGTGAGGCCCAGGTGCCGGGCCAGCATGCGGATGTCGTCCTTGCTGAATCCGCACTCGGAGAGTGGTGCGCGCACGCCGTTTTCTTGTGCGGCCTGCAGCCCGGGGCGGTGATCGCCCCAGTCGTCCCGGTTGATGCCGTTGAGCACCACCGCATAGCCCTCCGCCCGCGCCAGCGCCGTCAGGTCTGAATACAGCGTGGTCTTGCAGAAGTAGCAGCGGTTGACCGGGTTCGCCAGGTACTCCGGGCGCTCGGTTTCCCGCGTGCGGATCACGCGGTGGGTCATGCCCCACTCCGCCGCCAGCCGCTCGGTGAGCGACAGGTCGTCCCGGGTCAGGCTCTCGGAGCCGGAGGTGACCGCCAGGGCTCGCGGCCCCAGTGCCCGGTGCGCCAGGTAAGCCACCAGTGAGCTGTCGATGCCCCCGGAGAATGCCGTCACGGCGCTGCCCAGCCCGGCCAGGCAGGCTTGCAGCGCGGCATACTTCTCCGCCACTTCCGGCGTCAGGGGCAGCCGGCGCTGCCGCGTGGCGGGAGCTTGCGGGGTGGCGAGAGTCATGGCGGCCCGGGAGGCAAGAGGGCGCCGCGCGGCCAGCAGCCGGGCGCTCCACAGGTGTCGGGCCCAGGGTAGACTTCCCCTCTTCGGCCTGTCAACGCGGGGCAGCGCGGGCGCTCCGGCTGCGTGCAATGCTGACTGGGTCGTGCCGGGCGGCCGCACGGGCCCTGCGGCTCAGGGCTCGTCCGCTGTGGCCTCGGCAAGAGGGGCTGCGTCCGACGGTGCCTTGGCATCGTCCAGGCTGAGGGCTTCCAGTCGCGCCATGGCGTCGTCCAGCTCGACGGTACCGTTCTCGATGTCGCGGCTCATGGCGGCCAACTCCTCGCCGCGCTGGCGGAAGGTCTCCTCGCCCTCCTCCACGGACTCCTTGGCGGCCAGGTAGTCCGCATCGGCGCGCATGTCGGCATCCTGCCGGATGAAGCGCGTCTTGGTCTCCAGGTATTCGTGGAACAGCGCCGAATCCCGCAGGAGATCGACCTGGTCCCTGAAGTTGCGCACCTCGTGGGCGTCGTCCTCGTTCACGATGTGCGACGCGAGCAGCTCCAGCTCCGTGCGCAGTTCTTCCGCCTTGTCGAAGGCGCCCCGCTTGGCGAACTCCTCCACCAGCGTCTGCGTGTTCTTCAGGCGCCGCTTGGTGCGGCCGAGGAACAGGGGCGGGGGCAGCGGCCCGTGCTGGCTCTGGGTGAAGCGGCGGATGTCCAGCCCGTTGAAGCGGAAGGCACCCATGCTCACCAGGTCCTTGAACTTGGCGCGCCGGGCTTCCGGCGTTTCCTCGTCCAGCTCCGAGACCCGCTCCAGCAGGTCCTTGAAGTACTCGTGAATCTCGGAATTCTCCGCGATCACCAGTTCCAGGCTGGCCTTGATCGCAGCCACCTGGTCGATCGCCTCTTGGGACATGGGAAGTTGCCTTTCGCTGGCGGGTGGAGGGATGCCGCAGCCCGGCCGCCCTGGTGTTGCGCCGGCGCTGCGGCTAGAGTGTACGCGATCGAAGCCGACGATGCTAACTGGAGAAACGCATGCGACCCATGGATGGTCCACAGCCTTGGCTGGCAGCGGCCGGGGTGTTCGGTGCACTCGGTGTCGCGATGGGGGCCTTCGGGGCCCATCTGCTGCGGCCGATCCTGCCTTTGCAGCTGATGGCGGTCTACGAGACGGCCGTGTACTACCACCTGTTCCACACGGTGGCCCTGCTCGGGTGCGGTGCCCTGATCGCCCTGTTTCCGCAGCGCCGGCGGCTGTTGCGCTGGGCGGCGCTGGGCTTCGCGGTGGGCATCGTGCTGTTCTCGGGCAGCCTGTATGCGCTGTGCCTGACGGATCAGCGCTGGCTGGGGGCGATCACGCCGATCGGCGGGCTGGCCTGGATCGCGGCCTGGGTGGTGCTGGCGGTGGCATTCTGGCGCCGGGCGTAGGCCGCGCGCCCCACTGCCGCGGCAACTGACCTGCGGCCGGCTAGACGTTCCACTCCTGGTACACCAGGCCCACCACGATCTCGTTGTTGACCTGGCGCACGCCCTCCATGCTCTTGATCTGCTCCACGAGCTCCTCGATGAGGGCTTCGTTGGAGGTGAGCGTGCCCTGCAGGGTGACGACGCCGCCCTGCACGCCCACGGTGATCAGGCTCAGGCGACCCACCATGGCGCCCGCCAGCAGGGCGTAGATGCGGCATTTGATGAGGAAGTCCTGGAAGGTGCCGGCCTTCTCCTCGGTGAGCCGGAACTCGGGCTGCTTGGTGAGATCGAGCACCATCTGCTCGGCGACCTTGGTCGAGATGCGATCCATGTGCACGCAGATGTCGTAGCGCGACGCATCGCGCCAATCCGCATTGTAGAAATAGCGCATGCGGCGGGTGCGGTCGTCGTCGATCTGCTCCACGAAGCGGGTCGCCTGGTCGTGGTTGTAGCCGAACTGATCCATGATGCGCCGCACCCGGTAGCTGATGGGGAAGAGCAGGCGCACCTTGAGGGCATGGGGTACCTCGCGCAGCAGCTCCTGGCCCGCGTTGCCGTGGTACACGAGATTGTCGTCCTTGGCCCATTCGGCCAGGGTGGCCTGGATGTAGGCCAGGTGGATGCGGCGGCTCTCCGTCATGCGCTCCCAGAACGAGGGCGTCTTCTCGAAGACCTGCAGCATCTTGTCCTCGGGCACCTTAAAGGTCTTGGCCGCCTCGATCAGCACCTCGCTGCTGACGCAGCGCGCGCCTAAGGCCTTGGCGATGTTCTCAGCCATCGCCTCGCCGCCGCTGTGCACCCCTCGCGTGATGGTGATGATCGCCATGACCGCTCCTTAGGCCGGAGGCCGTCCGCACCCTGGACAGGGTTCGGACGGCGTGCGCATTCGTGCAGATACGGTGTTTCGCTTCCCCAAGCGAATTTCAACTATGCCAACGGCCACCCGGGGAGTCCAGCAATTTCACTCTGAAGCCGCACGGATTGCGGCCCTGCTGCGGTGCGGGTCGAACGCCTCGCGCACACCCTCGTTGATGAACACCAGCAGCAGCAGGGTCGCGAACATGCTGCCCACGGTGAACGTGGCGATCCACCACGCCGTGGAGAAGTGGATCAGCGCCTCGCGCAGCAGCTCACCCCAGGAGGGCGTGGGCGGCTGCACACCAAAGCCCAGGTAGTCCAGCGCGGCAATGCCCGTGATGCCCCCGGCGATGGAGAACGGGGTGAACGTCACCAGCGGTGTGAGCGCGTTGGGCAGAATATGCCGCGCCATGATGCGCCACGGCGAGGCCCCCAGCGCCCGCGCCGCCTCCACGAAGTCGCGGCGGCGCAGCGCCAGGAACTCCGCGCGCTGGTACTGGGCGATGTGCGGCCAGCCGAACAGGCTGTAGAGCACGATCAGCAGCCCGATGCCGGGCGTGAACAGCGCGATCAGGATCAGGATCAGGAAGAACACGGGGATCGAGCTCCAGATCTCCGTGAAGCGCTGGCCCCAGAAGTCCACGCCTCCGCCGAAGTAGCCCTGCACGGCCCCCAGGCTCATGCCCAGCGCGAAGGAGACCACCCACACGGACAAGGCAAAGACCATGGAGAGGCGGAAGCCGTAGATGAGGCGCACCAGCAGGTCGCGGCCCTTGTCGTCCGTGCCCAGCCAGTGCCGGGCGGAGGGCGCCGCGGGGTACTCGGCCAGGGCCGCGTCCGATTCGAACGGCCCCCAGGGGATCGGTGGCCACAGGGCCCAGTCGCCTGGCCCCAGCGTGGCCGTCAGGCGCCGCCAGTCCACCACGATGGTGCCCTCCTGGCCGAACTGCAGCGGGCGATAGCGGGCGAGCACGGGCAGGTATAGCGCGTGCTGGCGCCACATCACGAGCGGCCGGTCATTGGCCAGCAGCTCCGCCCCCAGCGCCAGCACGAACAGGCTGCCCAGCAACACCAGCGACCAGTAGGAAAGCCGCCGCGCGCGGAAGGCCTCCAGCCGGCGACGGGTCAGCTCGTGCATGGGCATCGGGCGTGCGATGGACTCGGGTGTGCGGGAGCCCCCCGGCTCCCCACAGGTCGAGCCGCGCGGGACCGGGACGGTTCAACGGGTGGTGCTGGTTTCGACTCGCGCCAGTATGGCAGAACGGCCCCCGGCACGCAGCCGGCGGGGGCGGAGTTCCCCCGTTTCTTCTTTCGTTTCCGCCACCGACGGGCTAGGCTGGCCCGGAAGGGGGAGCCGGCCGCCCCTGCGCGGCCGCTCCAGGGATCACCACAGTTCTCTCCAGGTAGGAACGCCAATCCGTGGAACGCCTGATCGTGGAAGGGGGGTATCCGGTGCGGGGCGAAATCAGCCCGGCCGGCAACAAGAACGAGGCCCTGCCCGTGCTGGCGGCAGCTCTGCTCACCGACGAGTTGGTCACGCTGCACAACGTGCCGGACATCAACGACATTCGCGACATGATGGCCCTGATGGCCGGCTTGGGCGTGGAGTGCACGCTGGGCACGGACCACGTGGGCCAGGTGCACGCCCGCGCGGTGAGCGGCAGCGCGCCCGCCGCCGAGGCAGCACGGCGCATCCGGGGCTCGATCCTGCTGGCGAGCCCGCTGCTGGCGCGCACGGGGCAGGCCGTGCTGCCCTCGCCGGGGGGTGACCGCATCGGCTGGCGGCGGCTGGATACGCACCTGCTGGTGCTGGAGCAGCTCGGCGCGCGCATCGAGCAGCAGGCGGGCCGCGAGTTGAGCTTCACGCTGCCCGGCGGACGGTTCCAGGGTGCGCACCTGTTCCTGGACGAGGCCTCCGTGACGGCCACGGAGAACGCCCTGATGGCCGCCGTGCTGGCCCGCGGCACCACCGTCATCGAGAACGCCGCCTCGGAGCCCCACGTGCAGGGGCTGTGTCACATGCTGACCGGCATGGGGGCTCACATCAGCGGTGTGGGCACCAATCGCCTGGAGATCGAAGGCGTGGAGCGCCTGAGCGGCTGCACGCACCGCATCCAGCCGGACCATACGGAGGTTGGCTCGTTTATAGGATTGGCAGCTGTGACCCGAGGCGAGCTGCTGATTCGCGACGCGGGGCTGGAGCACCTGCGCATGATCCGCCTCATTTTCCGCCGGCTTGGCGTGAAGACGCTTGCGGAAGGTCCGCACCTGCGCGTGCCGGCCGACCAGGAGCTGCAGGTGCAGCCGGAGCTGGGCGATGCGGTGCCAAAGATCGACGACGGCCCCTGGCCCGCGTTCCCCAGCGACCTCACCAGCATCGCCACCGTGGTGGCCACGCAGTGCCAGGGCACGGTGCTGGTGTTCGAGAAGATGTTCGAGAACCGCCTGTTCTGGGTGGACGGGCTGATCCGCATGGGTGCCCGCGTGGTGCTGTGCGACCTGCACCGGGCCATCGTGGTGGGGCCGGCGCAGCTCAATGCGTCGTACATCGTCACCCCGGATATCCGGGCGGGCATGGCGCTGCTGCTGGCCGCCCTGTGTGCCCGGGGCGAGAGCGAAATTCACAACGTGCACCAGATCGACCGGGGCTACGAGGCCATCGACCGGCGGCTGGCGGCACTGGGCGCGCACATCCGCAGGGAAGTGATCTGACGAGGCCCATGAAGCTCCCGACCCCCCACCCCGATTCCACGCCGCCGCAGCCGCTGCACACGGACGTGATCCTGCTGGACATCATCAAGTACACGCTGCTGCCCAATCAGAAGCAGTACCAGGCGCTCTTCTACCTGAACCGCATCATCGGCACGATCACCAGCCTGCTGGACATGGGCGAGGTGCTGCACAAGAAGGAGAGCGTCATCCGCCGCGCGATTCCCAACGGCGACGGATGCTACTTCGTGCTCAATCCCCGCGTGGCCGGCTACGGGCCGCTGCTGGCGCTGTTCCTGCGCAACTTTCTGCTGTTCAACAACCGGTTCCTGGATCACCTGTTCAACGGCGTGCGCGTGAGCGTGCACCACGGGCCGATCATTCCCGTGGAGTTCCTGGGCGTCGAGAACTTCGTGGGCGATGGCCTGAACGTCTGCGCGCGCCTGCTGGTGCCCGGCGTGCAGACACGGGCCAAGCATTTCTACGCGGGCGAGGGCAATTACGTGATCGCCTCCGCGCAGGCCTGGGAGGCCTTCCACGAGCTGTTCCCGCCGGAGCGTGAGGACGTGCAGGCTTACCTGCGCAAGATCCAGTTCACCCACTCGCGGGAATTCGCGGTGAAGGACAAGCACAAGCAGGTGCTCGAACACCGCGCGCGCTTCATCGACTGCGCCAAGCTGATCGGCAGCGCACCGCCACGGCCCAAGGCCCTGCTGGCTTCCTGACGCCCGCGCAGCGCGCGCCGGTCTGGCGTGCGTGGCCGTCATGGCGTAGGATCGGGGCCATGAGCCCCGCAGGCACTCCGCTCACTGTTCACCTCTACAGCTTCGGCTACCGCTACAGCGGGATCCCGTCCGACGACGCCGGCCATGGCGGCGGCTTCGTGTTCGACTGCCGCTGTTTGCCCAACCCGCACTGGGAGCCGGCCCTGAGGCCGCTCACGGGCGAAACCCCGGAAGTGGCGGCTTTCATGGCCGCGCAGCCGGCGGTGCATGCCTACGTGGGCCATGTCGCGGCCCTGGTGCTGCAGGCGGCCCGGCGCTATGGGGCGGATGGGCGATCACGGCTGATGGTGAGCTGCGGCTGCACGGGGGGGCGGCACCGCTCCGTGTACGTGGCCGAGCAGCTTGCCGAGGCCCTGCGCGGCGCGGGCATCGCCGTGGCGCTGACCCACCTGGACCGCGAGCGGCCCCCGGCCGCGGACCCCGCCGGCGGAGCGTAGCCGTGCGGGCGATGATCCTGGCGGCGGGGCAGGGCACGCGCCTGCGGCCGCTCACGGAGCACACGCCCAAGGTGCTCGTGCCCGTGGCCGGCGTGCCCATGCTGGACCGCCTGCGCGCCTACCTGGGCCGCCACGGCGTGGAAGCCCTGGCGCTCAATACCCACCACCTGGCCGAGGCCGTGCGCGCGCACCTGGATGGCGCGGGCGCAGCGTCCAGGCTGCCGTCCGTGCGCCTGTTCCACGAGCCCACGCTGCTGGGCACGGGCGGGGCGCTCGTGAACGCGGCGGACTTCTGGGGCGAGTCGCCCCTGCTGGTGTGGAACGGGGACATCGTGGCGGACGTGGACCCCCGGGCCCTGCTGGCCGTGCACGAGGCCGGCACGCGAGCCGCTGGCACAGCCACGGCGCTGCTGGCCACGCTGGTGGTGCAGGATCGCCCCAGCGACTCCTACCTGCTGGTGGATGCGGACGGCTCCGTGTGCGGGCTGGACTCCGTGCGGCGCGGCACCCGGCGCGTGCTGGGCAACCCGCGCGAGCCGCTGCGGCCGCTGGCCTTCAACGGCATCTCGGTGCTGGCGCCGGCCTTGCGGGTGCACCTGCCGGCCGGCGGTGCGTTCGACCTGATCCTGGCCTTGCTGGACGCCATCGCCGCGGGCGGCCGCGCGCTGGCCTGGGACGCGGGCGCGGCGTTCTACGGCACCACGGGCTCGCCTGAGCAGCTGGCCGCCCTGGAGGCCGCTCTGGCCCCACACCCGGCCGTCCTGGCAGCCTGGACGCCTTGAGGCTGCGGGACTGGCTGGCGGCACCAGGCTGCCGGCCGGTGCGTCCTGCGCTGACCAACAGCAGACCCCTCGCATTCGCTCGGGGTGACAATCGAGTGTCATTTCGAGCGCAGCGAGAAATCTGCTGGTCGTGCTGCCGTTGGCACCGCGTGAACGTCTGCCGTCGCAGCTACCGCCCCCACAGGTGCACCATGGCCACGCCGGAGAGAGCCACGGCGCCGCCCAGCAGGCTCAGCGCGGCGGGCACCTCGCCCAGCCACACGAACGCGATGGCGATGGCCAGCGCGGGCATGGCGTACATGGCGGAGGTGACCTTGGCCGCACGGGCGCGCGACAGGGCGAAGTTCCAGGCGGAGAAGGCGATGGCCGTGGGGAACAGCCCCAGGTAGCACACGGCCAGCGTGTGCCCGATGGAGGCGCGCAGCAGCAGCGCCGGCAGCCGGGGCGCGAACGCGCTGACGATGATGGCCCCCACCCACACGGAGTAGCAGGTGATCTGCAAGGGGCTGTAGCGCCGGTGCAGCACGCGCTGGAACACGTAGTAGAAGGCCTGGTTGGCCGCGCTGCAGAGGATGAACAGCGTGCCCACGTCGAAGTGCACGTGCATGCCGGACACCCCGCCCTCGCCCAGGCCGATCAGGCCCACCCCCGCGAAGCTCACGGCAATGCCCAGCCAGGCCCGCTGGCTGAGGCGCTCGTGGAAGAACGCCCAGGCCAGCAGCGCCGAGAAGATGGGCACCGTGCCGATGAGGAATGCGCCCCCGCCCGCGCTCAGGGAGCGCAGCCCGAAGTTCAGCGAGAGCGTGGCCGCCGCGATGCCGGTCGCGCCGAAGAGCACGCACAGCGGCCAATCGCGCAGGGCCGGCAGCGGCATGCGCTTCGCAATGGCCAGCCCGACCAGCACCAGCGCGCCCACCCACACCCGCAGCACGGACATGCTGATGGGATCGTACTGCTGCAACACGAAGCGGATGGTGGGGAAGTTGGACGACCAGCACAGGATCGTCACCGTGACGGCCAACACCACCGGCAGATCGACGGGCCGCCGCGTCCTGGCGCGCTGCGTCTCCCCCCTTTCCGTGCGCTCCGTCTCCATTGCCACCCTGCCCGTGTGAGCGGACCCAGGCCCGTGCGCACCCGTGCGCCGAAGCCCGGCCTCCGCCGGAGCACGCTAGCACGGACGGCCCGGCGGGGCGAATTGGGAAGCGTGGGGACGCCCGTCACTCCTGACAATGCAGGCGGATCGGCTTACGCGCGGAACCCCACCCCGTCACGCCTGTGGCGTGCCACCCCTCCCCGCAACGCGGAGAGGGGAACGGCCGCGTGGTCGACTCCCGTGCAGGTCAACGCCAACCCGACTCTCGGAACGGGAGCCCGCAGTGCCGCGAAGAAGCAGGCGGCGGGGAAGCGCCGTTACGGCTGCAGCACCAGGCGGCCCTCGGCGACCTTGTCCAGGTCGTCGCGCTCCATCAGCAGGGGCTGGTAGCGGCCCCCGCGCCAGAGCTCGAACAGGTCCGCGTAGTGGGGGGAGGCCGGGATGCCCGACTGGCCCACGGGCAGCACGCCCACGGCGTGGGCGGGATCGCCCAGGTCGGTGATCTGCCGCATGGAGGGGCCCAGGTAGACGAGGTACGTGTCGTCGTTGAACTGGCCCTTGTCGATGGTCTCGGCGTGCCCGGGCACGGGGTAGGGGCCCACGTTGAAGAATGGCGCCAGCACGCCCACCCGCCCCAGGGGGTGCGTGAAGAGGATCTGGTGCAGCTTGCCCCACTGCCAGCCCTCGGGCTCCTTGCCCAGCGTCTTCACCAGTTCCGCCGCGGCATCGCGCAGGGAGGCGCGAAAGATCGCGGCGCGATCCTCCGTGGCGGGCGTCTTCACGTTATCCAGCCAGGCCGTCTGCCCACCGAAGAGCACGGCGTTCATCATCACGGCGGACTGGTTGGTGCGCTCGCGCAGGTCGCGCAGCAGCGGCTTGCCCAGCTCGTCCGCGAAGATCTCGTAGAACAGGTGCTTGTAGAACACCGCGAACACCGCCGCGGCGCGGCTGTCCATGGCCATGGTGCCGTCCCAGCCGCGCAGGGCCGACAGCGCATCGCTGACGGCGCCCGTGTGCGGCGGGTCGGCCGCGAAGGCCGCGATGATCTGCGGGGCCAGCACGCGGCCCACGTCCAGCACCACGTCCGTCTGGATGCGCTCCAGGTCATCCACGGAGAGGTGCTGCTTGGCGCCCAGCAGCTCGCGG
>Ga0102952_1000448_pt1 | contig 15590 bp, 14 predicted proteins | sample SalPon2A_C_D1_MG_FD_78506 | JGI IMG/M metagenome (GOLD analysis project Ga0102952, IMG submission 78506) | Soil microbial communities from South San Francisco under conditions of wetland restoration - Salt Pond MetaG R2A_C_D1_MG | ecosystem: Environmental > Terrestrial > Soil > Wetlands | place... | reverse complement strand
CGAGAAAGAAAGGCCTTTTTTCCGGAAAGAACAGGTTAAATCGATCGAGATTCACCTGTTGTTCATCAACCTCCACCTGGGCAAAGTCTGTATTGTATGTCACATCGAGCGTTAGACTGGGGGTGATACTGTATTTAATATCACCGCCCACTTCGGTACTAAAATCCGTCTTAGGATTGGCTGCCGTATTATCCTTATACAGCTTCCCCAATACATAGGGTATGAGCTTCAGATTTCCGGGATTTTTCAATTTCAGTCCCGTGAGAGTTCCTGCCAGGGAAAGCCGGTTTAAATTGATCCCTATAGGCAAAGGTGACCAATATAGAATTTCATTGTTCTTGCGGATGTTTCTCCTGAAATTAAAACCCCAATCCTTTCCAGGTTGAAATCGAAGTGTACGAAGGGGTATGGCAAATTCGGCTGACCAGCCATAGTCGCCAACCTGTGTCTGTACTTCCCACGAGGCATCCCAATTCAGGTTAAACCCCCCTACTGTACCCCCCTGCTGGCGGGCTCCATTGTTATTGCCCTGCCCCTCATTGTCTACCTGGGCATCGTATTCCACCCCAAGAGAATTGGTGCCGAAAATAAATCCATTTTGTCCGTCTTTATAGGTATCCAGGATAAAGATCACCGCATCGGTATTGTCCAGGCTGGCATCGCGCCGGGCGTCCGAAACTACCAGATTCTGCGGCTCGGTATCGAAGCAGACCACAGACACAAAAAAGGTGTCGTCTGAATAGGCGATCCGGATATCTGTTTTCTCGGTGGCAGGCTGCCCGAAATTCGGCTGAGACTGCAGGAGGTTCCCGAATGGGGTTATCCGCTGCCAGGTAGGGTCGTTCCGCACCTCTCCATCGATCACCGGAGGGGAAGCAATGGATATAGCCCTGGCGGTAGGCCGTTGGACGGGCGAACGGATCTCAGTACTGTCCTGTGCACGTCCGTGGCTCCATACCAGCAGGCAGGCAGGCAGGAGCAGGAAACCTCTTAAATTTAGTAAGCACATGTGTGCAAAGTTGAGTACTGGATAAGATGTATCAGGATCGGGTCGGGAACCCATCCGATCCCTTTGGGTACAGTATAGTGATTTTTATGATAAATTAAAACAATGATCGGGCTTTCACTGGTGAATGATGCGTGATAAGGGGCAGGTACCAGGTCTTTTCAGATTCCGGGAGGAGTCAGCGAAAGTGGATCAACCTATTCGAAGAACGGCATTCCCTTTTCTGCGTATTTACGCATGCCTTCAACGTTGATGTCCACCCCTATCCCCGGTTTTTCGGACAGGGGGATAAATCCCTCATCCACCATGGGGCCGTCAAAAGTCACAATTTCCTTGAACATGGGGTCTTTGTGGAAATATATTTGCCACTCAAGCACCATGAAATTGGGAACCGACGCACATACATGGCAGGAAGCCATGGCCCCGAGGTAAGAAGCCACCATGTGGGGGGCAAAGGGCACGTAGTAGAGGCTGGCCAGGTTGGCAATACGCTGACCTTCCCCCAGGCCACCGGTTTTTTGAAGGTCGGGCATGATGATATTAACCGCCCCTTTTTCAAGATATTCCCGGAAGCCATAGGCCATGTACAGGTTCTCCCCCGCACATATCGGGGTGCTGGTGGAGACCGTTATCTGCCGGTAGGCATCCACATTTTCAGCGGGGATTGGTTCTTCAAGCCACATCAACCCGAGGGGCTCCAGCATCCGGGCCACCTGCATACCTGTTAAAGTGTCATAACGCCCGTGCATGTCTGCACAAATATCGATATCCGGGCCTACCTGTTTTCTTGCGGCTTCCATCTGGTCGTACATCCGCCTCAGTTCGGCCGGGCTGGCTGTCCAGTTGTATGCATCGTATTTGTTGGGATCGCCGGCCTGGTCCAGGTCGAATTTAATAGCCGTGAACCCCATCTCCACCGCTTCTTTAGCACTGGCGGCAAAATCAGCAGGAGAAGGCAGCCTGCTTTGATAAAGGGCGGTATCCAGATATACCCGGATGCGGTCCCTGAACTTACCGCCCAGCAACTGGTAAACCGGGAGTCCCAGCGCCTTCCCGGCCAGGTCCCACAACGCTGTTTCGATGGCCGAAAGCACGGCCACATACATTCCCGCCTGTGCGCCCTGAAAAATGCCCGACTTGCGGACCTCCTCAAATAAGCGGTGCACGTTGAGGGGGTTTTTCCCTTTTATTCGTTCCCCTAATTTTTTGACCAGGTGATAGGTTCCGGGAACGGCATCCACCCCTTCCCCACAGCCGTAAATATCCTGGTTGGTGTGGATCTTCACAAAGAGGCCGCTGCCATTCCGGATATAGGCACAACGCACCTCCGTGATCTGCAGCCCGGATGGGCCTGAATTTTTTGGCGCCCGTTCAACAGCGGTTTCAAAGCCCTTGCCCCATGCGGGCAGAAATCCCAGGCCGGCACCGGCAAGTAAGGTTTTTGACAAAAATGAACGACGTGTGTTTGGGTGGTTTTTCCTGCTTACCATGTCCTGGTTTTTAATAATTGCTGTATTTGTTCTTTGGGTACGGGCAGTTCGTTTATATGGTCATTCAACCATTGGGAAAAGTCCTTTTCTATCTTGTCGGACCATCTCGAATCGATCTCCCCCGGGGTGTATTTCTGTTCCCGCAGGCGCTGATGCCCGAACATGTCCCTGAGACGGACAATCTCGGAAGTCTCCACAACCTTTTTTGCCAGGTGGGGCGGGATAAAGATGACGCCCCCATCCCGGCCCAACACCACATCCCCGGGCATAACAGTTGCCATTCCAATTCGGGTGGGGACATTGATGCCGATAAGGGTGGTATTCAGTTCCCCATCGGGATTGTTGAGATGGTGGGAGGGGTGATACGATTTAAAGAAAGAGGTAAAAGAACCTATTTCCTTCAGGCCCGCAATATCCCTGATGGCCCCGTTGTAAACAATGCCGTTGCCGGTCTTGGCATAGATGCTGTTCCCCAGGTTGTCCCCTATGGTGGGGCCATCCAGGTGGGCCCCGAATTGATCCACGACGTAAACATCTCCCTTAATGAGCAGGTCGATTGCCCAGGCGTTCTGCGATTTGACCCGCCCATCCCTGTTGTGGCCCCGCTCATCAATGGCGCGGTGGATGTCTGGTCGTCCCGGAACAAAGACGGCCGTTACGGCCCTGCCCACCAATACACTGTCCGGATTGATCGTTTCCCAGTTTTCGGCATATTGATAGTTGAAATTTTCACCTTTAAGGACCGCCCAGGCCTCTTCCAGGGTAACGGCACGCATGCGCTCGAGGATGTCATCAGATACATAGGGCCTTCCGTCGGCAAGGCGTTTCCCTTTCCATTCAGGGGTCAGGAAGATGAGTTCTTCCTTGCTGATCTGCTGGCTGTAGAGGAAGCCGGCAAGGCATATGGCGAATATTGCCAGGATGTTTTTTCCAATAGTCATGGTTGGTTGCAGTTTAGGGTTCAGAGTAATATGGCCCCGGACCGACGCCCCGATCCAGGTCGGCAGGAGCAGAACAGTTAAATATAGAAATAATTTGGGTCGCAGGCTACTGTAATCCGTGAAGGAAACCCCATACAATTATTTGATCGTTCATCAAATTAGATATATATTGAGGCCAAATTTCTTCAGTGCGTTATCTAATAGCAATTTTGCTCTTAATAGGCCTGCAGGGACACGCGCAGGATCCGTCGCGGTTCAGTGGCGAAGTGCAGGAACTCCGGGCGAAGTATGATACCATTTGGGACAGCCATCGGGAAACAATAGTTTTTACAGGAAGTTCCAGCATCCGATTCTGGAAGAATCTCCCCGAATTATTCCCTGTGCAACAAATCGTCAATACCGGTTTCGGGGGATCCCAGACCTCGGATCTGATCGCCTATTCAGATGACCTCATCCTGCGGTTCAAACCCAAACAAGTCTTCATATATGAAGGTGACAATGACATCGGGGATGCGAAGAGACCCAGGCAAATCCTGAAAGATTTCCGGGTTTTGATCCAAAAAATCAGGGCGGCCGACCCGGATGTGGGAATCGTTCTGATAGCAGCCAAGCCGAGTTTGGCGCGATGGCACCTGAAACGCAAGTACAGGAACCTGAACAGAAAACTGAAGCGCCTCTGCCGGAAGGACAAGTCCCTGGAATTTGCAGACGTATGGGATATTATGCTGAAAGACAGGCGCAACCTGCGCAATGACATCTTTATTGAGGACGGACTCCATATGAACCAAAAAGGGTACGCCCTGTGGTACAACCTCATCAAAAACTATATCAACTAAAACCAGATTTATGGGAAAAATAGCTACGCCAAGGATGCTTTACGGACTCAGCCTGTCAGTGCTCATCATGGCCTGTCAGACCAAAAAGGAGCCTATCCATTTCCCCCCGACAGACCTGAGTACAGAAGCCCTCATCCCACGACCCCTTGAAATCCGGGCCACCGGGGATGCTTTTGGCCTAGACCAGTACTCGGCCATCTATACGGACGAAGGAAGGGACGATTTCGGCAAGGTGGGAAGATACCTTGCAGATCAGATCCGGGATCAAACAGGCCTCCACCTGCAGCTCAACCCGGACGGCAGCACCCAGGGGGATCGCCACATCTATCTTCAAAAGGCCCCTGACAGCAGCGCGCTTGGTGCGGAAGCCTATCGGCTCAGGATCAGCCCGGATTCAGTGCTCCTGACGGCTGCAACTGCCGAAGGGGCATTCCGGGGAATCCAGACCATCCGGCAACTGATCCCTGTGACCTCAAATGATACCCTGGCCCCGCAACCGTTATGGCCAATCCCGGCCGGGACCATCCTGGACAGGCCGAATTTTGGCTATCGGGGAGCCATGCTGGATGTAGCCCGTCACTTCTTTAGTGTGGAGGATGTGAAGAAATATATAGACCTGCTGGCCTATTATAAGATCAACATACTCCACCTCCACCTGACAGATGACCAGGGGTGGCGAATCGAAATCAAATCCTGGCCAAAACTGACGACTATCGGGGGAAGCACCGAGGTAGGCGGAGAAGCCGGGGGATTCTATACCCAGGAGGATTATCGCGATCTGGTAGCCTATGCAGCGGAACGATATATGACCATAGTGCCGGAGGTAGATATGCCCGGCCATACCAATGCGGCATCAGCCTCCTACCCTTTTCTGAACGGGAATGGGAAGGAACCCGGCCTTTATGAAGGGACCAACGTGGGCTTCAGTACCTTCGATACCCGGAAAGATACGGTCTATGCCTTTATAGATGATGTTGTAAGGGAGATCACTTCCATGACACCGGGGCCTTATTTCCATATAGGGGGGGACGAAAGCCACGCTACCCGAAAAAACGATTATATATATTTCGTGAACCGCGTTGAAAAGATCGTAAAGAAATACGGGAAACGTATGATAGGCTGGGACGAGATTGCAACCGCGGATGTGGATTCCACGTCCATAGCCCAATTCTGGGCCAATGAGGAAAATGCCGGGCAGGCAGTGGAGAAAGGCATGAAAGTAATCCTTTCTCCTGCCAGGAAAGCCTATCTGGATATGCAGTACGATTCCCTTTCCAAATACGGGCTCCATTGGGCTGCCTATATACCCGTGGATACGGCATATATTTGGACCCCGGAGCATTACTCGGAAGGAATCCCGACCGAACACATCCTGGGGGTGGAAGCACCCCTCTGGTCTGAGACCATCAGTAATATAAGTGAGCTGGAATACCTGGCTTTCCCGAGGATAATAGGCTATTCCGAACTCAGCTGGAGCACCGAGACCAACCGCGATTGGGAAAATTACAGAGACCGTCTCGCCCGGCAGGCCCCTTTCCTGGACCGTATGAATGTGGGGTATTATCCCTCCGGGCTCATCGACTGGAAAAAAAGCCGATATACATATGAAACCATTAAAAAGGATTAGATCATGAAGCGAATTTTATTCCTCGTCATTTGTTGTATGGGTATGTTGGGGCAGGCACAGGAAACAAAAGACACGGTTCCCGAAGCAAAGGTATCCAAGACCCTGCAAAGCGTAAATATCAATGGAAAGACGCTCTATCTGAATGCCACCGCAGGTACGTTTCAGGTGCGGGACGAGACCAATAAGCCCCTGGCCCTGATGGGATTTACTTACTACGCGCTCGGCGATCAAAAGAATTCTTCCGGCAGGCGGCCTATCGTCTTCGCCTATAACGGTGGGCCGGGCTCCTCTTCCTTCTGGCTGCACATGGGGGCCCTGGGTCCCAGGAGGATCGTGGTCAATGACCCCGAGAGCACTCCGGCAGCCCCCTATAAAATTGTTAACAATGACCAGTCCATTCTGGATGTGGCAGACCTGGTGATGATCGACCCCGTAGGTACGGGGCTCAGCGTTCCCCTGGGGAAAAACAAATTCAAGGATTTCTGGGGTGTCGATCAGGACATCCGCAGCCTGACCCTGTTTATTACCCAGTTCTTAATAGACCAGGGCCGCATGAACAGTCCGAAATATCTTCTGGGCGAAAGCTATGGTACCTTCCGCAATGCAGGCCTTATGAACAACCTCCTCGAAAACGGGATCGCCATGAATGGGGTGATCATGGTGTCCACGGTACTGGACCTGCGGAGCCTGCTGTTCCCCCCCGGGGACGACCTGCCCTACATAGTCCATTTTCCCACCTATGCCGCTACGGCCTGGTACCATGATAAAATAGAGGACAAGCCAGAAGACATCCGGCAGTTCCTGGACGAAGTGCGAAAATTTACCGAAATGGAATACACGCCTGCATTGTTCAAAGGCGATCGGCTGGCACCTGAGGAAAAAGAGGCGATTGCCACCAAACTGGCCCGCTATTCAGGTACGGACAAGGACTATTGGATGAAGGCAAACCTGAGGGTGAAAGCCGGCGAATTTTTTGCGGAGTTACTACGCGATGAAGGTGAACTTATCGGCAGGTTGGATTCGCGTTTTACGGGCATCAACCAGGACCTGCTATCCCAGGAAAGCGATCACGACCCGCAGAGTGAGGCGATTTCGCCCGCCTATGTGGCCGGATTCCTGGATTATTTCTACGGGGACCTGAAGGTGGACAAGGGCACCACCTATATGGTATCCGCCGGAAACCGGGAAGGGTTTAAATGGGACTGGAGCCATGAGGGCAACACAAGCTGGAACGCACAGACCGCGATCAGTACCGAAGGGGATATGGCCCAGGCCCTTTCCAGGGACCCGAATATGAAGGTCCTGATCCTCAATGGGATGTTTGATCTTGCCACGCCGTTCTATGGGGTTGAATACAGCCTTAGCCATATGGGGCTTAGACCTGAAATAAGGAAGAACATCATTATGAAGTACTATGATGCCGGCCATATGATGTATGTGCATCCACCTTCCCTGAAACAATTCAAGGAAGAGGTTGCCGGTTTTATCCGGGATACTTCGGGCTAAACAACCGAATGAATTAAACAGGGCCTTCCGGAGGGAAGGCTTTTTTTTGGGCTCAGGATTCCGCCTCCGGCTTACCGGCTTCTTCGGGATCCGCAAATTCGTTAATGCCGTGGTCGTGTAAAAGATTGTACCACTGAATGACCTTCCGGATGTCGCTGGCATATACCCGCTCCTCATCGTAGTCGGGTAATAGTTCAAAAAAATACTCTTCCAGTTTCAACTTCTCGTCCTTGTGGCTTACTGTGGTTTTACCACCATTTTCCTTTTCCTTAATTTTCCGGAAAACCTCGCGGAGTGGCAACTCTTCGGAAAGCGTGTAAATAGCAATCTCCGAAAGTACGCTAACGTTGCTGGTCATTCCAACCGTGAGTTTTTTCCCGTCGAGCAGGGATTCGGCCACAAAACCGGTACGGGTTTGGGTAAGAAGTTTATAAAGTCCGGGTTTCCCCCCTATGGCAAGGATTTTTTCTAAACTCATATATTGATTAATCTGGGTAAAATGATGTATTAAATTGCAACTCCTTCCGTTCAGCGCACTTTTTTCTGAAGCGGAAAGCGCATCCTGTAGTCGACATTGACTTTCCCCTTGGCAATGTTCGCCAATCGGCCTTTTAACAGGCGCCTTTTCAGGGAAGAGAGCCTATCAGTAAACAGGATGCCTTCAATATGGTCGTACTCATGCTGTATAACCCGCGCCAAGATACCGTCAAAACTTTCGGTATGCGTTTCAAAATTTTCATCTTCATAGGTGATGGTGATACGGTTTTTCCGGGTGACATCCTCCCGCACTTCGGGTATACTCAGGCAACCTTCATTGAAAGCCCAAGGATCACCGTTTTCTTCCTCCATGCGCGCATTGATAAAGGCCTTCCTGAAGTTTCCAAGCAGGGCTTTCTCCTCCTCATTTAATTCCTCGTCGTCTGCAAATGGGCTGGTATCCACAATGAACATGCGGATGGAAAGTCCCACCTGAGGGGCTGCCAGGCCAACGCCATTAGCCTGGTACATGGTCTCCCACATGTTTGCCAAAAGCTCTTTTAAATCCGGGTAATCCTTCGCAACCGGGCTGCCCTTTTTTCGCAACACCGGATCACCATAAGCTACAATCGGTAGAATCATTTATTTATTTTCTATTAAGATATGCCTGCAGGATCAGGGTGGCACTAATTTCGTCCAACAAGGCCTTCTTCCGCCGGTTTTTCTTCTTATGCCCGCTTTGAGCCAGGCTCTGCGCGGCAAGTTTGGAAGTAAACCTTTCATCCTGCCGTTCTACGGGGATGCCCGGGAACGCCTCTTTAAGCTTTTCCAAAAACGGGCCTATTAACGCCTCCGATTCAGAAAGTTCGTAGTTCATTTGCCTGGGTTCCCCCACTACGAAGCAACTTATTGCCTCCTTGCCCGCATAGTCCTGAAGGACGGGGATCAACTTTTCAGTTGGGACGGTGGTTAGCCCCGAGGCGATCAGTTGTAACTCATCGGTCACCGCGATCCCGGTCCGGACTTTCCCATAATCAAGTGCGACAATCCTGCCCACAATTTTTTTTGCAAAAATAACGGATAAATTATAATGCGTATAGGTTTTGCAGCTTAATTGGTGCCCAGCCATTATCTTTGCCAAAACTTTCCGCCCGATGGAGGACTTACGCGAACGTATTGAAAAGGCATGGGATAACCGCGAACTTTTAAATGAAAAAGATACCCAGGCAGCTATCCGTAAAACGGTAGCCTTGCTGGACGAGGGGAAACTTCGCTGCGCCATGCCGGTGGCAGGCCGATGGCAGGTAAATGAATGGGTTAAAAAGGCAGTGGTGCTCTATTTCCCCATTCAAAAGATGGAAACCATCGAAGTGGGGATCTTTGAATATCACGATAAAATCCCCTTGAAAAAAGGCTATAAGGCAAAGGGAATCCGCGTCGTACCCCATGCCGTTGCGCGCTACGGTTCCTACATTTCCCCTGGCACTATCCTGATGCCCAGTTACGTGAACATCGGAGCGTATGTAGATGAAGGCACCATGGTGGATACCTGGGCCACAGTGGGCAGCTGTGCACAGATTGGCAAGAATGTCCACCTCAGTGGAGGGGTAGGCATCGGCGGCGTCCTGGAACCCTTACAGGCTTCCCCCGTGATTATTGAGGACAATGCCTTTATTGGAAGCCGCTGTATTGTGGTTGAAGGGGTCCGGGTGGAAAGGGAAGCCGTACTCGGCGCCAATGTGGTGCTGACGGCAAGTACCAAGGTTATCGATGTTACCGGGGACGTCGCGAAAGAAATTAAAGGTAGGGTTCCGGCCCGTTCAGTTGTTATACCAGGTAGTTACACCAAACAGTTCCCTGCTGGGAACTATCAAGTCCCCTGCGCCCTCATCATCGGGCAGAGGAAGGAAGGTACCAATAAGAAAACCTCCCTTAATGAGGCGTTGCGGGAATACCATGTGGCGGTCTAAATTTTGTAGGAATTTTATTAGGTACCATACTTTTTTTCTTTTTTTTGTGTTATAAAATTGCTAGCCCCCTTAAAAACGGCTGAAAAAGATCTTGCTTATGAGCAGACATTCTGAGAAAATCTCTGCACTGATTATTACCTATAATGAGATAGGGTATATTGAAAAATGCCTGGATTCCGTAGCTTTTGCGGATGAGATCATCGTTGTGGATTCTTATAGTACGGATGGTACCTATGAATATTTAAAGGCACATCCCAGGGTTCGGGTATTCCAACACCCCTTTACCAACTTTACCCTTCAAAAATCCTTCACCCTTCAGAAAGCTTCTCATGACTGGGTACTTTTCCTCGATGCCGACGAAGTGGTTCCGGATGCCCTGCGGGATGAAATTCTCCAGACGGTTCGGAGCGGTACAGAAAAGGCAGCCTTCTGGTTTTACCGAAAATTCATGTTCCAACAGGAGCCCCTGCATTTCAGCGGTTGGCAGACCGATAAAAATTACCGCCTTTTCAGAAAGAGCAAAGCAAAATTTTCGGATAAGAAACTGGTACACGAAACACTGGTTGTGGACGGCAAATCGGGCATCTTAACCGAAAGGCTCATCCACTACTGCTATAAGGACTATGATGATTACAAGGCGAAAATGCTAACCTACGGCCGCCTCAAAGCCAAAGAATCCTTCTACAGGGAAAAACAGTTTAACTATTTCTCACTGGTTTTCAAGCCGCTTTGGAAGTTTGTAAACCACTACCTGTTCAGGCTGGGGATACTCGACGGAAAAAAAGGTATTATCATCTGCTATCTGAATTCCCTGAGCGACCTTGAAAGGTACCGGGAACTTAAAAAACTCGAGAAGAAAAACGAATTGGCCTATTACTTGCTAATGCCATAGTAGGTCCAGACCGACTTTTCCCGCCTGGTCTCCTTTCGTATTGCCAAATTCTTGCTGATAGACTCAGGGGTCTTGTATCCCCTCTTATGGTCGAGGTGTACGCATACGGCACTGTAGCGGAGTTGTTTGGACTTTATCCCAAAATTAAACAGCCGTTCCCCGAGTTCGCGGTCCTGCCCGCCGTATTGCATGCGCTCATCAAAACCGTTCACATTCAGGATATCCTTTTTCCAGCCGGAGGAGTTATGGCCGTTCCAACTGGCATTGGTGGGCGTAAAAGTATTGAACAGCTTTGAAATAATGCCCCGGGAAGTAAGTTTGTTGTTCTTGAATGTTTTAGGGATGCCTTTGTCTTTCAGCCAGTGAATGTTAAAGCAGCGCTGTTTTACAATATCCTCCCTGCTGATCAATTTTGAAATATTCATGGGGAGCATATAGTAGCCTCCGGATATGAAGTAGCCCTTTTCTTTGTTTATATAGTGTACTTCCACAAAGTCTTCCCGTGGGATGCAATCGCCGTCTGTCATTATGATATATTCGGCATGGCAGGCCAGGACAGCCTTGTTTAATATCCTTGATTTCTGAAACCCCTCGTCTTCCTGCCAGACATGTTCGATGTTAAAGAAAACTTCCTGCCGCATATGCTCCAGCAACTGCCTGGTGGCAGGACCCGATCCGTCGTCCGCCACAACTACCTCAAAATTGGTAAATGTCTGACAATTAAAGCCCCAAAGGACTTTTTTCAGCCACTCCTCCGAATTGTAGGTACTTACAATGATCGAAATTTTAGGTTGCTCTGATTCTGTACCCATTGCGCAAAAATATAAAAGTCTTATTGCATATCTTTGATTGCTGAGGAAAAAGGCAGGTAACGGCCTGCCGGCGCCTTATTTTTAATTCCGATCCCTCAAATGCACATGAAGGTTAAGGAAATCCCTATTTCAATATATCAGACCCTCAAGCTCCGTGCGATCGGGTTAAAGGAGTTACTGCACCCAGGGGAAAGCCTTCCTGTGATCGTTTCCCTGACTTCTTTCGAAAAGCGGTTGCACGTGGCCGACCTGCCAGTGCGGAGCTTGCTCTCCAGGAAACACAAACCGGTAAAAATCCTTTTGTGGCTCCATGATACCCTGGAGGGCAGAATACCAAAATCGCTTTCCCAATTGGAAGGATCGCTTTTTTCCATCCACTTTTCGGATTGGGACAGATCACATTTGAAACTGGTCCGGACCCTTGAAATGTATCCTGAAACACTGGTTGCTACGATTGACGATGACCTTATTTACCGCGATGGTTGGCTCGAAAAACTATACAGCGAACATCTCAGAAAACCGGGCCATATTCTGGCAAACCAGACACGCCTGATCCGGCACGGCCGGGACGGTTCTGTTTTACCCTATGCCCAATGGCCCACCAATTACAATCCTGCCTTAGGTGGCAACCAGATCCTGCCGATTGGTTCGGCCGGGGCCCTGTACCCCCCGGGCTCCCTCGACAGCCGGTTTGGGGATGTGGACCTGTTCCAAAAACTGGCCCCCAAGGCAGACGACCTTTGGTTCAAGGCTATGTCCTTGCTTAAGGGAACTCCCTCAGCACAGACCGCGGACCGGCCAGGAAGCCCCGTTCCCATATTCGGCAGCCAAACCGTTTCCCTCAAAAAGGAGAATATAGACCAGGACCGCAACCGAAACCAGTGGCAGGCATTAATCGACTATTTTAATTTGACGCTAGATGGGACACAATACGGACGAGGAAGTACGGGATAAATGCCTCCAGGTACTGGCTCGAGGGGGACTTCTCCTCTACCCTACCGATACGGTTTGGGGCATTGGATGTGACGCCACCAACCCGGATGCAGTGGAGAAGGTATTTGCCCTTAAAAAGCGGCCCGATTCCAAAGCGCTCATTTGCCTGGTGTCAGACCAGGCCATGTTGGAACGGTATGTAACAGAAGTACCCGCCCTGGCTTATGACCTGATAGACCTGTCAACCAAGCCCACGACCATTGTATATGATGCCCCCAGGGGGGTTGCAGCTAACCTGGTGGCTGCAGACAATACGCTCGCAATCCGCGTCGCCCGGGATCCTTTCTGCACCCGGTTGATAAGCAGCTTCAAAAAACCCCTGGTTTCCACTTCTGCCAACCTGTCCGGCGCACCCAGCCCGAGGTCTTATTCCGAAATCGATCAGGAGATTTTAAAAGGCGTGGACTATGCCGTACCTTTGCGGCTTCAGGAACGTATGACCGCACCTTCCGCCATAATCCGGCTGGGAAACGATGGCCAGGTGCAAGTGATCCGGGAATAGACCATGCAAGAAGAGTATAAAAATGCCCTGAAGGACCCAGTTTTTTCGATCATATCTCAGGCTTCGAAGGAATTGGCTATAAATAGTTATGTGATCGGGGGGTATGTGCGTGATTTTCTCTTGGGGCGAAAGGCACCGACCGATATTGATATTGTCGCTGTAGGCAGCGGTATCGCCCTCGCGGAAAAAGTGGCCGCCGCCCTTCCGGGCCAGCCTGAGGTTACCATTTTCAAAAATTTCGGCACCGCCATGCTGCGCTATAAAAAGCTCGAACTCGAGTTTGTGGGTGCCCGTAGGGAAAGTTATAGCCGGGACAGCCGGAAACCCGCCGTGGAAGGGGGAAGCCTGGAGGAGGATCAGAACCGACGGGATTTTACGATAAACGCCCTTGCCCTATCCCTAAATGAGTCCGATTTCGGTCGTTTGCTGGACCCTTTTGGGGGTGTGAGGGATTTGGAAGACGGTATCCTGCGAACACCACTGGAACCAGGCCTTACCTTCTCCGATGACCCCCTGCGCATGATGCGGGCGGTGCGGTTTGCCACCCAGCTGGGATTTGAGATTGAACTGAAATCCCTGCAGGCCATAACGGAATTCAAGGAACGCATTAGTATAGTTTCCAGGGAGCGAATCGTTGACGAACTGAATAAAATCCTGTTTTGTGACCAGCCATCCATAGGTTTCGGGCTCCTCCACCAAACCGGGCTGCTCACCCTGATCCTGCCCGAGCTTACGGCGCTTGAAGGGATTGAAGAAGTGGAAGGGCAGCGGCACAAAGACAACTTTTGGCACACCCTGGAAGTGGTGGACAATATTTCAAAGGCCACAGGGGATTTGTGGCTGCGCTGGGCGGCCCTGCTGCACGATATCGGGAAGGCGCCGACCAAGCGGTTTGATAAGAAGCTCGGCTGGACCTTTCACGGACATGAATTCGTAGGATCAAAAATGGTGTATAAGGTCTTCAAAAGGCTCCGCTTACCCCTGAACGACAAAATGAAATTTGTGCAGAAGATGGTCCTATTGAGTTCCCGGCCTATTGCGCTGACCCAGGACCATGTAACAGATTCGGCCGTAAGGCGGCTGATCTTTGATGCCGGGGAACACGTGGACGACCTGATGACCTTGTGCGAGGCGGATATTACCACCAAAAACCCCTGGAAACTGAAGAAATACCGCCATAATTTCAAATTGGTGCGACGGAAGATCGAAGAAGTGGAGGCGCGCGACCATATCCGGAATTTTCAGCCGCCTGTGGACGGGCAGGAGATCATGGAGACTTTTGGCCTGTCGCCTTCAAAGGAAATAGGGATCATCAAGGAAGCCATCAAAGAAGCGATCCTGGAAGGCGAAATCCCTAATGAATATGAAGCAGCCAGGGATTTTATGATCAAAAAGGGGGAAGAGCTCGGCTTATCGGCAGGCTAGAAGCGCTTTTACAGAAGGCATATGTCCCGATCGGGCAGTTTATCGAGAATTCCTGCAGTAGGTTTCCTTTTCTTCCGTCCGTGTGGTCCTTTTAGTACTTTTATGCAATCATGAAGCTTAAATAGATCCCCAGGTCGATTATCATGGATATTACCTTACAACCTACGCCATACTTGCCTTATTAACATGCGATTGGGCGTTTTTCCTTCGTTTTCTTCCTGGAATCCATATTTAAGATTAAATAAATGCCCTATGATAACCTGTGCCCCGATGGTTATATCCGCACGTCCTAGGATGAAGCCGGAAGGAAGTTATATCCTTCTCTCTGAGGTGGGAATCACGTATCGCCTTCTCCTGTTATTACTGCTTGTGCTTTGCAGCCAGCAATGCTTATTTGCACAATGCGATACCAGCCCGGGGGGCGACTGTGACGGGGATGGGATTATCAATAGCATGGACCTGGATGATGACAATGACGGGTTATTGGACACCACAGAACAAAACTGCCCTGGAACATCCCAGCTCCTATGGGGAGCTGCAGTCTGGAACTGGGGTAACCCTGCCAATGATACCGGCCCATACACTGCGACTACCACCGTTAACGGGGTGCAGGTAACGGCCAGCAATGAAAATGGGGGAAGCGGTACGCTGACTTCTTACAGATCTATCGCCACGTTTTCGAATGGCACACAAGGCTTGGGCCAATGGGCTGAAGTAGGGCAACTTGACGACACGCCCATTTACTATACCATTGCTTTCGACCAGGCAGTCACCGGCCTGGCCTTTAGCATTGTGGATATTGATAAACGAACGCTTTTGGACGATTCAACCAAAGATCCGTACACCGATCAGGTCCGAGTTACCATTTCGTACAAGGGCTCGCCTTTAACATTGACAGCAGGGATGGACTATACCCCTGGCTCAGAGGTGATAGACCATGGCGGCGGCCTTTTCGAAGGCAATTTCTACGAAAATTCCTCAAATACCAAGGCAGACGTGACCTATTCCATCAACCAGCCCGTGGATTCCATTATAATCGAGTTTTCTAATTTGGTAAACGGCACAGGGACCGATAAGGCAAGGCTGCTTTTCTCCGACATCTCCTGGGAATGT
>Ga0102952_1000447_pt1 | contig 15603 bp, 14 predicted proteins | sample SalPon2A_C_D1_MG_FD_78506 | JGI IMG/M metagenome (GOLD analysis project Ga0102952, IMG submission 78506) | Soil microbial communities from South San Francisco under conditions of wetland restoration - Salt Pond MetaG R2A_C_D1_MG | ecosystem: Environmental > Terrestrial > Soil > Wetlands | place... | reverse complement strand
TCTCATGGTTTCCCCGTTTTTAAAATTTACCTGCCAGCCACAGGGAACGCCAAACGCCCCGCATCCATCCGCTGCTGTAAATATGGCCACGACCCCATCGGCATTCCTGGCGGCATCCGTATTCACACCCTGGATCCTCGCATGTGCATAAGGGCTGCGCACGAAAGCCGTGTGCGTCATACGGGGCAATTTAATGTCGTCAGTATACCTCCCTGTTCCTTTTAAAAACCGAATATCCTCCCGGCGTTTTACAGATTTGCCTATATATTTTCCCATGGCTTATTTATTTAAGGATTTAGAAGCGTGCAGGATTGATTTTACAATATTGTGATATCCCGTACATCTGCAGAAATTACCTTTTAGCCCTTCCCGGACCTCCTGCTCCGTAGGATTGGGATTCGCCTTCAACAAATCTGCAGCCGTCATGACCATGCCCGGGGTACAGAAACCACATTGAAGCCCATGATTCTCTTGAAAGGCCTCCTGTATGGCATGCAATCCGCCATCGGGTGCCAGGCCTTCAATGGTGGTTACTTCCTTACCATCGGCCTGTACGGCCAGCAAGGTGCAGGATTTTATGGCCCTGCCGTCCAACAAGACTGTGCAGGCCCCGCAACCACTGGTATCACATCCAATATGTGTTCCAGTCAGGTTTAATACATCCCTTAGAAAATGTACGAGACTAAGACGGGGTTCCAGTTCATGCGTATGACGGACCCCGTTGATTGTTAGCGATACTTCCATTTTAATAGTATTAATAAGATCCTATGATTAAGAAAGATTGGCGGCTCTACCTTCCCTCTAATTCGCGTTCCAGCCCTTTGAAAAATTGCTTGGACAGGGTACTTACCACGCCTCCAAGAATCCTTTGTCCCATCCTGGCAAGCATCCCCGATAATTTGGCCTCTCCCATATAACTCACTTCGGTCTCATCGGCCGAACTCGCCTTAAATTGCATCTGTATTTCGGCAACAACATTGCCCATTTTACTATTTTGATCCACCACCAGCAGACAAGCCTCAGGAGGAACCTTTTCCTTTACAGCAAGATTTCCAATAAATCTTCCCTTTACCGGACCAATACTTACTTCGGAAATGGCCTTATAAGTATCCTCACCTATGGCTTCCAGTTCCTTTATTCCCGGGGTAACCTTCTCAAGAATCCTCGGATCCATGACCATCTCCCAAATTATTTCGGGACGGGCATTGAGGGTATATTTACCGATTATTTTCAAAAGCGGTTCAATCAATTGGCTTAGGCTAGAAAAGATAAAAAATAGTTGGTAAATCTGTAATTATCCAGCCGATTATTTATCAACTTAATGGCTTGTAGGAGTATAATTTAAGGAAAGTTTAATTTATTACCTGAAAATACCGGAGCTATTCTGGACTTTTACCGAAAAGAGATGGATTTTCTCCCGGAGCGAATAAACGACAAGGCGTCTTTAAGGCTCTCGAAGTTATGTGCAGGTGCCAGCACATTTATGTAGGGCAGTGCTGCTTTCAAGCCCGATGCCTCTGGTGAAAATCCCGGACTTCCGGCCAGGGGGTTCAGCCAGATGACTTTTCGTGATTGACGGTAGATCGTCTTCATTGCCACAGTCATGGTTGGAATGTCGCCCGTATCCCAACCATCACTAAGGATGAAGACGATGGTCTTTTTATCGAGTATTCCGTATCCGTATCCCTGAAGAAATTCCTGCAGACAGGTACCGATTTTTGTACCGCCCGACCACTGTGGTACTTTCTCTGAGAGGATCCCGAAGGCCTGATCAAAATCATAGCCATCCAGAACATTGGATACCCTGTGAAGGGCGGTACTGAACACAAAGGTTTCTATACGGTCATGCGCATTGTGAAAGGCGTAGACCAGATAGACAAAAAACCGACTGTACAAATCCATTGACCTGCTGACGTCGCATAGTAATACAATTTTGAGCTTCTTTTCCTTGGGCTCCGAAAAAACAAGTTCCCGGATACGGGTGCCATTTCTAAGGTTCCTTCCTATGGTACGCCTAACATCAATTTTGCGGTAGTTTTGAGACGTTTTCCGAAGGCGGCTTCTTTGGCGGGTAATCCGATCGGCAAGTTTCCTGAGCAAGCGCAGCATCAGCATCATTTCATCAGGGTCCAGGGCTGAAAAATCCTTTTTTGTGAGCACCTCCTGGTCGCTATATGAGGGGATTGCCTTATAGTCATCGACAGGGGAGAGGTTTAGCCAACTTTTTAAAAACTCAAACTGCAAGGCCCTGTCCCGGGCGTCTGGCTTTCGCTGGTCTGATTTATGAATGTTATTGCCCTCTTTTGAAGTGGTTGCCTTCTCCCGATCCTTCCAGAATTCTCCAAAGTAATCATCAAACTTCTTAAACTGTCGGCGATTTTTGGCCAGGACGGTTTTCAGGCCGTAAATAAACGTCTCTTCATCACTCAATGGCAAGTAAGATAAGGCTTCAAGGGCCCTGGCTTCCTCATTTGGGCCTAGCTGATAGCCACGTTTCCTGAGAAATCGGCAAAAGAGGATCACATTTCCCGAGATAGTGGTCTGGTATGTGGGCTGCCTTTTCATCAACGGTAAAGGTCGGGTGGAAGGTTACAAAAAATCCTTTTAGCTTAACCGCGAAATAACCGCGGTTTTTTCCAGGAGTTCCGACAGGCTGTCGCGCACCTGGCGAATATCCTGCCAGTCTTTTAGGACCACCCCCAGGGTATCCTCTACCAGTTTTTTATCCAGGTGTGATAAATGCATGGCCGCCAAAGCCCTTGCCCAGTCGATGGTTTCAGAGATCCCCGGTATTTTTTCCAGCTTCTTCTTGCGCAATTCGGTCATAAATAAGCATATTTCCCTGCCCAGGTTGATATCAATTCCCGGAACTTTTGCCCGGACGATCGCCAATTCTTTATCGAAATCCGGATAGTCTATCCAGAGATAGATACATCGCCGTCTCAACGCCTCGGATAATTCACGGGTCCGGTTCCCGGTGAGGATCACCTGGGGTTTGTTCCTGGCTTTAATAGTCCCTATCTCCGGGATGGTTACCTGCCAATCGGATAGCACTTCCAGTAAAAAACTTTCGAATTCCTCATCGGCACGATCAATTTCATCAATCAGCAGTACGGGATTTGTTTCCTGGGTTATGGCCCGCAGAACAGGCCGCTTCAGCAAAAACTTATCAGAAAAGATCGTTTCCTCCAGTTGCCCGATATCCATTTTTCCCGACTCCTGCATCTGGAGGTACAGGAGCTGATACTGGTAATTCCATTCGTAAAGGGCATGGGTGCTGTCCAGGCCTTCATAGCATTGCAACCGTATAAGTTCTGTGTCCAGGGCCTTCGCCATTACTTTCCCAATTTCCGTTTTCCCCACACCGGCCGGGCCTTCCACCAATAATGGCATCTGAAGTTTCATAGCCAGGTAGAGCGACATGGCAATGGGATCTTCGCTGATGTAACCCTGCTCCCTGAGCATTTTGGCTATAGTCTCGAGCTCTATGTTTTTCATAAGATCTTCTTTGTTCGTCCCTTTATCAGCCGTCCCAATCAGCATCTTAAGATACCCATTTTCTCGTGAGGTCACAACATACAGTCGACACTTCCGGCGGGGGCCCGCCTGCATCTCGCCTGGAGGTTCGTGTCCCTTCCCAAGGTCCGGGCCATTGTTCAGCATCCGGAAGAACTATTTTGGTCGCATGTATTCTGCAGAGGGAAACTATAAATTTGATTGGGGGAGGGGCGGGAGCCCTACGATTGAATACATAATCGATGCCGGCATTTCGCCCGAGGTACTTTTCCCGAAGGCGTAGTCACACAACCACTCCATACCCGCAGTCCCATGAATCCGCCATCATTCAATAAAAGGCGGTCAGGCCTAATGGCGTTTCTTACCCGTTTTATATTTGAGGATATTCGTTTTTTCAGTGGTCACCAAACAACCATACCGCATCCCATCCAGAATGGGTTCTATAGACTTATAGAAGGCGTGGATTTTTGCTTCCTCGTCAATAATTTCGATCACCGTGGGTACCTTCTCACTGAGCTCCCAGAATTTGATGGAATGTATAATCGAACTGGCCCCATACCCCAGGATTCCCTTTAGGACCGTTGCCCCCGAAAGGCCGAATTCCTTTGCTTTAAATACGATATGTTCATACAGGAGCCCGTCCCTGACTTTGTCCGTGGAACTAACAAAGATGCGAAGGATCAGCGCGTTTGAATCTTTTTCCATATCAGATGATCTTTATGAGTAAACGGCCGGCATATACTGCGAAAAGGCCCAGCAGGAAACTCAGGCCCGTATAGGAGGCAAACCGCAGGAATTCCTTCCCTTCCAAAAGTATTAAAGCATCGTTGGAAAAGGATGAAAATGTCGTGAATCCGCCGCAGAGGCCAACAGTTAGGAAAATACGCCACTCGGGCGACATGAAATTCCCTTTTTCCGAAATCCCGAAAAAGATCCCGATCAGGAAACTCCCCAGCAGGTTGACGGTGAACGTACCCCAGGGGAATACCGAAATAAAATGTAACTGCATGTACCGGGAAAGCAAGTAACGAAACGAGGTCCCTAAAAATCCGCCAAAACCGGCAATTAAAATGGACTTTACCATATTGCAAAATTAGACTGTCTGTACGGTAGAAGTCATCAGCCCCCTAAAGGAGGCGGTTGATGGCAGACCTCATTGCCAGGGACAAAAATACTAATTGCCGCCAAGAATCCATGGATGATACCCGATTTTATGGATTTGGCGCGGTCAATGCAGGTTGTACACTTCGTCTATGGCGGAAGGTACAGGACTCTCCGGGCCTCATTCGGTAACAAAGATTAATATTAAACAACAGCCTGGTTCCTCCAGAATTAAAGGAGTTTTCAGGGAGGTTAATTTCTGGGGTCGTAATGGGCATAGCCTTCTTCGGCACGCTGTTTGCCCCTTTTGATATAGAAATCCCTATCGGCAGGGGCCGAGGTGCCCAGGCCATCCACGTAGCGGTTGAACATACAGAAGGCAGCTGCAATCAGTACGGTGTCGTGGATTTCGCGATCTGTTGCTCCTTCCTTCCGTGCCAGGTTTACCTGCTCTTCCGTTACAGACTTCCCGCTTTTCTGTACGCTGCCTGCTATGGAGAGCAGGGCCTTTAACTTGTCGGAAACCCCGCTATTTCGGTAGTCTTCTTTTATTTTATCAATATCCGAAACCTCGCACTGAAGATAGTGCTGCGCAATGCCGCCGTGGGCGTTCTGGCAAAAAAAACAGTCATTCAGGTAAGAAACATAGGTGGCGATCAATTCGCGTTCCCCGCAACTCAGGGAATTTTCAGACCGGAGCAGGGCTTCCGCCAGATCGTTCATGGGTTGGGCCGTCTCAGGGCGAAAATGCATCAGTCCCCGGATCCCGGGCAGGTTCTCATCAACTTTAATATATGCCATGGTCTTATTATTTGTTTAATGTATAGCCTTTTGTAGCCAGGCGTTCTCCCATTTCCTCGTAGGCTTTTGGATCAGTAGGGGTCCATGTGGCCAGCCCGTCTACATAGCGATTGAACATACAAAATGCTGCCGCAATCAGGACCGTATCATGGATGTCCCGGTCGCCAGCCCCTGCCCGCCTCGCCTGTTTGATCAACTCAGGGCTTACCGCCTTCCCACTTTCCCGCACCTTGTCCGCTATGCTCAGGAGGGCCTTTATTTTCGGACTTAGGTGGGCTTTTGAAGCATCCTGCAGGACTTTGGAGACCAGGTCCCTATCTTCCTTATAGAGGGCCCGGGCTGCCGCTGCGTGGCTGTCTGCGCAAAATTTGCACTGGTTCCCGGTGGAGACAAAGCTGGCGATCAGTTCCCGCTCCGCGGGCGTGAGAGGAGATTCGCCCCGCAGCAATACCTGTGCGAGGGCATAGAGCGTTTTCCCGGTTTCAGGCCTGAATTCGGCCAGGCTGCGGATGCCAGGGATATTTTCTGAGACGGAAATATGTGCCATAGGGTGCTGTTTTTTTAAGTTCTATCAAAATTAATGAAATCTGGTCAGCCTGACTTATCAGGTACCGTAACTACTTCAGGATTGCCCGGCCGTCCGAAGTAAAGGAGGGCAAATCCAAACACAAAGACCAGGGAAAACGTCAGCATAGCATTGCCGTAACCACCCAATGCCGTCACCAGGCTTCCCAGCGAAAATACTGCGATGGTGGTAATAACACGACCCAGGTTAAAACAAAACCCTGTCGCACCCGCCCTGATCTCGGTCGGGAAGAGCATCGGGATATAGAATGAGAGCAGCCCCTGGCTAATGCCAAAAAACAAGGCAAGGAAGGCAGTTTCCACATAGATGATAAAAGAAAAGGAAACATTGAAGCCAAACAGGAGGACGGCCATCACGGTACATCCGAAAAAACAGAGCAGCATGGCTTTACGCACCCCCAGGGTCCGCGCAACCCAGCCTGAAAAAAAGCCCCCTGTAATCCCACCCATGCCCAATATCATCATAACCATCCCCCTTTCGTTTTTACCGCTTACATCAGCGAGCAGGCTCTGTACCCAGGTGGGAAACCAGGAAAAAACGGCCCACATTCCTATCAACATGGATCCGAACACAATGGTACCGTGAATAAGTTCGCTGCGATAATCCCTGAATATTTTTGTGCGGTTTTTTGAGGCGGCCAGGGCATTGGCATCCGTCCAGGAACGGGATTCCTGAAGTACAAAAAAGGATAAAAGGGCCAGGAGGATGGGGAAGATCCCTATCAGGAACCCATCGCGCCAGTTCGAGAATACCGTGATCATTCCGGAAGTAACAATGCCCACCGGAAATCCGATGGAGACGATCCCGATAACGATATTACGGGACGAAGCGGGCCATACCTCGGCCAGGTAGGTAACGGAGATCACCATGACACCGCCAACCCCAAAACCGGCCAGCAGCCTGAAGAGAACGAGGAGTTCCCAATTGGGGACGAATGAGATGAGCAGGGTAAAGAGCCCGATGCAACCCAGGCAGAACACGAAGGATTTGAGTCGGCCGATCCGGTCGCCTAGAAACCCCCAGCCGAGCCCCCCCAGGGTCCATCCTAACAGAAAGATTGCATTGATGTAGGCCCCTACCTGGGTCACCGCCTCCGCATCCAAAGCCTTGTCGTGCAAAAGGGAAGACAGGACATTGGGGAGGAAAGCCGCCATAAGGGTTGATATCTGGCCCGCCAGGACATTGCTCAGGAAACAGCACCCAAACAGGACCCAGGTAGATAATCCAGGCCTTTTGGCCTGATGGACGGTTGGCTCCCCCCTATTCATCAGTGCAGGAGTTCGTCAAAGGTGATGCTTAGATAGTAAACGGCCCCTATGGAAGGCGACCCATAGGCCTGATATACCTGATGGTTGAAGAGGTTGCTGGCTCCCAGTTTAAAGAGTGTTTTTATGGGAAGTGCCTTGTAGCTCACCTGGGCATCCACCATGGAAATTGCAGGGATCGGGCCGGGGCGTAATTCGTTAAAGGTCCCGTACCATTCATAGGCATCCTGCCACCTCCAGGCAATATTGAAACCAAAGTTCCTGTTCACCGTATCTTTTCCCAGCATCACCGAACTTCTGAAAGTGGGGGTATTGAATGCCGGGATATCGTTAGGATCCGCGTTCCTGAGGTTGAAATCTGCCCAGGTACCATTGGCTTTGAGCGTCAGGCCCCCGGGGAAGATATAGTTTAATCCCAGGGTGGCCCCCTGCGTCGAGACCCGGTCCTTGGCGTTGGTGTACAACTGGTAGAGGTGGCTATCCCCGTTGAGGAGGTCAAAGGCGGCATCTATGTTTACTTCTCCTCCCGCCAATACCGGGCTTTGTGGCTCTATAACCACCTGGTTCAATATAAAGTCCTCGTAACTGCTGTAATAGTAATTGGCATCAAGGGACAGGTTATCACCAACCAGGCCTCTGTACCCGATCTCAAAAGTCTGTACCCGCTCCGGTTTGATATAATCCACGTCCGATTTTACCAAAAGGTCTTTGGCCTGGGCAACTGCCTCCGGAAAGGGCGTACCGCTGTTGACGAGTTGATTGAAAGTGCCGAAAAACGGGCCGAGGGAAGCAGTGGTAAAGGAGTTCTGGTAAACCGTCAGGTCGTCACTGTTGTCCGGAACCCCGCCCAGGATTGTGATCGGCCCGGCATTTAGCCGGATATACTGGTCACCCGGTGACGGGTTCCTGAACCCGGTCTGGTAGGAAGTCCGCAGGTAGTGGTTGCCTTGGATGTTATAGACTGCCGAAGCCCTGGGCGTAAACCGGCCTTTAAAATTTTGGTTTTTATCATATCGCAGGGACCCGGTAAGTTTCAGTTTCTCCTCCAGGAATTTTCTGGATGCCTGGACGAAGGCCCCTCCTTCCCGGATGTAAATGGGCCCGTCTGCGTCATCAAAAAGGGTCCCGTTCGTAAACATGTCATACAGCCGGAAATTTCCCCCCACCAGCAAATCCACTTCCGGGGTGAGTTCACTCAGGTCGTATTGCCCTTCTATATGGTAAAGTTTGCTCTGGCTCAGGATCCCGGCCCCGCTGAGCCCCTGGATCCCGATATAACGTGCCTTTTCCCGGTTGAAGTCGTCCGAACCCGGCAGGTACCGGCCCTGGTCTGCAAACGCCCGGGCGGCATCGTGGCTGCCGGCCGCGACCCCGTTAATGTTGCCGTTATAGGCTTCGGAATAGCGCTGGTACCATACGTCGTTGGCCATATCGGGGGAGACTACATTGCCGTTCAGGTCCTGCACCCAGGTATTGTTGATAAGTTGACCCAAGCCTTTTCCATTGTAGGAGTCATTGGAATCCTCAATACTGGCATAGGCCCTTACAAAATAATCGCTTCCCTTGAGTTCCAGGCGGTGTTGTTCAAACTGAAAATTGTTTAACTGGAACCGGTTGCTGCCCGTATAGGCCGCACGGCCCTGGCTAAAGTTGTACTGGTAGATCAATTCGGCGTTGCTGCCGACCCTGTAATGCAGGGCCCCATTCAGCTTCAGGCTGTACACGTCGTAATCCATCAGGAAACGTTCCTCATATCCTGTGCGCGATACCCGGCCGATACCCGGCAGGTCGCGGGCCTCATCATCTCCGTAAATATTGAGCCCATCCCTGGCCGGGTTATCTGGTCCCCGCTGGTCCGGGGGGGTGCCGTCGTCCACATCTGTATAATTGGTGGCAAACCAGTCGAGCCCCGTAAAATAGGAGACATTAAGTTTATAGGCAAAACGGTCAGAGATGGCTTCGGCATACCGTACGGAAAGGTCATACAAAGGTTTTGGGTTGCTGTATTCCTCCCCAAAATGGTTCATGCCAATCCGGGTATTCACGCTGAGCCCCTGGTATTGGAAGGGGTCCTTGGTCCGCATCAGGAGCACCCCGTTAAAGGCGACAGGCCCATACAGGGCCGAGGCCGATCCCGGGATCAGTTCCACGCTTTCCATATCCAGGTCGCTGGCACCGAACATGTTGCCGACGGCAAAGGTAAGGCCGGGGGTCTGGTTATCCACCCCATCCACCAATTGCAGGAAACGCGCATTCCCCGTATCGTTGAACCCGCGGGTGTTGATTTCCTTGTAAGTGAGACTGCTGGTCACCATATCCAGCCCCTTGAGGTTCTGCAGGCCATCATAAAAATTTAGGGATGGGGTTTCCCGGATCTCTATGGTATTCATTTTTTCAATGCTGACAGGAGATTGCAGGATATTTTCTTCCACGCGCGAAGCGGCGACTACCACCCCTTCAAGCAGTTCATTTTTTATCTGCAGGGATACAGAAACCGACTCCCCGCCGTTTACCACTACCTCCTGCGTTTGATATCCGATAAAGGATACGGACAGAGTCACCGGAAATTCCTGGGTGACACTCAGATCAAAGGCCCCCTCGTTATTGGTTGTGGTGCCGATCATCTTCCCAGCCACCAGCACACTTGCCCCGGCCATGGGCTCTCCGGATTCGGCATCCGATACGGTTCCCGTTATATGATGCACCTGGGCGGTGGAAAGAAAAGGGACTACAGCCAACAGGTATATGACCAGTCTTGATTTTAATTTTGCAGGGACACTCATGTTACTTTAGTTTGTTTCGTTGTTGTTTTAATTCTTCATAGACTTCCGGCATCCTTTCGTATCCATTGGTACTCAGGCGGCCGGCCAGGCCTTCGTAATAAGAAGGATCGTCGGGCAGGTGGGTTCCCAGCCCGTCCACATAGCGGTTATACAGGCAGAACAATGCGGCGATCAAGACCGTATCGTGTATTTCCAGATCGGAAGCCCCGTGCTCTTTAGCTTGTTGAACCGCTTCTTCGTTGACATACTTGCCACTGACCGTTACCCGGCGGGCTATATGCAGGAGGGCCTTCATTTTATCTGAAAGCGGGGCTTCTTCGGGTTGCTGCTTGGCTTTTTGGGCTATGGTGGAGTCGCCATACAGGGTATCTGCAACCGCCGTGTGGGCCGTGGTGCAAAAAGTGCATTTGTTTTCATGGGAGACCACAGCGGCGATCAGTTCGCGTTCCGCTTCTGTAAGGGTAGACGGCCCCCGCATCAATACCTGCGTGAGCTCCCGAATGGGTTCGGCCGTGTCCCGGCGATATTCTAACAACCCGGTAATTCCAGGCAAATGATCTTCAAGGGGTATATGTGCCATGTGCGTTTGATCGTTTATTTATTTTCAGTCAAACCTCTGGTGAAACACCATCTTTGGAAACTGGACTGAACGGGATGCTGCGGATGAGACGGTTGGATTGAAAAATGTGGAGGTGCCAGAGGCTCATTTTGCCGGCGCTATTCCATTTTTTTCCTGGGACTGTACACCAAAATTTTATTTGTTTTCGTCGGTAAGGCCAAATATAGCGGGGTGTTGCATTGCATAAGATTAAGCGAAGTATAATTTTATTATCAAAAAGTTAAAAAAGTTAAGCGGATGAAAGTTTTTGGCGTTGTATCCTTTGTGACATGTGGGAATTTTCCTGAGGATTCCTTAAGTTGTGACAGCTGAAGCAAAAGAATTGTACCTTCCCGTTCGTATGTCCACCAGTAACCGTAAATCAAATCTATGGGTAAAATTCGGAAGCTTGTAACATCGCTTTTGCCGGGTATTTTTTTATTCGGATTTACAGTGGGCACCGGTAGTGTCACCGCCATGGCCAAAGCCGGGGCGGACTACGGGATGTCTCTGTTGTGGGCATTATTCATTTCATGCGCCATCACCTACTTTATGATAAACCTCTATGGCCGGTTCACCCTGATCACCGGGGAAACGGCCCTGCAGGCTTTCCGGAACCACCTTCACCCGGCCGTGGGTATTTTTTTCATCGTCACTTTAACGGCCCATGTGTCGGGCAGTGTGATTGGGGTTATGGGGATCATTTCCGACGTATGCTCTATCTGGTCCGGGAATTTCATAACGGGAGGGGTACCCCCGGTTTACTTTGCTATCGTGTTTATTGCGCTCGTGTACGGGATCTTCCTGACCGGCAAAACCCGGGCTTTTGAAAACATCCTGGCTGTTATCGTAGGTATTATGGCCCTATGCTTCCTGATCAATTTCTTTATTCTGACCCCTCCGCCCCTGGAAATCCTGAAAGGATTCGTGCCGCGTTTGCCTGGGACCGGAACGGGGGAAAGCCCTTACCTGGTCATTGCATCCATGGTGGGAACTACCGTATTTTCGGGATTGTTCATCTTACGGACCACCCTGGTTAAGGAAGCGGGCTGGACCCAGGCAGATTTTAAAATCCAGAAAAGGGACGCGCTGTTCTCCGGGCTGATGATGTTCGTGGTCAGCGCCTCTATCATGGCAGCTGCCGCCGCATCCATGTACCCCGGGCATTTGCAATTGAATGAAGTTTCGGAAATGATCCACTTGCTGGAGCCCATGGCCGGCCCCTTTGCGGTGGCTATTTTCGCCATGGGCATTCTCGCCGCGGGCGTGTCCTCTCAATTTCCGAATGTGGCTTTACTGCCCTGGATGCTGGATGATTACCAACAGAATAAGCCCAACATGAAGAGGACCCGCTACCGGATCATCGTTTTGCTGATCTCCCTACTGGGACTGATCGTCCCCGTCTTCCACGCCCGTCCCATTGCCGTAATGCTTGTCTCGCAAGCATTCGGCGCCCTGGTACTTCCTGCCACCGTATTTTGCATTTTGTATCTGGGGAATAAAAAGAGGCTGATGGGTTCCCAAACTTTTCCGTTCCATACCAACCTGGTATTGGGCGCGATCTTGATTTTTGCCCTGCTCATGAGCTATATGAGCTATACCGGCATCCTGGGATCCCTGCGGTTTTAAGGGGTGCCAAGGTTGAATCCAGGCCAGCTAATCGTCCAGGAAGTTCACCACTTCATGCGCAAATTCCGGGCTATTCCGGGCGGTATTGTGAGTGCCGGGGACTTCAGTGAATTTAGAGCCGGGGATGAGCGCCTGTAAATCCGTCCCCTTGCCATTATCCTGATCTTCCCTCCCGCAAATGATGAGCACGGGGAGGTTGAGGTTTGCGAGCGCCTCTTCAGAGGTGGAAGGCTGCTCTTTTTGCTGGGCGGCCAGGACCAATGGGTTCAGGCCTTTCCGGGCAATGTATTTTCGAAAATCCTCATATCCCGGGATGGTATCGTGCATCAGGGCCTGGTAGAAACCCACCCTTCTGGGCCAATCGGGGTTCGTAAAGTCTGCTCCCATCCCGCCTATTACCGCCTTTTGGATCCGGGGGTCCCGGACCAGCAGGCTGGCCAGGATAATGGAACCCCTGGAATAGCCTACGGCGTCATACTTTTGGATGCCCAGGTAACTCATCAGGCCGATCAGGTCCCTGGCCTCTGCGTTGTCAGCATATTTTTCCGGGGATTCAGGCTGGTCAGATAAGCCGTTGCCCCTCAGGTCCACCAGGATCACCTGCTTTCCATGGGCCAACAGGCTGTCGGTAACCGGTTTGCCCTTCCATTCACTCCCCGTACCTGTAAAGCCGTGCAACATTAATACAGGCTGGCCAGTGCCCTCTATTTCATAATGGATCCTGGTGTGGTCGAAGGATTCATAGTATCCGGATTGAAATTCCTGGCCAACAACCATGATGGGGAAAAACAGCAAGGGGCACAGGATTCGGGGCAGATATCTGAGACGGTTCATACGGGTTTCGCTTTGTGTTCCGGGGCCCCCTCACCGGGTTATTGAAGGAAAGAAGGCTTGTAAATATAAGCAATCCGGGCAATACCTGTCGCGAGGCGAAAAGATCCCTTTGCCAGCTTCAGGCATACCCGCCCTGGGCTTGTTTACCTTGCCAAAAAAAGCCTGTGGCTTCCGGAGAAGATTTCATACATTGTGGCATCCGGAACCCTTAGAACAAACTGATCATGATCCCCCGCACATGGAAGACTTTCGGCCTTTTCTGTACCCTGTTAATTTTGACTGGCATTTCCTGCAACCCTCGGGCCAAGGAGGAAAGCGAACCGGCAACGGAAGTGGACATTTGTATTTACGGGGGAACCTCTGCCGGGGTCATGGCAGCCTATGCTGCCCGGAACATGGGAAAAAAAGTATTGTTGATAGAACCAGGTTCCCGCCTGGGCGGGATGAGTTCCGGGGGGCTGGGCTACACCGATATTGGAAATAAATATGCCATTACAGGGCTGGCCCGTGATTTCTATCGCCGGGTAGGGGAACATTACGGGGTCTTTGAGCAATGGATCTTTGAACCCCGGGTGGCCGATTCCATTTTCAGGGATTATATCCGCAGAGGCCAGGTGACCGTGTGGTACCGGCAGCGGTTACAAGATGTACGGAAGGATGGCAACCGGGTGCAGTCCCTGGTTCTTGAAAATACGGACACCGGAAAATCGAGGAATGTCCGCGCCAGGATGTTCCTGGACTGTACTTATGAAGGCGACCTGATGGCCCGGTCGGGGATCTCGTACCGGGTGGGGCGGGAAGCCAATGCCGAGTACGGGGAAACCTATAACGGGGTCCAGCTTATGGACGGACATCAGTTTCCGGACGGGATCGATCCCTATAAAGTGCCCGGAGATCCTTCCAGTGGGTTGCTTTGGGGGGTTCAGGGCCATACACTTCAACCTCCGGGCAGCGGGGATTCCAGGATACAGGCCTACAATTTCCGCATCTGCCTTACGGACAACCCGGATAATCGCATCCCGATTGAGAAACCGCCAGGATACGACCCTGAAAAATACGAGTTATTGCTTAGGCTGATGCAAAAAAACCCCTGGAAGTCCCTGCAGGATGGATTTATCTGGAGTGAGATGCCCAACCGCAAGACCGACATCAATAACCGGAACGGTTTTTCAACGGATATGATAGGCATGAACTGGGCGTACCCCGAGGCGGATTATGAGCTGCGTGACAGCATCTGGCAGGCACATACCGACTACACCAAAGGCCTGCTGTATTTTGTGGGGCACGACCCGCGCGTGGCGGCCCCCATTCGGGAAGCAATGCAACAATGGGGATATCCCAGGGACGAATACACCGATACCGATCATTGGACCCCGCAGTTGTATGTTCGGGAAGCAAGGCGCATGGTAGGTGCCCTGGTAATGACGCAGCACCATTGCCTGGGGGAGGAAACCGTAACGGATGGGGTGGGGATGGCCGCCTATACCATGGATTCCCATAATTGCGATCGGTTGGTGGTGGATGGGATGGTCAAGAATGAGGGGAACGTGGAAATAGGCGGGTTTGGCCCGTATCCCATTTCGTACCGGGCGCTGGTCCCGAAGAAAGAGGAAGCGTCTAATGTGCTGGTCCCGGTATGTTTGTCGGCCACCCACATTGCCTATGGCTCCATCCGGATGGAGCCGGTTTTTATGGTCCTGGGCCAGTCGGCTGGGATGGCAGCCAGCATGGCGATCGACGCGGGAAGCGCAGTGCAGGACATAGACATCAGTAAGTTGCAAAGGAGGCTGCGAATCGATCCGCTGGCCGATGGAACCCCTCCCGATATCCTGGTGGATGACGCGGACAGCACGAACCTGAGCATATCAGGTGACTGGACGCTGAAAAGGCAGGGAGGGTATGGTCCCACCTACCTCAGTACGCGGGGAGGTGAGGGCGCTAAAAAGGTCCGCTTTAATCCGACCCTGCCCCGGGAGGGAACCTACAATATATACCTGTATTGCCCGAAGCAATCAAATGGCAGCTCCCGGACGCGCGTGGTGGTGTATGACGGGCAACAGCCCATCGAAAGAGAAATCGATCATACTGCCGTGGCCGTGGTAGGACAGACCTCCGGGGAATGGGTCTCCCTCGGCGATTACCAGCTTCCCAAAGGCAGGGTGGCCTATGTGGAGGTAGATGCGGGGCAGGCCGATGGGCTGGTAACCGCAGACGCCGTCTTGTTCGTTCCCCGGACTCCCGTAGAAATCCCGGAGGTGCATTAAGGGTTTTAAATGTTTTGTAAACGGGGGAGCCTTGGTATATTTGCATGCTTTTTGTGAAGTAATTTACATAGTACAAAAGCACAGGGTCGCGTAGCTTCCTCCTCCGTTCTACTGCGGCGGACAGGCGCTTCGCTCCGCAACAAAAGGTCGCGTAGCTTCCTCCTCCGTTCTACTGCGGCGGACAGGCAGCTTCGCTCCGCAACATAAGGTCGCGTAGCTTCCTCCT
>Ga0102952_1000445_pt1 | contig 15672 bp, 10 predicted proteins | sample SalPon2A_C_D1_MG_FD_78506 | JGI IMG/M metagenome (GOLD analysis project Ga0102952, IMG submission 78506) | Soil microbial communities from South San Francisco under conditions of wetland restoration - Salt Pond MetaG R2A_C_D1_MG | ecosystem: Environmental > Terrestrial > Soil > Wetlands | place... | reverse complement strand
GAAGGTGTCGCGCTCCTCGCCCGGGTCGACCAGCACGCCGCCGAAGAACTCGCCGTCGCCCAGGCCCTTCGCGAACATCGTCAGCGAGCCGTGGATCGACTCGATCAGTTCCAGCGGGTCGACCTCGCCCTCGCTGCCCTCGAAGGCCTCCTTCCAGGCCGCGGTCTCGCGCAGCGCCTTCCAGGTCGGCTCGAAATCCGCGTCCCGGAGCATCTTGTACCAGTCGTTCTCGTAGGCGTCGGCGCGCAGCTCGTCCAGGTCGCGAACCGTGGCGACCACGACCGCGTCCTCGGGCACGCAGACCAGGGGATCGGTCGCCGGGGACTGGACCGCGGGAGCGAGCAACAGGGACAGACAGTGCAGTTGGGCAATCATGGTCCGGGCGTCATTCCTGGAGGTAGACGATCAACTTGTCGTGCACGAGCAGCGCCAGGTCGGCCTTGCCGTCCCCGTCGATGTCGCGGCAGGCGAGCTCACGCGGCTCGCGGGTGCGCTGGTCGCCGGACAGCGCGCTCTTCTCAAACACCTCGAAGCCGAGGCTGCGGGTCAGGCCGGCGTCCCCGCTGGCGACGATCAACAGCGAGTTCTCGGAGAGCTCGCTGGCCACCAGATCCGATCGGCCGTCGCCGGTGAAGTCTCCGGCGACCAGCTGGTCGAGGAAGGTCTCCTCCAGCGGCGGATCGTAGGACGCCCGTTCCTCGAGCGTGGACTCGGCGGCGCCGCCGAGCACCAGGCCGATCTGCCCGGCGCCGAGCACGACCAGGTCCTGGCGGCCGTCGCTGTCGACGTCGGCGACCTCGAGCCCGGCGAACTCCAGCCGTCCGGCGGCCACGCGCTGGCGCAACGCTCCGGGACCGTCCGGCCCGTACTCCAGGACCAGCAGCTCGTGGTTGTGCTCGTCGCGCAACACCAGCTCGGGCGAGCCGTCACCGTCGAGGTCGGCGAGCGCGCAGGCGACGATCCGCGCGTCGGGCGTCGGTCCGGGGAACTGCGCCACCACCGCCGGCGTCGTGCGTCCGGACTCGTCGGCCGCGAGGGTCAACGCGCGCGCGAAGTTGCCCGACGCGGCGAGCAGCTCGGCGCGGCCGTCGCCGTCGACGTCGGCGAAGCCGACGCTTTGCGGTCCGGCGCCGGCGAGCATGCCCAGGCCCGGGGTGTCCTCGCCGCGCTCGTCGCCGCGGAAACCGTCCGGCCGCTGCTGGAACAGCAGCATCGGCGCCGCGCGCTCGCCGGGCATGAACGCCAGCAGATCCACCGCGCCGTCGCGATCGAGGTCCCGCGCGCGAACGGCGGCGGGCTCCTTCTTCATGCCGGCGATCGGGTGCACCGCGGGCGGGCCCTGGATGCCCTGCGGGCCGCCGCGCCAGACCTCGACGCGGAACTCGCGGTTGCGTCCCTCGCCCTTGACCGAGACCAGCAGCGCATCGTCGTAGCCGTCGGCATCGGCATCGGCGACGTCGAGCGCGCAGGGCTCGCCCTCCAGCGGGAGCGTGCGCGGGAACGGGAGCGAGCCGTCCTCCGCGGGCACGGCGACGCCGAGCATGCGCTCGGCCGCGGAGACGACGAGCAGCTCCGCCCGCCCGTCGCCGTCGGTGTCGCCGATCCGCGGGTGCGCGACGCCGACCAGACTCGGATAGTCGGCGGAGCCCAGGCGGTTGGCGCCGCGCGAGCCGGAGTGGACCGTCACATCGCTGGTCGCCGGATGCGTGGAGACCACGTCGGCCGTGCCGTTGCCGTCGAGGTCGCCCACCGCGTAGGTACGCGCCTGGCGCCCGGCGTCGGCCAGCGGGTAGCGCCGCAGGGTGCGCTTGGCGGGCGGCAGGTCGGCGAGGCCCAGGACGCTCAGTCGCCCCGACAGCCGGAAGACCGCCGCGACCTCCGCCGCGCCGTCGCCGTCGAGGTCGCGGACCACGGCGCTGCGGACCTGGGGCAGGTCCACGTCGACCCGCGCGCCGAAGGTGCCGCCGGGACCGCCGAGGCGGTAGCGGAAGGGGAAGTCCTTGCCGAGGTAGGTGTAGAGCAGGTCCGGCCGGCCGTCGCCGTCCAGGTCGCAGACGTCGGCGCGGTCCAGCCCGGCGTCCACCAGGTCGAGGACCCGCGGCTCGCCCAGGGTTCCGTCCGCGTTCGCAGCGAAGGCGATCAGCTTCGCGGGGCCCGCGGCGAGCAGGTCGCAGGCGCCGTCCCCGTCGCAGTCGCAGGCCTCCAGCAACACGCAGCCCGCGCGCAGCTCGTCCACCGTGCGCCGCTCGACACGGGGCTCGCCGTCGGCCGTGCTCCAGCGCACGGTCAGCTCGCCGCCCTCGGTCACCCAGGCCACGTCCGCGCGTCCGTCGCCGTTCCAGTCGCCGGCGGCGAGGCGCAGCACGCGCAACTCGACGGCGTGGTGGCGGTTGACGAAGCGGCCGTCGTAGGTCACGCGGTTGGGACCGTCCGTCTTCCGCGAGGCGTCGACGAAGTCCGCGGTCGCTGCGGGCAGGCGCTCCAGCAATTCGATGCGCGAGCGACCGGCGTCGACGAACACCAGATCACCCAGCCCGTCGCCGTTGAGGTCGCACGGCGAGAGGTCGAACGACGAGCCCGAGAACTCGTAGATCTCGCGGCCCGCGAACCCGACCGAGGCGGACTCCCGGGCAGCGCTGGAGAGGGCCGCGACGGCCAGTCCGAGGACGAGCGTGTTCAAGGGCGAAGGCGGCGGGAGCCGGCGCAACGCAGATCCTATACTGGCGGGCGATGCCGATGCCAACGCGGCATCGACGCGCCTGGTCCGCCTTCCGAGAGGAGACGCCCGATGAACACCCTGCTCGTCCTCGCCCTGGCCCTGGCGGCACCGCGCCCCGGAGGCACCGCGACGATCGACCTCGGCGCGGGACACCGCGTGGTGGGGGAGATCGTCAAGGAGAACGAGCAGCACCTGTTCGTCGACCTCGGCTACACGGTGCTGGCGGTGCCGCGCAGCGAGATCCTCGCCGTGAGCGCCGCCGCGGAGCCGGGCGCGGTGCCGACCGCCGAGGGCGCACCCGCGGCGGCCGCCGGACGGCTCTACCGCAGCGGCGGCTGGGCGCCGGCGACGGTGCGCGAGAACGTGCGCCGCGTCGGCGACGGCGTGGTGCTGGTGCGCGTGCCGGGTGCGCTGGGCTCGGGCTTCGTGATCGACGAGGCCGGCTGGCTGATCACCAACACGCACGTGATCGAGGACGAGCAGCAGATCTCGGTCACCGTGTTCGTCGACGAGGACGGCGCGCAGGACAAGCGGGTGTTCGAGGACGTGGAGCTGGTCTCCTTCAACCCGCTGTGGGACCTGGCGCTGCTGCGCATCCCGGCCGAGCAGCTCGGCGACTTCCGGCTCACCGCACTGCCGCTGGCCGATATGACGGAGGTGCGCGTCGGTGATCCGGTGTTCGCGGTCGGCAACCCGCTGGGACTGGAGCGCTCGGTCTCCGAGGGGATCGTCAGCAAGACCAACCGTGCGGCGCGGGGCATGCTCTACGTGCAGACCACCGCGGCGATCAACGGCGGCAACTCCGGCGGACCGCTGCTCAACCTGCGGGGCGAGGTGATCGGGGTGAACACCTGGGGCTACTTCATGACCGAGGGCCTGAACTTCGCCATCCCGGCCACCACGCTGAAGAGCTTCCTCGACAACCGCGACGCCTTCGCCTTCGACAAGGAGCAGGCGAACTCGGGCTTCCGCTACCCGCTCCCGCCCCGCCGGCCGCCCGCGGACGACTGAGCGGCCCGCGCGCCGTTGGGCCGGCGGGCCTCGCCGGGGTACGCTCCAGGGGCGTCCCCGCCGCGCGTCCCGCCCACCCGATGAATACGAACTCCGATCGCTCCGCCGCCCCGCGCCGCCCCGGCCGGGGGTTGCTGATCTCGTTGGTCGCCCTGCTGGCGGCGCTGCTGCTCGGCGAGGGCGCCGCGCGGCTGGTCTGGACCCGCGACGAGCTCGATCCCCTGGCGCTCCAGATGCGCAGGGCCCGCATCGAGACGCATCCGTACCTGGCCTATGCGAACAAGCCGAACTACCGCAAGCAGCCGGACGCGGAGAGCCCGCAGCAGATCGCGCACAACGCGCTCGGCTTCCGCGGCCCCGAGCTCACCTGGGAGAAACCCGACGGTGTCTTCCGGGTGCTCTGCCTCGGCGGCTCCTCGACCTACGGCTTCGGTCCCAGCTCGGATGCGACGACCTGGCCGGCGAGGCTCCAGGACTACCTGGGCGAGGCCTTCCCCGAACGCCGGTTCGAGGTGATCAACGGCGGCTGCCAGGGGTACTCGACCTTCGAGAGCCTGATCAACCTCGAGCTGCGCGGCACCGACCTGCGCCCCGACCTGGTGCTCGTCTACCACACGATCAACGACATGCGCTGCGCGCTCTACCCGCACGTCGCCCGCGACAACACGCACTGGCGCAAGGCCTTTCCCGTCGAGTGGCCCGACCCGGTGGAGGAGGTGCTGGAGCACAGCTACCTGTTCCTCGCTTGGCGCATGAAGCTCACGGACTGGTGGGCGGTGCGACAGAACCTCGGCGCCTGGGTGATCCGGGACTTCGGCAAGTACGCCGACGACTACGCGCAACCCGACCCCGGCGACCTGGGCTTCCGCAACACGCAGCGCAACCTGGTCGACATCGTCGAGCTGGTGCGGCGCCACGGCGCGGTGCCGGTGCTGGTCACCCAGGGCATGAAGCCCGACGGGATCCCCGACGTGGTGGCCTCCAAGCAGCAGCAGCTCGCGGGCCTCGAGCGCGTCACCGCGATCCTGCGCGCCGTGGGCGCGGAGACGGACACCCCGGTGATCGAGGCCAAGGCCGTGCTCGAGGAAGCGGCGGCCGGCGGCGCGAACGTGTTCACCAACGAGGTCCACCTCACCGACGAGGGCGCGGACCTGCTAGCTCGCACCCTCGCCCAGGGCCTCACCGAGCGCGGCCTGATTCGCTGAGGCCGCTCTAGCTCAGCAGGTCGGCGACGACCGTCTTCTCGGCTTCCAGCTCGGCCACCGTGGCGGCCAGCTTCTCGCGCAGGAAGTCGTTCGACTCCAGCCCCTGCACGATCTCCCAGCCGCCCTGGCCGTCGGCGCGCACCGGCATCGAGCAGATCAGCCCGGCCGGGACGTCGTAGGAACCGTCGCTGCAGACGCAGACCGAGTTCCAGGCGCCGGCGGGCGTCGGACGGGTCAGGCTGTGCACGTGGTCGAGCAGGGCGTTGGCCGCGGACATCGCGCTCGAGGCGCCGCGGGCCTTGATGATCTCGGCACCGCGCTGCTGCACGCGCTTGAAGAACTCGCCGGAGAGCCAGGCCTCGTCGCCGATCACCTCGAACGCTGACTTGCCGCCGATCTTGGTGTTGTAGACGTCGGGCACCTGGGTCGCCGAGTGGTTGCCCCAGATCAGCGTGTTGGTCACCCGGTCGAGCGGCACGCCGGCCTTCGCGGCGAGCTGCGCCTGGGCGCGGTTCTGGTCGAGCCGGGTCATCGCGCTGAAGCGCTCGCGCGGCACCTCGGGGGCGGAGTGCATCGCGATCAGGCAGTTCGTGTTGCAGGGGTTGCCGACCACGGCGACGCGCACGTCCGCCGCGGCGTGCTTGGCGATGGCGCGGCCCTGCCCGGTGAAGATCGGACCGTTCTCGCGGATCAGGTCGTTGCGCTCCATGCCCGCGCCGCGCGGCTTGCTGCCGACCAGCAGTGCCCAGTCGGCGTCCTTGAAGCCGACCTCCGGGTCGCTCGTCAGCACCATCCCGTGCAACGTCGGGAAGGCGCAGTCGGAGAGCTCCATGGCCACGCCTTCGAGGGCGGCCATGGCCTTGTCGACCGGGATCTCGATCATCTGCAGGATCACCGGCTGATCGGGACCGAACATCTCGCCGGAGGCGATGCGCGGGACGAGGGCGTAGCCGATGTGACCGGCCGCGCCGGTGACGGCGACTCGAATGGGTGTTTTGGTCATGGCGAAGGTTCCGCGGGCGTTACCGGAAGGGCTTGCGGGCGCGCCAGTTTGCCCCTTCGCGGGCCCCGGAGAAACCTCCGCAGGAACGTTTTTCGCGGTCTGCGCACTTGCGGGCAGGGGACCTGCGCCCTGGGAAGGTGTACTCTTGGAACGGCTCTGCCGAGGGGACGGGAAGCCGCGTGCGAGCGCGGCCCGGGCCCCTCCGCGGAAGGCCGGTGATCCTCGATGGACAGCGCTCTGACCCTCCCCTCCCTGCGCGAGCTGCTGGCCGAGCTGGCCGCCGAGTCGCGGGCCTACCGCTTCGAGGTCGCGCCCAATCCCTGCGTCGGCGCGGCGGTGCTCTCCGGCGGGCGCGTCGTCGGCCGCGGTTTCCACGAGGTCTGGGGCCAGGCGCACGCCGAGCCCAACGCCCTGGCCGCCGCGCGCGCCGGCGGCGTCCCGGCCTCGGCCTGGGACACGCTGGTGGTGACGCTCGAACCCTGCTCGAGCGTGGGCAAGACGCCGGCCTGCACCGACCTGCTGCTCGCCTCGGGCATCCGGCGCGTGGTGGTCGGCGCGCTCGATCCCGATCCGCGACACCGCGGCGAGGGGCTACGGCGGCTCGCCGAGGCGGGGCTCGAGGTGGAGCTGATGGAGCGCGCCGTCGAGCTCGACGCCCACTTCACCCACTGGCTCGAGCGCGAGCGCCTGCGCCGGCCGCGGCCGTGGATCCTCGCCAAGTGGGCGCAGACCCGCAGCGGTCAGCTCACGCCCCCCGAGGACGTCGGCGAGGGACGCTGGATCTCCAGCCCCGAGTCGCTGGCCGAGGTGCAGGTGCTGCGCGGCCGCGTCGACGCGATCCTCACCGGGATCGGCACCGTGCTCGCCGACGATCCGCGCTTCTCCGTGCGCCCGCCCGGCGCCGCCGCGACGCCGCCCCTGCGCGTCGTGCTGGACACGCACCTGCGCACCCCGCCGGACGGCCGGCTGCTGCGCCCGGCCGCGAGCTTCGGCCCCGGCGAGACGGCGGGTGCCGTGCACCTCTTGTGCGGCTTGGGGCCCGGAGCCGCGGCCCGCTCGCGCCGCCGGGACTTGGAAGCCGCCGGCGCGGAGGTCACCGCCCTGGCCACCAACGAGCAGGGTGTGGTCTCGCTGCGCGCGGTGGAGACCTGGCTGTGGGAGCGCGGCGTGCGTCGGGTGCTGCTCGAGGCCGGTCCGACGCTGCTCGCCCGCGGGCTCGAGCTGGGCTTCGTCGACCAGCTGCGCGTCTACACCGGCAGCGTCGCCGGCGGGCGCGGACCGTCCATGGCGGAGTGGCTCACCAAGCCCGCGGTCGGCGATCGCCTGTTCCGGGAGGTCGGGCCGGACGGCGTGCTGGAGGCCTTCGTCACCGCCTAGTCGCCCGTCGAGGCCCGTCCCCGGCGCCGGCAGGCTAGGCTCGTCCCTCGCGCCCGCGCCCCCCGGCCCCGACCCCCGAACGGGCCCGGGCTTCCTTTTCGGGCGGGATCTTCTATTCAGTTCCTCCATGGCCCTCACCCTGCGTTCCCGGATGCGGCTGCTCGCCCGCGACGCCCGCGCGCCCCTGGCCCGGGTGGTGCCGGCGGCCGCGCTGCTCGCCGTGGTGCTCGCGGGAGCGCACACGGCCTGCCGCACGACGATGGGCCCGGTGCACGTCGACGCGGTGTCCGCCGAGGCCTCCGCCGCGCTGGAGGAGGCGCGGGCCTGGCTGCGCGGTTCCGACCCGCTGGACCGCGAGCGCGCCTGGGCGGCGGCGCAGCGCGCCCACTCCCTCGCGCCGGACTGGGTGGCCCCGCGGCGCATGCTCGACGACTTCGAGAACGAGGACCTGCTGGGCATCGAGGCGCTGGCCGCGCACCGCGCCGCGCTGGTCGCCGATCCCGGCGACGCCGACGAGCAGTACCTCGCCGGGCGCCTCGAGGGCGATCAGGGAGCCGTGCGGTTCGAGCGCGCGGTGGCGCTCGATCCCGACCTGGCCTGGGGCCACCACGGACTGGCGTACCTCGCCGCGCGCGCCGGCGACGACCGGCTGGCGGTGACCCACGAGCTGCGCGCCCTGGCCCGCGCGCGGGATCCCTGGGAGCGCACCTACTTCACCTCGCGCCTGGCCCACCACCTGGAGGCGGCGGACCGGCGCGACGACGCGCTGAAGCGGCTGGTCGAGCGCATCGACGATCCCGAGGTCGCGCCCGTCGACCGCGTCCAGCTCTCCGTGCAGACGGCGCTGATCGAGCTGTCGATGGTCTTCCAGCCGGAGTACAAGCGCGGCTACGCGCGGGCGCTCGACCTGCTGCGCGAGCAGGACCTCACCGACGAGGAGGTCGAGAGCCTCGTCCAGCGCCTGCGGATGTTCCGCTCGACGGACAGCCACGCGGGTCTGGAGCTGCAGCTCGCGCTCGCCTCGCGCACCAGTCCGGCGCGCGACCTGTGGCGCGCGGAGCTGATGCTGGACTCGCACTCGACGCCGCTGGCGCTGGGGCTGTTGCGGCGGGCGCGCGAGAAATGGGTGCGGGGCGGGCGCTCCGACCGTTCGCTGTTGCGCGCCGCGCGTTTCGCGGCGGGCCAGTACCGGCTGGCCGTCGACGAATGGGTGCGCGACCAGCCGCGCGTGGTGCTCGACGAGTCCGGCGAGCCGCGGGACGCGGCGCTGCGGCGTATCGTCGAGGAGGCCGGCCGCCTCGGTCCCCATCCCGAGCAAGCGCAGCTCGTCGAGCTCGGCGAGTCGCTGCTCGCCGCCGGCTGGTTCCGCGAGGCGCGGTCGGTGGCCTCGGACCTCGCCGTGCACGACCTCGACGCGGCGCTGTACCTCGAGGATCGCGCCGCCGCCGGGCGCGGTCTGCTCGGCGGGATCACGCACCTGATGCAGTCGGTCGACCGGCGCGGCGGACCGCCGGGCGGGCTGGCCTCGGGCAGCACCTGGGGCGAAGACTCGTCCTCCGGCGAGGCGCGCTTCGCCGGACCCGACGTCGGCGACCTCGACGGCGTGCTCGCCGCGCTCGCGCCGATCGTGGCCCGTTCCTCGGCGCTACTCGGCGGCGAGACCAACGAACACCGCCTGGCCGAGGAGCTGGTCGCCTCGCCGCGCATCGAATACTCCTCCCTCGGCGCGCTGGTGCACCCGGGGCCCTGGTTCTCCGAGGCCGACGAGCGCGCGGGACTCGGCAAGGCCGGCGAGCCGGTGCCCGGCCTGGCGGCGCTGCTCGCGCGCCTGGGACGCTTCGGCGTGTTCGGGCAAGTGCTCGGCGGCGGGGGACCGGACGGCACGGTCCTGCAGCGCGTGCTCGCCGCCGAACGGCACGGCGAGCACCTCGGCGTGCCCTGGGAGGGCACCGTCGTGTGGTGCGAGGGCGCGGACCTCAAGAGCCGCGCCGGACGCCTCGGGGCGGACATCTCCGGCGCCGCCCTGCACGAGGGCTACTGGGTCGACGTCGACGCGGTGCGCCGCGAGCGCGGACCCTGGGCGCGCTCGGAGGAGTCCTTCCTCGGCGGCGACGACCGCCTGCGGCTGGAGCGCGCGTTGGCGTCGCGGGGCCTGGAGCTGACCGCCACCGGCCGCACCGAGCGGGCGCTGGAGCGCACGCGCGCGACGATCCTGCTCGGCGAGGCGGACCGCGTGCGCCTGGCGGTGCTGCGCGACCGCGCCGACGCCGCGGACCGAGAGGCCGCCGCAGCGGGCAAGCCGCGCTCGTCGGAGCCGCTGGTCGGACTCGACGAGCTGCTGGAGGTCACCTCGATCCACGAGGAGGGCCACCTGTGCGATCGCACGCGCTTCCTGCCGCTGACCGACAACCTGCCGCGCGTATTCGGGCTGCTGCTGCGCACGGGCTTCTCGCCGGCGAGCATCGCCCGCCGCCTGGAGTACCGCGCGCAACTCGTCGCCCTGGCCGAGGCGCCCGATCCGCGGCTGCCGCTGGTCTCGATCCTCGGCGCGGCCGAGGGCGGGGGAACCGGGCTGACGCCGCACGCCTCCGCCTACCGCGAGCTGCTGGCCGACCTGCTGCAGACGCTCGACCGCGAGCTGCAGCGCGAACCGGAGGCCTGGTCGGCGCTCGACCTCGACCACGTGCTCGTCCACCAGTTGCACTTCCTCACGCCGTCGCAGGTGCGCCGCCTGGCGCGGCTCCAGGCCCGGCGCGAGGGATTGTTCTCACGCTAGCGCGAGCCGTCGCGTAGCCTCCCTCGTCCGATGTCCCTTCCGCGTCTCTCCGCCCTGGCGGCCCTGCTCCTGGCGACCGCGTGCGGCGGCGAGCAGCGCCCCAACATCGTGCTGATCACGATGGACACCACGCGGGCCGACTACCTCTCGGCCTACGGGTACGCGAAGGAGACCACGCCCAACCTCGACGGTCTGGCGGCCGAGGGCACGCGCTTCGACCTGGCGATGAGCACCGCGGCGGTGACGCCGGTCTCGCACTCGGCGATCCTCAGCGGGCGCTTCAACCGCGACCACGGGGTGCGCGTGATCTTCGCCGGCAGCGGGTTCCGCCTGCCCGACGACGTGCCCACGCTGGCGACCGAGGCGAAGCGCGCGGGCTACGAGACCATCGCCGTGCACAGCGCCTTCCCCGTCTCGCCCTACTTCGGCCTGACCCGGGGCTTCGACGTGGTGAAGAGCTTCGACGCGAAGATGAACGAGGAGGCCGACGGCAAGGGAACCTGGGACCAGCACAACACCCGGCGCTCGGACGAGACCACCGACCTGGTGTTGCAGGCGCTGGCGGCGCGCGAGGACCACGACGCGCCGTTCCTCTTGTGGATCCACTACTGGGATCCCCATGACTCCATGCAGCTGCCGCCGAAGGAGTTCTATCCGCCGCCCGTGGAGCTGTTCGAGTTCGAGAACGGGAAGGTGAAGCTCGACGCCGCCGGCAACCCGATCCCCAAGCACCCGATGACCGCGATGTACGCCGCCGAGATCCACTACATGGACTCGCAGATCGGCCGGGTGTTCGACTACCTGCGCGAGCAGGGACTCTGGGACGACACGCTGATCGCGGTCACCGCCGACCACGGGCAGGGGCTGGGCGACCACGGCTGGGCGGCGCACCGCATCCTCTACCAGGAGCAGATCCACGTGCCGCTGATCGTGCGCATCCCCGGCGTGCACCAGGTGGCCAGCGTCTCCGACCTGGTGCGCACCGTGGACATCGAGCCGACGCTGCTCGACTACGCCGGCATCCCGATCCCCGACCGCACCTCGGGGCGCACCCTGCGCCCGCTGATCGAGGGCGCCGCGGACACGCCGCGGATGGCCTTCGCCGAGCAGATCAACTTGTTCGACTCCAACGCGCACATGGTCGCCAAGCGTTCCCAGGACGACCTCGTGTACTGCGCGATGGACGTGGACTGGAAGCTGATCTGGCGGCCGAACCACCCCGACCAGAGCGAGCTGTTCCACATCTCCGCGGACCCCCACGAGCAGGTCAACCTGTTCCGCCGCGACCATCCCGAGGCGATCCGCCTGGGCAAGGAGCTGGGCAAGGAATCGCCGTGGGTCCTCGAGCCCTTCCCGCACGTCGCCGGCGGCGCGGACGAGGCGGGGGCGACCGAGCGCCTACGCGAACTCGGGTACATCGACGCCGAGGACGTCGAGAATGCGGAGGCGGCGGACGGGGTGCCGCCGACCGAGGGCGAAACGGGCGCGGGAACCGAGATCGCCTGGGACTGGATCTGTCCGGATCCCGCGCACGCCGATCAGCGCTCCCAGGAGCAGGGCCGCTGCGCCATCTGCGGCGCGGCGAAGATCCTGATCGCCCGCGGTAAGTGAGCGCTCGACCGTTCCCTACGATGGGGAGCATGCATCGGCGGGCGATTGCGGCACTCCTCGCGTGCGCGCTGGCGGCGTGCGGCGGGGACGAGGGTGCCGCCGAGGGTTCCGCGGGAGCACCGGACGTGCGCAACGCGCTGCTCGTCACCCTGGACACGACCCGGGCGGACGCGCTGAGCCTCTACGGCTTCCCCTCGCCGACCACGGCGAACGTCGACGCGCTGGCGGCCGCGGGCGTGACCTACGACCGCTGCCGGGCGGTCGCGCCGATCACGCTGCCGTCGCACGCCTCGATGCTGACCGGCCGCTACCCGCTGCGCCACGGCGTCCGCGCCAACGGGACCGGCCGACTGTCGCGCGAGGCGGTGACGCTGGCCGAGCGCGCCCGCGACGGCGGGCTGGAGACGGCGGCCTTCGTCGCCGCCGCGGTGCTCGACCGGCGCTTCGGCCTCGACCAGGGCTTCGACGTCTACGACCAGGTGGAGCGCCGCGACCTGGAGTACTCGACCGTGCTGGCCAGCCGCACCGGCGCCGAGGTCACCGACGCCGCGCTGGCCTGGCTCTCGTCGCGGGATCCCTCGCGCCGCTTCCTGCTGTGGGTGCACTACTTCGATGCGCACGCGCCCTACACACCGCCGGAGCGGTTCCTGCCCGTCGCCGGCGGCCACCCCTACGTCGCCGAGGTCGCCGCCGTCGACGAACAGGTCGGACGGCTGCTCGAGGCCCTGCGCGCGTCGGGCGAGCTGGCGCGCACCGCGGTGGTCGTCGTCGGCGACCACGGCGAGGACCTCGGCGAGCACGGCGAACCGACCCACGCGGTGTACTGCTACGACTCGACGCTGCGCGTGCCGCTGGTGGTCTCGCATCCCCACGGTGAGCGCGCCGGCGAGCGCTCGAACGAGGTGGTCTCCGTCGCCGACGTCGGCCCCACGCTGGCCGAGGCGCTGGGCCTCGCGCCCCTGCCCGACGCCGACGGCGTCAGTCTGTGGTCGCGGCGCGTCCCCGACGACCGCGGCGTCTACTTCGAGAGCTACTACGGCTTCCTGTTCTACGGCTGGAGTCCGATCGCCGGCTGGGCGGACGCGCGGGCCAAGTACGTGCACGGCCCGACGCCGGAGTTCTACGACCTCGCCGCCGACCCCGGGGAGCTACGGGACCTGGGCTCCGCGGCCGGCGAACGCGTCGCGGACTACCGGGCGCACATCGCGGCGCTCGCCGCGCGGCCGCGACTGGACGGCGCCGCTCTCGAGGGCGCCGAGGGCGCCGACGGCGACGAGGCGGAGTTGCTCGAGTCCCTCGCCGGCCTGGGCTACGCGACCGGGCCCGGCGCCGGTCGGCGGCTGCCCGAACCGCTGGAGGTGTCGGACCGTCCGGCGCCGGCGGAGCGCCTGGGCGAATTGCACGACCTGCTCGACGCCCGGCGGGCCGAGGACGAGGGCCGGCTCGAGGAGGCGGTCGAGCTGCTGGGGGGGATCGTGCGCGCGAACCCGCTCAACACCGCCGCCCTCGACGCGCTGGGGGCCTGCCTCGGCCGGCTCGAGCGCTGGCCCGAGGCCCTGGAGGTGCTGCAGCGCCTGCTCGCGCTCGACGACTCGCAGCCCGCGGTGCACATCAACCTGGCCGTTGCCTACGAGGCCACCGGCCGGCCGGACCTGGCGTTGCCGCACATCCGCCGCGGCGTCGCGATCGACCCCCGCCACCGCCTGGGACGCATCAGTCTGGCGCGCATCCTCGCCGAGTTGGGCTACGCCGACGAGGCGGCCGAGGTGCGCGCCTCCCTCGAGCGCTGAGGTGCGCCGGGCCCGGCCCGGGGGCCGAAGCTCAGGCGAGCACGGCGTCGGCCTCGGCGAACAGGGCTTCGAGGTGAGCCTCGGTGTGGTCGCCCATGTGCCCGATGCGCAGCGTCTTGTTCTGCAGGTCGCCGTAGCCGTTGGAGACCTGGTGGCCGCGCGCCTTCAACGCGGCGAGGAAGGCCGGCACGTCCAGGCTGCCGCTGCGGATGCAGGAGACGGTGGGGGATCGCAGCTCCGGCGCCGGGAGCGGCTCGAGGCCGTGCGACGCGGCCCAGGCCTCGGTGCGCGCGCGCATGCGCTCGTGCTTGGCGAAGCGCGCCGCCCAGGCCGCGCGCCCGCGCAGCCCGCGCTCGGCTTCCGGCAGGGTGACTCCACCGGAGATGTCCTCGAGCTGTCGCGCCAGCGCGTAGTACAGCGAGATCGCCGGCGTGGAGGGCGTCTTGCGCGCGACGTGTCCGTCGACGATCGCCACCGGATCGAGGTAGGTGCTGCCGCGGTCGAGCTCGCGCGCGTCGTCGAGGTAGCGCGCGGAGGCGCAGACTACCGTCACCCCGGGGGGCAGGGCCAGGGCCTTCTGCACGCCGGCCAGGCCGAAGTCGATGCGGTTGGCGTCGAAGTCCACCGGCGCGCCGGCGATGTAGCTGACCAGGTCGACCAGCAGCTTGGTCGTGGGATGGCGGGACAGCGCCGCGGCGATCGGCGCGAGCGGAGTGCGCACGCCGGTCGAGGTCTCGTTGGAGATCAGCGTCACCGCGTCGAAGGCCGGCGCGTTCTCCAGGTAGCTGGCGAGGTCGTCGGGGGACACCGCCTCGCCCATCGGCACCTCCAGCGCGTGGGCGTCCTTGCCCAGCGACTGGGCGATCTTGAACCAGCGGCGACCGAAGGCGCCGCAGACCAGGCACAGCACCCGCGGGCCGACGCCGCGCAGGGCCGCTTCCATCATCCCCGTGGCGCTGGTCGTGTGCACCGCTACCGCGGCGCGCGAGTCCTCGGCCAGCCCGAAGGCGTGGCGCAGGTGCGGGTCGATGCGCTCGATCAGCGCGGCCATCTCCGGCGCGCGGTGCCCGATCATCGGGCGCGCGAGCTCGGCGAGCAGTTCGGGGCGGACTTCGGTGGGGCCGGGGATCCAGAGTCTCATGGGTGTGCGGTCGCGCCGCGCGCGGCGCCGAGGAGCAGGGCGTGTTCCGAGCGCCGGGCGAGGCGCTCGCGTTCGGCGGCGTCGGTGAGCAACGGGAGCAGGGCGGCGGCGTCGCCGGATTCGCAGCACACGGCGGCGGCGCGGAAGACCGGCTCGCGGCGCACCACGCCGCCGAAGGCGATGAAGCGGCGCACCGCGGGCGCGGCCTCCAGGTCGGTCACCCCGTCGCCGATGAGCGCCACGCCCCCGCCGTGGTCCGCGCTGGCGATCTCGCGCAGCACGTCGAGCTTGCCGCCGCTGCGCGCCAGGGGCGAGAGGTCGTCGAAGCCGGCGTAGGCGCCGTCGCGGTCGAGGAAGGCCTCGACGGCGTAGACGTTCGACTCCGGGATGCCCAGCCGCTCGGCGAGCGCGAGCACCGCCTGCCGCAGCCCGCCGGAGACGATGAACAGCCGCTTGCCGAGGTCGCGCAGCGCGGCGCAGAGCTCGACGACGTGCGGCAGCCGCGCATCCACGTACTTGCGGCCCAGGGCCTCGAGGGTCGGGGCGTCGGGACGCAGCAGGTCGAGGCGCTCGCCGTAGACCGCTTCGAGCGCCAGCTCGCCGGCCATGGCGCGGCGCGTCAGGTCGGCCACCCGGGCGAGGTCCACGCCGACCAGGCCGCAGAGCTCGTCGACTCCTTCGATGGCCGACAGCGTGGAGTCGCAGTCGAAGACGATGGTGCCGAACGGCGGCTCCGCGTCCCGAACGATGGCGGCGGTCACAGCTCGATCAGTTGCACGTGGCGGATCGGCGGCAGGGCGGACAGCTCCTCGATGACCTCGACCGAGGGGCGTTCGTAGAGCGTGAGGAATCCGTGGGCCGGGCCGCCGTCGGAGTCCTTGCGCGGACCGAGCTCGAAGCGGCGGATGTTCAGGCCGTGCTTGCCCAGCACGGTGCCCAGCAGCCCGACCACGCCCGGCGCGTCGTCGTGGGTGGTGATCAGCAGCGGCCCGGCGGGTTTGAGGTCCACCGAGAGGTCGTCGATGCGCACGATGCGCGG
>Ga0102952_1000444_pt1 | contig 15709 bp, 8 predicted proteins | sample SalPon2A_C_D1_MG_FD_78506 | JGI IMG/M metagenome (GOLD analysis project Ga0102952, IMG submission 78506) | Soil microbial communities from South San Francisco under conditions of wetland restoration - Salt Pond MetaG R2A_C_D1_MG | ecosystem: Environmental > Terrestrial > Soil > Wetlands | place... | reverse complement strand
TGAAATCAGGTATCCATCCCGAGTACAGAGAAGTCGTGTTCCAGGACATTTCGTCCGATTTCGCGATTCTGACCCGCTCCACCGTGAAGACCCGCGACACCATCAAGTGGGAAGACGGCAACGAGTACCCGCTGGTAAAGCTCGAGATCTCGAGCCAGTCGCATCCGTTTTACACCGGCAAGCAGCATATCCTGCAAACCGCCAAGCAGGTCGACAAGTTCCGCCAGCGCTACGGCAAGTAGAGCGCCGCCGAATTATCCGCAAAAGGGTGCCCAGGCACCCTTTTTTATTTCCCCGAGTCGAGCCACGGCACCGATGAAGGGGTAAATCCGAATCGATTTAGTGTACATCCGCCCTCGGCCCGCACGCCGGTTCCAGCTGGCGACGATCTAAATCCAGACCGACGCCCCGGTGCTAGCATGCCTGCAAATTCGATTCCTGCGCGACCGGTAAACAGACAGTCCGGCCTCGCCGGGAGCACAGTAACGCCTGTCACTGCCGCCCGATTTATGCGATATTTGGGTGTCCCGATCAAAACAGAGAGTGAAGCGTGGCAAGCTATCCCGATACCCGCAAGCGCCGCATGCGCCGCGACGACTTTTCCCGGCGCCTGATGCGCGAGAACAGGCTAAGCGTCGACGACCTGATCTACCCGATGTTCGTGCTCGAGGGCAGGCAAAAGCGTGAAGGGGTCGAGTCCATGCCCGGGATCGAACGCCTCAGCATCGACTTGCTGCTCGAGGAGGCGAATACCTTGAGCGAACTTCGCATTCCCGCGATTGCGCTGTTTCCGGTGGTCGGCGCCGACGGCAAGAGCGACGGCGCCGAGGAAGCCTGGAATCCAGAGGGGCTGGTACAGCGCACCGTGCGCGAGCTGAAGAGCGCTTTTCCGCAGCTGGGGGTAATCACCGACGTCGCGCTCGATCCGTTTACCAGCCACGGCCAGGACGGGCTGCTCGACGAATCCGGTTACGTGACCAACGACGAAACCCTCGAAGTTCTGGTCAAGCAGGCTCTGTCCCATGCCGAGGCCGGCGCCGACGTGGTCGCGCCGTCGGACATGATGGACGGCCGCATCGGCGCGATTCGCGAGGCGCTGGAACGCGACGGGCATGTCAATACTCGGATTCTCGCTTACGCGGCCAAGTACGCGTCGAGCTTTTACGGTCCGTTTCGCGATGCCGTCGGATCCGCCGGCAACCTCGGCGGCGGCAACAAGTACACCTACCAGATGGACCCGGCGAATTCCAACGAAGCGATTTACGAGGTCGCGCTCGACATCGACGAGGGCGCCGACATGATCATGATCAAGCCCGGACTGCCCTATCTCGATATCGTGCGCCGGGTCAGCGAGGAACTGCAGTTCCCGACCTTCGTCTACCAGGTTAGCGGCGAATACGCGATGTTGAAGGCCGCCGGTCAGCAAGGCTGGATCGATGAAAAAGCCTGCGTCCTCGAAGCCCTGTTGTCGATCAAGCGAGCGGGCGCCAACGGTATTCTGACCTATTTCGCGAAATCGGCGGCGGCCTGGTTGCGGGAAGATTAGTGGCGGCGGACAGTCCCGGCGCCCGCTACGCCGTTGTCGGAAATCCCGTGTCTCACAGTCTGTCGCCACGCATCCACGCGCGTTTCGCGCAGCAAACCGGCCAGGCGCTCAGCTACGAGGCGATAGAAATCGCGCTCGGCAATTTCGAAACCGGCATTCGCGACCTGCAGCGGCGCGGCTATGCGGGCCTCAACGTTACGGTCCCCTTCAAGCAAGACGCCTGGGCGATCTGCGACCGCAGAAGCCGGCTCGCCGAGGAGGCCGGCGCGGTCAATACGCTGACCCTTCAGGCCGACGGCGGTATCGACGGCGATAATACCGACGGCACGGGACTGGTCCGAGATCTCGAGGAAAATCTCGGCTTCGCGGTCGGCGGCGCGAATATCCTCCTGCTCGGCGCCGGCGGCGCCGCCCGCGGCGCGATCGGACCCTTGCTCGACCGCGCGCCGGCGAAGCTCACGATCGCCAACCGCAGCGCCCAAAAAGCCGTCGACCTGGCCGGCGATTTCGCGAACCGCGGCCCGATCGGCGCGGCCGCCTACGAGGCACTGACCGGAGCGGGCTTCGACCTGATCGTCAATGCGACCGCGGCCGGCCTCGCCGGCGATCTGCCGCCGCTGCCCGAATCCTGCATCGGCGCCGAAACGCTTTGCTACGACATGATGTACGACCTCGCCGGGCCGACCGCCTTCGTCGCCTGGACGCGGTCGCTGGGGGCGGCGCGCACCTTTGATGGACTCGGCATGCTGGTCGAACAGGCCGCCGAGGCGTTCCGTATCTGGCGGGGTGTCAGACCGGATAGCGGCGACGTCATGCAGATGCTCAGGGATTACTAATGTCGCAACAGGCCGAATTGATCGACGTCAGGTCGGAACAGATACGCATCATATTCTCGGCAGTACCCAGCTCGCTGGTGGCGGTGCTGGCGGTCAGCACGGTGCTGTCGGTGGTGTTGTGGGAAATCATCGACCACGCGGTCATCGTCGGCTGGTTCGCGACCACCAACCTGCTGTCCGCGCATCGCTATTACCTCTACCACCGCTTCCAACGGCTGGAAAAAGGCCCGCTAGTCGATTACGCCTGGCAACGCCGGGTGATCGCCACCAGCCTGGCCTCGGGCTTGACCTGGGGCGCGGGCGGATACCTGTTGTTCGCCGAGCAAAGCCAGGCACACCAGGTATTTCTCGCGGTCGCGATCGCCGGCATGTCGGCGGGAGCGATCACCACGCTGTCGGCACTGCTCCCGGCCGCGCGCGGATTCGTCCTGCTGACCGTGACGCCGATCGTCGTCAAGTTCGTGCTCGTCAATAGCGAATTCAGCCTCGCAATAACCCTGATGTCGATCCTGTTCGTGGTCATGATCCTGGTTTCGGCGCAGCGCCTGAACCAGACCATCGTCGATTCGCTGGAGGTTCGCTACCAGCGCGAACTCGCCGAGCAAACCATCCGCCGTCAGGCGGAATTCGATGAACTGACCGACCTGCCCAACCGCAGGCTACTGCTGTCCAACCTGCGCCAGGAAATCGCCAAGGCCCAGCGCCACGACCGCTACGGCGCGGTATTTTTCATCGACCTGGACCGCTTCAAGGCGATCAACGACTCGCTCGGTCACGCGGTCGGCGACGACCTGCTGGTCAGGGTGGCACAGACGATTTCCGCGCGCCTGCGCGAGGAAGATACGGTGGGGCGCCTCGGCGGTGACGAATTCGTGGTGTTGCTGCCCGAGGTCGGCAGGGACGAAAAGGCGGCCGGCGATCACGCCTCGCGAATCGCCAACGAAATCCGCGAGCTGTTCATCGAACCGTTCATCATCCAGGATCACGAAATTCACATGACCATCAGCATCGGCATCGCCCTGTTCCCGGCGAACGTATCTGCCGAGGACCTGCTGAAATACGCCGACGTCGCCATGTACCGCGCCAAGAGTGAAGGCCGCGACAAGGTACGGCTGTTTTCGGTCGAGATGCAGGAAGCGGTCAACCAGCAGCGGCGGATCGAGGCCGGGTTGCGCCAGGCGCTGGCCAGGGACGAATTCCAGCTTTACTTCCAGGCACAATACGACGCCGACCGGCACGTCGTCGGCGCCGAATGCCTGCTGCGCTGGAATCATCCGGTCGACGGGCTGATCTCCCCCGACCGCTTCATCGACATCGCCGAGCATACCGGCCTGATCCTGCCGATCGGCGAATGGGTAATGCGCTCGGCCTGCGAACATCTCGTCTGGCTGGACGACCTGGTGCTGGCGGTCAATGTCAGCCCGCGACAATTCGCCGATCCGCGCTTCGTCGACAAGCTGATGCAAATCCTCGAGGAAACCGGTGCCGAGCCGCAGCGGCTCAAATTCGAAATTACCGAGAGCCTGGCGATGGCCAATACCCAGCATACCATCGAGACCATGGTGCGACTGCGCGAACTCGGTATCATTTTCTCGGTCGACGATTTCGGCACCGGCTATTCGTCGCTCAACTACCTGCACCGCTTGCCGGTAGACGAGTTGAAGATCGATCAGTCCTTCGTGAGCAATATCTCGAGCGTGTCCAGCAACGCGGTAATCGTCGACACTATCATCCTGATGGCGCAGCAGCTCGACCTCAAGGTCGTCGCCGAGGGCATCGAAACCCGTGCCGAACTCGACTACCTGCTGGATCGCGACTGTGGCACCTTCCAGGGTTTTTTCTTTTCCAGGCCCGTACCCATAGACCAGTTTCCGGGTTAGCGCGATTCAGGCTGTAATCCGGGCAGGCGAGCCTCTGGTCGGCAATCCGCTACCCTAGTTGACCTGGCTGACCACGAAACGCTTGTTCGCCGCGCGCCCCAGATCGTCGACCGCGCGGGCTTCGTAGTGGCCCGGTACGGCATTCCAGAAAAAGGTTTCTCCGCGCTCTGCGGTGCCGATGAATGCATCGTCGACGAACCAGTAAACCCGCGAGGTGTCGGGATCTACCGTGGCCTCGAACGGAATCCGGCTGCCGTCAGGGCTGCCGCGACTGACAATATACTCGATCGATTGCTGCGGCGAAGTGATAACCGGTGCGTGGCCGTCGTTACCGCGGTAGTCCAGCTCGCAGTCCTTTGCGAAGCGGGGCGGAGTCTGCAACGAAATGCCGGCCTGGTTGAATACGCGTAGATAGTCCGATGGCCAGAACTCGAACAACCGCATCTCTGTCGTGCCGGGACGATGCCAGCAGGCCCGCAGGCCGGTGTCGATCTCGACAGGTATGCGGCGGTAAATATCCGTGACCCTGATCGGCGACACCCCGGGAATAAACCAGGCATCGGTTGCGGCCGGGCAGTCTGCTTCGTAGAGGTCGCCGGTGGCCGCGCAAACGCGCAGGCGCTTCAGGTTCAGTTTGCGGCCGGCGAAAAGATCGTCCACCCGCCAGGTACCGGCACCGAGCACCGCGTCGAACAGCGAAAATAGCAATGGCCCGGCAGCCTGGCGTCCGATAAAGGCACGGTTTCCCGCGGCATCGAAATTGCCGACCCAGACCGCGAGTACGTAGGGCCCGGATACGCCGATTGCCCAGGCATCGCGAAACGCCCAGGAAGTACCGGTTTTCCAGGCGATCTGGTGACCGCGCCACGGCCGGCCGCCCGGCGCCGGGTTGTCCTTGAGCATGTCGAGCACCAGGTAGCTCGCCTCCGCGCTAAGCAGGGGCTTGCCGGCATCCGCGGGTGCCTCCGTCTGCCAGCGAACCGCCCGCAGCCTGCCCTGGTTGGCCAACGTGGCGTACAACGAAACCAGTTCCAGCATCGTCAGTTCGCCGCCGCCGAGCGCCAGCGCGAGGCCGTAATAACTCTCTTCCTTCAATCCGCTGACGTTTGCCTCGAGCAGGAAACGGTAAAACGAGGTGGTTTTCAGTCGCGACTGTAAATCGACCGCGGGCACGTTACGGCTCTGGATCAGCGCCTGCTTGACGGAGACCGGACCAAGAAACCGCCTGTCGAAATTCTCCGGCGTAAAACCGCCGAATCGCCGCGGTGCATCCTTGAGTAGCGACAGTGGGTGAACCAGCCCGTCGTCGATTGCCAGCGCGTAGACAAACGGCTTCAGAGTCGACCCGGGCGAACGTTTCGCGAGCGTGCCGTTGACCTGGCCAGAGATCGCAGCGTCGAAAAAATCGGCCGAACCGACCATCGCCTCGATGGCCATGGTCTGGTGGTTGAGTAACAGCGCCGCGGCATTGTGAATGCCGTCGCGGCCGCGCTGCTCGACGTATTCCCGCAGGATTTTCTCTAAGCTCCGCTGCTTGCCGAGATCCAGCGTTGTCACCAGGCTGCCATGCTCCCAGCGCGGCCTTTCGCGGATCGCAAAATCGACAAAATGCGGCGCCGCGAATGGCAGTTCCTCGGGAGGACTCACCTTCAACGGCATATCAAAGTACCTGGCCTGGTCGGCGTCCTGTGGATGGCTTTCGAGCCAGCGCTCGAGGAGAACTGCGCGCGCATCCTGCAGGCGCCGATAGCCGGCCGCCGAGGTCGGATCGCGGCGGTTGGGATTTTGCGGAATCACGGCCAGCGTCAGCGCTTCGGGCAGGCTGAGTTCCGCCGGGGTTTTACCGAAGTAAATCCGGCTGGCGGCGCCCAGGCCCTCGATGTTGCGGCCGTAAGGCGCAAGGTTGAAGTACATCTCCAGTACCTCGGCGCGGCTGTGGTGACGCATCAATTGCAGCGCGCGTGCGATTTGTTCGAGTTTGCCGCCGACGCTGCTCGAGTCGATGCCCCACTTCAGCCGCGCGACCTGCATCGGAATAGTCGATGCGCCAATGCGCCGCTCTCGCGAGACCCAGGTACTCCAGGCCGCGCGCACCAGTGCAAGCGGGTCCACGCCAGGATGCCGATAAAAGTCCTGGTCCTCGTAAAGAATCGTCGCTTCCACGACAGCCGGGGAGATTTCATCGAGCGGATAGTACAGGCGGTAGCGCTGATCCTCGGCCAGGGTCAGGCGCAGCAGCTTGCCGTCGCGGTCAAGGTAAGCGCTGGAATAAGGGACGAAATAATCGATTTGCGGGGGCGGACAGAACACCCAGGCAAGCACGGCTGCCGCCAACGGAATGCCGATCGTTGCGGCAAGCTTTTTCATTCCGACGCGATCACCTCGAAGCGGCCCGGCGCGGTATGCGCGCGCACCGAGCGATCGTACATGGATTCCGCATAGATCGAGGGAACGACGAAGTTGCCGGCCGAAGTCAGCTTGACCCGATATTGCAGTTCGCGCACCTGGTCGCCGAAACTACCGTAATAGACCACGCGGTCTTCTCGAATATCGATGTAATCGGCCAGCCAGCCGCGGGCGGTTGCCGATACCGAACTGCGTACCACCTCGAAACCGCCGGGCAGCAGGTCGACAATGGCGACATTATTCCGGCGTTCGCTACCCAGCGCCCGCACCCTGATGCGTACGATCAGTTCCTTGCCCTGTTCGTAGCGGGTAACGACCTTGCCTTCGTCGTCGATGAAATCGCGGTAAACCTCGATTCCGCGGCTCGACGCCTCGACCGGCAGCGCCGCATCGTAGCCGGCCTGCTGGTTCAGATAAAAAACCGGCCCCGGTCCCTCGATCTCGAGCCGCCGCGCATCGACGCCGTAATCGGCGGTCATGAAAGGTCGCGCGACCGCCTGTAATTGCCGCGCCTGGCCGGCAGCGTCGATGGCGCGGAACAGGATGTCGCGCTCCTCGCCCGAAGCGTCGACAAGCTCACTATAGGCGCCGAGTGCGAGTATCGTGTAGGCAGCCGAGATGGTGTTGTAGCGGCCCTCGAAAACTTCCCGGGTCAATTGCAGGATCCTGTCGCCGGGGAGGTCGCGGGCGCGCGCGGGAAAATGTTTCGAAAGCAGAAACAGATATTGCGCGTCGAGCGCGAGCAGCGAATGAAAATCGTCCAGCTCGCGGTGATCGTCGGCATTCATTCGATAGCCGTCGATCAGGCGCGCGGCCGTATCCGTTTTTTGCAGCATTTGGTAAGTAGCCGCCATGTAGGCAGACAGCAAATCCCGCCGCCAACTACGCGGATGATTTTCCTCCAGGCTTTCCTCGAGATCGACGAGATAGTTGGTGGTAACCGTCCCCATACGCGTCAACAGGTAGATCGCATTGGCGCGGGTGCGCGCCTCGCCGAGCGACGTCGCTGCCCGCGCCGACAGGCCTTCGAGATAATCGCGGCCACGTTGCAGCATGTCGCCCGGTACCGGCACGCCCTGGCGGTTCGCCTCGAGCAGGAAATGCATCACGTAAACCGACGGGTACTCGGCCGATTGCGATTGGCCGGGCCAGAAGGCAAATCCGCCGTCGCCGAGCTGACGCTCGCGCAACTTGTCGATCAGCCTGGCGAAATGCGCCTCGACGTCGTCGAGTTGCGGCGCAAAAGCGGGGTGTGCCGACAGGCCCACCAGCGGAAATACCTGGCTGACTACCTGTTCGGTACAGCCGTGAGGAAATTTATCGAGGTAGCTCGTGAGCCCGTCGACGATGGCCAGCGGGCTGCTCGATGCCGTGATCGCCTGGCGCGAAAGTTGCGGCAGCAATTTCCGCTCGAGTTCGAGGTCCAGCTTGCCGTCGGCCGCGTAGCCGCTATCGAGCGAGGTCCGGTAACGGTTGGCCGGGCGCAGGCTCAGGCTCGCGCTGCGCGAGGCGTCCTCGTCCGCGTGACTTACATCGAAACGAATTTCGGCTGCGCCGAGCCCGTCGCGGGCCCGAGCGCGAAAGCGGTACTTGCCTTCCCCGCCCTCGTCGATTTCCAGATGCTGGCGGGTTTCGCCGACTAACTCGAGATTGTCGGTGGCGCTGATCTCCAGGTCCACCGACGCATTATCGCCCGACCCCTCGATAATATTGGCGATACCCACCGTCACCTCGAATTCATCGCCGGGAGCGGCCGCGGTCAGCAGGTTCGGCGAGATGACGAATGGACCGCGCACTATAGAGCTCGCCGATCCCGCGCCGACCGCCGACTCGCCCACCGCCACGGCCATGACCCGAAGCTGGCCAGAAAAAGTTTCCGGGACGTCGAAACTGAGTTCGCGCAGCTCGCTGTCGGCATCGACAATACCGGCCCAGTACACCGCGGGCCGGTCGGTCTTGCGCTGGAACGGATTGAGGTTTTGCGCCAGCATCAGGGACATTTGATCGGCCATGCCGCCGCCCGCCGCGGACAGCGCCCGCACCAGATCGAACTCGGGCAGGATCAGGTCGAGGATCTGCAGCGTACCGACGCCGAGCGCTCGCTTTTGCAGAAAATGGTCGAGCGGCTGCGGTGTCTGGTAGCGGGTGACCTGTAAAATGCCCTCGTCCACGGCGAACACGGCGATTCGCGACGGCCGCGAGGTGCTGAAACCAATGCGCATCGGCTTGCCCGGGCGCACGATGTCGGCGGCCTCCAGTAACACGTCGATGCGACGCTTGCTGCGGTCGATCGAAAACGGCTGCACCGCATAGCTTAGCGGGCTGGTAAAAATTTCCTTCGCGCCGGCGTCACGGACGAAGGAGACATTGACGTAGCCGGTGCCCTCCAGCTCGGCCGGCACGCGAATTGTCTGCAGCGTGCTCTCGGCATCGCTGCGAAACCACTTGAAAGCGTGCACGCGGTCGGTCTCGATGGTAATCAGGCCGGCGCCGGCATAGGGCGCGCGTATGCTCATTTCGATCGTCTCGCCGGGAAAGTAGTCTTCCTTGTCGAGCTTGAGATCGAGCTCGGCGCTCTTGTCTATCTTGCCGGCCAGATTGGCATAACCGACGACGCTGAATTCGAGGCGCGCGAGCCTCAGGTCCTGGGCGCTGATCACTTCGAGTGCGAAATTACCCGGGGTCGCGGTATCGATGGCATAGACAAAGCCGTCGGCGCCGATCGCCAGCGGTTCGCGGGAGACTTCGACTTCCCGGTCAACCGACTGGTACTTGTAGGTATTATTGGGCTGCTTGACGAGCGTCGATATCTGCTGGATCTCGATCAGCCTGAGGGTCAGACCGTCGGCGCGGGTACGCGCCAGGCGGTTGTCGATGGCGATTAACTCGATACTGCGTTCGCTGTCGGCATTGATGTATTCGAGGTCACCGTCGGCCTTGAAACCGACGATCGTCTCCAACGGCGACAACAGTGCGCTGTTGCTGGCGAGCACGCTGCGCCCGCCGTCGGCCTCGAAACCCTCGACCATGAAACTCAGCCGGTAGGTGCCCTCGCGAAAGTCGGCGAGATCGATTTCGAAGCGTCCTTCGCCGTTGGCGTCGGTCCGTTGATCGGGTAATTGCCGGTCGAGCCTGAGCGGCTCGCGATCGGGATCCAGGTGGGGATCGGTGAAGCGATAATCCGCGTATTCGCGAAAGCGAAAACTGTGGGGCTCGATGACCACCCGGCCGGATAGCTTGCGGTCCTGTGCCGGGCTGCCGAACAGATTGCTCAGCACCACTTTCGAGACCAGCGTTTCGCGCGTCGTCCAGCCTTCGTCGTCGACGTCGAGCAACTCGCTGGATATTTTCATCGTATCGGGCTGGAATTCCTCGACGTCGAATCGCTGGCTCGCGATCTGCCGGCCGCGCCGCTCGTTATCTCGCACCAGGTGCAGGTTGGCATAATAGATGCCGGTAATCGTGGTCGCCTCGGTTTCGAACTGAAACTCGAAGAAGCCGTTTTTCGGCAGCGTCACGCGGCGCACCAGCGCTTCCCCGTGGCGCGGGCCGACGATGACCACCTCGAGCGGTATGCCCTCGATATTGGACATGTCGAACTGTTTCACGATCATCCCCAGGTTGACCGTCTCGCCTGGCCGGTACATACCGCGATCGCTGAAAACGAAACCGCTCAGGGCTTCCTCGCCCGAGCCGGTTTTACGCACTCCGCCGATATCGAAGCGCGACAGGTTGATCTGGCGCGAACTGCGGTCGTAAGGGATGAAAGACAGGTCGTTGGCGGATCGGACCACGTACACGGTAGGCTGCTGTTCGCGCTCGAAGCCCCCGGTACTCGGCAGCGTAACATGGCCGCGGGCGTCGGCAAGGCGTTCGAATAACGGGATGCCGTTCTTGCCGAGCAGCTTCACCTCGGCGCCGGCGACCGGTTCGCCGCTGGCGATCGACTGCACGAACAGGTCGTGGCTGCGGTCGGCGTTATTCTTGACGATAATGCCGAGATCGGTAACCAGTACCAGGCGCCGGTCGGCGACACCGCGGATCTCGCGCTCGCGTTGTGCGTCCCATCCCAGCAAATCGACGAAAAACAATCCGAAACGCGCCTCGTTGCGCGGCAGGTATTGATTCAGGTCGATCGAAAAGTAATTCGCCTTGCCCGGGTGTTGTTGTTTTAGTTGCAGCACCAGGCTATCGATCTCGGTGATGTTTTCCGAGTTGAAATTCCAGTTGATGAAGTCGGGATTGGAAATATCACCGCTGGTCTGGCTGACCAGGTGATTGATCTGCCCCGGGAGCAGCTTCGCTACGACCAGTTTGACCGCGCCCAGTCCTCGGGTTGCAACGCTGAGCTGCTGCTCGCCGGAATAGGTCAGGATCGAACCCTCGCCAGCGATCTTGACCTCGCGCGGGTAGGCGGGCGTGTTCACCAGGTTGTCGTAACGCGAGCGATGTACGTACTGGTTGACCGATTTGAACCCCTGGTCGATGCTGACATACAGCTGGCGCCCTTCGGGCAGGTCGACGACGAAATTGAAGACCCTGGAGAAATTTCGCTCGTTCGGTACCAGGCGATAGTCGACCCTGTCGCTGTTGGCGAGCACGGTATCGGTCACTTCGCGGGGACTTCTCCAGGAACGCTTGCCCGAGGGTTCGCCTTCTCCGGGCAACAGGTACAGCGATAGCTTGCCGAGTAATTCCGCTTCCAGCAGGTCGTCGGTAAAGCCGAGCATCAGCAGCTGCTCGGGATCGTCATGCTGGTTGCGAACGATGCGAATTTCGGCCGAGTCGACTTTCAAAAAGCTGTAAAGGTCGGGAACCGTGGCCTGGTCTTCGACCGCGGACGCCGAGACTTCGCCGCCGAGAATGCTGCGCACGCCGTCGGCGACCACCAGTTTCATGTAGCTGGGATCTTGCGGCAGTTCGATTGGTTCAGACTGCACATAGGCCTGACGATCGTTTTCGTCATAGGTCACCTTGAAGTCGTAAGACCGCGGCGGTTTCTGGATTTCCTCGCCCGAAGGCCGCATCAGCATTTCGATGCGCTCCTCGAAAGATTCGCGATCCACCGGGTGGGTGAAACTGACCGTCGAGATCACCCGCCTGACCGAGATATCCATGGGGTCCTGGTACAGCTCAATACTGTCGATACGCGCCTCGAAGGCCGGGGTCGTAAATTGCAGCTTATCTTCGGAGAGGCGTGTTTTGTTGCTGAAGATAGACGGTGAAAAGGATACCGTGTACTCGACATCGGCCGGCCAGTCAGTTGCCGGTTCAAAGCGGATGCGCCGATCGTCGATCCAGCGCCACCGGCCTTCGCGGCTCGGCGATATCGCGATGCCCTCGGCAAATTCCTCGCCGACAAGGTCGATGCGCGCCACCGAAGGGTTCCCGCTCGGCCGCTGCTGTCCATCGCTGAGGACCGAGAAATCGTAGTCGAATTGAATCTCGAGGCTGTCCGGTTTCGCGTCGCGCTGGTTCGGCGTAATCCCGACCCCCGAGGTCACGGCCTTGACCATGACCGCTTTCGGCAGGCTGTCGTACCAGAGATAACCGCCGAGCGCGACTGCCGCCAGCACCACCAGCGCGCCGGCCGCACGGCGGTGGGCAAGGATCAAACCCCTCAGGCCCGATAGCCAGGGCGGTGCCGACCAGCTGATCGTGCCCGTCACCAAAGCCAGCAGCCTGAACGGTAACAACAGGATCTTTTTCATTCCGGCTCCCTGGTCATCGACCTGTTCCTCATGTAAAGCCCTGGGCTGAGCTTAGACGCGAACTCCGACGGAATCCAGCGATGATGCAGCCATGCTAGTACCCGGTGATCGAGAAATGCATGAAATCCTTTTGCCAGCCGTCGATCTCGCCGCCCCACATGAGGCCGATGGATTCCAGGCCCGACACGATCGCACCGTCGGCACGTAGCGAACCGGCTTGTCGCGGGTCCCAGGTTCCGCCCCGAATCAGTCGGCACCCGGGACCAAATTCGATGCAATTATCGTAAAGCCCGTTGCTGTCGGGATTGACGTCGATCGCGACGCCGTAGGCGTGATTACTGAATTCGGTGCGCAGGCCCGCCGCATCGACGCCTCCGCGGGTCTTGCCGACTCGATAGCCGATGATTTCCACGATCGGTTCGCCGTCTTGCAGCAAGCGGCGCAACACGCGCTCCAGTCGCGGCGCGAGCAGGTGGCAAACCCGAAACGGCGCCAGCGGTGGGATCGCGATCCGACGCTGGTCCTGTTCGCAAACGCTGCAGCCGGTATAGGCATCGACCTCGGCCTCGGTCAAAAGACCGCGCGGTTTTTCGACCCGGGTCCAGTCGACCGATTTTTTCTGCAGCGTGTCCCAGGTGAAGGTCTGGTAGGTACAAAACTGTTGCGCCGTGACCACGGCCGGGAATGACAGCAGGCAGAAAACCCCCGCCGCAAACAACTTCGATACCTGGCGCTTGAGACAGGCGGAATTTGAATGCAATCCGACGTCGCTTTGCGTCCTGCCGTCATCCGGCAAGTGTGACATTGAGGCGGTTCGGGACTGGCTGGGGCTGCTGAACATTCGTTTCCTCGAGGCACCGGGTTGGTCGACCGAAAAACCGCTTCGGGCCGTTCGACACGATCCCGGCTAGGATAAATTTATCCGCCATCGAATTCCACGTCGGCAATGCCCACAATGCCGGCAGTTACGCAATAGAAACGGGAAATCGACAACCCCAGAGTGATCGGCGAAAACCGACGGAAGAGCGACCGGGAACCGGTCGGGGTGATCGCCGCCGCGATCGATACTATAATGGGCGCCCTGTCGCGTACCTGGAAACTGACCCTGACTACCCGCAAGAAATTCAGAAAGACCAAGGTCATCGCCACCATCGGCCCTGCCTGCGACACGGTGGCGCGGCTGAAAGCGATGATCGAGGCCGGCATGAACGTGGCCCGGCTCAACATGTCGCACGGCGACGACGCTTCCCACGCGGCGATCGTCGCGCGCATTCGCGAGGCCGCAGATGCTTGCGGCGCTACTATCGCGATCATGGTCGACACCCGCGGCCGGGAAATCCGTAGCGGCAAGATCGAGGGCGGCCAGGTTCTGCTGGACGCCGGCCAGCCCTTCACGCTCTACGCCGACGGCCGCAGCGGCGACGAATCCGGCGTCTCGATTTCGCTGCAAAGCCTCGACCGTCACGCGCGGCCGGGGCACCGGGTACTGGTCGACGACGGGCAGATCGAACTGCGGGTCGAAGCGGTCGAGGAAGGCCGCGTGCATTGCCGCATCGAAACCGGCGGCATATTGCGCGACAACAAGGGAGTCAACCTGCCGGACACGGCCGAAGCGCTCAACGACATCGACTACGACACCGGGCGCGAGCTGAGATTTGCCGCCGAGCAGCGTGTCGACTACATTGCCGCGTCCTTCGTGCGCAACGCCGACGAGGTTCGCGCGATCGAGGCGCAACTGCGCGAGCTCGGCGCCGAGATCCCGATCATCGCCAAAATCGAGAACCGCGCGGGGGTCGAAAACATCGAGGAAATCATCGAGGTTTCGAACGGCATCATGGTGGCGCGCGGCGACCTGGGCGTAGAATTGAGCATCGGCGAAGGCCCGACCATCCAGAAACGCATCATTCGCGCGACCGTCGCCAACGGCAAGCCGGTGATCACCGCCACGCAAATGCTCGATTCGATGGAACGCAATCCGCACCCGACCCGTGCCGAGGCCAGCGACGTCGCCAACGCCATCTTCGACGGCAGCTCGGCGGTCATGCTGTCCGGCGAAACGGCATCCGGTTCACGACCGATCGAGGCGGTCAAAACGATGGTCGAACTGGCGCTGGAGGCCGAGCAAAGCCTGCGTGAATTCGGCACCCTGCAGCAGATCAAGCCGCATCCGTCCAACGACGTCACCGAGGCGGTCGCGCAGGCCACCATCACGATGGCCAACCACCTTAATTCGGCGGCCATCATCGTGATGACCGAAACCGGCTTTTCAGCGCGTCTGGTATCCAAGTACCGGCCGGATTGTCCGATCGTCGCGGTCACTTTTACCAGCGAGGTAGTACACCGGCTGGCGTTGAGCTGGGGGATTTACGGTTTTCTCTATACCGGCGCCGACACCGACGAGGAGCGCCTGGCCTTCGCGATTGGCCGCGCGAAACAAATCGGCTATGTGAAATCGGGCGACGTGGTGATCATTACCGCGGGACCGTCGCGACAGTCAGGCGGTACCAACATGATCCGGGCGCTGACCGTCGACTGACCGGTCGGGTTTTCCCCGCTAGGTGATCGGGGTCAGGTAGTTCAGCCAGGCGGACATGCGCAGCAGGGTCATGCGCACCAGCGCCAGCTGGATATAGTCGTCGCTGTACACCGCGGTCTCGGCATGGGACCCCCCCGGCAGGTACCGGCTGTAAATCCTGAAACTCGGATCGGTGATATCGATCAGCACAGGAATTAACGGCTCGGGCTCGTTCCCCGGCATATCGTAGAGATTGTCCACGCTGCGATATTCTCCGGGAGACGGCAGCACGCCGCGTACTTTGGCGGCGAATACCCGGCCCGGAATACTGTCGAAAGTCACCTCCGCCAGTTCGCCGTCGGCGAGGCGAAAACGGCTGTTCTGGTCGAACCAGGCAACCAGGTTGGCTTCTTCGATCATCAGCGGCACCTCGGCAACAGGCTCGCCGGGAGTCGATTTGACCGGTGTCGCAACCAGATATTGCCGGCTGTCGTCCGTATAGGGGTGATAGTGGTTCAACATCTGCACCAGGCCAAAACTCAGCACCAGGCCGCCGATGCTCGTAACCGGTACGGTGACCCGGTTGAGGGGAAGGCGTAGCAGCGAGAAGAGCGCGATACAAATCGCGGCATAGGCCATTACAATCATCAGTTCCATCGCTTCGCTCCTCGGTCGGCGCTCAAGCCGCTTCGCTACTCGCCGCCAGGATCGCTTTTTCGATTCGCTTGATCCGGTCGTCGAGAACCTCGTAGCGATGTCCGAGCAGCGTTACCGAGTCGGTGATATCCGGCCCGTCGACGGCGGCGACCTGCTTG
>Ga0102952_1000443_pt1 | contig 15747 bp, 11 predicted proteins | sample SalPon2A_C_D1_MG_FD_78506 | JGI IMG/M metagenome (GOLD analysis project Ga0102952, IMG submission 78506) | Soil microbial communities from South San Francisco under conditions of wetland restoration - Salt Pond MetaG R2A_C_D1_MG | ecosystem: Environmental > Terrestrial > Soil > Wetlands | place... | reverse complement strand
CCGGCGGGCCGGTGATCGACCAGAGCTGGCGCTGCTCCGACCCGAGCTACTACGCCTGCGGCAATCTGGTGCATCCGGTCGAGAGCGCCGGGCGCTGCTACCGGGAAGGCCTGGCCGCGGCCCAGGCGATCGCCGCCGACCTGGCCGGATCAACAAGCCCGGCCGCCGCCGACGGAATGCTTCGTGTCGAGCTCGACGGCGCGTTGCGCTATCTTTGCCCGCAGGTCGTCGCCTTACCGGTCGCGCCGCCATCGCGTTGGGCCTTCAATGCCCGGGCGGCGCAGGAGACGCGCGGCCGCCTGGCACTCCTGGCTGATAACGCCGCGATCTGGTCGCGTCGCATCCACGCCCTGCCCGAGCGGCGCCTGACGGTGCCCGCGGACGGGCTGCGCGGCCTGCGGCCGCGGCGCCTGCGCCTGGTACTGGAATAGCGAGTTTTACGGAGAAAGAGGGCAAAACTCACAAAAAACCACATCCTATCTTGACCGAACGGGCGAGGCGCCGCTACTGTTCGAGGCAGGATTAAAAAAATCCCACCGGGCCGAATCGCGGGCGGCGCCCGCCCGGCCGGGAGGCCGGAGAGCGCCGCCGCAGAAGCGAGGTGCGAACGAAACCGCAAGGCCCGTCACAGGGCCGAAATCAGGGGAGGTAGGTTTATGAGCAAGCAGAAACGGAATTGGACGCCCGAGTCGGGCCGCCGGAAGCATCGTGCGCTGTCGCGTCGGACCGTACTCAAGGGAGGCGCGGCGGCCGCGGTCACCGGCCTCACGCTCAAGAGCATGGGACCCTTCGTACGCGACGCCCAGGCGGCTCAGCTCGAGCTGCGCTGGCTCGGCTGGGAGCACTACAACGTCAAGTCGATCACCGCGGCCTTCGAAAAGAAGTACGACTGCCGGGTCAGCGCCGGCTTCTTCGACGGCAACTCCGAGGCCTACAACAAGCTGAAGGCGGGCGGCACCCAGGACTTCGACCTGGTCATGGCCGACGGCTTCTGGCCGCGCCTCTACGGCAAGCAGGGCCTCGTGCAGTCGACCAACTACGACAAGCTGTCGAACATCAAGTACGTGTTCCCGGATTTCCTGCCCGGCAGCTACAACCTGCTGCGCGAGGAGAACGGCGACAACATGGTCGCGGCGCCCAACTGCTGGGGCGGCTACGGCTTCACGGTCAACATGGACAAGATCAAGCCGGAGGACGCCGAGAGCGTCAGCCTGCTGTACAACGAACACTACGGCAGGCACTTCTCCACCAGCGCGCGCTTCGAGGAGAACATCGCGCTGACCGGCATCCTCGTGGCGTACCGTATGGGCACCATGGACGCCGAGCGGCCCGACGGCAAGCCGTTCAACCCCTACGTCCTGACCGACGCGGAGCTGGAGGAGTGCAAGAAGCTGCTGATCCACCAGAAGCCGTTGCTGGTCACCCGCTGGAACGACGAGGACACCCTGGAGCGCCTGCTGCGCGCCCAGGTGGTCTGGGCCTCGCCGGAGTGGTCGGGCATCTATCGCCGCATCCACTTCGACAAGCTGGACGGCAAGACCAACCTCAACATGCGCCACGTGCTGCGGCCCAAGGAGGGCGGCCTCGGCTGGGTCGACACCTGGGGCATCACCAGTGGGGTCACCGGGAGCGAGCGGCTCGAGCTGGCGCACGAATGGATCAACTTCCGGCTCGAGCCCGAAAACATGGCGATCGTGGCCACCGAGATCGGCTGGGCGCCCTGCGTCGACGTGCGCAAGCTGATCCCGGACCGCTACGTCGAGACCCTGTTCCTCAATGAAACCAGTGCCATCAAGGGCCTCCACCAGTTCGACGCCCCGTCCTCGCCGGAGAAATGGGAGCGCATCTGGTCCGAGGTCGAGGCGGCCTGACCGTTCACCTCCCTGGTTGGCGCGCCGCCGGGACCGAATCGCAGCGAAGGCGGTACCGGCGGCGCCCTCTTTTCCTCTAAACTCCTAGGAGATCCGCAGTCAGCTCGGCGGAATGGACGCGACATGACCGAGGCCGTTCTTCAGCTCGACGATATCGTCAAGTCGTTCGGTGCGACCAAAGCCGTCGACCGCGTGTCGATCGACGTCGGCCGGGACGAATTCTTTTCGCTGCTGGGGCCGAGCGGGTCCGGCAAGACCACCCTGCTGCGCATCATCGCCGGGCTGGAGACGCCGGACCGCGGGCGCGTGCTGATCAACGGGGAGGACGTCACCCGGCTGCCGCCCTATGCCCGGCGCCTCGGCATGGTGTTTCAGGATTTCCTGCTGTTCCCGCACCGCACCGTGGCCGAGAACGTCGCGTTCCCGCTCAAGATGCAGGGCGTCTCGCCGGCGGTCCTCAAACAGCAGCTCGAATGGGCGCTCGACCTGGTTCACCTGACCGGGCTGGAGGAGCGCTTCCCCCATCAGCTTTCCGGCGGCCAAAAGCAGCGCGTCGCCTTGGCCCGCGGCCTGGTGTCGCGCCCCTCCGTGCTGCTGCTCGACGAGCCGCTGGCCAACCTCGACCGCGAGCTGCGCAAGGAGATGGAGATCGAGGTGCGGCGCTTCCAGATCGACCTCGGTATCCCCTTCATCTACGTGACGCACAACCAGGAAGAGGCGCTGACCATGAGCGACCGCATGGCGGTGATGAACCGCGGCGTGCTCGAGCAGGTCGGGCCGAAGCTGGAACTCTACGAACGGCCGCGCACGGGTTTCGTAGCCGCCTTCGTCGGCTCCGCCAACCGGTTGCACGGCGAAATTCGCGGCATCGATGGCGCGGTGGCGCGCATCGACTGGGGTGGGAATGAACTGCTCGGCGCTACGCCCTCGGGCGCCGGCGTCGGCGACCGCGTCGACTATTTCATCAAGAGCGAGCGAATCGCCATCGTCCCCGCCGAAGGAGCCGGCAATGCCGAGGGCCATACGCGGCTTGCCGCCCGGCTGCGCGACGTCATCTTCAAGGGTCAGTACGCGGACTATATCGTCACGCTTCCGAGCGGCAGCGAGCTCGTCGTCAGCGGGCCGCCGGCGCTCGACGGGCTGACGCCGCGCAGCGACGTCGTCCTGCACTGGCCCGCGGAGGCCGCCGACGTCTTCGCGGCGGAGGCGCCATGAGCCAGGTCGAGGCGGTCCGGACGAGCCCGCTCGGCCGGCTGTGGATGAACCGAAACCTGCGCTTCGCCTGCCTGACCCTGCCGGGCGCGATCTTCATCCTGCTGTTCCTCGTGGCGCCCCTGATGTCGATCGTGGTGTTCAGCTTCTGGCGCACCGAGAGCTACAACCTCATCGCCGAGTGGAACCTGGACAATTATCGCGTCCTGCTCAGCGACCCGACCTACCTCACCTTTCTCTGGCGCTCCACGGTCATGGCCGTCGCCGTTTCGCTCATCAGCCTGGTCTATGCCTATCCGGTCGCCTACCTGATCGCCAAGCACGGCGGCCGCTACCGCTTGATCCTGGTGCTGCTGACCGCGGCCCCGTTCCTGACCGGCATCATCCTGCGCGTCACCGCGATCCAGCACATCCTGGGCCCGATCGGGCTGATCAACATGGCGCTCACCACCTTCGGCATGGAGCCGGTCGAGGTGCTGATGTATTCCAACGTCGCCTCGGCCATCGGACTGGTCTACCTCTGGGCGCCCTTCATGGTGCTGGCGATCTATCTCTCGCTGCTCAATTTCAACTTCGAGCTCCTCGAGGTCGCCAAGGTCTGCGGCGCGCGGCCTTGGCGGGCGTTCGTCGAGGTGACCTGGCCGCTCAACTGGATGGGCACCGCCATCGGTATCGTCCTGGTCTTCGTGCCGACCCTGGCATCGTCGGTCACGCCGCGCTTCCTGGGCGGCGTCGACGGCGCGCTCTACGGCACCATCCTGGCCCATCAGTTCGGCGCCACCGGCACCTGGGCGCTCGGCTCGGCCATGGGGGTGATCCTCTTCGCGCTGTCGCTCATCGTCATCCTCGGCATCTGGCGCGCGGTCAACCTGCGGCGCAGCGGCTTCACCGGCGAGGAAGCCTGAGGGACAAGCCATGGCAGCGGTCAATCCGGGCGAAAGGCTCTTGATCGTCGGGCAGTCGGTGATGCTGCTACTGCTCTACATCTTCCTCTACTTCCCGATCTTCTACGTGGTCTATCTCTCCTTCATGGAGAACAACGTCTGGCCCTTCCCGCCCGAGTTCACGCTCGACCACTATGCCCTGCTGGAAAGCATGAGCGATTTCCACGAGGGCCTGATCAACAGCACGCTGATCGGCCTCGGGACCGGCGCGCTTTCGGCCCTCTTCGCCTGCCTTGCCGTCGTCGGGCTGTTGAAATACCGTAGCCGCTTCCGCGCCGCGCTCATCGTGCTCTACATGTCGCCGCTCTTCGTCGCCCATATCCTGATCGGCATCTCGACCCTGATGTTCAATCGCGGCGTTCTCGACATGCCCGGCAACATTCCCTCGACGATCCTGGCCAATACGACCTACGGCGTCGCCTTCGCCTTTCTGGTGATCCTCGCGCAGCTGCTGCGCTACGACTGGCGGCTCGACGAAGCGGCCATGGTGTTCGGCGCGCGCCCGGCGCGGACCTTCTGGGAGGTGACCCTGCCGAACACCTGGCCGGCCCTGCTCGGCGCCTTCCTGGTCAGCTTCATCCTGGCGTTCAACAACCTGGACATCTCGTTCTACAACCTGGGCGCCATCCCGACGCTGCCGACCATCGCCTGGGGCACGCTGCGCCACGGCGTGAAGCCGGAGCTCTACGCCCTGGCCTCGATCGTCAACGCGCTGGTCTTCCTGATCCTCATCACGCTCTATTTCCTGCTGCGGACCGGGCTGGTGAAGCTCGGCCACCGCGACTAGGGACGGCGCGGTGCGGTTCGTCGTCGCGGTCGATCAGGGCACGACCGCCACCAAGGCCTATACCTTGGACGAGGCCGGCGCGTTCCATCCCGTTTGCGAGCTGGCGCATGAGCAGATCCTGCCGCGCCAGGGCTGGGTCGAGCACGACCCCGAAGCGCTGCTCGCGAACGTGCGCCAGGCCGTCGAACGGGGCCGGGCGTCGGGGGCCGGCGCACCGGCGGCCGTCGGGCTCGACAATCAGGGCGAGACGGTGGTCGCCTGGGACGCCCGCGACGGCCGCCCCTTGTGCAACGCCATCGTCTGGCAGGACACGCGCACGCGCGAGGCGATCGCGCGCCTCAAGGCCGCGGGCGCCGAGGCCGAGACGCTGGCCCGGGCGGGCCTGCCGCTCGACGCCTATTTCTCGGCCGCGAAGCTGCGCTGGATCCTCGACAACGTCGACGCCGCGAAGCCGCTGGCGCGCGCCGGGCACCTCCGGCTCGGCACCAGCGACGCCTTCTTCCTCGACCGCCTGACCGGAACCTATGCGACCGACGTGACGACGGCCTCGCGCACCAGCCTGATGAACCTGGCGACGCTGAGCTGGGACGAAACGCTGTGCGACCTGTTCGGCGTCCCGGGTGAACTGCTGCCGGAGATCCGGCCGACCGCCGGGGCCTTCGGCGAAATCGCGGCCGACGGCGCGCGGCTGCCGCTGACGGCCAGCGCGGTCGACCAGCAAGCGGCCCTGTTCGGGCACGGCTGCCACGCGCCCGGGCGGGCGAAGATCACCTTCGGCACCGGCGCCTTCGCGCTGGCGGTCACCGGCGCGGCGCCGCTGAGCGACCCGGCTTCCGGCCTGCTGCCCACGGTTGCCTGGCAGTGCGCCGGCCAGCCCGCCGTCTACGCCCTCGACGGCGGGGTCTACAACGCCGGCTCGGCGATCGACTGGCTGCGCGGCCAAGGCCTGTTCGGCGATTTCGCCGAGCTCGAGTCCTTCGCCGGCCCGAGCGCGCTCGCCCGCGGCATCGTCTTCGTCCCGGCCCTCTCGGGCCTGGGCTGTCCCTATTGGGACCGCGCCGCCGCGGGCCTGTGGATCGGGCTCGGGCTCGACACCCAACGCAGCGACCTCTGCCGCGCGGTGCTCGAGGGGATCGCGCTGCGCAGCGCCCAGGTCGTCGCCGCCATGGACCGGCTGGCCCCGGTCGGCGACGCGGTCTCCATCGACGGCGGGGTCACGCGCAACGGCCATTTCCGCCGGTTCCTGGCCGACGCCCTGGACCGCACGGTGACGCAGCCGGCGACGCCGAACGTCACCAGCCTGGGCACCGCCTGGTTCGCCATGCTGGGCGCCGGTCTCGTCGAGGATCCGGCGGCACTGCCGGGCGGCGGCGGCGAGGCGCTGCGCCACGCGCCGCAGGATCCGCTGCCCGCGGCCCTGCACGCGCGCTTCGCCGACGCGGTCGCGCGGGCCCGCGGCTGGTGGCGCGACACCTCGGACTGAGCCATGGACCTGCCGTCCCTCATCTCGCAGTACGGCTACTATGCGGTCTTCCTCGGCGCCGCGATGGAAGGCGAGACCGCCGTCGCGCTCGGCGGCCTGGCGGCCCATCGCGGCTACCTGAACCTCTTCGACGTGACCGTCGTGGCCTTCGTCGCGACCTTCCTGGCCGATCAGACCTACTTCTACGTCGGCCGCCTGTACGGGCACGCGGTGCTCGCTCGGCGCCCCAAGTGGCAGCCGCGCGTCCGCAGGGTGCTCGAGCATGCCGAGCGTCACAACACCCTCATCATCCTCGGCTTCCGTTTCGTCTACGGCTTTCGCACCGTGACGCCCTTCGCCATCGGCATGACCGGCATCTCGTGGCTGCGCTTCCTGATCCTCAATGCCGTCGCGGCAGCGATATGGTCGGTGGTCGTTGCCGGCGCCGGCTACGTCTTCGGTAACGCCTTGGAGATCGTGCTCGGCAATCTGCGGCGCTACGAGATCTACGCCTTCCTGGCGCTGGCCGCGATCGGACTGCTTTTCTGGGCGGGCCACCAGTTGTGGCGCCGCATGAAGTCGAAGGATTGACGCCGGCCCGGCCGGCATGACGGCCGAACGCGATCTGCAACGAGAAAGTCGCCTGCCGCACGGTGATCCGGGCGGCCGCGAGAGACGTATGATCTCTCGTACCATCGATCCCATCCCACCGAGCAAGGAAAGATCACGAGATGAGCTTACGTCGCACTGCTTTTGCCGCCGTGGCCGCGCTGCCGCTGCTGTTCGGCGCCATGGTCGCCAAAGCGTCGGACATCGTCGACACCGCCGTATCCGCTGGCCAATTCCAGACCCTGGTCGCCGCGGTGAAGGCGGCCGGCCTCGTCGAGACGCTGAAGGGCGACGGTCCCTACACCGTCTTCGCACCGACGGACGCGGCCTTCGCCAAGCTGCCGGCCGGGACGGTCGAGAACCTGCTGAAACCCGAGAACAAGGACCAGCTGGTCGCGATCCTGACCTACCACGTCGTCCCGGGTAAGATTATGTCGGGCGACATCGCCGGCAAGGCCGCGATGGTCGAGACCGTCCAGGGCAGCAGCCTTTCAATCAATGCGACCGACGGCGTCATGGTCGATTCGGCCAAGGTGACGACGGCCGATATCGAAGCGTCGAACGGCGTGATCCACGTGATCGATACTGTCGTTCTACCGAACTGATTTTCGACTCCTCTCGACCGGCGAAGGCCGTCGCCTACGGCGGCCTTCGCCGCCTCTTTCGCATCGAGCGCCTTCCTCGCCGGCGCATTTTCGAATTTGCAGATTTTCGTCCCTGAGCCATTTGGCGAACTCGGTGTACCCCGCACCCCCGACTATCATTCGACCGGCAAGCCTGACTTAGGGTGCGGCAAGGCCTGCATGGCCCGAGCGGCACGGGGGCCGGCTGCGCGGCAATGTCCGCTTGACACCGGGCCATGGCGCTGGGTGGCGCTGGGGGCGCATGGGCGAGCCCGCCAAGCCTGGACAGGTTGCGATGCGACGCGTACCTATCGGGAGTTGTGGCATACTGCGGTTCGCTGCGGCCGGCCGGCGACGATGCCGGCGCAAGGACGGTATGGGAGCGTAGCCCGACGCCGGCGGTTCACATCGCGGCCCGGCGCCGGTGGAGGACTGGGACCCTTGGACGTCGAACATTGGCTGCAGGAACTGGGCCTCGGCCAATATGCCGAGGCCTTCCGCGAACAGGCGGTGGACGAGAGCGTTCTGCCCGGCCTGACCAGCGACGACCTGAAGGACCTCGGCGTCGATCTGGTCGGGCACCGCCGCCGCATCCTGGATGCCATCGCCAAGCTTCAGGGCGCCACAGCGGCGGCGACGCCGGCGGGCGACGGCGGCACGGGCGGCGCGAGTGCGGCCGCGCAGCCGGTCGATGCCGAGCGGCGCATGGTGACCATCCTGTTCTGCGACATGGTGGGCTCGACCGAATTGTCGGCGCATCGCGACCCCGAGGAACTGCGCGACGTGATCGCCGGCTTCCAGAAATTCTGCGCCGCGCAGATCGAGCGATTCGGCGGCCACGTCGGCCTGGTGATGGGCGACGGGCTGCTCGCCTATTTCGGCTATCCCAGGGCGCGGGAGAGCGAGGCGGAGTGGGCGCTGCGCGCCGGGCTCGCCATCCTGGACGGTATCGGCATCCTGCCGCGCCCGGGCGGGGAGAGCCTCTCCGCACGCATCGGCGTCGCCACCGGGTTGGTCGTGGTCGGCGATCTGCTGGGCGGCGGCGACGTGCGGGAACAGACGGTCATCGGCGAGACGCCCAACCTGGCGGCGCGGTTCCAGGCATTGGCCCAGCCCGGCCAGATGATCTGCGGCGCCATGACCCGTCGCCTGGCCGGCGGCCTGTTCGATTTCGAGGACCTCGGGCCGCAGGCGATCAAGGGCTTCGACACGCCGGTGTCGGCCCACCGCGTCCTGCGCGAGCGCGCGGTCGAGACGCGCTTCGCCGCGACCCACGCACAGCGGGTCGGGGAGATGGTCGGCCGTCAGCAGGAGGCCGCGCTGCTGATCGACCGCTGGAAGACGGCGGTGGAAGGCGAAGGGCAGGTGCTCCTCCTGGCGGGCGATGCCGGCATCGGAAAGTCGCGGCTGCTGCAGTTCCTGATGGCGCGCGTGGCCGACGAGTCGCATTTCCGCATCGTCTTTCAATGTTCGCCGCACTACCGCGACAGTCCGCTGTTCCCGCCCCGGCGCCAGCTCGAGCTGGCGGCCGGGTTCGAGACCGGCGACAGTCCCGAGCAGAAGCAGGTCAAGCTCCGCGCGCTTTTGTCCGAGGTGGCCGGGACGGAGGGCTACGCGCCGGAACTTGCGGACTTTCTCTCGATCTCCAGCCAGTCGCAGGCCAGCCGGGACGCGCCGGAACGGGCGCGGCAGCGTCTGCTGGATGCACTCGCCGGCCGGATCCTGGCGGCCGCGCAGCTGCGCCCCGTCCTGTTCCTGGTCGAGGATGCCCACTGGATCGATCCCTCTACGGAGGAGCTGGTCACGCAGCTGATCGAGCATATCCGCGCCCTCCCGGTGCTGCTCGTCGTGACCTATCGGCCCGAGTACGGCTGCGCCTGGCTGCAGCATCCGCGCGCGGCATCGCTCAAGCTGAGCCACCTCAGCCGGGCGCAGTCGCGCGAACTGCTGGCGGACCTGCTGACAGGGTGCAACGTGCGGCCGGAGATCGTCGACCAGGTCGTGGCGCGGGCCGACGGCATTCCGCTCTTTCTCGAGGAGATGGCAAAATCGCTATTGGAAACGCCGGTTGCCGCAGCGGCGGACAAGGCCGCCGGGCGAAGCGCCGCGCTCGCCGCCAGCATTCCCGAAACGCTGAACGACACGCTCCTGTCCCGGCTCGACAGGGACGTGACGGCCAAGCAGGTGGCGCAGATCGCCTCGGCCATCGGCCGGGAGTTTCCCTTTTCATTGCTGGCCGCGATCGCGGACGTTCCCGAGGACAGGCTGCATGAGGGGCTGGAAAGCCTGGTCCGGTCCGGCCTGCTGGTGCGCCAGTCGAGCGCCGGGCAGGAGGCCTTTTCCTTCCGGCACGGGCTGTTGCACGAAGCGACCTACCAGACCCTGCTGCTGCGCCGGCGGCGCGAGCTTCATCGCCGCATCGCCGAGACTCTGGTCTCCTTCGACCAGGGCGCGCCCCAGCATCAGCCGGAAGTCGTGGCCCGCCACTTCGACGAGGCCGGTCTGCTCGACCGCGCCGCGGCCGGCTGGCTGGAAGCGGGGCGGCGTGCTCTGGCGATCGGGGCCTATCGCGAAGCCCTGCAGGACCTGGAAGCCGGCCTCAAGGTGGTCCAGCGCGTCGCGGAAGGGCGGCAACGCCACGCGATGGAGCTTCCGCTGCAGATGGCGAAGGCGGAGGCGCTGCGTTCGGCGCGCTATACCGGCGGCGACGAGGCCCTCAAGGCCTGCCAACGCACGCGGGAACTCTGCATCGAGCTCGGCGACGTGGTGCGCCTAGTGCGCGTCCTCCGCCTCGAGGCGGGAATCACCTTCAACCGCGCGGATCCCGACGGAACCCAGCGTGTCGGCGAGGAATTCCTGCGCATCTCCGAGGCGCATCACGAGCCGATCGGCAAGATCCTGGGGCACCAGACGCTCGGCTTCGTCGGCTTCTTCCGCGGCGACCTGATCGGGGCGCAAAGGCAGCTGCAGGAGGCCCTCGCCGCCGCCGAGGCGGTCGGCGACGAGGCGGCTCTCGCCGAGCTGCAGTTCCCGATCGCGACCTTGAACTACCTTTCGTTCGACGAATTGCTGCTCGGCAAGATCGAACATGCCCGCGCCTGCGCCGACGAAGCGGTTTCGCGCTCGGTCGGCATATCCAATTTCGCGCTGTCGCTCGCCCTCACCAACGCCCTCATCTTCGATCGGCTGGCGCGCGACGACGAGGCCGCGGGCCGCCATCTGGCCGAGCTGCGCCAAATCGCGGAGGACCGCGGCATTCCCTACTGGATCGCCCTGGTGGAGTTTCACGAAGGCTATCAGATGGCGCGCGAGCGCCGCATCGACGAGGGCCTCGCCCGCATGCGCAAGTCGATCGCCACGTTCCGCTCGAACGCGATCGAGATTGAGATTCCCTTCTATCTCGGCCTCATGGCCGAAGCGCTGCTCGACGCCGGCCATAACGACGAGGCGCTCGAGCAGATTCGCAGCGCCATCGATCAGAGCGAGCGGACTGGCGAACGCTGGTACTCGCCTGAACTCCACCGCTTGCGCGCCGAGGCCATCGCGGAGGACGATCCGGCGGCGGCCGAGGTCGAGCTGCGCCACGGGCTGTCGCTCGCGCGGTCGCAGCACGCCCTCCTGTGGGAGCTGAGGATCGGCATGACGATGGCCCGGACGGCGGCCAGCGCCGGATCGCGGGAGACCGCGCGGAGCCATGTCGCCGATTGCCTGGGACGGCTCGGCCCGAAGGCCGCCCTGGCGGAGCTGGCCCTGGCGCAGGAGGTCTCGTCCGGCGGCGGAGCGCGCCCGCGGCCCGAGGCTTAGAGCCTTATCGGATAAGGCTCTCGACGCCCGCGCGGGGATTTGAACGCCCCCTTTGATACATATCAATCGATCGCGTAGCCCTCTTTGCTAGGGTCTCTCCTGTCGCGGCGGCGAGGCCGCGCAGGATCCCACAGCCAACGACGGGAAAGCCGCGCGATCCATGTTCCAGGTTCGCCTACACGGCCGTGGCGGTCAGGGCGTCGTCACGGCCGCGGAAATGCTGTCGGTCGCGGCTTTTCTGGAAGGCCGTCACGCCCAGGCCTTCCCCAGCTTCGGCTCGGAGCGCATGGGCGCCCCGGTCATGGCGTTCTGCCGCATCGACGACAAGGAAATCCGCCTGCGCGAGCCGGTGACGCACCCCGACGCGCTGATCGTGCAGGATCCGACGCTGCTGCATCAGGTCGACCTTTTCGCCGGCCTCGACTCGCAGGGCTACCTGCTGCTCAACACGACGCGCGCGTTCGCGGATCTGGGGCTCGGCGAATACGTCGCGAGCTTTCCGCCGCATCACGTCTGCGCCGTCGCGGCCAGCGAGCTGGCCCAGAAGCACGTCGGCCGTCCGCTGCCCAACGCGGCCCTGCTGGGCGGCTTCGCCGCGGTGACCGGCCGCGTCAAGTTGGAGTCGGTGCAGGCGGCGATCCGTCAGACCTTCGCCGGCGCCGTCGGGGAGGCCAACGCCGCCGCCGCCGCGGAGGCGTATCACGCCGTCGAGAACAATTGAGGCGCGCCATGCTGAAACAGATTGAAGGATCCCACGCCATTGCCGGAGCCATCGCCCTGTGCCGGCCCGAAGTGATCTGCGCCTATCCGATCACGCCGCAGACCCACATCGTCGAGACGCTGAGCGAGATCGTGCGCAAAGGCGAGCTTGCCCCCTGCGAGTACGTCAACGTGGAATCCGAGTTCGCCGCACTTAGCGTCGCCATCGGCGCCGCCGCCGCCGGCGCGCGCGCCTACACCGCGACCAGCAGCCAGGGCCTGCTGTTCATGGCCGAGGCGGTCTACAACGCGGCCGGACTGGGCCTGCCGATCGTGATGACCATCGGCAACCGGGCGATCGGCGCGCCGATCAACATCTGGAATGACCATTCGGATTCCATGGCGATGGCGAATGCCGGCTGGATCCAGCTCCACGCCGAGTCCAACCAGGAGGCCGCGGACCTGCACATCCAGGCCTTCAAGCTGGCCGAGCAGATCAGCGTGCCGGTCATGGTCTGCGTCGACGGCTTCGTGCTGACCCACGCCTACGAGCGGGTCGACATGCCGGACCAGACGCAGGTCGACGGCTTCCTGCCGCCCTTCGAGCCGATGCAGGTGCTCGACCCCGCCGACCCGGTGACCATCGGCGCGATGGTCGGGCCCGAGGCCTTCATGGAGGTGCGCTATCTGGCGCACCACAAGCACCTGCAGGCGATCGAGGCGATCCCGCGTATCGCCGAGGATTTCGCGGCCGCTTTCGGGCGCCGCTCCGGCGGCCTGATCGACTGCTACCGCACCGAGGATGCCGAGACCGTCGTCGTGGCGCTCGGCTCCGTTGTGGGCACGATCAAGGACACGGTGGACGAGCTGCGCGATCAGGGCGTCAGGATCGGCGCCGTCAAGATCGTCTCCTTCCGCCCCTTCCCGCTGGCCCAGCTGCGCAGCGCGCTGGAGGGCGCTGCGCGCGTCGTGGTCGTCGAGAAGGACCTGGCGCTCGGCCTCGGCGGCATCGTGGCGAGCAACGTGCGCATGTCGCTGCGCGGTCTGCAGACCTCCGTCTACACCGTCATCGCGGGGCTCGGCGGCCGCGCCATTACCAAGGCGGCGTTGCGGGCCGTCTTCCTGCGCGCGCAGGAGGACGAGATTGACGACCCGCATTTCCTCGACCTCAAATGGGACATGGTCGACCGCGAGCTCGCCCGCTGGAAGGAGACGCGCCGTAGCGGCCCCATCGCCGAGAACATCCTGCGTGAGTTGGGCCTCGTCGGGAACCGCGTGCACTAGGGAGGCGCCGCCATGACCCAACCGGTCAAATTCTATCAGACGGGCACCTTCACCGTCGGCAATCGCCTGCTCGACCCCGAACAGCGCACGGTGCAGGCGACCATCGAGCGCAACAACTCGCTGACCTCCGGGCATCGCGCCTGCCAGGGCTGCGGCGAGGCGCTCGGCGCGCGCTATGCGGTCGACGCCGCGCTGCGCGCCGCGAACGGCAAGCTGCTGGCGGTCAACGCGACGGGCTGCCTCGAGGTGTTCTCGACGCCCTACCCGGAAAGCTCCTGGCGCCTGCCCTGGCTGCATTCGCTATTCGGCAACGCGCCGGCAGTGGCGACCGGCGTGGCTGCGGCGCTGCGCGCCAAGGGCCGGGCCGATACCCGCGTTCTCGCGCAGGGCGGCGACGGCGGTACCGTCGACATCGGCTTCGGCTGTCTGTCCGGCATGTTCGAGCGCAACGACGACGTGCTCTACATCTGCTACGACAACGAGGCTTACATGAACACCGGCGTGCAGCGCTCGGCGCGCACACCGCCGGCGGCGCGGACCGCGACCTCGCCAGCCATGGGCGAGCACCCCGGCGAGGCGTTCGGGCACGGCAAGAACCCGGCGCTGATCGCCATGGCGCACGGCATCCCTTACGTCGCCACGGCCACGGTCGCCGACCTGCACGACCTGGAGGCCAAGGTGAACAAGGCCATGACGCTGCAGGGCGCGCGCTATCTGCATATCCACGTGCCCTGCCCGCTGGGCTGGGGCTCGGCGCCCTGCGACACCATCAAGGTCGCCCGCCTGGCGGTCGAGTGCGGGCTGTTTCCCCTGATCGAGGCGGAGCACGGCGAACTGACCGAGGCAACCAGGATCCGCCGTCGCGTGCCGGTCGAAGACTATCTCCGGCTTCAGAAGCGCTTCGCCCATCTGTTCCGCGAGCCGCGCGACGAGACGGCGTTGGCGAAGATCCAGGCAATCGCCGACCGCAACATCGCCCGCTTCGGACTGCTCGAGGAGGCGACATGATGCAGAAGCCCTTCGCCATCACCCTCGACATCGATTCGAGCCTGGCCAACCATACTGGGTCCTGGCGCACCGAGCGGCCGGTCTACGTCGACCGCCTGCCGCCCTGCAACAACGCCTGCCCAGCGGGCGAGAACATCCAGGCCTGGCTGTATCACGCCGAGAGCGGCGACTACGAGGCCGCGTGGCACGTGCTCATGGCAGACAATCCCTTGCCGGCGGTGCACGGCCGGGTCTGCTATCACCCCTGCGAGACGGCGTGCAACCGCGGCCAGCTCGACGAGGCGGTCAGCATTCACGCCGTCGAGCGCTTCCTCGGCGACGAGGCGCTGAAGCGCGGCTGGGCGATCGACCCCGGGCCGGACAGCGGCAAGCGCGTTCTGGTGATCGGCGCCGGGCCGAGCGGCCTCTCGGCGGCCTATCACCTGCGCCGCCTGGGCCACGGCGTGACCCTGCGCGACGCCGGGCCGATGGCCGGCGGCATGATGCGCTTCGGCATTCCGCAGTATCGCCTGCCGCGCGACATCCTCGACGGCGAGATCGCGCGCATCGCCGCCATGGGCGCCGAGCTCGCGCTCGACAGCAAGGTCGAGGACATCGAGGCGGAGATGCGCGACGGCGGCTTCGACGCCGCCTTCGTCGCGGTCGGCGCACATCTCGCCAAGCGCACCGAGATCCCGGCGCGCGACGCCGGGCCGATCCTCGATGCCGTCAGCATGCTGCGCAGCGTCGAGGGCGGCGCGCCGCCGCAGCTCGGCCGCCGCGTGGTGATCTACGGCGGCGGCAATACGGCGCTCGACGCGGCGCGCACCGCCAAGCGCCTCGGCGCCGAGGAGGCACTGATCATCTACCGCCGCACCCGCGCGCAGATGCCCGCGCACGACTTCGAGCTGGAGGAGGCGCTCGACGAAGGCGTGCTGATCCGCTGGCTGGAGACCATCAAGCAGGTCGACCGCACGACCTTCACCGTCGAGAAGATGGCGCTCGACGAAAGCGGCTGGCCGCAGCCGACCGGCGAGTTCGAGACCGTCGAGGCGGACAGTCTGGTGCTCGCGCTCGGCCAGGCGGCCGACACCAGCTTCATGGAAGGCATTCCCGGCATCGAGATCGGCAAGGACGGCGTCGTCCAGGTCGGACCCAACCTGATGACCGGCCGACCCGGCATCTTCGCCGGCGGCGACATGGTGCCGGCCGAGCGCACCGTGACGGTCGCCGTCGGCCACGGCAAGAAGGCGGCGCGCAACATCGACGCCTGGCTGCGCGGCGTGCCCCACGAAACCCCAGACAAGCACGAGCTCGCCGATTTCGACAAGCTCAACACCTGGTACTACAGCGACGCCGACAAGACGGTGCAGCCGCAACTCGACCTGCTGCGCCGGCGCACCACCTTCGAGGAGATCCACGGCGGGCTGGACGAAAGCAACGCGCTCTTCGAGGCGCGCCGCTG
>Ga0102952_1000442_pt1 | contig 15750 bp, 11 predicted proteins | sample SalPon2A_C_D1_MG_FD_78506 | JGI IMG/M metagenome (GOLD analysis project Ga0102952, IMG submission 78506) | Soil microbial communities from South San Francisco under conditions of wetland restoration - Salt Pond MetaG R2A_C_D1_MG | ecosystem: Environmental > Terrestrial > Soil > Wetlands | place... | reverse complement strand
TCCAGTCCATCACGAACACGCCGCGCGCGCGGTCGACCGGGATCAGGAAGCAGAGCGCCGCCATCGTCAGAGCCACGGTCGAATCAGTGACGTGGCCCTCGAAGTCGGCCGGCAGGCCGATGCCCCGCGCCTGCAACCGGGCCAGCGCGCCGGCCCAGCCGGGGAGCGTGAAGCCGCCCACCCGCAGGTCCGCCCGGGTCACCCACAACAGCGCGGTCAGGGCGAAAATCGCGGCCATCGTCTTGGCGCCGCGGCCCATCGGTCCCAGCCGCGCGCGCTCGGCGCGGATCGCCTCGGCGCCGGCGTTGGACCCGGCGGGGACGCGGAACAGCACCCGCGCGAGCAGCCACCAGGCGGCGACGACCAGCAACACGCCGAGCGGCAGCCAGGCCAGCACCCACTCGCCGAACCCGATCGCCGGCGCGTCGGGGAAGTGCAGCTCGAACTGTCCGAGGAACACCTGGTTGGGCGCGGTGCCCACCGGTGTGGTCATGCCGCCGATCGAGGCCGCGTAGGCGATGCCGAGCAGCAGCGCCGGTGCGAAGGCCCCGCCGCCTTCCCGTTCGCCCTCCCCGGCACCTTCCCGCGCGCCGACGGCCCCGACGACGGCGACTCCGATGGGCAACATCATCAGCGTCGTGGCCGTGTTGTTGATCCACATCGAGAGCACCGCCGCGGCGACCATGAACCCGAGCACCAGGGTCCGCGGCCTCGTGCCGATGCGCGAGATCAGCCACAGGGCCAGGCGCCGGTGCACGCCCCAGCGCTCGAGTCCCAGGGCGACGACGAAGGCGCCGAGGAAGAGCATCACCAGGTCGTGCATGTAGACCGACGCCGCGTCGCGGGCGCTGAGCACGCCGAACAGCGGGAACAGGGCCGCGGGCAACAGCGACGTCGCGCCGACGGGGATCGCGACGGTCAACCAGAAGGTCGCGGTGAGCGCGGTGATCGCCGCGGCCCGGCGCTGCAGGGCGTCGAGCCCGATGTCCGGGCCGAGCAACAGGAACAGGAACAGCAGCGGACCGAGGATCAGCCCCACGCGCCGGGCCAGCGGGTGGCCGCGCTCGAGCTCGCGCCGTTCGGCGACCGCCTCGGGCTGCTCGAGCGGACGCCTCACGGAGTCGTCGTTCCCGCGCGCAACCACTCCAGGTAGCGCGCCTCCACGTGCGCGGGATCGAGGGCCACGAACTCGGGCACGTCGTAGGGGTGCAGGGCGAGCAGCTCGACCTCCAGCTCCGCCAAGCGACCGTGGCGCGTCTTGATCACCAGCAGCACCTCCTGCGCCTCCTCCACCGCGCCCTCCCAGCGGTAGATGCTGCGCACGCCCGGCAGCAGGTTCACGCACGCGGCGAGTCCGCGCCCCACGAGATCCCGCGCGATGGCGGCGGCGGTCTCGGGGTCGGGGGTCGTCGAGAGCACGACGACCGGCGCGTCCGGTGCAGGCTCCGAACCCATGCGCGCATGGTAGGCCGCTCCGGTGGGCGCGGGTAGAATCCGCCCCCGATGGGTGCGTTCGAGCAGCTGGTCCTGAAGGTCCTGCCCCTGGTCCCCAACCCCGTCATGCGGCCGCTGGCCATGCGCTACGTGGCCGGGGAGCGGCTGGAGCAGGCGCTGGCCAAGCTCCGCGAGCTGGCCTTCGTGGGGCACCCGGGGATCATCGACATCCTCGGGGAGGACGTGGAGAGCGCGGACCAGGCCCGGCGGGTGCTGGACGAGTACCGTCGCGCCGCCGACGGGGTCCGGGAGGCGGGGCTCGATGCCTACGTCTCGGTCAAGCCCACCCACTTCGGCCTGCGGCTCGGCTCGGACCTGGCCCTCGGCCTGTACCGCCAGCTGGCCGCCCACTGCCGGGACCTGGGCAACTTCCTGCGGGTCGAGATGGAGGACCACACCACGACCGACGCCACGCTCGGCGTGTTCGAGGCCCTGCGCGCCGAGTTCGACAACGTCGGCCTGGTGCTGCAGTCGCGGCTGCTGCGCACGCCGGCCGACATCGCCGCGCTGGCTCCGGGCCCGCTGTCGGTGCGCATGGTCAAGGGCATCTACCTCGAGCCCGCGGCGATCGCGCACACCGAGCCCGAGCCGATCCGCGACGCCTACTTCGAGACCGTGCGCGCGCTGTTCGAGCGCGGGGCCTACGTCTCGCTGGCCACCCACGACGAGGTCCTCGCCGGACGCGTGCTGGCGCTGGTCGAGGAGCTCGGCCTGGGCACGGATCGCTACGAGTTCCAGGTGCTGCTCGGCGTGCGCGAGCCGCTGTGGGCGCAGTGGCGCGAGGCGGGACACCCGGTGCGCGTCTACGTTCCGTTCGGGCCGGAGTGGCGGCCCTACAGCCTGCGTCGACTGACCAGGAACCCGCAGATCCTGCGGCACGTGATCCGGGCCACGCTGGGGCTCGACTGAGCTACTTGCCCATCGCCAGCCGGCGCGCGAGCACCTCGCTGAGCTGTCGCGTGCGGATGATCTTGTCGGCGGTGAGCTGGAAGTTGTAGGGCACGCGGTACCAGGTGACGCGCTCGTCCTCGAGCACCGCGTAGCAGGCGCGGTTGTCGCTGTCCCGCGGCTGGCCGACCGAGCCGACGTTGACGAACCACTTGCGGCCCGGCGGCAGCCCGAAGGTCAACGAGTCGGCGCCGTTCAACCCGTGGAAGCGCAGCTCCTCGTCGTGCACGCCGGGGTGGTGGGTGTGCCCGCCGACGGCCACGCCCTCGAAGGAGTTGAAGATCGCCTGCAGCTTGTCGGGGTTGAGGAAACCGTCGGTGGAGAGCACGTACTCGCGCACCGGGTCGCGCGGCGAGCCGTGCACGAAGACGAAGCGTCCCTCGGTGTGCACCAGCGGCAGCTCCTTGAGGAACTTCCAGCGCGCCTTGCGGTCTCCGGAGGAGTACCAGTTGGGCTGCATGCGCTCGCGGGTGAAGTCGATCGCTCCGCGCGCGTGCGGATTGAAGTCCAGCGCGTCGCGGAACAGGGCCTCGTCGTGGTTGCCCATCAGGCACAGCGCGCACGTCTCGCGCACCAGGTCCACGCAGTACTCGGGCTCGGGTCCGTAGCCGACCACGTCGCCGAGGCAGTAGATCGTGTCGACGTTGCGCTGCGCGATGTCCTCGAGGACGGCGTCGCAAGCCTCGCGGTTGGAGTGCAGGTCCGAGATCAGGGCGATCTTCAAGACTCCACCGCCTCCCGGTCTCCCGCGGCCGGATGCGCGCCGAGCAGCTCGACGGCGCGCTCGACCACGGCGCTCTTGGCGTCGGCGAGCGAGCCCGCCAGCGTCGCCCCCGAGGCCTTGGCGTGCCCGCCGCCGCCGAACGCCCGCGCGAGCGCGTTGACGTCGAAGTCGCCCTTGCTGCGGGCGCTGAGCTTGCAGCCGCCCTCCTTCAGCTCGCGCAGGAAGAGCACCACCTCGACGCGCTCGACGGCGCGCAGGATGTCCAGCACCTCGTCGCCGTCGGCGAGGTCGGCCTCGCCGGCGGCCGCGACGGGCAGATCGACGACGGCCAGGCGACCGTCCGCGAAGTACTCCAGCCGCGCCAGGGCGCGCGCGACGCCCCGCGGCTGCTGGCGCCCGTTGCGCTGGTAGATCGCGCCGTAGATGCGGTGCGGGTCGACGCCCGCCGCGACCATCTCGCCGGCCACGCGCAGCGTCTCCGCGTCGGTGTTCGAGTACTTGAACCAGCCGGTGTCGGTGACGATCGAGGTGTACACGCCGTGCGCCCCCACCGCGTCGAGCTCGACCCCCAGGTCGCGGGCGATGCGGTACACGAGCAGGCCGGTGGCCGAGGCGCCGCAGTCGACGTAGGCCGCGTCCCACCAGGGCTCGCCGTGCGAGAGGTGGTGATCGATGACCAGCTTCTTCGACTCGGCCGCGCGGATCGGCGCGGCGAGCGGGCCGGTGCGCTCGAGCTCGCAGAAGTCGAGCATGCAGACCACGTCGTGCGCGGGCAGGTCGCCGCCGCTGTAGACGCGGTAGGGACACTCGCGGCTGAGGTAGTCGAACTGCGCCTGCACCGGATCGGGGTTGACGATGTAGGCGGTCTTGCCCAGCGACTCGAGCAGCCGGTACAGCGCCGCCTGGGCGCCGATGCAATCGCCGTCGGGGCGGACGTGGCCGGTCAGCAGGAACCGCTCACCCTCCCGCAAGAGGCGGAGTGCCTGCTCGCGGGCTGTCCCCTCGGCGGTGCTTCGGTCGGTGTCCATGGGTTCCGGGTGGTCGCTCGAAGCGGCCGTGTCGCTGCCTGCGAACCGTCCCGCCCCCGGCGCCGGGCCGCATCGAAAGGGAAGAACATAACGCCCGCCGCGGCGGCCTGCACGGTCGGCGTGCTCCGCGCCCCTCCTCGCCCCCCCCCGCACGCCCCCAGTACACCCTCGGCGAGGCCCGTGCGCCGACCCGACTTCGGGATCAGGACCGACGCGCGCCGGAGCGATTCGGGCGCCGTCCGCCCACCAGCACCGCGCGCGGTCGCGCGCCGCCCCGGGTCACGCGCTCGAGGAAGGCGTCGCCGCCTCCCCCGGCGGCGTCGGCGGGATAGAGGCAGAGGTCCGCGCGCGCGCCCGGCGCGAGCTCCCCCGCCCGCCCCTCGAGGCCCAGCGCGCGCGCGCCGTGCACCGTGAGCATGCGCCACAGCTCCCGCGGTCCCAATCCCGGCTCGACCGCGGCCAGGCGCGCGGCCTCGTGGTGCAGGTCCAGGTCCCAGTTGCTCGCCAGCGAGTCCGTGCCCAGCGCGATCGGCACGCCGGCGCGCCGGTAGCGACGCAGGGGGAAGGGCGGCCGCTCGAACCACTGGTGGCTGCGCGGACAGTGCACGACCACTGCGCCGGCGGCGGCGATGCGGGCGGGCTCCCCGCGGCCGGGGAAGTTGCCGTGGACCAGGGCCAGCGGCGCGCGCAACAGGCCCGCCGCGGCGAGCAGTTCGAGCCCGCTGCATCGCGGGGAGGGTCCGAGCCAGGCGCCGAAGCTCCCCGCCCCGGTCCGCAGCCAGCGCACCTCCTCCTCGGTCTCCGACCAGTGCATCGAGAGCGGCAGCCGGCGCCGGCGCGCGGGCCCGGCGAGTTCGGCGAACAGCGCCGGACTGACGCTGAACGGCGCGTGAGGTGCGAGGCCCTCGATGCGCCCCACGCGGCGCGGCAGGGCGCGCGCGACGCGCCGCAGCGCCGCCGCCGTGCGCGACGGATCCTGCGCGTCGAGCACCTCGCGGAACAACACCGTGAACAGCGGGTGGTCGGCCAGCCCGCGCTCCGACGCTCCGACCGAGTCGACGTCGCCGACGCAGGTCGTTCCCGAGGCCAGGGCCTGGTCGGCGCCGGCGCGCGCGTCGGCCGCCAGCCGCCGCGCCGAGCGCGACGCGCGCAACCGCATCAACTCCTGCACCCAGGCGCGGAAGTCCGGCCCGCGCGGCAGCGCGCCGACCAGACCGGAGAGCTCCAGGTGCGCGTGCGCGTTCACCAGTCCGGGCGTCAGCACGCCGTCACCCAGGTCGTGCTCGCGAGCTCCGGCGCGCACGGCGCGGCGCACGGCCGCCGGCGAGGTGAGGACGCGCACGACGCGCCCGCGCGCGACCAGCACGCCGCCGTCCTCGATCCAGCGGTCCGCGGTCGGCAGCAGCCGCCGGGCTCGAAGGACGCTGGCGGTCATGCCCGGAGGAGCCGCGGCGGCTCGGCGCCTCAGTCGGGGTCGGCGAAGATGCGCAGGTTGGTCAAGCCCTGGATCATCGAGAAGTCGGCATGGCTCGCGTCGAAGATGATCACGAACCGCACCATGTCGGGCTTGGGGACGTACTGGTCCAGCTCCTCCGGGTGGCGCACCCAGGGAGTCAGCGAGCCGGGCACGATCGGCGCGTTGGGGTCCTGCAGGTCCAGGTCGCAGGGAGTGGTGATCGTCCCGGTGGAGGTCGCGCCCTGGAAGCGCACGACGACCGGCGCGCTGGCCAGGCCGGCGTCGAACAGCTCGCCCCAGTAGGTCTGCGGCGAGTCGCCGCCGAACACCGTCGACCCGCGGTAGGCGACCGTCATCGGTCCCCCGCCGGTGTCGAGGATCAGGTCCATGTTCCAGCCGAAGGGACCGTTGACCGGATCGGTGTCGGGCCGGAAGTTCAACGCGAAGAAAGAACCCGCGGGGCGCATCCAGCAGGACTCGGCGCCGCTGAAGGACTCCGGCGGACGGTCGTCGGGCAGCCAGGTCCCGGTGCTCAGCCACTGCAGCGACGTGGGGTCCATGGGATCGACGGGGTCGATCGCCGCGGCGATCTCGGTCACCGTCAGCGGGCTCAGGCTCTCCGCGCGCACGATGCCGGTGCCGCCGTCGCCGCCGGTGGAGCCGAACTCCCCGAGGCCGCCGGTGCCGCCGCCGATCAGCAGGCGCCCGGCCTGCACGCTGACGTCGAGCAAGCCGGCCTGCAGCAGGACCGCGCCGCCGGACCCGGCGCCGCCGGGCGAAGCGGAGGTTCCGTTCACCGGGGCGGCCGGATCGAAGGACCCGCCGTCACCGCCGCTGGCGTCGATCACGCCGTTGAAGGTGCCGGTGCCGCCCACCTGGATCTGCAGCGCGCCGCCCGAGCCGCCGCCGGCGGCACCGCTGTGCGAGCGGTACACGTCGATCGCGCTCGGCGGGACGATGCAGTTCGGATCGACCCCGTCGGTGGAGGTCAGGTACACGTGCGACGCTCCGGAGCCGCCGCCCGAGCCGCCGCGCAGGTACCCCGCGCGGGGGCTGAGCGTCCGCGGCGTCGGCGGCACCTGGGTCGTCGTGCCGGCCGCCTCGAGGATGCCGGTGCCGTCGGGGGCCGGCGTGTCGCCCTTGACGTTCGTGCCGCCCTGCGCGCTCAGCGGAGTGGAGGCCAGCGGGACGCCGACCTCGCCGGCGGTGGCGTAGGCCCCGCCCGAGCCCGGCGAGCCGATCTGCTGCACGTCGCAGTTGGTATCCGTCTCGATGCCGCTGACGCCGCCCACGGCCGTGGTGTTGGAAGGCAGGTTGTCCGGCCAGTGCGCGCCGCCGAGACCCGAGCGGTTGCTGTTGAACACCAGTCCGACGCCCAGGCCGGGGTGTCCGTTGACGCCGATGCCGGCGGGGTTCTCGACCCCCGCGTCGTAGGAGGCGGGCGAGTTCGTCGGCAGGCTCAAGAGGTCCGAGCCGGTGTTGTCCGGGCGGTCCGCGCCGTCGCCGCCGAAGCCGCCGCCGGGACCGCCGAGGCCGCCGCGCTGGCCGAGGGGAGCCTCGGAGGCGTGGGTGGCCACGCTCGCGCCGGCGAGGTCGATCAAGGCGCTGTCGGCCAGGATCATCGAGCCGCGGACCAGCAGCTGCGCCGGGTTGTCCCCGACGAAACGCAGCGTGCCGCCGGTCTGGATCTCGACCGAAGCGAACTCGAAGATGCCGTCGTCCACGCCGTCGTTGATGGTCGTGATCGGCGGCGGAGTGCCGCCGGGGTTGGCCTGGAAGTCGAAGTTGGTGACCAACTCGCCCTCGCCGATCTGGCCCGGACCGCCGAAGGAGTTCGTGTCCACCGCGCCGGTCGGGCTCAGGGGCGTGATCGTGGTCCCGTTGGTCGGATCGACGTCGAGGACGATGTTCTCGCCCGCGCTGCCGACCGCCTTCGACGTCACCACCAGCCGGTTGCCGTGCTCCACGTGGAAGTCGACCTGGTCGATGATCGGCGTCGCCGTGGCGCCGGGGTCGTTCTTCATGTCCGGCAGCCGGTACACCGCCTGCGCCAGCGTGTAGGAGGTGAAGGCCTCGCGCTGGGTGTGGAAGTTGCCCGGGTTGACCGAGTTGCGGAAGATCACCACTTCCTGCGGGTTGACGCCGTCGTCGAACGAGATCTTGTCGGTGTTCGCCGGGTTGCCGGCGAAATCGAACCAGCCCTTCGCGTACTGCTTGCTGGTGTAGAGCGTGACCACCTCGCCCGGCCCGACGACCAGGTCACCCATGCGGCCCGAACCGCCGCCGGCGCCCGGCTTCAGGCGCCCGGCCTGGGACACTCCCCAGTCCGCGCCGGTGCGCATCGGATCGCGGTTGGCGGTGTTGACGAACTGCTCGCCGCCGGCGGGGATCGTGGTCGCGGGGAAGGTCTGCAACTCGGGAATGAAGTTCTTGATCCCGCCGTTCGCCAGGCTGTTGGACTTCAGGTCGATGATCGACGCGGGCAGGTTGATCACGATCAGACGCGGATTGGCCGGGTAGCCGGCGCCCGCGCTGGGGTAGCCGACGTCCGGGGTGAAGACCGCGGTGGTCTCCAGCTTCGTCATGTCCACGTTGAACGTGTAGCTGCCGTCGATGGCCTGCTGGTCGGTGGGATCGGCCAGGTTGCCGTCGGGGTCCACCTTGACGGTGATGAAGGGCGCCAGCTTGGTCGTCGGGTTGATCACCGTCCCCAGGTTCATGATGTCCCGGAAGACGAAGGTGATCGGGCTCGTGGAGGCGACGGTGTTGGTCACGTCCTCCAGCTTGGTGCCCGGCTTGGGCAGGCCCGAGACGCCGTCGATCTCGGTCACGTAGATGTCGACGATCGGCGCGCCGGGGACCGGGTCGACGACCCCCTGGTCGGTCGTGATCGTGCAGAGGATGCGGCTCTCGTTGCGCTTGCCGTCGACGCTCTGGACGTACGGTCCCGAGTCGCCCTGCGAGGTCCCGGGCACGCGGATCAGGTAGGACGCTCCGTCCTCGAACCCGAACTCCGGGTTGCCGTCGGCGTCGAAGGAGAGCTCGGGGCGCCAGATCAGGCGGCGCGGGTTGACCGGATCGAGCAGCGGGCCGCCGGGGGGCGCGATGGCCGTCGAAGTGTCGATCACCTGGAAGGTGTTGGCGTTGGCCAGGATCCAGGCCAGGTCCACCCGCTCGGAGAACAGCACCGCGATGTCCTGGTTCTGGAACGTGTTGACGATGCCGCACGAGACCTGGGCACCGCCCTCCCCGCTGGTGCACCCCAGCGTGCAGGTGAGCGGGTACATCCGCCCGCCCCCGGTGCCGCCTCCACCACAGCTGGCCTGGGCGAGGGCCAAGCCGACGAGCAGCGACATCCAAGCGGATCGTTTCGTGTTCATGGGGTTCGAACCGTCGTAGCTGTGGTGTGGGAACCGGGCCGGGGTGCCGGTCGGGGGAGGAGCCGGGTCGGGGGAGCCCAGACGCCGTCCCTGGGCCTGGAGGCGCGCCCCAGGGCCGATTTAAGGACAGGCACTATAGAGCCCCCGGCGGCCTGGTTGCCAGACTTTTGAGGCTCCGGCGGGGGCCGGGCGCGGGGCGAGCGGGCCCGATTGTTGCTCCCTCGGCGAGGGACCCCGACGGGCGGGGGTCCGCGGGCCGCGCAGGCGCTATGGTCTGGTCGGCGAGCACGTACACGCCGCTGCGCGAGACGCCGTCCGACGCCCCCGAAACCCTCCCCCGACCATGAGCGACGCCCCCTCGAACGCCTTCGACTCACCGCCCCGCCGAGCGCTCGCCGACCGTGCGCTTGCGCTCGCTCTGACCTGGCTGGTCGGCCTCGGCCCGCTGCTGTTGTGCGCGGCGTGCGACGGCGGCGGCGGGGACGACGCGGCGCGGGCCCCGGGCTCGGCGGACGCCGCCGCGGCGCGCCGGGAGGCGGAACGTCTCGCGGCGCCGGCGGGCACCGAGGAGCGCGACCTCGCCGAACTGGTCGAGGCCTTCACCCCGCTCGACGCAACCGTCACCTCCGACGTTCAGGATCGCTGGCTGCTGCACCAGCGCGACGTGCAGGAGCGCTTGCGGCGGGGCGGACCGGCGCTCGGACTGCGCGCCCTGCAGGCCTTCCGCGAGCACGAGGAGGAAGCGGGGAGCGTGCGCAGCGCGTACCTCGACATCGCCGCCCACTGCGCGCCGGCGACGACCGCGCCGGTGCTCGAGGAGCTGATCGTCACCTATCACGGGGGCACGCTGCTGCGGGTGCGGACCGAGGCCGTGCGCCTGCTCGCCGAGACCTCGCCGCGCCGCGCGCTCGAGTTCCTCGAGCCGCTGGTGCTCGACGAGCGCCCCCACAACACGCGACCCGCACAAGAGGCGTTGATGGACGGCTGGGCGCGCGCGGCCCAGGCCCTGGGCGTGAAGGAGGCCCGTGTGCCGGCGGGAGTGGCGACCAACCTGTTCCAGCCGGCGGACGCCCGCTACCGCGCGATCCAGTTCCTCGGCGGCTCGGGTACCCCGCTGGCGAGGAGCGCCCTGCAGGAGCTCTTCGTCGAGGCCACCAGCGACGGGATGATCCGGCGCAAGGCGGCGCAGGCGATGGCCGAGTGCCTGCCGGCCGACGAGCTGTGCCCGATCCTGGTGCAGGTCTCCGAGCACGAGTCCGACATGCACTTCCTGAACTTCCTCGCCGACATGATCGACCGGCACTGCGGTGGCTGAGCCGACGCTGACCGACTCCCACGCCCACGTGTTCTGGCGCGACTTCGACGCCGACCGCGCGGAGACGTTCGCCCGGGCGCGCGAGGCGGGCGTCGAGCGCATGGTGCTGGTGGGCACCAACCTGGAGACCTCGCGCGCGGCCTTCGAGCTGGCCGCCGCCGAGACCGGCGTCTACCCCACCGCCGGCATCCACCCCCACGACACCGCCGAGGCCGCGCCCGGGGACTTCGGCGCGGTCGCCGAGCTGTGCCGGCGGGCCGAGTGCGTCGGCGTCGGCGAGACCGGGCTCGACTTCTTCAGGTCGTACTCGCCGCGAGCAGACCAGCAGCGCAGCTTCCACGCGCACCTGGAGCTCGCCGCCGAGCTCGACAAGCCGGTGATCGTCCACTGTCGCGACGCCCACGACGCGACGCTGGGCGTGCTGCGCGAGCACCGCGGCGTGCGCGGCGTGATGCACTGCTTCACGATGGGCGCGGCGGAACTCCCCGGCTACCTCGACCTCGGGTTCTACGTCTCCTTCTCGGGGGTGGTGACCTTCCCGCGCAACGACGCCAACCGCGAGGCCGCGCGCGCGGTGCCCGCCGACCGCCTGCTGGTGGAGACCGACTGTCCCTTCCTCGCCCCCCAGGGACGGCGCGGCGGGCGCAACGAGCCGGCCTTCGTACGCCTGGTCGCCGAGTGCCTGGCCGCCGAGCGCGGCGTCCCGCTCGAGGAGCTGGCGCGGCAGACCCACGAGAACGCGGGCCGGCTGTTCGGGCTCGCCTGAAATGCAGGCCGGGGCGCCGTCCGCGAAGGACGGCGCCCCGGCCGTTCTCGGATCGAACCGGAACTACTGGACCGGAACCCAGGTGTTGCCGTCGACGGAGGCGAGGCCGTTCACGCCCAGGGGCGAGGCCATGTCACCGGCCAGGGAGAACACCGCATCGAAGGCCGGCCCCGCGGCAGTGTTGGTGTAGGCGCCCGCACCGCGGTTCTGGGTCTGCAGCAGGTCACCCTCTTGGTTGACGAAGAAGGCGCGGTTGCCGGTCTGCGTCACGTTGAAGGGCCACGCGTAGCAGGCCCACAGGATGGCGCACTCTTGCGAACCGGGGAACGGAGCGGCGGCCTTGCCACCACCGGCGTCCTCGGCGATACCCGCGGTCACACCACCGGCGACGGCGGCGGGCAGCCACATCTGGAACACGTAGCCGGAGCGGACGACCTGGAAGGTGCCGTTCACCGCACCGAAGGCGCTCGAAAGGATCGCCGGGGTCAGGAGGTCGTTGGCGGCCACACCGGCGGCCGGGACGCCCGCGGCGCTGACGCGCATCGGGGCGGTGCCGGAGAGCTCGCCGAAGTAACCGTACTCACCGCTGCCGTCGGCGTTGGTGTCGATCGCACCCGAGGACTGCATCTGCGCCTGGGCCGAAGAGAGCGAGCGCAGGGTCGAGATGGCCGCCGACTCGTTCGCCGAGAGGCGGGCCGCCATCAGGCGCGGAATCGCGACGGAGGCGATGATGGCGATGATAGCCACCACGATCATGAGCTCGATGAGGGTGAAACCCGCGTTCTTACGTTTGGTGATCATGTGTCCTTTGTCCAAAGTTGGGTGCAGCCGAGACTGCAGTGCCCTGGTTACCTATGGGTCTGGAGTTTTTCGGTCGGTCGCCGGTCCGATCCACTCGGACCGGGTCGCGTCCTCGAGGGGCCCACTCGGGTCTCTCTCGTGTCCCCACCCCACCCAGGGTCAACCCCGGCGGAGGCGGTGTACTGGAGTGGCCTATCGGCGTGTCCGAACGGGCGGCTTGAGGGCCGCTCCCGGGAATTCCCCTATTGGCCGGAGAGCTTGCCGACGACGTCCAGGATCGGGAGGAACACCGACAGCACGACGCCGCCGACGATCACGCCCATGAACGAGATCAACAGCGGCTCGATCAGGCTGGTGAGGCTCTTGATCGCCGCCTTGACCTGCGCGTCGTAGAACTCGGCAATTTTTTCCAGCAGGGCTTCTAGGGCGCCGGTGCGCTCGCCGATGGCGATCATGCGCACGACCATCGGCGGGAAGACCTTGCTCTCGCCCAGGGGCTCGGAGAGCAGCTGGCCGTTGCGCACGGCCTGCTTGGAGTTGTGAACGGCCCGGGCGACGACCACGTTGCCGGCGGTGTCGGCGACGATGTCCAGGGTGCCCATGATCGGCACGCCGGAGCGGACCAGCGTGGAGAAGGTGCGCGAGAAGCGGGCCAGCGCGATCTTGCGGACGATCGATCCGAAGATCGGCGCCTTGAGCGTGAAACGGTCCCACATCTCGGTGCCCGGCTTGGTCTTGCGGAAGGCGATGAAGCCGAAGATCGACCCGAACATGCCGCTGACCCACAGGATCCAGTTCTCCTTCAGCCAGTCGGAGACGCCGAGCACGAACGCGGTCAGGGCCGGCAGCTCGCTGTTCAGGCCTTCGAAGACCTGCTTGAAGGTCGGCACCACGCCGAGCATCAGGAAGGCGGTGATGCCGAGCACCAGCACCATCGAGATGACCGGATAGGTCATCGCCGACTTCACTTCGCGTTGCAGCGCCTGCGAGGACTCGAGGTAGTCCGCCAGACGCTCGAGGATGATGTCCATCTGGCCGGAGGCCTCGCCCGCGCGAACCATGCTGATGTACAGCGGCGAGAAGGCCTTGGGGCACTTCTCCATCGCGCTGGACAGGTCGGAGCCGCCCTTGAGCTCCATGGCCAGCCGCTGGCAGGTCATCTTCAGACCCGGCGAGTCCGCCTGCAGGCTCAGCACCTCGATCGACTCGAGTAGCGCCAGACCGGCGGACACCATCGTCGAGAGCTGGCGCGTGAACAGCACCAGCTCGTCCTTGTTCGTCTTGGGCTGGGCCTTGAACAGGCCCCCGGTCGAGACCTTCGAGGCGCGCGAGCCGAAGCTCGACTTGCCGCTGACCGGATTGACCTGCAGGGGAACGAGGTTCTGGCGCCGCAACTCGGCGAGGGCCTCGGACTTGTCGTTGGCCTGGATCGTCCCCTCGACGGTCTGACCGCCGTGGTTCTTGGCCGCGTACTTGAAGCTCGTCACGGGAGTGGTCTCCGGGGAGTGCGGGTTACTAGTCGTTGAGCGTCACCCGCAGCACCTCCTCGAGCGAGGTGACACCGCGAATGACGTTGAGGATTCCCACCCGCCGCAAGGTCAGCATTCCCTGGCGGATGGCCTCGTCCTTGAGTTCCTGGGCAGATCGACCCTCCACGACCATCCGCTTGAGCCCGTGGCTCAGATACATGGTCTCCAGCAGGGCGAACCGGCCCTTGTAGCCGTCCTTGCACCGCCGGCAGCCATCGGGCTTGGGCCCGAAGAGCTGCAAGCCCTGCAGCTCGGACTCCAGGAAGCCGACCTTGAGCAGCTCCTGGGGGGGCAGGCTGATCTCCTCCCGGCACGAGCTGCACAGCCGCCGCCCGAGGCGCTGGGCGCCGATGCAGAGCACCGAGGTGGAGACCATGAAGGGGTCCACGCCCATGTCGATCAGGCGGGTGATCGTGGAGGGGGCGTCGTTGGTGTGCAACGTCGAGAGCACCAGGTGGCCGGTGAGCGCCGCCTTGACCGCGATGTCCGCCGTCTCCTTGTCCCGAATCTCCCCCACCAGCACCTTGTCCGGGTCCTGGCGCAGGATCGAGCGCAGGGCCCCGGCGAAGGTCAGGCCGCGCTTGGGGTTGACCGGCACCTGGTTGATGCCGTCCATGCGGTACTCGACGGGGTCCTCGACGGTGACCACGTTGACGTCCGGCCGGGCGACCTCCTGGACGCAGGAGTACAGCGTGGTCGACTTGCCCGAGCCCGTCGGGCCGGTGATCAACAGCATCCCGTAGGGCGCGTTGGAGGCCTGCAGGATGTGCTCCAGCGCTTGCGGCTCGTAGCCCAGCGAGTCCAGTTTCAAGGACATCGCTCCGGTGTCGAGGATCCGCATCACGGACTTCTCGCCGCCGACCACCGGCAGGATGGAGAGGCGGAAGTCGATGCGCCGGTTCTCGAAGCGGATCTGGAACTTGCCGTCCTGGGGCACGAAGCGCTCGGCGATGTCGAGCTGCGCCATGATCTTCAGTCGCGAGGTCAACGCCGGCAGCATCGCCAGCGGCGGGCGCATCACTTCGTACATGCTGCCGTCGACCCGGAAACGCACGCGCATGGCGCTCTCGCCGGGCTCCAGGTGGATGTCCGAGGCCTTCTCCTTGAGCGCCCGCAGCAGGATCAGGTTGATCAGCTTGACCGCCGGCGCGTCGTCCCCGCCGGAGGTCGTGGCGGACTCGATGTCCTCGTGCTCCTGGACCTCGACGTCGATGTCGGCGTCGCCGACGCTATCGAGGAGGTCGTCGACCTGCTGGTTGCTGCGGTCGTAGATCGCGTCGGTCGCCGCGCGGATGGCCGCCGGGTGCGACAGCACGGGCCGCACGTGGCAGCGCGACATCCGCCGCAGGTCGTCGAGCAACAGCACGTCGAACGGATCCGCGATGGCGATCGTGAGGATGTCGCCGTTCTTGGAGATCGGCAGGATGCCGTTCTCGGTGCACGTCTCCTGCCCCAGCGCCTCGAGTGCCGACGGATCGGGCTTGATCCGGCTCAGGTCGACGGGGGTGACGCCCGCCGCCCGGCCCAGGGTTCCCAGCAGACCGTCCTCGGTGAGCAGGCCCTTGGACAGCAGCGTGGTCACGGGCTGCTGCCCGGCGGTGCTGGCCGCACGCCAGTCCTCGACGGTGACCAGGCCGGCGTCGACCAGGATGCGCCGAATCTTGCTGGAGATTCGCACCACGGCCCCTGTTCCCGGCTCAGGCGGCTCCGCGGATCAGGGTGCGCAACTCGCTCGGATCGGAGAGCGCCCGGTCGGCGTCCTCGATGCGCACGCGACCGGCGCGCACCAGCTCGGCCAGGGACTGCGAGATGGTCCGCATCCCGAGGCGGGCCCCGGTCTGGATCTGCGAGTAGATCTGGTGGGACTTGCCCTCGCGCACCAGCGCCCGGATGGCCGGCGTGCAGAGCATGACCTCCGAGGCCATCGCCCGGCCCCGGCCGGTGGCCACGGGCAGCAGTTGCTGGCTGAAGACCGCCTCCAGGCAGAACGAGAGCTGGGTGCGGACCTGCTGTTGCTGGTGCGACGGGAAGACGTCGATCACGCGGTTGATGGTCTGCACGGCGTCGGACGTGTGCAGCGTGCCGAAGGTCAGGTGCCCGGTCTCGGCGAGCGTCAGGGCCGCCTCGATCGTCTCGTGGTCCCGCAACTCGCCGACCAGGACGAAGTCCGGGTCCTGGCGCAGGACGCTGCGCAGCGCGGACTTGAAGCCCAGCGTGTCGGCCCCGATCTCCCGCTGGGTGACCATGCACTGCTTGTGCGTGTGGACGAATTCGACCGGGTCCTCGATGGTCACGATGTGACCCTGACG
>Ga0102952_1000441_pt1 | contig 15755 bp, 8 predicted proteins | sample SalPon2A_C_D1_MG_FD_78506 | JGI IMG/M metagenome (GOLD analysis project Ga0102952, IMG submission 78506) | Soil microbial communities from South San Francisco under conditions of wetland restoration - Salt Pond MetaG R2A_C_D1_MG | ecosystem: Environmental > Terrestrial > Soil > Wetlands | place... | reverse complement strand
TGGCGGCGGGTGTGTCCTGCGACGAGCCGCCCCGCCAACCGCCCGAGTACACGGCCTACCGCAGCCTGATGCTCGCCAAGTCCCTCGACGTCGAGGTCGTCGCCGACCCGGCCCTCGAGCGCACGGTGCGGGCCGCGGCCGAGCGCTACGCCCGCGCCACCGCCCGGGAGGTCCGCACCGTGGCGCCCGGGCATGCCGCGGCGGACGGGGTGCGCCTGCTGATCGGTCTGCCCGAGACCCGCGGCGCGGCGGCGATCCTGCAGCGGCTGGGCGCGACGGTGGTCGAGGGCGGCTTCCGGCTCGCCTGCGCGCCCGAGCTCGCGCCCGTCGACACGCTGGTGGGCACGGTGGAGGACCCCGAGCGGCCCGGCCGTCCGGTGACCCTGGTCTGCTCGCCGGATCCGGCGGAGCTCCAGGCCTTCGCGCACCCGATCGCCTTCGCCTGGCGCGGCGGCCTGCGTGCGTGGCGGCGCGGCGACCTGGTGCTCGAGGCGCGGCTCGCCCCCGACGGCGAGGTGCAGGAGCTGGACCGGCTCGACGCCCTGCGCGCGACTCGGGCCTCCGGGGGGCGGCTCGAGGAGGAGGGTTTCTCGATCCGCGTGGCCCCCGACACGCCAAACGGCCTGCTGCGCAACTGGTTCCGGGCCGGCATCGCCAGCCGCCGGGAAGTCGCCGACCTGTTCGGGGCCGAGGAGCCGCCGCCGGTGGAGGTGCAGACCTGGGCGCACGCCGAGGACCTGCACCGCGCGACGCGCGCCTCGGAGCTCTCCCGCGTCAATCCGGTGACCGGAGCCGTCGACGCCCTGGTCGCGCGCGGCATGCCGCACGACGCCGGCTACGCCGTGGCCCGGTCCGTCGCCGTGCGCCTCGGCGGCCGGCCCGCGCAGGACTGGATGCTCGACGGGATCGCGGCCTCCACCGTGTCGAGCTGGTGGGGCAAGCCGAAGGGTCTGTGGCTGGCGGGCCTGGTGGACGGCGACCTGGTGCCGCCGCTGGAGACGCTGATCGATCCGCTCGCGCGCGTGTCGCCGCACGTGCTCGTGCCCCTGCGCGGCACCTTCTTCAAGTTCCTGGTGCAACGCTTCGGCGAGCCGGAAGTCCTGCGCATGTGGCGGGGCGAGCGCGAGCTGGCGATCGACGAGGAGCTGCAGAGCGGCTTCACCGACACCCTCGCCACGCTGCGCCAGCGCCGCTTCGAGGCGCTGCAGGTTCGGCGGGGCGAGCGGCTGGGTGAGATCCTGCACCGCCCCCAGTTCCGCAAGGGCGTCAACCTGCTGGCGCCGTCCGAGCCCGGCTACCTGCGAGGCTTCGGCACGCGCGCCTGCGAGCGCAGCCTGGACCACCTCGTGGCCATCGGAGCGAACTCGGTGGCCCTCGACTTCCGCGGCGTCGCGGAGACCGGGCCGGAGGGTTTCGCCATGCAGGACCCCGACCACGGCGCGGCCTTCCTGGTCGGCGACCTGGAGCTGGTGGCCACGGCCGCCGCCGCCCGCGCCCGGGGCATGACCACGATGTTCAAGCCGGAGATCCTCGCCCGTCCCTCGGGTATCCGCATGGCGGACGTCGCCGCGGAATCGCCCGGCGACGCCTGGCAGTTCTTCGAGCAGTCCCGTCGCTTCCTGGTCCACGCCGCGCTGCTCGCCGAGCTGTGCGACTCGGACCTGCTCTGCATCGGCACCGAGCTGCGTCACGTGACCGTGACCCTGGATCCCGAGCTCCCCGAGTTCATGCGTGAGAACCTCGGCGCCTGGACGGAGCTCATCGCGGCGTTGCGCGGGTCGTTCATGGGCGGCCTGACCTACTCCGCCGACTGGCACGGGGAGGCCGACGGCATCGAGTTCTGGCCGCAGCTCGACTTCGTGGGCATGGACCTCTATCCCGCGCTCGGGGTGGGGGCGAACCGCGACCGACCCGACGACGACGAAGCGGCGCTGCGACTGCAGAGCGCGCTGCGCATGCTGGTGGTGGAGGCCGACCAGCGCTTCCGCCCGGCGCTGATCTGCGAGATCGGTTTCCCGGCGACCTCTCGCGCGTGGATCCAGCCGGACGCGGCGCTGGGGACGCCGGACCTCGACGAGCAGGCCCGGCTCTACCGCGTGCTGCAACGCGTGTTCGCCGAGCAGGAGCTGACCCGGGAAATGTTCGAGGGCCTCTACCTCTGGTCTTGGAGCACCGACCCCGATGCCGGCGGCGAGGCCGGGGGCTTCACGCCGCAGCACCGGCCGGCGCTGGAGGCCGTCGCCGACCTCTTCGCGGAGCTCTGAGGCCGTGGATCGCGGCCTCCCCCTGACCTCCCTGCCCGGAGTCGGGCCGGCCCGTGCGCAGCGGCTGGCCCGGCTGGGCATCGAGTCGATCGACGGCCTGCTGCGGCTGGTGCCGCGCGGCGTGGAGGTGTGGCCCGCGGAGGCGCCGATCGCCGCGGTGCTGGAGCGCGGGCCGAAGGCGGGCTCGGCGCGCATCCGCGGCACCGTCGGCGGCCGCAGCTTCCTGCACCAGGGGCGCCGGCGCTCGCTGTTGCGCGTGCGCGTCGAGGACGACAGCGGCCGCATCCAGGTGCTGTTTTTCAACCAGCCCTGGTTGCGCGAGCGCTTCACCAAGGGCGAGCCCATCGAGGTGCTCGGCCGCCCGGTGGAGGCGCAGGGCACGGCGCTGGTCGCCGAGCGGCTGGCCTCGCCCGAGCGCCCGCTGCCGGCTCCCGGCTCGGTGACTCCGCGCTACCCGACGACGGAGGGGATCTCCCAGGAATTCCTCGGCGCGCTCTGCCGCGAGGCGGCGCGCCGACACGCGGCGGAGGTGGTCGAGCCGCTTGCCCCGGCGGCGCTGGCCGAGCTCGGCGTGCCGCCGCTGGACGAGGCGCTGCGCGCGCTGCACGAGCCCGCGGACCTGGACTCGTTCCGGCGCGCGGCCCGCCGCGTCGCCCTCGAGCCCGTGCTGCGGTTGCAGGCGCGGCTGTGGCGCCGGCGGCAGCAGCGCTGCGGCGGCCGCGCGCTGGTGGTGGACCTGGATCGCGCGGAGCACGAGCGGCTGGTGGCGCGGCTGCCGTTCACGCCCACCGCGGGCCAACGAACGGTGATCGCGGAGCTGCGCGGCGACCTCGCGCGTCCGGTGGCCATGCGCCGCCTGCTGCAAGGGGACGTCGGCTCGGGCAAGACGCTGGTCGGACTGTACGGCTGCCTGGCCGTCGCCGGCGCGGGCGGGCAGTCCGCGTTCATGGCCCCGACCGAGCTGCTCGCCGAGCAGCACTTCGACGGGCTGGCGCGGCGGCTCGAACGCGCCGGTCTGCGCGGCGCGCTGCTCAGCGGCTCGGTTCAGGGAGCGGATCGCGCGCGCGTGCTGCGCGGGCTCGCGCGGGGCGAGCTCGACGTGGTCTTCGGCACCCACGCGCTGTTCGGCGCCGACGTGCACTTCCGCCGCCTCGCCTTCTGCGTGATCGACGAGCAACACCGCTTCGGCGTGGCCCAGCGCCGGCGCCTGCTCGACAAGGGCGCGGACTGCCACGCGCTGCTGATGACCGCCACCCCGATCCCGCGCACGACGGCGCTGACGATCTACGGCGACCTCGACCTCTCGATCCTCGCGGAGAAACCGCCGGGACGGGGCGCGGTGCGCACGCGGTGGCTGCGCGGTCCCCAGCGGCGGCGCTGTCTCGACTTCCTCGAGGAACGCCTGGCCGCCGGCGAGCGCGCGTTCTGGGTCGTGCCGCGCATCGCGGAGGGCGCCTCCGGCGCGCCCGGAGCCGAGGCGCGCTTCGAGAAACTCGGCCGCCGGCCCCTGGCGCGGTTCGGCATCGAGCTGGTGCACGGCCGCCAGTCCGCCGAGGAACGCACCCGCCGCCTGGCGCGCTTCCGCGACGGCGAGGTGCGCCTGCTGGTGGCCACCACCGTGATCGAGGTCGGCGTGGACGTGCCCGAGGCGACGGTGATGGTGATCGAGTCCGCCGAGCGCCTCGGCCTGGCGCAGCTCCACCAGCTGCGCGGGCGCATCGGCCGCAGTCCCCGGCCGGGATGGTGCTTCCTGATGGGCGCGGCGGTCGCCGCCGAGCGCTTCCGCCTGCTCGAGCGCACCGCCGACGGGTTCGAGATCGCCGAGGCCGACCTGCGCCAGCGGGGCATGGGCGACCTGGCCGGCGTGCGGCAGGCGGGCGACAACGCCGAAGGTCTGGGGGACGGGGAGGGCGACCTGGACCTGCTGTTGTTCGCCCGGGAGCGCGTGGCCCGCGACGCCGCCCTGCGCGCCGCCTACCTCGACACCCCGCCCGCCCCAGCGCCCGCCGCGGCACCCGAGAGCGCGTCCTGACGCCCGCGGCAGGCGGATACCGTATCCTGGCGCGCCGCTCGGCCTATCGTCCTCGCCGCCCCCCCCTTCGCCGTGAACCTCCGCCCGCATTCCCTGCTGTTCGCGCTCGCGCTCCTGGGCGCGTTCGCCCCGGGCGCCCGCGGGCAGCTCGAGCTGCCCGACGAACCGGTCCACGACCGCGGCGCGGACGCCCCGGGGATCCGCGCGCGGGGCTCCGGCGGCACCGGGGGATTGCTGCTGCCGCCGGCCTCGGCGCCGGGCGCCCGCGCGCTTCCCGGGACCCCCGGCGGCGAGCTCCCGGGGGCCCCGGCACCGGCGGCGCCGGCGGTGCCGCCGGTCGACTCGGCCGCGGAGTTCGTGCTGGCGGAGGTGCTCAAGCTCAAGGACCCCGCCCACGTGATCGTCGACCACGGCGTGCAGAGCCTGATCGCGCTCGGGGACTCCGGGCGGGCGGTGGCCCGCAAGGCCCTGGCCAGCGACAGCGCGCCGGCGGTGTTGCTCGGTGCTCGCGTGCTGCTGCAGTCCCCCGACCCCGCGGACCGCGAGCGCGTGGCGGCGCGGGCCCAGGAGACGCTGCCCCGCGGCGCATGCGCCCCGCTCGCCGATGCGCTCGCCGAGACGGATCCGGTGCTCGGCTCGCCGCGCCTGTTCGCCCAGCTGCTGATGCACCCGCAGGCCGCCATGCGCGCGGCGGCCCACCGACACCTCGAGCGGAATCCGTCGCCGGCCCTGCTCGCCGCGCTGATGCCGACCCTCTCCGCCAAGTCCTCGGACACGCGCCTGCGAGGCGTGCAGCTGATCTCCAGCGTGCGCGACCCGGCGGTGATGCCGCTGTTGCTGACCGCGCTGCAGGATCGATCCAGCCGCGTCTGCGCGCACGCCATGGCCAGCCTCGCGGTGCTCGACGACGAGCGCGTGGACACCGAGCTGCTGCGCCGGGCCTTCTCCTCGCGCTGGATCCTGCGCGACAACGCCTACGCGATCCTGACCCTGGTCGAGCGCGAGGACCGCTCCCTGGAGACCAAGATCGGCGCGGAGTACAGCGAGACCCTGCTCCAGGGTCTGGAGAGCAGCGATCCCTTCGTCGCCGGCTCCTGTGCCTGCGCGCTGGCGGGCATCGGTTTTCGCAGCGGGACTCCCGACGACACGCGCTGGCTGGATCGCGCGGTGCCGCACCGCCTGGTGCGCATCGTGTCCGGCGAGGACTTCCACAACGACTACACCGCCCTACGGCCGATCGCCGAGCGCCGGCTGTCGCTGATCTCCGGCAAGCACTTCCGCGAGGCGAGCGCCTGGATCCGCTGGTGGACCGAGGTGGCGGACAGCTACAGCGCGCACCGCGCCGTGCTCCCGGCGACGGCGGACGACGCGGCGACGATCCTCCTGAGCGTCGGCTCCACCGTCGGGCGCCCGGAGAGCTTCGTGCTGCTCGGCCCCGGCCTGGCGCCCGAGGCCCCGCACCCGCCGCCGACCGGCGCCGCGGGACAGCTCCCGTTGCTCGAGCCCGAGACCCTGCGCCTGTCGGAGACCCAGGCCCGGGACCTGTACGCGCTGCTCGGCGAGCTGGGCGTGCTCGGCGCCGAGCGCCTCCCCGGCCAGCGCGGTCCGGACGGCGCGGGGCGATCGCTGACGGTCGGCATCGGCGGTCGCACGAAGGAGTTCCGCTTCGCCGAGGGGCAGGGTGCGCCTTGGTTCGACAACCTGTGCGGGGCCGCGGCCTCGCTGCGCGAGCGCAATCGCTGGCAGCGCTACCCCGATCCCGGGCGCGCGCCGGAGGCCGGCGACTTCTGGGCCGTCGAGCACGATTGGTGGGACGCGCACACCGACGCGCTGGAGCGGGCGCGGCGGTTGAAGTCGCTGGTGTTCGCCTGCTTGAAGGCGGAGCGGCCCTCCCAGCGTTCGAGCGGCGTGGCCGAGCTCGTCGGCCTGGCCGGCACCGCGGGTGCGTTCGAGGCCGGCGACTTCGACGCGCTCGAGGAATTGCTGCGCCAGGAGACGTTCATCGGCGCGCGCGCGCGTCAGCTGATCGAGCTGGCCACCGATTGCGCCCGTCCCGCGCCCGGCGCCCCGCCCGCGCCGGAGTTCGCCCTGCGCCTGGTGGACGCGCTCGTCGCCACCTTCCAGGCCGACGGGGCGGTGCTCGTGGCCGACTTGCTGCGGGGCTGCGATCCGGAGTTCGTGCGTTCGACCGCGGTCGACGACCGGCCCTTCGTGCGCGCCGTCGCCGCGGCGGTGCTGGCCGAGGACGCCGACGAGGCGAACACCGCCGTGCTGATGCGCCGGCTCTCCGACCCGGTCGAGGAGGTGGAGGTCGCGGTGGTCCACGCGCTCGGCGAGAACCACGTCGAGGCGGCGCGGACCGAGCTGCTGCTGCGCGCGCGCATCGGCACGCCGCCGGTGCGGGTCGCGGCGCTGGAGGCGATCGGCGTGCTCGGCGGCGAGAACGTCTTCGACGCGCTGATGGTCGGCCTCGCCGAGCGGGACAACGCCGACGTGGTCACCGCCGCCGCCCGCGGCCTGGCCTCGCTGGGCGATCCGGCCGCGGCGCCGATCTTCATCTCGCTGCTCTCGCGCGGCGAGGACTCGCCGATCTTCGAGCACGCGCGGCGCGGCCTGATCGACCTCGGCGAGGCGGCCTGGCCGGACCTGTTGCGCGTCGTGCACTCGCCGGCGCACCGCCAGCGGCGCGAGGCGGCGCTGATCCTGGCGCAGCAGGGCGTGCCGGAAGCCGCCTCGGCGATGATGACCCTGCTCACCGACGACCCCGAGGACGAGTACCTGGCGCGGGAGCTCGCCGTGCTGACCTGCGTCGACATGCGCAAGGAACCCGACCCGGCCGTGGCCTGGTGGAACTGGTGGGAGTCGGTCGTGCACGACGACTCGCTGGCCTGGTTGCGCGCCGCGGCCGAGCGGCTGGACCTGCGCGCCCCGCCGACCGAAGCCTTCGCCGACGGCGGCACCGATGAGGCGTTCCGGTTCCTGCTGGCGTTGATCGACCGCGGGGAGGAGCCCGTCGCCGAGCGCGCGCGCCGCGAGCTCGCGCTGCGCTTCGGCCGCGGACTGGGCGCGTTGCCGCCCGCCGGCACCGCGCGCGAGACCTGGATCGCCGCCGCCCGCGCCGCCGTGCGCGGGAGTCCCGCCCCCGCGACCCCGGAGAGCCTCGAAGGTGTCCACTGACACCGGCGGCCGTGCCGGTCGCAACCCGGGCCGTCGGCGCCTGATCCTGATCGCGCTCGTCGCGGTGGTGGTGGTCGCCACCGGCGTGTCGACCTGGCGCCCGGTGCTGGCCGAGGTGCGCTACCGTTCGGGGGTCCACCGCGTCGAGTCCCACGCCGATGCGATCCGCTACGCCGCGGTGGAGTCCGACGTCGACCCCAACCTGCTGGCGGCGATCATGCTCGCCGAGAGCGGGGGACGCGTCGACGTCGTGTCGGACGCCGGGGCGCTGGGCCTCTACCAGCTGATGATGCCCACCGCGGTGGAGCGCGCACGCGTGCTGCACCTCCCGGAGCCCACGCGCGAGCACCTGCTCGGCGACGCGATGCTGAACACCCGCCTGGGCGCGAGCTACGTGCGCTGGCTCGAGCTCTACTACGACGGCGACCTGGAGAAGATGCTGATCGCGTACAACGCCGGGCCGGGCCGCTTGAAGAAGTGGTCGCAGGAGGCGGGCTCCTACGAGGCCTGGTACCAGACGCGAGTCGAGGCCGAGCACTCTCCGGTCTTGGCCTACGTGCGCCTGGTGACGCACTACCGCGACCGCTTCGCCCGGCGCGGGGTGATCCTGCCGCCGGGGACGATGCTGCCCGAGAAGCCGCGGGTGAAGAACGGCATCGTCCACCCGCCGCGCCCCGACGCGAAGCCGGACGCGCGCTAGTCCGAGTTCGCTACCTCGCCGGCGACGGCCTCAGGCCTCGCTCTCGCTCGGCACCGTCTCCGCGTCGTCGTCCAGCGGCACGCCGAGGATGGACTCGAGCGAGCGCAGCATCGGCGCGAGCTCCTCGACGACCGACTGCGTGGCCGAGAGGTGCTGCAGGCTGGTGAGGAACTTGGAGCGGTGCTGCTCGACCTCTCCGGAGGCGGTCGTCCAGGCGCGCTCGAGCTCGACCTTCGCCTGCTCGCTCCGCTCGAGGGCGCCGGAGGTCTCGGTCAGCTCCGCGTGCACGCTGCGCAACTCGGCCTGGACCGCCTTCAGCGCCTGCTCGAGCTCCTGCCGGCACTCGTGTTCTTGCTGCAGCTGCTCGTCCTTCGACGTCAGGTTGGACTGCAGCTCCTGCCGGTCCTCGGCGGAATCGGTCAGGTCGCGATCGCGCATGCGGAGCTCCTCGCGCAGCCGCTCCTCGGTGGCGTCGGCGGCCATCAGCAGCTCGTCCCGCTTGAACAGCGCCGCGGTGCGCAGCTCCAGGTCGCCGCGCAGCTCCTCGACCTGGTGCTCGAGATCGCTGATCCGGTACTCGCGCTCCTGCAGTCGGCTCTCGAGGGTCTCGCGCGCCGTCCGCGCCTCGTCGGCGGCGTCGATCATCTCCCCGCGCAGGGTGCGGACCTCGGCGGTGGCGGATTCGAGCTCGCCCGTGCGGAGCTCGAGCTCCTGGGTGCGCTCCTTCTCCGCGGCGGAGGTGATCCCCTGCAGCTCGGTCAGCTGGGCGAGCTGCGCTTCCAGCTCGGCGTTCCGGCCGATCAGCGGCTCGAGCTCCTCGATCTGACCCATCAGCGCGGCGATGCGGTTGCTCTTCTCGGAGATCTCCTTCAGGTGCACCGAGTGCCGCTGCTCGTAGGTGCGCTCGAGGTCCCAGGCGCGTTCGTCCTGCAGGCGCAGCGTGGCCTCCGCTTGCGCGGCTCCGCCGTCGACCTCTTGGTCGAACTCGTCGCCGGAGTCCGCCGCGTGACCGCCCCCGCCGAAGGAGAACTGCCGTTCCGTGTGCTCGTCGCCGCAGGCCGCGCAGGGGGGGAGCTCGTGGTACGAGCTCAGCTCTTCGAAGGTGTGGCCACAGGCCGTGCAGCGGAAGTCGTAGATGGGCATGAGGGTCCGTCCTGAGGGGCGCGAGTCGACCGGGCGCAGCCGGCCGGTTTTCGAGGGTCGAAGGTCGAGGGAGAGAGAGCGTGGTGGGCGAGAGCGGGTGCGGGTGGGGAGCTGTCGGGCGTCAGCCGTCGATCCAGCCGTCGCCGAACTCGTTGCCGAGGCGCTCCACCGGGTAGTTGAGGGATTCGGGTGCGGGAGACGGTTCCGGGTCGCCGTGGGCATCCGCGTTCGGGCTGCCGGGCGCATCCGCCATCAGCTCGCTGACTCCGCCGCTGCCGACGCCGTGGCCGAAGGGCAGCGGACCGCGCGGTTCCTCCGCGGTCTCGACGACCGCCTCGGGCGTCATCGGCTCGGCTGCCGGAGCCTCGTGCCGCGGAGCGTTCTCCGGGGCCGGCTCCGGTTCGCGGGCGAGTTCCATGATCGTCTGCAGGTCGCCGGTGAGCGCGTCGCAGAGCCGGGCGATGCTCTGCTCCACGGCGGCCTCGTGGTCGCCCAGCCGGGCGGCCAGGTCCGACTCGCGGCGGCACGCGGCGCTGTCGACCTCCGCGATGCGGCTCTCCAGCGACTCGAAGCGGTTCGACAGGGACGACGACTGTCCCTCGAGCACCCGCTCGAGATCGGTGCCCAGCGCGGTCAGCTCGGTCGTCATGCGCTCGATGGCCGCGGTCGCCGCCGCGGCGGATGCGGAATCTTCCGCGCTCGCTGCGCGCTCGACCCGACCGAGCTCCTCGCGCAGCTCCCCGAGGGCTTGCGCGCATTCGCTCCAGCGTTCCTGGGCCCGTTCACCGGCGAGCTGTTCGCTCGTCTCCACCTGCTCGCCGAGCTCTTGGAGCCGGCGATCGACGTCTTGCGCGCGCTGCTGCTCGAGCTGTCGGAGCTCGCCGCCGACCCGCTCGAGCGCTTCGGCCTGCTGCTCGTCGCGGGACCGGGCGTTCTCCGCCGACTGCTGGATCAGCTCGCGGGTCTGGCCCTCGAGCTCCGTCAGTCGGGCCGACGCCTCGCGTACCGCCGCCGCGGAACTCTCGCCGAGGCCGGTGTGCTCGTCGCTCAGCTCCCGCTCGATCCGCAGCAGTTCCTCGCGCAACTCGCCGAGCGTCCGGGTTTGCTCGGACCAGCCTTCCTCGAGTCGTTCGGCGGAAACCAGGGCGCTGGCGCCGACGTGCTCGCGCAGCTCGTGGAGCTGGTGGCCGAGGCGCTCGGACAACTCGCCCTCGATGCGGCACAGCTCGCCGCCGAGGTGCTGGAAGGATTCCTCCTGCTGCTCGCGCTGGGCCCGCGCTTCGTGGGTCGACTGCTGCAGCATGCCGCGGGTCTCGGTCTCCGCGTCGCGCTGGCCGGAGTCCTGGGCCTGCAGGTGGCGGTCGAGGCCCTGCAACCCGGAAGCCAGGCCGGCGTTCGCGCTCAGGGTCTCGTCCTTGAAGGCGCTCAACTCCTGGCGAATGCTCTCGATGCGCCGCGCGATGGACAGGTCGAGTCGCTCGCCGAGCTGATCCAGGCTGGCGGCCATCCGGAACAGCGAGGTCTCGAATTCCTGGTTGCTCACCAGTGCCAGGAGCTGCTGGACGGATTCGTTCAGCTTGTCCATGTCCTTCCTCGCCGACCCCATCGTCGACTTGAACAGGCTGAACTCGCGCTGCAGGAACTGGAGCTGCGCGGAGATCCACTCCATCATCGGCATGCCCTCGGCGATGCCGCGCACCTCGCCCTGCAGCGAGCCGATCGCGCGGTGCAACACGCCGATCCCGAACAGCACCATGCCGACGACGATCAGGGTGCCGGCGGGCACCAGCGATCCGGCGAGCGGTTGCAGCAGCTCGGCCGCCGGCGCGAAGACCTGCGGGACGACGCCGAGGGCGACGCCCGCGATCGTCATCGCCAGCCCGAGGGTCCGGTACTTCCCGGACGACGGAGCCGGGGCCTCGGGTTCCTTCGGCCGCGCGGGGTTCCCCTCGCCGGTGCTCGCCGCAGGCGATCCGGCGGGGGCGGGCAGGACCTCGTCCCCGGTCGGCTCCGGCGAGGTCTTCACCTCCGCGTCGGCCTTCGGGACCGGAGGGGCCTTGGGGGCCGCGGAGGGCTTGGCGGCCTTGGAGGCCCGGGAGGCCTCGGAAGCCTCGGGAGCCTCGGCGCCCTTGGGCGTCGCCGGGGCGTCGGGGCCCTGCGACTTGGACTCGGGGGAGGGGGCTGATCCGTCGGGGACCGAGGACTTTTCGGAGTGATCGTGATCGGGCACGGGCGAAATCCGGAGGCTCGGAGTGAGGGGGCGCCGCAGACAGACTTGGGTGAGGGTGAGCCGGTGGGCTCCTGGCGACCCGGGTCTAGCGATTTCGGATCCGGGAGGGCCGCATCTTGAGGCGGCTACCGCGCCGTCGACCGATCCCCGCGGACCGCGGCTCCCCGACCCGCTCGGAGCGCTCTCGGGGGCCCCCCCGGACCCGATCGAACCCGCGCGGCCGGGAGCGCTCGCAAGAGACCTGTAGGGGGGCGAATACGGCCGGGGTCCGGGCTCCGGCCGCCGTGCGGGGACACTACACTCCACGCCCGCCAACACCCCCTCGGGGGGCTCGTATCCCGGGCCCGGAACGAGATGCGCGCCCCGGCGAGCCCTGTCGGGCGCGCGCGGGGCGTGATGCGTCCCGGCACCGGCTTCCCCGCACCCCGCATTCGAGACGAGAACCATGTCCCTCACCGAGAACGCTCCCGCCCAGGAGGAGATCGAGGCCGCCGGCCTGTGGATCGGCGAATTACGGCAGGCGCTGCACGAGGTCATCATCGGGCAGGAGGAACTGCTGCACGGGCTGACGATCGGGCTGTTGACCGGCGGGCACGTGCTGCTGGAGGGCGTCCCCGGCCTGGCCAAGTCGCTCGCCGTCTCCAGTCTCGCCCGGGCGGTGCACGGCACCTTCAACCGCATCCAGTTCACGCCCGACCTGCTGCCCTCGGACCTGATCGGCACCGAGATCTACAACGTCAAGGAGGGCACGTTCACGATCCGCAAGGGGCCGCTGTTCGCGAACTTCGTGCTGGCCGACGAGGTCAACCGCGCGCCGGCCAAGGTGCAGTCGGCGCTGCTCGAGTCGATGCAGGAGCGCCAGGTCTCGATCGGCGGCCAGACCTTCGACCTGCCGCGTCCGTTCCTGGTGCTGGCGACCCAGAACCCGCTCGAGCAGGAGGGCACCTACCCGCTGCCCGAGGCGCAGCTCGACCGCTTCGCCCTCAAGCTGCTGGTGCACTACCCGTCCAAGGAGGAGGAGCTGGCGGTGCTCGACGCGATGGCCCGCACGCAGCAGATCCCCGAGATCCGGGCGGTCGTCTCGCTCGAGCAGATCCAGCAGGGCCGCCGCCTCGTCGACAAGGTCGTGCTCGACCCGCGGCTGCGCCAGTACATCATCGACGTGGTCTTCGCGACGCGCTTCCCCGGCAAGGTCGGCTTGCAGGAGCTGGTCGGCCGCATCCACTACGGGGCCTCGCCGCGGGCCTCGATCTGGCTGGCCCTGGCGGCGCGCGCCAACGCGTTCCTCGAGGGTCGCGCCTTCGTGACCCCGGCCGACATCAAGCGCATCGCGCACGACGTGCTGCGCCACCGCGTGATCGGAACCTACGAGGCCGACGCCGAGGGACTGACCTCGGACAAGCTCGTGGCCCGGGTGCTGGAGACCGTCCCCGTTCCCTGAGCGCCTTGGCGGACCAGGGCGACAGGTACCAGGTGCTGGCCCCGGAGCTGATGGCCCGGGTCAGCCAGATCCAGGTCCGCACCCGGCGGCTGGTGAACGACGTGCTCGCGGGTGCCTACCGCAGCACGTTCCGCGGCTCGGGCATCGAGTTCGAGGAGGTGCGCCCCTACCTGCCCGGTGACGACGTGCGCTCGATCGACTGGAACCGCACGGCGCACACCGGCGAGACGTACGTCAAGACCTACATCGAGGAGCGCGAGCTGACCTTGATGTTCCTGGTCGACTGCAGCCGCTCGATGGACTTCGGCAGCGTCGAGTACACCAAGCGCGAGACGGCGGCCCAGTTCGCGGCGCTGCTGGCCTTCGTCGCGCAACGCCAACAGGACCGCGTCGGCCTGTGCCTTTTCGGCGAGGAACCGGGACTGCACCTGCCGCCGCGCAAGGGCGCCGGTTCGGTGGCGCGCGTGATCCGCGAGGTGATCGCCGCCCCGGCGGCGGCCGGCGGCGCGGACTTCGAGGCGGTGCTCGAGCTGCAGGCCCGCACTCTGCGCCGGCACACGTTGCTGTTCCTGATCAGCGACTTCCACGGGGGACTGCCGCAGGGCTCGGACACGCTGGTGCGCGTGGCTCGCAAGCACGAGGTCGTCGCCGTGCGCATCTCGGATCCCTTCGAGGAGCGCCTGCCCGCGGCGGGGCGCATCGCGCTCCGCGACCTCGAAACGGGCGCCAGCGTCGAGGTGGACACCCGTTCGCAGCGCGTCCGCGAGGCCTGGGCGACGCGCGCGCAGGAGCGCCGCGAGCGGGTGGAACGCGACCTCGTGCGCGCCCAGATCGAGCTGGTCGACCTCACCACGGCCGCGAGCATCGCCGACCCCGTGGTGCGCTTCTTCAACCGGCGCCGGCCGCGCCGTCCGGGCGGGGGGTGGGGCGGATGAGTCCCCGCTTCGCCGCCCAGGCCCCGGCGGTCGCGCCGCCGCGGGCGACGCTGGAGGTCGCGCCCGCCTCGGTCACGGTGGGCGACCCCGTCGAGCTGGTCGTGCACCTGCAGCACGCGCCGGGAGCGCGGTACGAGCTCTCCACCGAGTCCTTCGACTACGCCTGGGTGGTGCTCGACCACGGCGGCCGCGCGACGGCCGCGCAGGACGGCGTCGAGACCACCACCTACCGCCTCTCGATCGCGGCTCTGGAGGCCGGCGAGCACGAGCTGCCGGCACCGGTGTTCCGCGACGCGAACGCAACCGCAGTGCAGGTCGAGGTCGTCCCCGGCGCGCCGCTCGAAGTCGCGGGCGTGCTCGCGTCCACCGAGGACGCGCCCCGGCCGATCGTCGGCTTCCCCGAGCCGCCGGCCTCGGCGTCGAGCTTCGCCTGGTGGTGGTTGGCCGTGCCGCTGGCGGCCGCGCTCGCGATCGGCTGGTGGCTGCGGCGCCGCCGTCGCCGCGCCGTGCCCGCGCCGGCCGCCGGGCCGAGCCCGCGCGAGCGCCTGCAAGCGCTGGAGGCCCGCGACCTCGAGGTCGACGACGAGCCCGGCCTGGCCGCGGAGGTGCACTTCGAGCTGACGCACCTGTTGCGCGAGCACTTCGACGCGCGCGCCGGGAAGTCCCGCGCGAGCGCCACCGACGAGGAGTGGCTCGCCGCCGCCGCGCCGGAGCTCGGCGAGGCGGAACGCACCGCCCTGCGCGACCTCTTCGCCGCCAGCCGTGAGTTCAAGTACGGCGGAGCCGCCGCGACGCACTGGGCGCTGCGCGAGAGCCTGGCCGCCGCCCGCGCGATCCTCGATGGCGCGAGCGAGCTCCAGGAGGCGGCCTCGTGACCCCGTTCGTCGCGCAGACCCTGGCCCGCTCGGGGGAAGCGTCGCCGATCCAGAGCGCCGCCGAGGCGCGCCTGCACCTGTTCGGCGACTACTTCCTCGCCGATCCCTACTTCCTGCTGCTGGTGCCGCTGGGCCTGGCGGTGCTGTGGTACGGGCGTCGCCGCGCGGGCATCGAGGCCGGTCGCGTGCCCGCCGTGGGACCGGAGCTGGTGAAGGGTCTGCCGCGCACGCTGGCGCAGCGGTTGGGCTGGGTACCGAACGCGCTGCAGGCGCTGGCGATCGTCGGCGTCGTCGTCTGCCTGGCGCGGCCGGTGCGCGGCAACGTGCTGCACACCACGACGTCGGAGGGCGTGGACATCGCGCTGGTGATCGATCACTCGAGCTCGATGAAGTACCAGGACCTCGAGCAGGGCAAGAGCCGCCTCGACGTGGTCAAGGAGGTGGTCGGGGAGTTCGCGGTGCGGCGCATGACCGACCGCGTCGGCGCAGCCGACAACGTGGCGCTGGTGACCTTCGCGAAGTACCCGCAACTGCTCTGCCCGTTCACGCTCGACGCGGGCGCCTTGCTCGGCTTCCTCGACGGGCTGGAACTCGTCGAGCACGAGGCCGAGGACGGAACCGCGATCGGCCGCGGTCTGGCGAAGGCCGTGGCGCTGCTGAAGGAGACCGACGCGAAGTCGAAGGTCGTGGTGCTCTTGACCGACGGCGAGAACAACGTCGAGGACATCCTTCCGCAGCGCGCCGCGGAGGCCGCGGCCGAGGAGGGGATCCGCGTCTACACCGTGCTCGCCGGGCGTTACGTGTACCAGGAGGACGTGTTCGGGCGCATCTACGCGACCGAGCGCGAGCTGGACAGCTCGGAGCTCCAGCAGGTGGCCAAGACCACCGGCGGCCGGTTCTTCCGCGCCCGCGACCGCGACGGCCTCGAGCAGACCTACGCCGAGATCGAGGCCCTCGA
>Ga0102952_1000440_pt1 | contig 15803 bp, 13 predicted proteins | sample SalPon2A_C_D1_MG_FD_78506 | JGI IMG/M metagenome (GOLD analysis project Ga0102952, IMG submission 78506) | Soil microbial communities from South San Francisco under conditions of wetland restoration - Salt Pond MetaG R2A_C_D1_MG | ecosystem: Environmental > Terrestrial > Soil > Wetlands | place... | reverse complement strand
TTTTCTTCGGCCTTACGCAGGTTCACGTTAAGAAAATCTGAACACAGGGATTAAGAAAAATTTTTGCGGGTGGGGCAGAGATGAAATTTTTTAACCGGAGTGAAGATTTTTAGTAGTTTTCATCCAGGAAAAGTACAGATAAAAAGATTCTGGATTTACGATGGGAATATTAGATATTAGACCTTAAACGTTTGACCTTGGACCTTAGATCCTGGTTTTTTGTATCGGCATACAAATCTTCACAATATTATTGTCAATTCCGAGGCGTATATGAAATATTTCGCGGTGGCGGGCTGATATTGAAAATTTTTAGCCACAGGAATTGACCGGATGCAGTAAGAGTTGTCAGCCTTGATCTTTGGTTCTTTCTGTCAAGAGAAAGAACATAGTTAAAACCGGGATTCCCGATCCGGGTTGAGGGCGACGATTGTGCAACACCCGTGCAAAAATTAGGAGTATACCATTATCGCTCCACTCTCCAGCATGTATGTAATTTTCATACTCTTTAATTATATGTCTTACAGAAATTCATTTATCATTTCCGAATTTAAATATCCTGTTTTTTGATTATAATGTTCGGAAATTGAAACGATGAAAAGTTCAACCCTTTTATCCCGGAATTATATCACTTATGCGATACTGCTTTTTATTATCCTGATTAACGTCGGGTTAAAATTTCACAACCTCGGATATCCATCATGGTTCTACTACGACGAGTCTTTTTTCGGATATACCGCAAAGGAAATGGCAGAAGGTAATTTCAGCTGGCATGGTCAGAAAGACCTGGATAGAAAATACATCCTTAATTACCAATACCTGAACATAACACCCAAAAAATATAACGAATTGCGAAAAATGCCCTGGGGCAAGAGCCGTAAGCATGAGAATGTTGCATATGAATGGACCCACCCCCCTTTCGGCAAGGAATTATCAGCTCTGGGCGTGCTCGCCCTTGGTTACAACCCGCTGGGCTGGAGATTCGTTACAGCATTATTCGGGGTATTAGGCTGCGTGTTTATTTTCCTGCTTGGAAGGGAGCTTTTCAAAAGTAATTCCACAGGCATTTTTGCAGCATTTCTTTACACCTTCGATTCGCTTGTATTCGTCGAAAGCAGGGCAAGCCTTACTGATATCTATCTTTTGTGTTTCATAATGCTTTCCTCTCTGTTCTTTATAAAACATTTAAGAACACGAGAAAAGAAATTCCTCATATTAACAGCTCTTTTCTGTGGTATGGGAGTATCCGTAAAGTGGACCGGTGTCTTTCCACCTGTCTTGTTCTCAATAATAATTGGATGGAACACGTGGAAAAGCGGCAGTTATGGATTTAGCGAATTTGTTCGCCGATGGTTTAAAGACTCTCTGCTGTTATCGGGAATAACGATCTTTTTTTATGTCTTTTCCTATCTTCCATTCTTCCTGAAAGGAATGGGAGTATCAGAATTCTTAAAGATGCATCTCGCAATGATCAACTACCATATCAATGTAAAGTCCCATATCTATCAGTCGAGCTGGTGGAGCTGGCCGCTTATGCTCAGACCGGCGAGATTTGAGCATAACGAGATGGGACAAACTGCTGAATATATATATGCACTAGGTAATCCTGTTATATGGTGGGCAGGGTTGCTTTGTATCTTCGCAGGTGCGGTTAAGTTCTTCAGGGATCACTACAGACCCCTTGGGTTCGTCCTTGCATCTTATGTTTTTTACATGATTCCGTGGGCAATATCACCGAGGAGTGTAACTTTTATCTATCATTACCTCCCTTCCCTGTTATTCCTGATACTTATGAGCAGTTATTTTATGGATTTAGCATGGAAGAGATCAAAGTCCGGCAGAGTAATTGTTTTAGCAGGTATTGCACTTGTAATTGCAATGTTCATCTATCTTTACCCTGTAACAACCGGGATTGGGATCAAGATTTCAGATCTCGACAAATATCTGCTTTTTAGCAGCTGGAAATAGGATTATTGACAATCCGGGTCTTTATTAATCCAATTTTCATTTTGGGTTAGCCAGTGTTTCAAGCTTGAGTATCTGGTTTGAATCTCCTATCACAACCAGCTTTGTATTACCTTTTAAGACAAAATTCTGAGGCGGATTATAAACGAATTCCTCTTTGCTCTGAGGGTCATGAACAGCTACTATATTCAGACCAGAATCTTCATATATGCCGGAGCTTCCTATATCCTTACCCACATATTTCGATTTCTCCGACAATGTAATTTCCGAGACCCTTTTGTTGCTGCTGTCACGAAGCATCCTGTCGAGAAAGGTAACCACTGTTGGACGTATCATTTCTGAAACAAGCCTCAAAGCACCAATCTGGGTAGGGAATACAACCCTGTTCGTACCGGCTTTTATAAGCTTGGCACTGTTCTTTGGATCATATGCATTACTCACGATCTTGAGGTCCCGGCTAATAGACCTTGCTGTAAGTGTCAGAAATACATTATCTTTATCTTCGGGGAGATTACATATTAAACCCACCGCATTATTAATACCAGCCTGAATGAGTACATCCTCTTCAGTCGGATCTCCCTGTATGTACAAAATATCGTCATTGTTTAACGCAGTCCTCAGGTTTTGCAAATCCGTCTCATTGGTATCCACAACAACAAAATGATTATTTGTTTTAATAAGCTCGTCTAATATTGTTGGACCGGTTCTTCCAATCCCACAAAGGATATAGTGATTTTTTAAATTCTGTATCTTTTTCAAAATTTCCCTCCTTTTCAAAAAACCTGTCAAAGATCCGGATACAAAGTTGGCTATCAATGCAGAGAAAGCCCATAAAACAATTCCGTATCCGACGAGCAGATACAATACGGTAAAAACAATTCCCAGCGTCCTTCCCGGCTCGGGCAAACTCAGGAGATTAAGATTGTCGCCATAACCAACAGTGGTCAGTGAAATAACGGCATAATACATGGAGTCCAGAATGCCCACCTGGTCAGCATATGTTGAATATGCGTTTTTCAGAAAATAAAAGCCAAGTGTCCCACTGGCAAGGAGCAGAAAAATGTAGTAAAGAGGCGTTATCAGCCTCTTCTTATAATAGAAGAAAACAGAATCAAACGCATTTCTTATAAAATTCATAAAAACAGTGCCTGTAATAGTATAATGGGACTTTTACCATGAATAATTAAATATTTGCTTGTTATTATAATATCCGTTGTTTTCTAAACTCCAGAATTAATTTTGATCAAAGAATATGAAAGTTTTTATGCAAAGAACGTACGGATCTTTTTAAGTAAATTATTAGCAAAATTATCTATAGATTGCTGTCTCTGGCTGGAAATATTTTCCAGTTTCATCTGGTTTTCCGCCCTCCTCTCTGCAATTATAAAGCTTATGTTCTCAAGCAAAGAAGGCTTCCTCCTGAAGAGGTCTTCCACGTGTTCCTTTTTTATTTCATAGACCACTGCACTGGTAAAGGCAGTAACAGTTGCAGACCTCGGCTCTCCGGTTAGTAAAGACATTTCGCCAAAGAATTCACCAGGGTCTATCTCGGCAACCTTGTGCATGGAGCCGTTCTCCGTGTTGACGCTTACCTCCAGGATCCCTTCAGAGAGAATAAACATTGATTCACCCTCTTCTCCCTTTTGAATAACATGCTCACCCTCTGAGTAACTTTTCATCTGTATCTTATTTACTATTTCGTCAAGCTCGTGTTCTTCAAGAGGATCAAATAAACTGACTTTCCTCAATATTTCTTTTCTGTGTTCTATGGAGTCATGTTCGTGGTGATCTTTGGTTAATCTGGCAAGTCTGTATTCACCTTTCGGAAAACCGGGTTTCAGTCCGGAGAATGCAAGATATTCAAGAATGCTTGAATTGATCTGATCCCTGGCATTCGCAGGTACAACACCCTTCCATGGGTATATCCAGTACCTTGTCGTATATTGAATGCCGAACTCGTTAATTTCGGATATGACAATACTGGGTTCAGGTTCTGTAAAAAACCCTTTCTCCTTAAGTACCTTTTTCGCAGCAGCTTTTATTATTCTTTTTGCCCTTGTGATCGGCACGGAATGGTCTATATGAATCTGTGTTTCAAACCTGATTTTCTTGTCTGGGTATGTGTAGTTTGTTATCACGTAGTTATTTAACAGGCTGTTTGAAACTATAAAGACCTTCTCTTCCTCGTTTTTGAGCCTCGTGGCTCGCCAGTTTATGTCTATTACCTCGCCGTATATCTGACTTGCAGGATTCTCCATATTCAACTGTATCCAGTCTCCTATCTGGTACGGCCTTTCTATATTCACTGCAAGCCCTGTAAAAAGATCCAGGATCATGTTCCTTAGGGCAAAACCGAGTACAAGAGCCATAACCCCGGAAGTCGCCCAGAGACCGGTAAGTGGTTTATGGAATACATATCCCACGATGGCCATAATTGCCATCAAATAGACAACAAGAGATACAAAATGTATGAGGAGTCTCGGGACCTTTCCACTTATTGCCCGTGTAACGATCGTATCCCAGAAAAATATCTTGAGAAGTACATTGAGAAGATGTGCACCTGTAATCCAGAACCCGATCTGGACAGCATAATACGCGACCATCCGAACTGTTTCTGCCTGCCCTCCGCTAATGCCACCGGTCAAAGCAGTGTAGTAGATAGAAAGCAGAATAAATGCAAGGAATGCAAGAAGAGGCGGTACCAGCTTAGTCAAGTTTTTCATATCGGATAATTACCTGGTTCCAAATTATAAAATAAAACCCGGACAAACGGAATATTATAATCTAAATTACCGCTATAACTATTATATTTTTTAATTATTTGTAATGTCTCGAGAATATTATCAGCGTGATGGTTGATTCTAAATATTAGTTGATGTTACGATAAACTAATATGTCCAGAAAAAGAAGAGGCTCTTCAATAAACAAGATTACTTCAGCACTTTACAAAACCGCGAGATCTTTAAGAGACGTGAAAGCTGTTTCTTCGGGTAAACCGCTGAGGCTGTTTTCAAGATTTATCAATAAACTAATTGGAAAGTTATTTTCCGCAACATGGCGCTAATAATACAAATCATAGGCTTAGTAGAATATTGACTTTGAAGACGATAGTTTTAGTAAGTTCACCATTATTGTACAATACCGGGAAGAAATTTTACCCGGAGTAGTACACCCTGTAGATAACCCCACCCTTGTCATCTGAAATATAAAGCCCTCCTTCAGGACCGACAATTACATCCACAGGCCTTCCCCAGGACTTTCCACCCTCCAGCCAGCCGGATATAAAATCCTGGATAGTTCCAGGCTCGCCATTCGTTATCTTAACCCTTACCACCTTGTAACCAGTAGGTACTGTTCTGTTCCATGATCCATGATATGCAACAAAAAGATCTCCACGGTACTCTTCAGGAAAGGCTTTAGCAGAGTAAAAAGTAAGCCCAAGTGGTGCGGAATGGGCCTGCAGTTCCAGTAAAGCAGGCGTTGTTTTCCTGCAATACTCCTTGCTGTTGAATTTTGGATCCGGGACCCGGTTACCATAACAATAGGGCCAACCATAATTGTTTCCTTTTTTGATTATATTTATCTCGTCTGGAGGCAGGTCGTCACCGAGCATATCCCTTCCGTTATCAGTTGCCCAGATTTCCCCGGTCGAAGGATTTACCGTCATACCTACAGAGTTTCTAAGTCCGGTTGCAAAAATTTCACCTTTAGATCCATCAGCTTCGTAGCGCATTATCGCAGCCCGTCTTTTATCATTTTCCACACAGACATTACACGAAGCCCCTGTGGATACATACATATTTCCGTCTGTATCGAAAAGTATTGTTCTTGTCCTGTGTCCACCGGCAGGCAGGTCAGGAACTACCACTTCTCTTTTTCCTGGTCCGGATTTGAAATCTTTGTATTTATACCTCACAATGCGGTTCGTCTCACCTATGTAGAGATAGCCATCATGGAATTTAATCCCGTGCGGAAGCTTCAGTCCATTCAAAAAAGTTATCACTTTATCAGCCTTCCCGTCCTTATTTTTATCCGGAAGTGCTACAACTTTACCGCTTTTAATTATAGTGGCGAATAGAACCCCGTCAGGGCTGTATGCCATGAATCGAGGGCTGCCCAGTCCCGCTGCGAACTTATCCATTTTAAAACCTTTTTCTAATTTCAATCTCTCGTGTGAATTTCCGTCTGATGTACAGCTCTGGAAGGGCAATAAAAGAAGAGAAAGAACAATTAAAAATAATAAACTTGTTTGCTTTTCATTTGATACAAACATTGAACTATCCAACCCGCTCTGACATTTTTCAAGAACGGTCTTTTTTAATTCGGATCTTACGGTATTTTAATTTTAGATCAACAATTTTTCAAAATTTGCCATATCGTGCTTTAAACTAAAAAGGTTAATTGAAATTAACAACCCAACACACTTAGTTTACCGACACGTTAAATTCGACAACTATTTATTTTATATTCTAAATAAAAATTATTGTATTATAATTCTTTTAAGTGTCCACCAGATCACTTATATGAAACGGTATTTTTATACCTGCACAGAGGATGGGAATAAATGAAACTTAAAATACTGGGATGCTCAGGCGGGAAGAGCATCGGGCAGAATCCCACGAGCTTTCTGCTTGACGATAAACTCCTGATCGATGCCGGAACAGTTATATCAAAAGTTGATCCAAGGCAGCTTGTTAACGAAATTGACAACCTTGTTCTGACACATTCACATATCGACCACATCGCCGACCTGCCGTTCCTTGCACAACTTGCTTATGAAGAGAAGCAGAAACCGTTTACTGTCCATGCATCAGATGAATGCACGGAAGTAGTATTCGAAAGCATATTCAATTTCAATATATGGCCGGACCTTTTCGAACTTTCGAAAGAGAACGGTTCCAATCTTAGATGGAAAAATTATAAACATCTGGAACTATTCGAAGTCGGTGGCTATGAGGTAACGCCGGTTTTCGTTAACCACACTGTCCCAACATACGGATTTATTATAGACGACGGTGAATCAAGTTTTGCTTTTTCTGCAGATACTTACCTGACAGATAAATTCTGGGAAGAATGCGGAACAAAAGATAACCTTGATGCAATAATCATAGATGTAAGCTTTCCAAGCCATATGAGCTCTGTTGCAGAAGCAACAAGACATCTTACCCCGGATCTTCTTCTGCAGGAACTGGAAAAACTGGGATCAAAAAATCCTAATATTTTTATAACCCACATCAAGCCACAGCTTCTTGAAGAGGTTAAAACCGAGCTGAGGAAGAAATTCGGTGGTCGAAAACTTTTCATACTATCAGAGAATATCGATATATATGTTTGATAATACAAAAATAATCTAAATTAACGTCTTCTCTGCCTAGTTGTTGTTCCCCTCATCATCAGTGCCATTACCTCCACCACCTCCTCCGCCCACGCCACAATTACCACCGCCGCTACCAGTACAATCACCCGTACTGGTTGGAGTGGGGGTCGGACTAGCCGTCGGTGTTGGTGTGGGGTTGTCAGTGCCTGTAGGTGTTGGACTTGGTGAACCTGTTGAGCCTGGATTTATAATCGGGCCAGGTGTCGGGTTAGCACCAGGTGTAGGGATTGGACTGGGTTCCGGTATAACGCACTCACCATCTATACATTCAAAATCTATATCATCCGGACTGCAGCTGGCCCTGTCGCAATCAGGATCTTCACAATCAATTAATGTATCGGAATCGTTATCTATGCCGTCAGTACATGTCTCGTCCACAAACTCACAGCCAATAGTAACAGTGGAGCTTTGGGGGTTAACATCTATGATCACATCACCCCTGCATAGCGGCTGACCTTCCTGGTCCTGACCAATAAAAGTAAACATCCTGTTTTCACCTATAGGGACGCTAATACTTTTTGTTTCGTTTATATTGAACTCTTTTACAATTTCTTTTATCGGGGGTATCCCGCCGCTTATAATGATCTTACATGTATCCAGATCCTCAAGAGTCCGCAAACTTTCTAAAATTCGGGATTCCGTCGGAACCGGTTCCTCATCAGGAAAATCAATAACTATTGTCAAAGGCTGGCTGTTGGAATCCTGAAAACTGTCTCCCCCACCGCCCCCGCATGAAGCCATAAAGAACATCTCTGAAAAAAGAAGCAGTGTGAATAATTTTATAATTCTCGCATTGTATAATTGCATCCGTTATACCCTCCCCGGTATCCGAACAGATTTATATCCGAAGCTTATAGCCGACTTCTGAAAATAATTTATGTTTATATTTTTTAATGATGAGAACAAGTTAATTTGCAGGTAGTGAAAATGTGAATTCAGCCTAGGTGCAGATAAACGATACTTATGGAATGGAAATTCAGGATAAGTTTCATAAACCGTCTTGGAAAATTGACTGATCCCCGTTCGAATTCCCCGTAAAGGCTGGAAAAGAAAACTAAAAAAAGAAATAAGTATATTTCTCAACTGGTTTTCCTTTAAACGACAAAATTTTTCGAATAACCGGTCAATTGATTGGTCATTCGTTTTAAATATTTAAAAATAATACAGAAGGCTTGAGGTTTAATAACTAACTATGAAGCAAAGCCTGTGCCGGAACCTCAACAGATAACCTTGTATCACCTATCCTGCTGATATTCAAGAATATTTATATCGACTTAACAGAATATTAAAAATGTTCTCAATGTGAGGATGCCTGTAAAACAGACATGATGAGATTCTTTTTAAGGCAGGAATAGTGTAAAACTCTAATAATGAAAGTCAGAGGAATATAATTCTTCAATTTAATCACAAATAATTAATTAACCCTCTTCACAGCAGAAACACCCTTCTCCTTGATAACAACATAAATAACATGAAGGAGGTTTGGGAGTAAAACAACCCGCAGGATTAGGGTTCGGGAACGGGTTGGGAAATGATGGGTCAGGGCATGCAGGGTTTGGTGTCGCTGTTGGTGTTGGCGTAGGTGAAGGTGTTGGAGCCGGAGTCGGAATCACACATGAACCTTCAACACATTCCTTCTCAAACACGCCCGAATCACAGCTTGACCTGTCGCAGTCAGGATCGGCGCAATCTATTAAATCGTCGAAGTCGTTGTCAATGCCGTCAGTGCAGATCTCGTCCACGAATTCACAGCCAATTGTTATAGAATTTGTTTCAGGTGATATATCAATAGTGGTTTCACCTTTACAAAGTGGCTGTCCATTAACATCCTTACCTATGAAGGTGAACATCCTGTTCTCACCTATCGGTACGGTAATTCTCTTTAGCTCATCAATACCAAAATCCAGAATTATATCTCTCATTGGCGGTGTTCCGCCGTTAACAATAATTGTGCAGGTATCGAGGTCTTCAACACTCCTGGAGATAATATCAGGCTGACCCGTTCTCTCAGTAGTATCGTCAGGAAAATTAATGACTACTTTTAGGAATCTGCTGTTAGGGGTATTCAGCTCACCGCTTCCACCACCACCGCATGCATAAATTAAAATTATTAATCCGGAAAATAGTAAATATGTCAGGATATTTAATTTACTTTTCAAACCTTCTATCTCCATACCTTTTAATATTTAGTTAACATCCACAATTATATCTACATCGACCGCGTTGTTCACACCCTCACCAGGTGTAAGATTTATGGGCGGAACTGTAGGAAAATCACTCAAGTCACTTTTTGCAAGTGGCAGAGATGTGCTTCTGCCTTCTTTCCCTGGATACTCCTGCCTGAACATACTAGTGCTGTCAGGAACACCCTCGAGGATATTTGTCTCCCTCTGAAACTCAAGCCAGGTGTCTTCAGATAAAGGCTTCGGAGGGACCGGCTTACCGCCAACAACCTGTGTATATTCATTCGGGCCTAGAGTAACGGTTTTCGCTCCCGGGGCATTACCTTTAACCAGAACCTCGCCTTCTTTTACTCCTATTGTTTCCGTGTTCGCGTTAACGTAAAGAATTGTTCCCTTAATACCCGCTACAGCATTAGGGGTTTTAAACTCCACCTGGGATTCCCTGTCCTTTACACTGCTTACAAGAGCTCTAATTTTCCCTTTTGTAACACTGGTTACAGATTTTCTCTTGCTCGGAGTGTACACAAACTCGTTAATCTCCAGTTCTGTCCTGTCGCCAAGTGCGATTAGCGATTCATCATCAAATACTATTTTTACACCGGAATCAGTACCGGTTTTTATCAGATCACCCATATAAACTGAATCACCTTCTGCAAGAGGCTCTGTACCCTTGCTGTCAGTAACCGTGACTTCACCCTGGGCCGCAGTGACAATACCAACTGAATTATCTTCCTGGGCTCGTGAGTTCGACTGGTAGGCAAAAACCAATGCCAGCAAAAACATAAGCGGTAAATAGTTCGATACTGTTCTGTTAAGAATATTTTTCATACGTCCTCTATATTCTGAAACTCAAACCCAGAGTTATTAAATTTCTATTGTATTTGTAGGGCTCCGGTCCGGGGAAATCACTGCTTGAATCATTATATATGAATTCATATGCTACATCCATATAAATGTATTTATACAGCTCCTTGGATAGAAGGAACTTTACACCGAACTGGTTATCAACCCTGTTAAAGCTGTCATCATAATAGTTCTCGTAATTGTAATGCACCCTGGAATACAAAGTACTCTGGTATGGCAGTGAAGCCAGAATATCAATATAGGCCTCTGGCGACCAGTAGCTGTAGTTACGTTTATTTGATATGTCTTTTGCAGAATTCAGTTCGAAGCCTATGGCCGGAGAAATTATAAGCCTTCCGTCGAGATAGCGGTAATATTGTGCAAGTGTAATTCTGTTGTTGTATGCATCGCGTTCATCAAAATCTTCAAAATTGTCATACCTGAATTGATAGAATATTCTTGAGGTCGCCCTGTCAGACCATCTGATAGTAAGCCCCGGTGTTATGCTGTTGCTCTGAGAAAAAAGCTCATCAGCAGGTGAACCATCTATAAGAACTAACTCATAACTGTAATTTAGAAAAGCCCTCATCGGCCTTGGTCCGCCGTCTATGTTCTTCTCGCCATATAAACTGAACTTATGGTTCTGAACATTGTATTGGTCAAGGTGGTTATGAAAGCTGAAAAATGTTTTATAATCGACACCCAGAACTGCGTCTTTTGTAAAATAAGGTTTGTATCCCATGTTGAGGTACATAAAAAGGCTTGAATCCTTTTCATCCGAAACTATCTTCAGATCCTCGGGCTCAAGGGCTACGTTTGTATCATACTGGTAACCAACGGTAAAATTTGCGTAATATTTCTTGAAAAGTCTGTTTATAACCCTTAGATATTCGTCGGAGGACTTTGCAAGCCTGTCTTCGGGTGCCAGTTCAATAACACGCGTGAAACTGGCAGACGCGTTTTCATAGTCATTTATAAGGTAGTAGCTAACACCACTGTAATAGCTTGACTGCATGGAAAGGTCCGCATTCAGGCCGCTCGCTTTCTCGAAAGAATCGAGTGCATCTTTATAGTCAGCAAGTGAAAACTGGCAGTAACCAAGATAATAATAGGCAATTCCGCTATCGGGATTCTTTTCGATGTGCGTGGTTAATACCTTTTGGGCATCTTCATACCTGTCCTGCTTTATGTAGGAAGCTCCCAGGTCAAGATTAATGTCCTTTATATCCGGATCTATATTTTTTGCATTTTCGAGGTGATCGGATGCTTTTTTGTACTCATTGATTCTGTAATATGCAAGACCTGCAAGATGGTTTGCCCTGGCATCGTCCGGTTTTTCCTCAAGCGCCATTTCCAGGAACTTAATCGATTCCGGATACTTTTCTTCCATGTATGAAGCTATACCTTTGTTAAGGTTTAACTCGAAATTTGCATGGGCTTTTGCAATAGGCAGAATCAGAAGAATCAGGACAACAAAAATGAATGATTTTTTCAAATATTTTTCCTTGACCTAGTACTAAAGTACGATCTTAAAATTTTTTGGGTTAAAGACAAATTATAATTTTTAAATATAAATGTCAAGACAATTCTTGGGACCATTTATAAATGATAATTAGATAGTATCTTCACCCGGTAATAATACAATTATGGTGCAATGCCGGTGCCAGCTAATGAACCTTAGTTAAAGCTTTGTTAACATGTTGTCATTATTGCATTCTTTTGAAATAGTAATAAATTTGACCGATTCCTTAATTCACCTGAATGCCTCAAAATGCAGCACGAAGCGATATTTTTTGAACAAGGATGTTAACGCTTTGCTGATTTTACAGCAAAGCGTCCATATTCCTGATACTTGCAGCCATAAACTTCATAGTATGCAAAGCGAAAAACGGAGTCTGCTGAACGAGCATGAACCTCTTTTCGTCAACCGGCACGACCCGTCAAAAGTCTTAGCCTTTACCGTGGCGCTTCTTGCTTTCCTGTCGATAAGTGCCATTTCCCCGAAGAGGTTCCCCGGGCCGGTGTTTTCAATGACCCTTTCGTTTACTATTATTTCAACCTCTCCTTCCTACACTACATACATACTCGTTGCAGGCGAACCCGCTTCAAATATGGTTTCACCCGGCTTAAAGTTCTCGAAATCAGTGCTGTTTTTAAATAGACCAAGGGTCCCCATTTCGTTACCTCATCATAATATAATTTGAACAAAATTCATATGAAGCTGCCATATTAAAAACTTATTGATAAGAATCTATTAATTAATTATTAAGACGGAGATAATACTATTTCGATTTTGCCGTATAGACCTTGTCCCAGTCTTCAGGCGGGGGTTCGACCATGTAGTCTTCGCATCTTTCTATATAAAGCCTTGATACATCATCACCGGGATATATACCCAGAATTTCACTGAACATTCTTTTTGCCGCCCCGAATTCCCTGTTCCTGTATTTTTCAAGCGCATCTGTAAACATCTCTGCAATCTTCTTCATATCAACCCCGGAATTACTATCTGTCATGACCTGGTAAATTGATATAGGTTTATTTTTGCCCTTTACCCTGACCAGGTCCACTTCCCTGGTTATGAAAGAATTCTCATCGAGCTCGTCTTTGGTAGTTTCACTGATAATAATGTGTGTGCCGTAGAATTTATTCAGACCTTCAAGCCTCGAGGCCAGATTGACGTTATCCCCAATAGCAGTATAGTCAAATCTAATATTTGCTCCCATGTTCCCCACGATTGCATCACCGGTATTTATACCAATGCCAATATCTATATTAGGAAATCCCTTCTCCTTCCATTGACCGTTAATCTCGTTAAGCTTCTCCATCATCAACACGGCAGCACTACAGGATCTTTTTGCATGATCGGGAAGATCTACAGGAGCCCCGAATATCGCCATAACAGCATCGCCAATATATTTATCCAGTGTACCCTGCTCCTTCATTACAATATCTGTCATCGGGTTTAGATATTCGTTTAATAGTGTTACCAATGTTTCAGGGGTTGTACTTTCCGAAAGTGTCGTAAAGCCACGAATGTCCGAGAACAGGATAGAAACCTCTTTTCTTTCACCACCGAGTTTCAACCTGTCAGGATCGTCCATTATCTGGGTTACCAGGTCGGGCGAAACATAACTGCTGAAAGCCCTTTTCAGAAACCTTGATCTTTTTTCTACCAGAAGGTTCCTGTATCCCTCATATCCAACATAGGTCAGCCCCATGGACAACATCGGGTAGAGCATATTCAGGACAAGGCTGTAATTGTTAAAAAGCACATAATTAGAAATTATATGCAATGCAAGGAAACCGAACAATAGCAAAAGTCCGGCTATAGTACTCCGGAAAAATGACAGTAGTATTACGAAGACCATAGTGAAAGCAACGATCAGGGATAAATTTATAAAATCGGTGAAGCTGTTCTTTACCAGGAACCTACCGTCAAGCATGTTCGCCGCAGCGGTTGCCTGGATCTCCACTCCCGGTGATGCGGGGTCGAAGGGAGTAGCCCTGATATCGGAAATACCTATTTCCGTCGCACCTATAAAAACGATCTTGCCCTTTAACGCTTCAACCGGCAGAGTCCCGTCCAGAAGGTCCGCGATTGAATAAGTTGGAAATGTTCCGGAAGGTCCATAGAAATCAAGCAGAAAAGAGCCCTTTTCATTGATCGGTATCCTGTACTTGTTGAGATACAGCGAGTCCACTCCGAAATCCGCGATCGTAAGAAAAATATTCGATCTCTTAAAAAGCCGGAGTGCTTCAAGATGAAGGGACGGGAATATATCATTCTTATATCTCAGGATAAGCTGGGACTTCCTGTACACTCCGTCACTTTCAGGAAATATATTGAAAAATCCGAACCCTCTCGCGCCCTTTGCAATTGTTCCTATATTAAGTTCAACTGATTTAAAATCCCTTATGAATCCCACTCCTGTATCGGCTGTATATTTGATGAGCTTAACCCTGGAGTTCCTGTGAATATCCAGGTCTTCCTGGTTTACGGATTCCGTACTCTCGTCCCTGAAGAAATATCCAAGGACAACATTCCCGTTGTTACTCAATGCTTTGCTGAAATTTGAGTCTATAGAAGCTGTCTCCGGCTCCGAGAATACTACGTCGAATGCAACAACCGATGGCTCATACTCCGTAAGTTTGTCTACTATGTCAGCTATTTTCCCCCTTGACCACACCCATCTTCCTATTTTATTTATACTTTTTTCATCGATGGCAAGGATAACCACATCCTGGTTTGGAGTTTCGACACCGCGATACCTGAACCTGTAATCACTCAACCTGAGGTCAATTTCTCTTAGAAAAGACGGGGAAATGATATAAATGGCAATTGTCAAAAATGAAACGAAAAGACCAATGGAAATGGCGATCAACAAAGGTGATAGATTTTTCAAATTTTATTCACCGTTACGATTTGAACTTCACAGTAATCCAATTTAATCCGGGACAATCTAACATAATTTCAAATATATTTTTAAAACATGGAATAAGAACAGAGTATTTATAATTCAGCTTATTAAAAACTTCGTGACCTTTTGCTTTTGCGATATATCACCAATAATTCTTCTAATAGGGGGCGGTGAGTATTTAATGAGTGTCGGTGTCGCTATCACATCGTCTTCATCAAGTACTAGTTCAGGGAATTTCAGTATCTCGATAACATCCAGTTGGTATTTATCACCATATTGTTTTTTAAGGATTTCTTTGAGTTCAACGATCATATCCTCAGAGTATCGACTTAGATAGGAAATATAAAGTCTGAATTTATTCACCGTCGATCTCCTCAGAAGAATGAGCTTCGGGGTGAATTACATTCTCAACTATCTCCTTTAACTGATCCCTGCTAAGAGGTTTCCTTGCGAGCTCAAAATGTATACCGTCCTCCTTTATCTTTCTGAGTTCTTCAAGAAAAGCGTTGTGAAAACCGGAGACTATATAGACCGTCAGGTTTTTATCGATCTTCCTTAATTCCCGAAGTGTTTCCACCCCGTTCATGCCCGGCATATTAAGGTCAAGGAAAACAAGTCCGTATTCGTTATTCCTGATCTTTTCCAGACCCTCTTCACCGGACTCAACAGCATCAACCTCGTAGTCAAGATCTTCCAGAGTGAGTTCATATGCGTGTCTCACAAGCGAATCATCATCTATTATCAATATCTTACTCATTTATTTCCTGTCTGCAGGTACTATATCCATAAAACATTCAAATATTTATAATACTGAACAAAATATCAACTCTTCCCTTTCATCCTGTACATTGATTCGTCCGCTTCATTTACAAGTGTATTCAGATCAGCGGGATTATCAGGGTAAAAACATGAAAATCCAATACTTAAAGAAAGTTTGTATGGTCTTGTATGAGTATTTTTATATTCGCCGAGATTTTTATTAAACCTATTCTTTATAAGATCAATATCCTTTTTTTC
>Ga0102952_1000439_pt1 | contig 15808 bp, 16 predicted proteins | sample SalPon2A_C_D1_MG_FD_78506 | JGI IMG/M metagenome (GOLD analysis project Ga0102952, IMG submission 78506) | Soil microbial communities from South San Francisco under conditions of wetland restoration - Salt Pond MetaG R2A_C_D1_MG | ecosystem: Environmental > Terrestrial > Soil > Wetlands | place... | reverse complement strand
GTTATTTATCTTCGTTTCTGGCCGACCTGGCCGGAGACCGGGATCAAGGAGGCCGAGTTCAGTCTGATCGGATTTACCAGGACGCTGCAATCCCTGTCCGAATGCTCATGATGGAATCGGACGGCAACGATCACGGGGGAGAAAAACGATGAATCTGACGATGAAATTTAATCTGGTACTGATACCGGTGTTACTTGTAAGCGGAGTCCTGGCCACCTATTTTTCATTTGACATACTGGAAAAGAATGCCGAGAAGGAAATCATCGATCGGGCTGAAATCATGATGGAATCCGCGCTGGCGATGCGCAGCTATACCGTGAGCGAGATCCGTCCGCTACTGGCTTTGCAAATGAAACGCGAATTTCGGCCACAGTCGGTGCCCGCCTATGGCGCTACCCAGATTTTCGAAACCTTGCGCGCAACCCATCCGGAGTATACCTACAAGGAGGCCACGCTGAATCCGACCAACCCGCGAAACCGGGCGGTTGACTGGGAAACCGACGTGGTCAATGAATTCGTCAAAGACCCCGGGAAGATGGAGATTTTCGGGCAGCGCGATACCCCCGGCGGAAGGTCGCTGTACTATGCCAAGCCTATCGCCATCAAAAAAGAAGGCTGTCTGGCCTGTCATAGTACGGTCGATCGCGCACCTGAATCCATGCTCAAACTCTATGGGGAAGCCAACGGGTTTGGCTGGAAACTCAATGAAGTTGTCGGAGCGCAAATTATTTCGGTTCCCATGTCGGTACCGATTGCGCATGCCCGGCAGGCACTGGAAAGATTCGTCATCGTCCTCGGGGTGGTTTTCGTCGCCGTTCTGGTCATCGTTAACCTGATGTTGCGATTGATTGTGACGGGGCCCGTCAAGCGCATGGCCGGGCTTGCCGACGACATCAGCAAGGGCGGAACCGACACGCCCGAATTCGCGGAGTCCGGCAAGGACGAGATTTCCATCCTGGGAAGCTCGTTTAACCGGATGCGGAGAAGTCTCGACCGGGCTATGAAAATGCTCGAGGAGTAAATACCTCGCCATGCCCGATACCCAAGACGAAGCATCCCGGCAGGACAAGCGCACCTGGCTGTCCGCGGTCGTATTTCTCGATGTGGTCGAGTATACCAAGGGTTCGGTCGAACGGCAGATCTTAATCAAGGACCACATGAATAGTGTGGTGGAAAAATCGGTCGAGGGGGTCGACGAAATCGACCGGATCATTGTCGATAGCGGCGATGGCGCCGCGGTATGCTTCCTCGGAGACCCCGAGGACTCCCTTTTTTGCGCTGTAAGGCTTCGTGACGGTTTCGACTTTCTCTCGGGGCGTCATGATATCAAATACGAAGTCAGAATCGGAATCAATCTCGGGCCGGTCAAGGTGGTCAAGGACGTCAATAGCCGGCGCAACGTATTGGGTGACGGTATCAATGTCGCCCAGCGCATCATGAGTTTCGCCAACCGTGGCCAGATTCTCGTTTCGCGCTCTTTCTACGAAGTGATCAGCTGCCTGTCACAGGAATACGATAGCCTGTTTCACTACCGGGGAAAGAGTAGCGACAAGCATGGACGCGAACATTCCATCTACGAATTCAATGTTCCGGAGAAGGCCACAGCCTTTACATTGAAAGGAGGCACGATCCTGGACCTGGAATTCGGCGATGCCTCGACTGCGACCGATAGAAACCGGATTGCCGCCGGCTTGCCGGCCGCCGCGGCCCCGGCCGAAAAGAACCACGAATGGGACCCGGAGGTTCTACAGATCGCGCAACAGGAGCTGGCCCGGTATATCGGCCCCCTGTCGAAAATACTGGTAAGAAAAATTGCCGGTACGACCAAAGATGTCGACCGGCTATACGAACAGCTCGGGGATACGCTCGAAGACCCGCGGCAGCGAACCGCGCTCGTTAAAACCCTGCGGGCCAAGATAGCCATGGTCGATCACGCCGGCCCCAAAACCATCGCGCCGAAGTCGCGGAGGGAGGGTCCGATCGAATGGGATAAACAGGAACTGGAGCGCATCGAAAAGCATCTGGCCGAACACCTGGGGCCGCTGGCCGGGATTCTGGTCAGGAAGGCTTCGGCCAACGCCGCCGATATTCACGAGTTGTACGAGAAGCTCGCTCTGAACCTGGAAGACGAGAATACCCGGCGTGCCTTCCTGAAAACATGCCCTGATCGGTAGCCTGTCCAGGTCCCTGATCGCCGGTGGTTGCAGGGTTTGTGATCGTGAATCAGTGCCTTATTAATATTTAGAAACAGGACTCCGAAATAGCCATTCCTGGCTTGTGAGGCATGGCGTATTCCTTGGTATTTGTGAATAGTATGGTAAATTCGGTTTCATGCTTTATAAATCAGTAATCCCGTAGCCCCGAACTGATCAAAGGTAATTTACCCCAACCCCTTTAGCCGTCGGTGCCCACCATACGACATAATCCTGATTCGAACCTGACCGCGGCTGCCGATACGCTTGAACAGCTTTACCAGCAACTGCGCAGCGATCCTCACGGGATCAGCCGGGACGAGGCCGCCCAACGGCTGCAGCGACTGGGTCCGAATCAACTGATATTCCACCGCGTACGCTCTCCCTGGGTGCTTTTACTCAAGGAGTTCCGGGCGCTGTTTCCGGTGCTGCTGCTCGGTGCTTCGGTGCTGTCGTTTATCGCCCATGAACTGAGTCCCGAAGAGGGTTACGGCCTCATTGCCGGCGCGCTGCTGGCCGTGGTTCTGCTCAATGCCGTGGTCGGTTTCCTGCAAAATTACAGGGTCGAAAAGCTGATGGTGGCTTTTCTGGATTACATCCCCAAGTCGGTCAACGTACTGCGCGAAGGGGAAACCCATCTCATCGACGCCAAGCAATTGGTGCCAGGCGATGTCTTGCTGGTACGCGAAGGCGACAAGATTTCCGCCGACGGGGTGATCCTTTCCGCCAGTGAACTGGTGGTGGATGAATCGGTGCTCAGCGGTGAATCGGAGCCGGTGGAAAAGCAGGCTGCCAGCGATACCATCGAGGCACTCAGCCTCGCGTTCTCCGCCAGCACCGTGGTCCGGGGCAACGCCAATATCCTGGTCACCGAAACCGGACGACACACCCGCATCGGCTCCATCTCCGAGCTCACCCAGACCACCAGAGCCGATCTGACCCCGATGCAAAAGGAACTGCAGCATTTCGTGCGCATGATCACCTACCTGGCACTCGGTATCGGGCTGGTGTTTTTTGTTACCGGTTTCGTCATCGGCAATAATTTCTGGACCAATCTGATCTTTGCCATCGGCATCATTGTGGCCAATGTCCCCGAGGGCCTGCTGCCCACCGTGACCCTGGCACTGACCCAGGCGTCGATGCGCATGGGTAAACGTCACGCGGTGGTCAAGGACATCCTCTCGGTGGAGACCCTGGGCAGCACCACGGTGATCTGTACCGACAAGACGGGAACTCTGACCCTCAACCAGTTACGCGTGGAAACGGTTTATCTGGACTTCGGCGAGTTTCGCGTCGAACAAACGGAGGATATCCGCCATAACCGTGCCACGCGCACCGCGCTGGAGATTATGGCGCTGTGCAACGAAGCGCTGAGCAACCCCGAGGAGGGCACGCGCACCGGGGATCCCACTGAAGTCGCCATGGCTGAATTCGTGGATCGGTTCGACGACTACGATGAACTGCGCACGCGGTTCGAATTAAGGCATGCGCTGCCGTTTGACGCCAATACCCGCCTGATGGCCAGCACCTATCAGACCCAGGGTGGCGCATTGTATATGACGGTCAAGGGTGCGCCGGAGACCATCCTCGAACGCTGCACCCAGGTACACAGCGAGGGACTGGTGCGCCCGTTACGGGAGCAGGAACGGACCCGGTTGTTGCACCAGGTGGAGTACTATTCCGGCTTTGGCCAGCGGGTGCTGGCCCTGGCTTATCAAGTGGTAGACGATCCCGAGGCCGAACCGCGGGGCCTGGTATTCGTCGGATTGGTGTCGATGATCGACCCGCCGCGGCCCGAGGTACCGGCCGCGGTGCGGGCCTGCAAGAGCGCCGGTATCCGCATCCTGGTGATGAGCGGTGACAAGGCCGAGACCGTGGCCTATATCGCCCGGCGACTCGGCATTGCCACCGAACCCCGTGTCATCGACGGCGAACAACTGGCGCAAATGGATCGGGATGCGCTGGCGCAAACTCTGCAAAGCGAAGAGGTAGTCTTTGCCCGAATCGCCCCCGAGCAGAAACTCCTCATCGTCGAGGCGCTCAAATACCTGGACGAAGTAGTGGCCATGACCGGAGACGGCGTCAACGACGCGCCGGCATTGAAGCGTGCCGATATCGGCGTGGCCATGGGCAAACGCGGCACGGATGTCGCCAAGGAGGCCTCGGATATCATCCTGATGGACGATAATTTCGCCACTATCGTCAAGGCGATCGAGGAAGGTCGAGCCGTCTACGATAACATCAAAAAGTTCATCACTTACATCCTGACCAGCAACGTACCCGAGATCCTGCCGTTTATTGCCTACGTGATCTTTCCGATCCCGTTGCCCATTACGGTAGTGCAGATTCTTTCCATCGATCTGATCACCGATATCCTGCCGGCTATCGGCCTGGGCAACGAAGCGCCGGAGCGGGATATCATGAACCGACCGCCGAGGCGCCGCGACGAGCGACTGGTAAGCTTTCGCACTTTCGTGCGCAGTTACGGCATCGTCGGGCCGGTACAGGCGGTGCTGGCCTTCGTGGTGTTCTTTATCGTGCTGGGCGAGGGCAGTTGGCAATACGGCGAGCGTCTGGCCGCCGAAGATCCGCTTTATATGCAGGCCACGGGCGCGCTGCTCGCCACTATTATCTTCTGCCAGATCGGCAATGTCATGGCCTGCCGTGCCAACCGGCAAAGCGCGGTTGCTTACCTGAGGCGCTATAACCCGTGGATCACCACCGGTATCGCTTTCGAGGTCGCTTTCGTATTGTTGATTACCTACGTGCCCGCTCTGCACCATGTTTTTACCACCGGACCCATTTCTTTTACGACCTGGCTGTTGATCGCCGGCGCCCCCTTTGTGATTTTTGCGATCGAGGAGTTGCGCAAGTGGCTGGTGCGCCGGGGCGTGCTCTGGTTATCCGCCTGATTACCCGTGCCCGATTCGGAGAGCGTATATTTATTGATTCCGGAATCCGGTAATCCAAAAATAGATACACTGTCCCCGGATTTATCCTCCGCTTTGCCGCTACGGTCCGCGATTTTCCCTGCACCCGGCTTTTAAGATTCACTTAAGTCGACATCCCTATACTTCGATTCCCGAGTCGTTCAAGTTGACTCGATAAATTTTTGATCCACTCATACAGGTGAATATTCAAATGAAATTGCTGACGAAAGTTACTCTTGTGGCCATCTCCATAAGTGCCGTCTCGGCGCAGGCTTTTGCCTCTGTTCCGGAAGTGGTGAATGCAAAACTCTGGGACCACGGTGGCCAGATGGGAATCTCCACCGACGTTTCGACCGTCAGGGCCGGGAAAATCGATTTCGAGGTGGTCAACGATTCCAAAGCCCTGGTTCACGAAATGCTGGTCGTCAAAGTGAACAGCTATGACGATGCCCTGCCCTACGACAACAAGGACGCAAAGATCATCGAGGACGAGACCGTCGATTTCGGCGAAGTATCGGAACTGGAGCCCGGGCAATCCGGAAACCTGACGGTCAACCTGAAGCCCGGAAAATACATGCTGATATGCAATATGCCGGGTCATTACAAGTCACTCATGTATAGCGACTTGCTGGTAACGAAGTAATCCACGCGGCGTGCGGCTGAAAACTGCACGCCGCGGGGTCAGGCCTTACAATTGACACTGGCCGCGTAAATTCCTGCGGTTTTCGCGCGTCGGTATTATTTCCCGTTGAAGGCGAATCTCAGAACCCGGGATCGAGATATCAGATACCGGTGGATAGCGATCGAGACCAGGCCTACCGCCAGGCTCAGCATAATCAGTCCGGTCAAACCGCCTATGCCCGCTTCGATAACCAGCATCCCCAAAGCGACTGCCAGTATATGGTGGAACAGGTAGATACTGTAGGATGCATTGGAAAAAAAAGTGAAAAGCGGACTCGCGGAGTTACAAAAGCGGTAAAAAAAGTAAAAACAAAGCGCTGCCGAGTACCAGACCACGAGTTCATGGAGATAGACCTCGTCGAAGGCTCCGAGGAGGCCGCCCGGAAAATGCATCAGTTTCTGCGCAAGAATGGCCGATACGATCACGCCCGAACTAACCAATGGATTGACGTCGGAAAACCGAAAGAGCAATTCCTGGTCCGTCCCGATTACCGCACCGAAGGCAAAAAAAGGCAGGTAATAGACCAGGCTAAACACATCGATCAACCCATAAGATTCATAATATAAGGGAAATCCCAGCTTGTTCAGCGACAGGAGCGCTGTCAAGACCAGGGGAAAGACCGCCAGACTGATCGAGATCGGCATCGACATCAATATACGCCGTACCAACGCGTTCAACGAGAGCAGCGGCCCGGCGGCCAGTTTGGCGAGGACATAGGCGCCGGCAAAGTAATAAACAAGGTTTATCAGGAACCAGAGATGCGAAACCCACCGCCCCTGTTGCAGGTATTCGGGCAAGCTGAAGACTCTCCAGCCCGTATGTACGAGCAGATAGGTTTGAATCGAATTGAGAGTTATTGCCGTAACGATCAGGGGGATGAGTATTCGAACCAGGCGGAGTTTGAAAAATTGGTCAGCTCCGTAACGTCGCAAGGTGAATACACAAAAAAAACCCGAAACGATAAAAAAGGCGGGCATTCTGAAGGTATGGATCGCGTTCGAAAGGATGTCGGCCACGGGCGTCGTCTGATTGCTACGTATTAGCCAATCGCTATTTTGTTCGAACACCAGAGACGAATGGAGAAACACGCCCAGCATCATCAGCACGCTGCGCATCGCGTCCATGAAATGAATTCGTCCCGGGGGGTTGCATTCCGCCATCAATAGGTAACGCTGTTCGGCAGGCACTGGAAGTAAAAAGCCAGCGAATTCTAGGTTAGGTCAGGGTGCTTGTAAATGAATTAAATGGAGGTCAATGGTTGCCGAAATTATGGCGTTTCCGGTGGAGTGGATTCGATAAGGTCAGGGGGGCGAGAACAAGCGACTCGACGCGCAACAGGCGGGCGGAAAATTCGTGATCTCGATTGGTTTTTCCGGGCTGCCGGTGGCGGCAGGCCTGGCGATTTTTAACGGGTATCCGGTTCCCGGGATGCCCGGCCCTTTGTCCCGTCGGTTCGGTCTCCCGGCAGTCGCCGAACCGCGACAAAAAATGGGTACGAAAAACACGTCCGGAATCGTGGCGCTGAACATGCCGCCCATCACCCCGGTACCGATCGCGTGGCGGCTGTTGGCGCAGGTGCTCGATTGGAAATTCGGCAGTTCCGGAAATCGACTGAATCGATGCGCGATGCCGGGATTACCGTGCCGGCCTCACTCGTCCGGCGTATCGTCTTTCGATGATTCCTCGCGCCCGCGGTGCAGCTCGTAGCCAAACAGACACGCGACGACGAGCGCAACCACCAGGACCAGGGGCATGAACCCGTGATCGGATACACCCGGGGCATGTCCGGGGTGGGCCAGGAGCGACCCGCTAAACAGCGCAAGTACCGGCAGTAAAAAATATTTCATTATCGTACCTTGACGGTGGTGAGTTCATTTCCATCGGGATCGGTCAGATGAACGGCGCAGGCGATGCACGGATCGAAACTGTGAATCGTGCGCAAGATTTCGACCGGTTGCTTCGGATCGTACAGCTGGTGGTTGTCTTGCAGTGCCGCCTCGTAGGCGCCGGGCTGATTCGACGCGTCACGCGGCCCGGCATTCCAGGTGCTCGGGACGACCGCCTGGTAATTCTTGATCTTCTCGTCCTCGATGACGATCCAGTGGGCGAGGCCGCCGCGCGGGGCTTCCATGAAACCGACCCCTTGCGCGCGCCGCGGCCAGCTCGACGGCTCCCACAGCCTTTCGTTGAAGGTGCGCGTGTTGCCCGCCTTGATGTTGGCGATCAGCCCGTCGTACCAGCCCTGCATCGCGTCCGCGATTATCTTGGTTTCCAGCGTTCGCGCGGCGGTGCGGCCGAGGGTCGAGAACAGGGCTTCGACCGGAATGTCGAGCTTGCCCAGGGCCATGCCGACGAGTTCGCGGGTCTGTTCGTGGCCGCTGGCATAGAGCATCAGCACGCGCGCGAGCGGTCCGACCTCCATCGCGTGCCCCTTCCAGCGCGGTGATTTCAGCCATGAATAGGACTGGTCGACGTCGAGATGCTCGTAGGGCGGTTTCGGCCCGGTGTAATTGAGGCTGGTTTCACCGTCGTAGGGGTGCAGGCCCTGCTGCTTGCCGCCGCCGTAGTCGTACCAGGAGTGGGAGACGAATTCCTGTATCTGGTCCGGCGCGTTCATGTCGACCTCGTGTATCGTGCCGAGATCGCGATCGAGGATGGCGCCGGATGGAATCATGTACCCGGAGGGGTCGCCGATGCCGTTGGACGGGAAGTCGCCGTAAGTCAGGAAATTGCCGAGACCCTCGCCGCGGTTGCCCCAGTCCTTGTAGAAACTCGCGATCGCGAGCGTATCCGGAACGTAGACCTGATCGACGAATTGCTTCATATGGATGATGATGTCCTGCACCTGGGCCAGCCGCTTGGCGTTGATCGCCGAGTCCGAGTTCAGGTCGATCGCGCACGGAACGCCGCCGACGACGAAGTTGGGATGCGGGTTCTTGCCGCCGAATATGGTGTGCAGGCGCGCGACGTCCCGCTGCCAGGCCAGCGCCTCGAGATAATGCGACACCGCCATCAGGTTGGCCGACGGCGGCAGCTTGTAGGCGGGATGCCCCCAGTAGGCCTTGGCGAAGATGCCGAGCTGGCCGGCCTCGACGAAATCCTTCAGTTTCTTCTTCATGTCGGCAAAATAGCCGGGCGAGGATTTTGGATAGTTGCTCAGCGACTGGGCGAGGGACGAGGTTTCCGCGGGATCGGCGTTCAGCGCCGACACCACGTCCACCCAGTCGAGCGCGTGCAGGTGATAAAAATGCATAACATGGTCGTGGATGTACTGCGCCCCGTTCATCAGGTTGCGAATCAGCTCGGCGTTCTTCGGGATCTCGTAATCGAGGGCGTTCTCGACCGAGCGGATCGACGCCAGCCCGTGCACGAGGGTGCACACGCCGCAGATGCGCTGCGCGAAAGCCCAGGCATCGCGCGGGTCGCGCCCTCGCATGATGATTTCGATGCCTCGAACCATCGTTCCCGAGGAATAAGCGCTTGCAATCCGGTCTCCGTCCATCTGCGCCTCGATGCGCAAGTGCCCCTCGATACGGGTGATCGGATCTACTACGATTCTGTCTGCGGATGTGCTCATGTCAGGTCTCTCTCGGTCAAGCGTTCGTGTAGTCTTCGAGCGCGCGATACTGCCACTCGCTTTCCGACCGGCTGGTAACCGCGTCGGATTCCTCGCTGATCAGGACGCTGGTCCTTGCCATGCGGCTGCTCATCGCGGCCTGCCAGGCAGGGCTGCCTCCCTTCGCCAGCTCGCCCGGCGTCAGCGCCGCCACCGCGGCGCGGCAGACGAAGTAGCCCGCCTGGTCGCGCCAGTTGCCCTCCGCGCCGCAGCGCGTATGCGTGTCGAGCGCGGCGGCCCTGGCCGATTTCAATGCGCCGGCGAGTTCGTCGTCCGACGCCTCGGCGTCTGCCGCGACCTTCAGGGCCCGGCCGATACGATCGTCGCTGCAAAGCGGCAGGACATGCTCGACGAAGCGGGCCGCGACCAGACGCTGGCGCGCGGGCTCGAGTTGCAGGAGGCTTTGCCTGAAGGTATCGTCATTACTTATCGGGGCCATGGTTTCTTCAACTCCTGGAGATTCAGTCCTCGAGGTGCTCGGCCAGGGTCTCGGTCAGGCTCAACACCGGAATTTCCATGTTGTACTCCTCGAGACCGTCCTCGAGATAAATGCGGCAATTCGAGCATGCGCTGATGATCGCCTGCGGTCGAATTTCATCGAGCTGGCTCTTCTTGCGCTGGAACACCTTGAGCCGGATGTCGTCGGCGCGTTCGTTGCTGCTGACCCCGCCGCCGGCGCCGCAGCACCAGTTCATCTTGCCGTGTTCCGGCATCTCGACGAAATTGCGGGAGAACATGCCGATCAGGTTGCGCGGCTCGTCGATGACGCCTCCGCGGCGCGTAATCTGGCACGGATCGTGGTAGGTGAGTTTCTGCTCCTCGAAGCCGGACGTCTTGAGGCGGCCGTCGCGCCGCAGTTCGTCGAGCACCTCGAGGATATGACGCACCTTGAAACCGAAGGGTTTGCCGACGAGATTGGGTCCGTCCCAGCGAATCGCGAAGTAGGCATGGCCGCACTCGGGGCTGATGACAGTTTTCACTTTCAACTTTTCGGCCGCATCCACGACCCGCTGCACGAGCTCGGCGGCCAGGTCGGAGACGCCGATCTGGATGCCGCTGTTGGTGGCCTCGAAGGCTTCCGACGAAATCGTCCAGCTGACGCCCGCCTTGTCGAAGATCCGGGTGACCGCGCCGATGAATTCGGGAAAATTCATGATTTCCATCGACGACAGCAGCAGCATGTAGTCCGCGCCCTCGACGTCGACCGGCACCTTCACGCCCAGGTCCTCTTCGACGTGCCTGATCTGCGCCTGCAGCGCGGGCAGCTTGACGCCCATCGGGCTGCCGATGGTGATCGCACGCTGCGTGGCGCCGATCAGACCTTTGGGCGCGTGCCCGGCCGCGGCCATCCCTTCACGCGTCTTGCGGATCACGCCGGCGATATCGATTCCGACCGGGCAGACCATCGAGCAGCGGCCGCACATCGTGCAACTGTCGTAAACCAGCGTTTCCCAGTCGGTCAGCAGCTTCTCGTCGACCGGTTTCGCAAGACCGAACAGCTTGAGGATGCGGCCGAACAGCGTGTATTCGTATTTCCAGATGCGGCGCAGCGGCTCGGTCTTGTTGATCGGGGTGCGTTCCGCGTCGCCGGTCTCGGTGTAGAAAAGGCATGCGTCGGCGCACATGCCGCAGTGCACGCAACTGCTGAAAAACGTGGCTACCGTCGAATCGACCTGTTCCCTGAGTGCATTGATGCCCTTTTCCAGTGACGCGCTCATGATTCCACCCCGCGGAAGCCCGAAATCGCGCCGTTGTACCAGCGCGCGATGAATATCGTGAACGCGTGCATGAGCTTGGTGAACGGGAATACCACCATCAAGAATTCGACGCTGAGAATGTGAATCCCGATCAGCGCCGGTGCGGTGTAGCCGATGCGATGGAACGCGATGTAGCCGGTCACGAGCGGCGCGATGGTCACGAACCAGACCAGCAGGTCCTCGAAATTGTTCAGGAACCGCAGCACCTTGTTGGTCAGGCGATGCACCAGCACCGCCAGCAACGCGATGATGCTGACCACCGTCACGGCATCGACGATCGGCGTCGGCACCGAGGACCAGCCGAAGCCGACGACATCCTTGAACATCAGAATATGCGGAGCGAACAGGAAGATCGTGACGAACAGGCCGATGTGAAAGATGTATCCGGCCACGAGGGTAAAGGAAGATTTCCTGAAGGTTCCCGCGTCGGGAATCGAACGGGTGAAGATGGTCCGGATTCCATTACCCATTTCCGATCCCTTCGGCTCCGCGAGGTTGGCCGCCCGCCCGAGCAGCAGAATCTCTGCAATGCGAATAATGATTCCCGCGACCAGAACGATGCTCGCGATTTGAAAGCCGGGTCCCCGCACCCAGCTCAGGAACTCGATTTCAGTCATGGTTGATACCTCGTTGCATTGGTTGCGCGTGCCGGTAGCTTGCAGTTCTCTTCATCGCGCTCATTTCTCCAGATCGTCGACGCCGACCTTCGTGTGCGCGGTTTTGCTTGCCTTTTTCTTGTAGCGGCTGGCCGCGCCGGCGGCGGCGCCGACCGCGGCCGCCGCGGCGGCGGTGTAAACCACGGTCCTGGAAATGTCGCTGGTCGGCATGGAAATCGACCTGTAGAAACCGCCGCCGTCCCAGAAATCGGGTTCCGAGCAGCCGAGGCAGGGGTGCCCCGACTCGATCGGAAAGCTGGTGCCGTTGTTCCACTTGGTCGTCGCACACGCGTTGTAGGTCGTCGGTCCCTTGCAGCCGAGCTTGTACAGGCACCAGCCTTTTTTCGCGCCCTCGTCGTCGAAGGTCTCGGCAAACAGCCCCTTGTCGTAGAACGGCCGCCGGTAGCAGCGGTCGTGAATGCTCTTGCCGAAGAAAGCGAGCGGACGGCCGAGGTCGTCGAGCTCGGGAATGCTGCCGAATGTCAGGAAATGCGTCAGCACCCCGGTGATGACGACCGGAATGGGAGGGCAGCCCGGGACGTTGATGATCGGCTTGTCCTTGATGATATCGCTGACCGACACCGCACCGGTCGGGTTCGGATTGGCGTGGGGAATCCCGCCGTAGGAAGCGCAGGTGCCGATCGCGATTACCGCCGCCGCGCCCGCCGCCGTCGTCTGCAGCATGTCGAGATTGCTGATGCCGGCGATCGTCGAGTAACCCGGGTTGTCCAGCGGAATAGAGCCGTCGACGATCAACAGGTACTTACCCTTGTTTTCCTCCATCGCCGCCACGCGCGCGGCTTCAGCGGCATGACCCGAGGCGGCCTGCAGCGTGTGGTGATAATCGAGTGAGATGGCGTCGAAGATCAGGCTTTCGACGGTCGGTGCGTAAGACCTCGTCAGGGACTCGGTGCATCCGGTGCACTCCTGGAAGGAGAGCCATATGACGGAGGGCCTGCGCGCTTGTTCGAGCGCTTGCGCGACGCGCGGAATCATCGCCGGCGACAGAGCCATCATCGAGGTCGTGGCAGCGCAAAACTTCAGGAAGCTCCGCCTCGATACGCCCCGCGCCCGCAGGGCGGCGCCGAGCGTCATGTCTTTCGCGCCTGGTCGATCTTTCATGATGCGTTCTCCTCTGATGTTGCCGGGTTATCCCCGGGCCGTTCCAGATAGTCTGCGAGCCTGGCGCTGGACTGCCTGATCTCGTCGGCCTGCGAGCGCAGGATCTCGGGCATGTCGGTGATCTCGATAAATCGACCGATGATTTCGCGTTCCTCGTTGTAGTGCGTGACCAGCCAGACGCCCGGGTAGCGGGTTTCGCAGATCTCGCTGGGTCCGAGCGCGTCGATCCGCGCCTGGACCTCGCCCTCGCCGAGGGCTTCGATGATCTTGTCTTCCTCGCCCGGCGCCAGCGGGATGCTGCGCAGGTCGATGATGCCGGTCTTGCCGCTGTCGGTCAGTTCCTGCAGCGCATGCCGGATTTCGTGCAGCAGCGGCCCGACGTTCCAGGTCAGTTCATCCCCGATCTGTATATTGAACGTCGTGGGCGCGCCGCTGCTCATGGCGCGGTTCTCGCAGACGCGGTATCCGGGGAGCGGTTAACCGCAGTCGTACCGGCCGATGCTGCGAAGACGTCGGCCTCATCGTCGGCGATCAGTCGCCAGTGCCGCAGCAATCCGGTGGCAGCCGTGACGGCGCGCAGCAGTGACTGTTCGACTTCGGTCGAAGGCCGTGTGCTCCAGTCCATGTTCGCGGGTTGGATGCCGATCAGCGCCCGGTGTTCGGGCAGCGTACCGGTCAGGCGGGCGATATCAAACAGGTCCAGCAGGCCGACCTCGTGCGGGCTGCGCCTGGGGGCGCCGAGAAAAGCGTCCATATCATCACCGACGAGGGTTTTAACGGTTCCGGGCGGGGAATTCAGCTCGGCAGCGTCAAACACGATGAGGTGGGTGCAATCTTCGATATAGGTGGCGAGGGTGAAGCTCAGGGTACCCCCGTCGACGTAGTCGGCCCCTGGAATAACCGGAGCTTGCGCCTGCATCAGATGCAGTGCATGGATGCCGGCGCCCTCGTCGCAAAGCAGAGTATTTCCGATACCAAGAACAAGCGGGTGGTTACCATTCACGATTATTGCCCCTGAAACCAGAACTTTGTAGCAGGCCCCCTTTAACCGTCTATTGATTCATATCAATAACCGCGAGTTAAAGGCAGTTTAAAAAATGAACAAGTCCTGGAAAAATACGGAGCGTATGCTGATGTGCCTGGGCATTCCGATGCAGATCTGTGAAATCGAAGGTTTCAATGCCCGCTGCGAGGCCAAGGGTATCGAGCGTGATGTCAGCCTGTTCATGATGCAGAACGACGAACTCGAAATCGGCGATTACGTCGTCGTACACGTTGGTTACGCGATTCAGAAAATTACCCCGCAGGAGGCGCGCACCGCGTGGGAGCTCTACGATGAAATGCTGGCCCACGGCTGAACCGGCGGCGATGCAGCGCGGCAGCCGGGAGGCCTGGCGCCGTGCATGAGCTCGCGATATGCCAGGCGATGATGTCTCAGGTGGAGACGATTGCGCGCGAGCATCGGGCGACGCGGGTCACGTCGATTACGCTCGGCATCGGACCGCTGGCCGGCGTCGAGGCGCAGCTGCTGCACAGCGCCTACCCGCTTGCCTGCGCGGGTACGATAGCCGAAGGCGCCGAGTTGATGATCGAGGCGACGCCGATTCGGGTGCACTGTAATGGCTGCGGCGAGGATAGCGATGCGCTGATCAACCGCCTCGTCTGTGGCCGCTGCGGCGACTGGCGCACCGAACTGCTGAGCGGCGACGAAATGCTGCTGATCAGCGTCGAGCTGGATAAAAGACGCCCGCCGGAGGCGTGCGCCCTGCATTGAAGCGGCGCGCCGCTGGTGCGCGAATCAACCGAGTTGAGCGGAGAAAGATATGTGTGACACCTGCGGATGCAACCTGACCCACGGTAACGAGCACCTGATCAGGCCCGGCGGCAAACTCGAGATCACCGCAAGCGGGCGTGAAGCCGTCAGCGTACTGCACGGGTTGTTAGAAGAGAACGATCACGCAGCGCGGCACAACCGCGCGCATTTCGATAGTCACGGCGTCTTCGCGGTCAACCTGATGTCATCGCCCGGCGCAGGCAAGACAGCCTTGCTCGAGGCCACGATCGAAGCGCTAGGCGGCAGCCTGTCGATGGCGGTCATCGAGGGTGACCTCGAAACTGAAAACGATGCGGAACGCATTCGTCGTCACGGTGTGCCCGCGGTCCAGATCGCGACCGGCAGCGCCTGCCATCTCGATGCGCACATGGTTCACCAGGCCTTGCATAATCTGGACCTGGCCGGCCTCGATCTGGTGTTCATCGAAAACGTCGGCAACCTTGTCTGCCCGGCGAGTTTCGATCTCGGCCAGCACGCCAATGTCGCCTTGCTGTCGATCCCGGAAGGCGACGACAAGCCGGCCAAGTACCCCGTAATGTTCCGTACCGCCGACCTGGTCATGCTGAGTAAGATCGATCTGCTGCCGATACTCGACGACTTCGATCCCGAGCGCGCCGAGCACTATTTGCGCGACCTGGCCAATACCGCGCCGGTCATCCGCGCGTCGAGTAAATCGGGTGTCGGCATCGATCACTGGCTGCAGTGGCTGCGGGAACGGGTCGAGTTAAGGCGCGCGGCAATGCCTTCGCCTGGACTGCCGGCCGACCACCGCCATCACGCGCACGACCATCGCCAGGACTCCGGCCGGGCCGGCGCGCAGCGCCGCGAGGAGTAAACGCGTGAACGAAACCGCAGGCAGGTGGCTTGAGCGCATTCGCGCGCTGCCGCTCCCGCGCGGCATGCGGATCATGAACGTTTGCGGCGGCCACGAACGCACCATCACCATGGCCGGTCTGCGCGGCGCGCTGCCGGCCGGAATCGAGCTGATTCCCGGGCCCGGCTGCCCGGTTTGCATCTGC
>Ga0102952_1000436_pt1 | contig 15887 bp, 13 predicted proteins | sample SalPon2A_C_D1_MG_FD_78506 | JGI IMG/M metagenome (GOLD analysis project Ga0102952, IMG submission 78506) | Soil microbial communities from South San Francisco under conditions of wetland restoration - Salt Pond MetaG R2A_C_D1_MG | ecosystem: Environmental > Terrestrial > Soil > Wetlands | place... | reverse complement strand
TCAGTGCCGCGATCTCGTCCATGATCTCCGCTTCGGAGGCGTAGTTCATGTCGTAGCCGAGCGCCTGCGCGAGTTCCTGGGTGATCAGCCACTCGGCCTTGCCCTGGCGCGGCTTCATCACCGGGCGCACGCGATTGATGCGGCGCTCGGCGTTGATGAACGTACCGTCCTTTTCGAGGAACGAGGTGCCGGGCAGGAACACGTGCGCAAACTTCGCGGTCTCGTTCAGGAACAAATCCTGCACGACGATGCATTCCATGCTCGTGAGGGCGGCCTCGACGTGCTGCGTGTTCGGGTCCGACTGCGCGAGGTCCTCGCCCTGGATGTACATGCCCTTGTACTCGCCGGCGATGGCGGCATCGAACATGTTCGGAATACGGTAGCCGGGTTCCGGGTCGAGCGCTACGCCCCAGCGGGTCTCGAACGGGCCGCGCACCGTCTCGTCCTGCACCGGCCGGTAGCCCGCCAGTTCGTGCGGGAACGAGCCCATGTCGCAGGAGCCCTGCACGTTGTTCTGGCCGCGCAGCGGATTGACGCCGCAGCCGGAGTAGCCGAGGTTGCCGGTTGCCATGGCGAGGTTCGCCATCCCCATGACCATGGTCGAGCCCTGGCTGTGTTCGGTAACACCGAGCCCGTAGTAGATCGCCGAGCGTCCGCCGCTGGCATACAGGCGCGCCGCGTTGCGAATATCCTCGGCCGGTACCCCGGAGATTTCCGCGACCGCTTCCGGCGAATTCTCCGGCTTCAGTACGCAGGATTTCCAGGCCGCGTACGAATCCGCATCGCAGCGTGCGGCGATGTAGTCGTCGTCGGCGAGACCCTCGCTGACGATGACGTGCGCCATGGCGTTGATGACCGGCACGTTGGTGCCGGGCCTGAGCGGCAGGTGGTAGTCGGCGGCTATGTGCGGCGAGCGCACCAGGCCGATGCGCCGCGGATCGACGACGATGAGCTTCGCGCCCTGCCGCAGGCGGCGCTTCATCTGCGAGGCGAACACCGGGTGGCCTTCGGTCGGGTTGGCGCCGATGACCATGATGACGTCGGCATCCATGACGCTGTCGAACGGCTGCGTGCCCGCCGACGTACCGAGCGTCTGCTTCAGGCCGTAACCGGTCGGCGAATGGCATACGCGGGCGCAGGTATCGACGTTGTTGTTGCCGAACGCGGCGCGCACCAGTTTCTGCACGATGAATACTTCCTCGTTGGTGCAGCGCGAGGAGGTAATGCCGCCGACGGACTTGCGGCCGTATTTTTCCTGGATTTCACGGAAGCGCCGCGCCGAATACGCGATCGCTTCGTCCCAGCCCACCTTGCGCCACGGCTCGTCGATCGACTCGCGGATCATCGGCTCGAGCATGCGTTCCTTGTGCGTCGCATAGCCCCAGGCGAAACGGCCCTTGACGCAGCTGTGGCCGTGATTCGCCTGGCCGTCCTTGTAGGGCGTCATGCGCACGACCGTATCGCCCTGCATGTCGGCCTTGAATGAGCAGCCGACGCCGCAGTAGGCGCAGGTCGTCAGCACGCTGTGTTCCGGCTGGCCGTGCTCGATGATGGATTTTTCCATCAGCGTGGCGGTCGGGCAGGCCTGCACGCAGGCGCCGCAGGACACGCACTCGGAATCGAGGAAATTCTCGTTGGCGCTGGCGGCCACCTTGGCCTCGAAGCCGCGGCCCTCGATCGTGAGCGCAAAGGTACCCTGCACTTCGTCGCAGGCGCGCACGCAGCGCGAGCAGACGATGCACTTCGACGGGTCGAAGGAAAAATAGGGGTTGCTGTCGTCGATGGGTGCGTCGAGGTGGTTCGCACCGTCCAGCCCAAAGCGCACTTCGCGCAGGCCGACCGCGCCGGCCATGTCCTGCAGCTCGCAATCGCCGTTCGCCGAGCAGGTCAGGCAGTCGAGCGGATGGTCGGAGATGTAGAGCTCCATGACGTTGCGGCGCAGCTTCGCGATCGCGCCGCTCTGCGTGCGGATTTTCATGCCGTCCGCCACCGGCGTGGTGCAGGACGCGGGGAAGCCCTTGCGCCCCTCGATTTCCACCACGCACAGGCGGCAGGAGCCGAACGGCTTCATGCTGTCGGTGGCGCACAATTTCGGGATATCCACACCCGTCTCGCGCGCCGCGCGCAGCACCGAGGTGCCGGCTTTGACACTGACCGGGTTGCCGTCGATCTCGATGCGGACGGTCTGTTCGGAGGGGCTCGGCGGCGTGCCGAGATCGTGTTCGCGGATGAGGGTCATGCATTTCCTCCTGCACCCTGACTGCGAGTGCCGGTGAAGTCCTCGGAAAAGTATTTTAGCGCACTTCGCACCGGGAACGGGGTCATGCCGCCCATGGCGCACAGCGAGCCGTCCACCATGGTGTCGCACAATTCCGCGAGCAGCGCGAGGTTGGCGTCACGCCCTTCGTTCGCGACGATGCGGTCGATGACCTCGACGCCGCGCACGGAGCCAATGCGGCAGGGCGTGCATTTGCCGCAGGACTCGATGGCGCAGAATTCCATGGCGAAGCGTGCCTGCGCGGCCATGTCGACGGTGTCGTCGAACACGACGATGCCGCCGTGACCGATCAGGGCGTCGACGGCAGTGAACGCCTCGTAGTCGAGGGCAACGTCGAGCATGCTTTCCGGCAGGTAGGCGCCGAGCGGTCCGCCGATCTGCACGGCACGAATCGGCCGGCCGCTTGCCGTGCCGCCGCCGAATTCCGTGATCATCTCGCGCAAGGACATGCCGAACGGCACCTCGACCAGGCCGCCGCGCCGGATGTTGCCGGCGAGCTGAAAGGCGAGCGTGCCGGTCGAGCGCCCGACGCCGAGCGCGGCATAACGTTCCGCACCGAGCGCGAGAATGCTCGGCACCGACGCCAGCGTGATGACGTTGTTGACGACCGTCGGTTTGCCGAACAGTCCCTCGAGTGCCGGCAGCGGCGGCTTGAAGCGCACGATGCCGGCCTTGCCTTCGAGGCTGTCGAGCATCGACGTTTCCTCGCCGCAGACGTAGGAACCGGCGCCGATGTGCAGCTCGATGTCAAAATCGAATCCGCTGCCCTCGATGTCGCGGCCGAGCCAGCCGGCGTCGCGCGCGAGCGTGAGTGCGCGCGCGAATACCTGGCGGGCGAGCGGGTACTCGGAGCGCAGGTAGACGTAACCGCGGCTTGCACCGACCGCCAGGCCGGCGATCAGCATGCCCTCGATCAGTGCGAACGGGTCGCCTTCCATCAGCATGCGGTCGGAAAAGGTGCCGCTGTCGCCTTCGTCCGCATTGCACGCGACGTACTTTTGCGACGCGGCGGCGCCGGCGACTGTTTTCCACTTGATGCCGGTGGGGAAGCCCGCGCCGCCGCGGCCGCGCAGGCCGGAGGCGGTGACGGTCTCGATGACGGTGTCCGCGCCGGCCGCGAACGCCGCGCGCAAGCCGTCGAAGCCGCCGTTGGCGCGGTACTCGTCGAGCGACAGCGGATCGGTGAGGCCGCAGCGCCGGAACGTCCAGCGCTGCTGGCGCGCAAAATACGGAATGTCCGCGACCGTGCCGTGCCGCAAGGCGTGCGGGCCGCCCTCGGTCAGGCCGGCCGTCAACAGCGGCTCGACGTCGTCGGGCGTCACCGGGCCGTAGGCGATGCGCTTGCCGTCACACTCGACCTCGACCAGCGGCTCGAGCCAGCACATGCCGCGCGAGCCGTTCCTGACGATGTCGACGGACAGGCCGCGCGCGTCCGCGGCCGCGGCGATCGCCGCCGCGACCTCGTCCGCGCCCAGCGACACGGCGGAGGTCTCGCGGGGCACGTAGATTCGGATTGCGTCGCTCATCGTGTCAGGCCCCGTGGTGCGCGATGATGCGGTCGAATGCTTCCCTGTTGACCCGGCCGTGCACGCGATCGTTCACCATGAGGGCCGGCGAACAGGCGCAGTTGCCGAGGCAATACACCGGCTCCAGCGTCACCTTGCCGTCCGCGGTGGTTTCGTGGAAGTCGATGCCGAGGGTTTCCCGGGCGTACTCTGTCAGCGCCCGGCTGCCCATGGCCTGGCAGGATTCGGCCTGGCAGATGCGAATGACGGTGTCGCCCGGCGGCTGTGCGCGAAAATCGTGGTAGAAGCTGACGACACCGTGCACATCGGCGCGCGACAGGTTGAGCTCGTCCGCGATCTGCGGCACGGCCTCGCGCGGCACGCAGCGGTAGCGTTCCAGGAAACCGTGCAGTATCTGCACCAGCATTTCCGGTCGCGCGCCGAAACTGCGGATGATTTCACTGCCGATCCCGGCGTCGTACTTCGTCGCCATGTCGCCCTCCGGGCAAAGTGTCGCTACACGATGCGTTCCGCACCCGCATAGATGTTGAATTGTGGGCCGCGCAGGAAACCGACCAGCGTCATGCCGAACTCCGCCGCGAGCTTCACGGCGAGGCTCGACGGCGCGCTGACCGCGGCGAGCAGCGGCATGCCGGCCACCAGCGTCTTCTGCATCAGCTCGAAACTGGCGCGGCCCGATACCATCAGCCCCAGCTCCGCGGCCGGCAGACGGTCGCCGGCGAGCAGGGCGCCGACCACCTTGTCGACGGCATTGTGCCGCCCGACGTCCTCGCGCGCGAGCACGATTTCACCTTGTGAGGTAAACGCTGCCGCCGCGTGCAACCCGCCGGTGGCCTCGAAAACGGCCTGGGTGTCGCGCAGGCGCTGCGGCATGCCGGCGAGCACCTCGCGGGAAAACCGCGTCGCTATGCCGCCGAGCGACGCAGCGCCCACGGCGCGCAGCGCATCCATCGAGGTTTTACCGCAAACGCCGCAACTCGATGTCGTATAAAAATGGCGCGTCAGGCGCTCGAGATCGACCGGGACGCCGGCGGCGAGCTCGACGCGCACCACGTTGCGGTAACCCTCGTCGCTGTCCGGGCCGACGTGGGCGACCGAGGCAACGTCCGCGGCCTCGCGGACGATCGATTCGCTGTAGAGAAAACCCAGCGCGAGATCGGCGTCGTGGCCCGGCGTGCGCATCGTGATGGAAAGGCTTTTTGCCGCGGCACCCTGCGGCCCCTGGTAGCTCAACTGGATCTCGAGCGGTTCCTCGACGGCGACACGGTCCGCGCGCACTTCGCGCGCGCCGTCACGCACTCTGCTGATGTCGATCGCGAGGCTGCTGCCGCTCATGCGCGTGCACCTACCAGTACTCTGTCACGTTGCGGGTGCGCCAGTATATCGTAGCCGCACGCCCGCCCGGCGGCGCGCCGTCACCGCGCGCTGGCGGCGAGTTGCTCGCGCCAGTGCGCGGTGGCCGGGTGCAGTTCCGTGATGGCGCCGCGAATGTTGCCGAGACGGCCGTTGCGGCGCAGTTCGACGCGGCCGTCCTCGATCTGCAGGCCGAGTTCCGCGAGCAGCGGCGCGGTGTCGGGGAAGCCGCTGGTGTCGGCGTAGCGGCGGTATAGCGGCATGAAAACCGGCTTGCCGGCGAGCGAATCCAGCGTGGTGAACAGCTCGGGCCCGGTCCACGTGCGCGCCGACGGCAGGCAGCAGGATTGCAGGCGCATGAGCACCTGGTCGAGCGTTTCCCGGCCGCCGCTCTGCCGGCGCAACTCGACGTCCGCCATCAGTGCCAGCGCGGCGCCGCTCCAGTAGACCTTCATCGTGGTACCGCGGCCGCGGCGCGCCGCCGCGTCGTTCGGCGATAGCTCCGGGCGCGACCGGCGGCCGCGTTCGAAGCCCTCGTAGAGTTTTTGCCAGGTACGCTGCGGATCGTAGGCGCCGGAGCGGGCAAGCAGGACATTCTGGTAATACTGTGCGAAGCCTTCGGAAATCCAGCGATGCTGCCGGTCGAGATAGGGCAGCATGAGGTGGCTGAATTCGTGCGTCGCGGTCCAGTCGTCCAGGAAGGCCTCGAGCGGCTGCTGCTGGTTGACGAACAATTCGACGGTTTCGCCGCCGTCGCGCACCACGCGCCCGAACGGGACGGCGCCCGAGCCGCGGCCGCTGTCGCCCACCGGAATCACGACTACCTGCGGCGACGGATTGGGAAAGCGTCCGTACGCCAGGCTCACATCGGTTGCGGCGGCCTGCACCCAGTTGAGGATTGCCTCGTCATTCATCGGTGTCACCGGCTGCATCAGGCTGACGCGCAGGATCGCGCCGGGCACCCGGATTTCGCGGTAGTCGAAGCGGCCGAACGCCGCCGGGGCACTGGCGCTTTCCGGAGAACGAGTAATGCGATAGGTATCGGGTTCGTCACCGGCACGCTGCCAGGGAACCGCGACAGCGATGCCCGGCGGCAAGTCGAAGCGCACGCGCAGCTCCGTGTCGTCGTCGATGGCCGGCCGCCACAGCCACAGCGACGGCGAGACGATCGCGTTGTCCCCGGCGAGTGCACGATTGTCGCGTTCGCCCGCAGCCGCCGCGCGCAGGTCGACCGTGTAGCTCATGCAGCGTATGCCGTCGACCGGCAGGATCATGCGCTGGTTGCGCATGCGAATTTGCGGCGTCGGGTCGCAATTGCGGAAGTCGGTGAGATACCGGCCGGCGTCGTGCGAGCGTGCCGTGATGCTGGCGACCGCGCGCGCGAAATTCGCCTCCACGTGCATCGTACCGAGCCCCGCGTCGACGCGTATGACGTAGTTGTGCACCGTCGCCATGGGCGCCGCCCCGGCAAGCGCGGGCGTGTCGGCCGCACTCGCCGCGAGCGCGGCGAGTGCGGCGGCAAGGCCGATGGCAAGGCTGTGTCCGTTCGATTTCATGCGGGGTCCACAGTGATGCGGGACGCGCCGGGTGTTTCGACCCAATATACCGCGTGCGAGTTGCAAAAACCGGGTCAACCAGGGCTTGCCGGCCATTATGCCGCCATCCGCGCCAGCGCCAACCGGTACCGCCGGCGATCGTGATCGCGGTCACAGAATCGCGCCCGGGGGCAGTAGCAGGTCACACATGCGCCCGCCGCTTGCGCCGCCGCCGGCGCCGTTCGGCTGCCGTTCAGCTTCGCCGTGGCAGGATGCCGCAGGTGGCGTGGCGGCGCGATTGATGAAAATGCGAAGCATTCGCATGCGGCAGACACGCTTGCAGCGTGCCCCGATCGCTGCACATTTTGGTTTAAGATACGGCACGCCCGGCAAGGGCGAAGCCATCCGTCGACAGCAACAGGAGAGAACCTTGAGTAAAATCGCCAGACGTCAATTCATTGCCTTATCCGCCGTCGCTGCGGCAGGTTACCTGTTGCGGCCGGAATCCGACGCACATGCCCAGGAGGACATGCCGCACCTGTCCGAAGACGATCCGATGGCGAAGTCGATGAAGTACACGCACGACTCGAGCACCGTCGATCCGAGTGCGCGGGCCAATCCCGCGGAAAACCAGCATTGCGCAAACTGCGCACTGGTGCAGGGAGAAGACGGCCAGCAGTGGCGTCCGTGCCAGATATTTCCCGGCAAACTCGTCAATGCCAACGGCTGGTGTTCAGTCTGGTCGCCGCGGGCCTGACCAATACGTCGATCCCGGCCGCGGCCGGGATCGACTCCGTTTCCGCCTTCCGCTGACGCCGCTTGAACGGGCCGGACGTTCAACACTTCCATGACGCCGACACGGGGACGCTGTCGTATGTCGTCAGTGACCCGGCCAGCGGCGCGGCCGCCGTCATCGATCCGCTGCTCGGCTTTTCCATGTCCTCCGGCCGCATCGATGACCGCCAGGCGCGCGACATCATCGCGTGGCTGCGCGATCACCAACTCAGGCTGCACTGGATACTGGAAACGCACGCGCACGCGGATCACCTGAGTGCGGCGCAGTACATCAAGTCGGAACTCGGCGGTTCGACCGGCATCGGCGAGGGCATCTGCGCCGTGCAGCAGCGTTTCGCGCACATTTTCAACTACAAGCCGCCGTTTCGCGCGGACGGACACCAGTTCGACCGGCTGTTCGCGGACGGCGAGGCGTTTGCGCTCGGCGAGCTGACGGTCAGGGTAATCGCGACCCCGGGCCACACCAGCGACAGCATTACGTACCTGGTCGGCGACGCGGCATTCCCCGGCGACAGCATTTTCATGCCCGATTACGGCACCGCGCGCTGTGATTTCCCCGGCGGCGACGCCGGGCAACTGTACGACTCGATCCAGGCACTGCTGGCGCTGCCGCCGGACACGCGCCTGTTCATGTGCCACGATTACCGGCCGAACGAACGCGAACTCCGTTTTGAGGCGACCGTGCGCGAGCAGGCGGATACGAATATCCACGTGCGCCGCGGCACGCGCCGCGAGGATTTCGTCCGGATGCGCGAGCAGCGCGACGCGACGCTCGACCTGCCCCGCTTGCTGCTGCCTGCGATACAGGTCAACATTCGCGCCGGCAACCTGCCGCCCGCGGAAGACAACCAGGTCGCCTACCTGAAGATCCCGCTCGACTATCTCTGACCGCCACGGCCACGACACCTTATTAACCCGGGTGCGGTCTGTGTACAATTCGCTGCGCCCCGCCGCTCTCATCGACAACGGAGAAGATCATTGTTTGACTCCCTGAAAGCGTTGCCCGCCGACGCCATTCTCAGGCTGATCGCCGAGTACGCGGACGACACGCGCGACGAAAAGATCGACCTGGGCGTCGGCGTGTATCGCTCTGAGGCGGGTGACACGCCGATCCTGAATTCGGTCAAGGAAGCCGAGCGCCGCTTGCTGGAATCGCAGACCACCAAGGCCTACGTCGGTTCGGGCGGCGATGGCGAATTCAACGACGCGATGCAACGCCTGACGTTCGGCGACGACGTGCCGCACGAACGCATCACGACCTTGCAGACGCCCGGCGGCTCCGGTTCGCTGCGGGTCGCGGCCGGCCTCGTGCTGCGGGCAAAACCGGACACGACGGTCTGGGTCAGCGATCCGACCTGGGCGAATCACGAGCCGCTCCTCGGCGGCGCCGGCCTCGATTTGCAGAGCTACCCGTATTACGACCGTGAACAGTGTGCGATTCGCTTCGACGAAATGAAAAAAGCGATCCAGCGCATCCCCGCCGGGGATATCGTGCTGTTGCACGGCTGCTGCCACAACCCGACCGGCATGGATCTCGAGCGCGCGCAATGGCAGGAAGTTGCCGAGCTGATCGCGGACCGCAAGCTGTTGCCGTTCGTGGATCTTGCCTACCAGGGATTTGCACACGGCATAGAAGACGACGCGTGGGCGGTACGCCTGCTTGCCGGCAAGGTGCCGGAAATGATCGTGTCGAGTTCCTGTTCCAAGAACTTCGGCCTGTACCGCGACCGCGTCGGCTCCCTGTCGGTGGTGTCGAGCAACGCCGAGACCGCGGCGATCGTCCGCAGCCAGACGCACAATATCGTGCGTACGATGTATTCCATGCCGCCCGACCACGGTGCCGCCGTCGTGCGGATCATACTGTGCGACCATGCGCTGCGGCGCGTCTGGGAGGACGAGGTGAGGGGCATGCGCAAGCGGCTGCAGTCGATGCGCGAGTTGCTGACGGCGGCGCTTGCAAAGGCAGCGCCCGGACACGACTTCTCGCACATCGAACGCGCCAACGGCATGTTCTGCTTCGTCGGTTTGTCGCCGGACCAGGTCGAGAGCCTGAAACGCGACCACGGTGTGTACATGGTCGGCTCCAGCCGCATCAATGTCGCCGGCATCACGCCGGGCAACGTTGCCTATCTCGCCAGGTCGATCGCGTCAGTGCTCTGACGGCATGCCGATGGCGTCGCCGGCCCACAGCAGCGTGTCACCGGGCCGGATCGCGAAGCGGGCGCTGACGCCCGCCTTCAGTTCGAGCACGAAACGTACCGGTTCCCGCGACGGAATCGAGGTCAACGAGCGCGGTTCCGTATCGGCAACGATCGACGAAATGCGGCCGTCACCGCGAATGAACAGCATGTCGAGCGGCAGGTAGGTATTCTTCATCCACATCGAATGCATGGCTTCGTCCGGGTAGACGAACAGCATGCCGGTCATATCGTCGAGCTCGCGCACGTACATGAGGCCGCGGCTGCGTTGCGCCGGCTGTTCCGCGAGGTAGATTGCGAAGCGATAGCAGGCATTGACGCTCGCCTCGATGACGATACTGCTGCGGGCGAATGCCGCATCGAGTGCTTCGTTGGCGGCCGGTGCGGGGCCGGCCAGCAGGCAGGCCGCGAGCGGGACGAGCCCGAGCCGGCGGCGGGCTGCGGCGAGGTACCGCCTGCGTGCCGCCGGAATATTTGCAGAATAGTGCAATGCTTCGCGCCGAATGCTGTCGTAAGGAGTTCGTGTGTGGCGGCATTATGACCGAAGGAGACCGCCGGGCGTGAGCGGCCGTTCCGCGTGACCGCCCGTGGCCGCTTGTACCGCTGCGGTAACAGGTTGGCCTGCTACCGCATCCTCACTACAATGGCACGCCTTTTTGACCGTCGGAGTAACGGATGAGCGTAGCAGAACAATTCCAAAAGCTCGAAACGCATGCGTCGGGCCTGATCATCGGCCAGGCGCATCTGATCAATCGCATGCTCATTGCGTTACTGTGCGACGGCCACCTGCTGGTCGAGGGGGCACCCGGCCTGGCCAAGACCCGTGCCATCAAGGTGCTGTCGGAGAGTATCGAAGGTGATTTCCACCGCCTGCAATTCACGCCGGACCTGCTGCCGGCCGACCTGACCGGTACCGAAATATACCGCCCGCAGGACGGCACTTTCGTGTTCCGCAAGGGGCCGCTGTTTCATAACCTGATACTTGCGGACGAAATCAACCGCGCGCCCGCCAAGGTGCAATCCGCCTTGCTGGAAGCCATGGAAGAGCGGCAGATCACCGTCGGCGAGAAGAGTTACCGGCTGGCAGACCTGTTCATGGTCATGGCAACGCAGAACCCGATCGAGCAGGAAGGAACCTATCCGCTGCCGGAGGCGCAGCTGGACCGCTTTCTGCTGCACGTGCAGGTCGGGTACCCGAGCATCGAAGACGAGCGCCGCATCCTGGTGTTGAATCGCGACGAGGCCAAGGCGGGCGAACGCGACGCTTTCCAGCCGCCGGAACTGTTGCCGGAGTCCGTGGTGATGGCGGCACGCCAGGAAGTCCTGCGCCTGCATCTCGCCGACGAACTCGAGCAGTACATCGTCAACCTCGTCGTGTCGACACGCAATCCCGGCCAGGTACACGAATCGCTGCACGGACAGGTCCTGTACGGTGCCAGTCCGCGCGCCTGCATGGGTATCGACCGCGCCGCCCGCGCCCGTGCCTGGCTCATGGGCCGCGACTATGTCGGCCCCGAGGACATCCAGGACGTGGCACCGGACGTGCTGCGGCATCGCCTGGTGTTGAGTTTCGAGGCGGAAGCCGACGGCGTCACACCGGATTCGATCATCGAGCGCCTGCTGGACGGCGTCGGCGTTCCCTGAGAGCGGGGGTCAGTCGCGAACCGCCATGCGTCATGACAAGCTACATGCCGATGCGTCCCCGGTCAGTGTCAGCCAGAAGGGCCTGATTCGACTGGCCGGACCGGCGCGCGGTATTTCCCTCGACGTGCTGCGCGTCAATTCGCTGCAGGCGGGGGCCTACATTTCGCATTTCAGGGGCCGCGGCATGGAGTTCGACGAATCGCGTCCGTACCAGCCCGGTGACGACCCGCGCAGCATCGACTGGCGCGTGACGGCGCGCAGTACCGAAGCCTATACGAAACTGTTTCGCGAGGAACGCGAACGGCCGGTACTGGTCATGCTGGATTTGCGGCGCGGCATGCATTTCGCAACTCGCGGCTGCTTCAAATCCGTCAATGCGAGCCGTGCCGCGGCGCTGCTGTCCTGGGCCGCGCACCATCGCGGCGATCGCCTCGGCGGCATCATTTTCGGCGACACGACGCACCGCGAATTGCGGCCGCGGCTCGGCCGCCAGGCCGCGCTGCATTACCTGCATCAGCTGGCGACGCACGCCGACTGGTCGGCGCCGCAGGACGCGCCCCGGGTCGATCCCGAGTGGCCGCTGGCGCAGGCGATGTCGGCATTGCGGCGCGTCACGCGTCCGGGCAGCCTGGTGATCGTGATCAGCGATTTCGCCGGTTTTTCGCGCACCGCGCAGTCCTACCTCGCGGGCGTGGCGCGGCACAACGAGGTGCTGGCCGTGTTCCTGTCCGACCCGCTCGAGCGCCGCCTGCCGCCGCCGGGACAATACCGGCTGGTCAGCGCGGACGAGGAGATGGCGATCGACACGCGTGCGCGTGCCGCGCGCCGTGATTACGAGGCGGCCTTCGCCAATCGCCAGGCAGGCCTCGAAGCCTTCTGCCAGCGCTATGCGATCCACCTGATGCCGATGTCCACCGCAGACGACCCGGTCGAGTGCCTGCAGGAAGCACTCGGCCGGCGCGCGCATTGAGGCGCCGCCGATGAACCCCGATCAGCTGCCGCTCAGGGACCTGCACCTGCCGGACGCGGTCGGCTGGTGGCCGCCGGCACCGGGCTGGTGGCTGCTCGCGGTGCTCGTGCTGGCCGTGCTCGGCCGCTACCTGTGGCAGCTCGTCAAGGCATGGAGAAAGAGCGCCGCGCGCCGTGCCGCGCTGGCCGAATACGCACACCTCGTGCGCCATTTCCGCGCTGACGGCGACGTGGCGGCACTGGCACAGGGACTGTCGGCGCTGCTTCGGCGGGCCATGCTCGCCTACGCGCCGCGGCAGGCGGTCGCCGGGCTCACCGGCGACGACTGGCTGCACTTTCTCGATCGCGGCCTGCCGCGGGCAGCGTTCTCGGCCGGTGCCGGCCGCGAGCTGGTAACGCTGCCGTACCGCGGCAGGGAGGCGGCGCGTGACGTCGATGCCGACGCGTTGCTCGCCACCGTCGAGCTGCGTCTGAAGACGCCGTTGCCGGAGGAACGGCGCTGATGTGGTCGCTCGCCTGGCCCTGGATGCTGCTCGCGCTGCCGCTGCCGCTGCTGGTGCGCGCGCTGCTGCCGCCGGCCGACGGCGGCCACGAAGCGGGGCTGCGCGTGCCCAGCCTGCGGGGCTTCGCCATGCTCGCAGATCGCGCGCGCGTCGAGCAGCTTTTGCACTGGCGCTTCTGGGTCGCGTTGACGGCCTGGCTCCTGCTGGTGCTCGCCGCCGCGCGGCCGGAGCGTATCGGCGACGAACTCGACGTGCCGGTCACCGGCCGCAACCTGATGCTCGCCGTCGATCTCTCCGGCAGCATGGACGCCAAGGACTTCGAACTCGGCAGCCGCCGGGTCGACCGCCTGACGGCGACCAAGGCCGTCGCCAGCGATTTTATCGCGCGTCGCGAGGGCGATCGCATCGGCCTCATCCTGTTCGGCGAAAGCGCGTACCTGCAAGTGCCGCTGACACTCGACCGGGAAACGGTGAACGTACTGCTGATGGAGGCTTTTATCGGCCTCGCCGGCGAAAAGACGGCGATCGGCGACGCCATAACGCTTGCCGTGAAGCGCATTCACGACCAGGGCGGCGATGCCGGCGAGCAGGTGCTGATCCTGCTGACCGACGGCGCCAACACGGCCGGCGAAATCGATCCGCTCAAGGCGGCCGAGCTCGCGCAACAGATCGGCTTGAAGATCTACACGATCGGCATCGGCGCGGACCAGATGCTGGTGTCGTCGATCACCGGCGGCGTGCGGCGCGTCAACCCGTCGGCCGATCTCGACGAGGACACGCTGACGAAGATCGCCGAGCTGACCGGCGGGCGCTATTTTCGCGCCCGCGATACCGCCGCGTTACAGGACATCTACAGGCTGCTGGACGACATGGAGCCGGTTGCCGAACCGGAGGCGGGCTACCGGCCGGTCACCGACCTGTTCTTCTGGCCGCTGGGCGGGGCGTTCCTGCTGGCCGCGTTGCTGGCCGCGGGGAACCTCGCGGCCGCTTTACGCTTCAAACGCGCCATGAGGTTGCACCTTGATCCCCGCTGAGTTTCATTTTCTGCGTCCCGCCTGGCTGTGGGCGCTGCCGCTGGCGGCACTCGCCGTGCTGGCGCTTGCGCGGCGCCGGCTGGCGCCGGGCAGCTGGCAGGGCGTGGTCGACGCGGCGCTCGCCCCGTACGTGCTGGCGACCAAGCCGGGCGGTGGCGGCGCGTATCGCTGGTGGCTGTTGCTGCTCGGCGGCGTGCTGGCGATCGTGGCACTTGCCGGGCCGAGCTGGCAGCGCATCGAGCAGCCCGTGTACCGCTCCGAGCAGGCGCTGGTGGTCGCTCTCGACCTGTCGCGTTCGATGGATGCGCAGGACCTGTCGCCGAGCCGCGTGACGCGTGCGCGCCTGAAGATCCTGGACATCCTCGAACGCCGCGGCAGCGGCCAGACGGCACTGCTGGTGTATTCCGCCAATGCCTTCACGGTGACGCCGCTGACGACCGATGCGGACACCGTCGCCGCGCTGGTCAACAGCCTCAGCACCGATATCATGCCGAGCCGCGGCAGTTACCCGGTGGCCGCCATCGAAAAAGGCCGCCAGTTGCTGGAACAGGCGGGCGTCTCCTACGGCGAGGTGCTGCTGATCACCGACGGCGGCACCTCGCCGGCGGCCGAACGCGCCGCGGAAGAGCTGCGCGATGCCGGTTACACCCTCTCCGTGCTGGGCGTCGGTACGCCGCAGGGTGCGCCGATACCGCGCGCCGGCGGCGGATTCGTCACCGACCGCGCCGGCAACATGGCGGTGCCGCGCCTCGAGGCCGCCGGACTCACGCAGCTGGCCGCGGCCGGCGGCGGGCGTTACACCACGCTGACCGCCGACGACAGCGACGTCGACCGCCTGCTGGCGGGCGAAGTCGGCGACGCCGCGGCGCGCGGCGACGAGTCGCATTCCACGGACCAGTGGCGGGAGGAAGGGCCGTGGCTGCTCTTGTTGCTGGTGCCGCTGGCTGCGCTGGCGTTTCGCCGCGGCTGGGTGCTCGTGCTGGTGGCGGCGCTGTTGCCGGTGGCGGAGCCGGCACGGGCATTCTCCTGGCACGATCTGTGGCAGACGCCGGACCAGCAGGCGCGCGCCGCGCTGGCCGACGGCGACGCCGGCAAGGCCGCCGAACTGTTCGAGGACCCGCGCTGGAAGGCGGTCGCGAAGTACCGTGCCGGCGACTACCCGACCAGCGCGGACGGCTTTGCCGGCGGCGGCGATGCGGATGCGCTCTACAACCTCGGCAACGCGCTGGCGCGCATGGGCAAGCTCGAACAGGCGGTGCAGTCCTACGACGAGGCGCTCGAGCTGGCCCCCGGCGACGAGGATACGATGTACAACCGCAAGCTGGTCGCGGACCTGCTCGAGCAGCAGGACGCAGAGAACCAGGGCCGGAACAACAAGAGTTCGAACGACGAATCGGGCGGCGGCGCGCAGCAGTCCGAAGGGGACAGCCAGTCGGAGCAGAGCGGCGAGCAGGGCGATGCCGGCAATGCGGGCGACGAATCGCAGGACGCGGACACGACGCGCGAGCAGCAGGAGATGAGCGAGGAGGATCTCGCCGCGCTGCAGGAAGAATTGCAGCGTGCCGCGGAAGAAGCGGCGCGCCAGGAGCAGCCGGGCGATCCGCAGGAAGGGCAGGCGCAGGCCGACCAGGAGGCGCGCCGCCAGCAGGAGCAGCAGCAGGCGATGGAGCAGTGGCTCAGGCGCATTCCGAACGACCCGGGCGGCCTGCTGCGCCGCAAGTTCCGCTACCAGTACCAGCGCCAGGGGCGTGACCAGGACGGTAACAACCTGTGGCCGGACAACGAGGTACAACCATGGTAACCAGCCGCTCGGGCTCCTTTTCGCCGCTCCTGGTGCGCGCGCTGGCAGCCGCGTGCCTGCTGCTCGGCGCCGCCGGCGCGGCGGCCGCCGTGGTCGCGAGTGTCGATCGCGGCGAAGTCGAGCTGAACGAGTCGTTCACGCTCAAGGTGACGGTCGACACGGCGATCGATGTCGAGCCCGACGTAGCCGCGCTCGACAACGACTTCTACGTCGGCAACCGTAGCCAGTTGAGCAATACGACGATCATCAAC
>Ga0102952_1000432_pt1 | contig 16111 bp, 13 predicted proteins | sample SalPon2A_C_D1_MG_FD_78506 | JGI IMG/M metagenome (GOLD analysis project Ga0102952, IMG submission 78506) | Soil microbial communities from South San Francisco under conditions of wetland restoration - Salt Pond MetaG R2A_C_D1_MG | ecosystem: Environmental > Terrestrial > Soil > Wetlands | place... | reverse complement strand
TCCTGGCGCTGGTGATTTCGCTCGCCATCCTCCTCGGGTTCCAGTTCTTCATCCAGCGCCAGACGCCGCAGACGGCCCAGGCCCCAACGCAAGGCTCGACTCAGGCCACGCCGTCTCCGGCCGAGAGCCCCGCCGCGCCGACCCCGAGCGGGACGATCGCGCCGCCGACGCCGCCGGACATCACCGGCAAGGCGGCGCCGGAAGCCGCGGCGGCGGCCTCGCGCGAAGAGGCCCTGGCGCTGACCCCGAGGGTCCAGATCCGGACCCCGAAGCTGCGCGGCTCGATCTCGCTCGTCGGCGGACGCCTCGACGACCTGGTCCTGACCCGCTACCACGAGACCATCGATCCGAAGAGTCCGGAGATCGTCCTGCTGTCGCCGGAAGGCAGCGAGCATCCCTACCTGGCCGACTTCGGCTGGCTCGCGACCGGCGGCGACCTGCCCGTCCCGAAGCGCGACACGCTGTGGCAGGCCGACGGCGACACCCTGGCCCCCGGCAAGCCGGTGACGCTGAGCTGGAACAACGGCCAGGGACTGCGGTTCGAGGAGACCTACACCGTCGACGAGGACTACATGTTCACGGTGACGCAGCGCGTCGTGAACAACGGCGAGTCGACCGTCTCCCTCGCGCCCTACGGCTTGATCTCACGCACCGGCACGCCAAAGACTCTCGGTTTCTATATCCTGCACGAAGGCCTGCTGGGCGTCTTCGACGGCACGCTCGACGAGGTCAAATACAGCAAGATCAAAGACAAGAAATTGATCGAGCGGAAGACCACCGGCGGCTGGCTCGGCATCACCGACAAATACTGGCTGGTCTCGCTGATTCCGGATCAGGCGACGCCGGTCAACGCGCGCTTCGTCTACGCCGGCGGCAACGGGCAAGACAAATACCAGACGGATTTCAGCTACGCGACCGCGACGGTCGCGCCGGGCGGAACGGCGGAGACGACGAGCCGGACCTTCGCGGGCGCCAAGGTGGTGACGCTGCTCGACACCTATAGGGACGAATATCATTTGCCGCTGTTCGATCGGGCGGTCGACTTCGGCTGGCTGTGGTTCCTGACCAAGCCGCTGTTCTCTGCCCTGCATTTCTTCAACGGGCTCATCGGCAATTTCGGCGTCGCCATCCTGGTGCTCACCGTGATCGTCAAGGCTTTCTTCTTTCCGCTGGCCAACAAGTCGTACCGGTCGATGGCGAAGATGCGCAAGCTGCAGCCCGAGATGACCAAGCTGCGCGAGCGCTTCAAGGACGACAAGCAGCGACTCAACCAGGAGATGATGACGCTGTACCGGAAGGAGGGCGCGAATCCGATGTCGGGCTGCCTGCCGATCATCGTCCAGATCCCGGTGTTCTTCGCGCTCTACAAGGTCATGTTCGTGACCATCGAGATGCGCCATGCGCCCTTCTTCGGCTGGATACACGATCTTTCGGCGCCCGATCCGACCTCGCTGCTCAACGCCTTCGGGCTGCTGCCCTGGGCGGTGCCCCATCTCGGCCCGCTGGAGGTCGTCAACATCGGCGTCTGGCCGCTCATCATGGGCCTCTCCATGTTCCTGCAGCAGCGCCTCAATCCGCAGCCGCCGGACCCGATCCAGGCCAAGGTGTTCATGTTCATGCCTATCATCTTCACCTTCCTGCTGGCCCGCTTTCCGGCCGGCCTGGTGATCTACTGGACGTGGAACAACAGCCTCTCGATCGTGCAGCAATACGTCATCATGAGGCGCGCGGGAGTCCCGATCGGGCGCAGCGCCAGCACGACCTGACGGCGTCGGGCATCGACCCATGACCGGCCGCCGGACCGCGCCCACCGAGCAGAACGGAGGCATCGAGGCGGGTCGGCGGCTCTTCGCGCAGTCCTGCACCTTCGTCGCCGCCGCAGCGGAGGACTGGCAGCTTCCGGCGCCGGGCCATCCCGAGGTCGCCTTCGCCGGCCGGTCCAACGTCGGCAAGTCGAGCCTGCTCAATGCTCTGACCGGGCGCACCACGCTGGCGCGCACCTCGCGCGTGCCGGGCCGCACGCGCCAGATCAACTTCTTCGAGCTTGGCGGCCGCCTGATGCTGGTCGACCTGCCCGGCTACGGCTACGCGAAGGCGGGCAAGACGGAGATACGCCGCTGGACCGGGCTGACCCGGCACTATCTCAAGGGCCGGCCCAACCTCAGGCGGGTCTGCCTGCTGATCGATGCGCGCCACGGCCTCAAAGACAACGACCGCGCCGTGATGCACGATCTCGACGAGGCGGCGGTCTCCTATCAGGTCGTCCTGACCAAGTCGGACAAGCTCAAGCCGGAGGCCTTGAGCGCGACTTGCAGCACGGTCGCGGCGGAGCTGGCGCGCCGCGCCGCGGCCCATCCCGATTGCATCGCCACCAGCGCCGTCTCCGGCATCGGCATCGCCGAGCTGCGCGCCGCCCTCGCAACGCTGGCGGCGCCGGCCGCGGGCGGATAGACTGCCGGCCATGATGCACAAGAACATCAGCGACACGAAGCAATGGCTGCGCGCGGCGCGGACGATCACCGAGGCGTTGCCCTTCATGCGGCGCCACGCCGGGCGCACCTTCGTCATCAAATACGGCGGGCACGCCATGGGCGACGCCGAGCTCGCCGGGCTCTTCGCCAGCGACATCGTCCTGCTCAAGCAGGTCGGCATTCATCCCGTCGTGGTGCACGGCGGGGGACCGCAGATCGGCCAGATGCTGGAGCGCCTGCGCATTCAGAGCGAATTCGTAGACGGCCTGCGGGTGACCGACGCCAACACGGTGGAGGTCGTCGAGATGGTGCTGAGCGGCGCCATCAACAAGCAGATCGTCAGCGCGATCAACGCCGCGGGCGGCACCGCGCTCGGCCTGCCGGGCAAGGACGGCAACCTGATCCAGGCAACGCGCCTGCGCCGCCGCACGCGCGACCCGCAGTCGAACATCGAGAAGATCCTCGACCTCGGCTTCGTCGGCGAGCCGCAGCAGATCAATCCGCAGGTGCTGACGGCGCTGGAGCAGTCCGGCATGATCCCGGTGATCGCGCCGATCGGCGTCGGGCCCGCCGGCGAGACCTACAACATCAACGCGGACACCGCCGCCGGCGCGATCGCCGCCGCGGTCGGTGCGGCCCGCCTGCTGCTGCTGACCGACGTGGTCGGCGTGCTCGACAGGGACAAGGAGCTGGTGTCCGACCTGAAGGTGTCCGAGGCGCGGGCCCTCATCGCCGACGGCACGGTCAGCGGCGGGATGATCCCCAAGTTGGAAACCTGTATCCACGCGGTCGAGGGCGGCGTCGACGCCGCGGTGATCCTGGACGGGCGCGTGCCGCACGCGATGCTGCTGGAGATCTTCACCGACCGCGGCCTCGGCACCGCGGTGTGGCGCGACTAGGGCAGCCGCCGCCGCACGCCCCCGAGGCCGACTTCGCGAGGGCGCACCAAGCGCCCCCGTGCACATGACCCGAGCGGTGCGCCGCATGACGCGGACATGGGAATCCGTCCTGATCGCCGTCTACGCATTGCTGTTCCAAGCGGTGGCGCTGGCCATCGCCCTGCCGCTCTTCGTGGGCCCGAGCGGCGTCTCGCGGCATCTCGGTTTTGCAGCGCTGCTGGTCGTCCTGGGAACCCTGTCGGTCTTCCTCGTCGCGCGCCTGGCCCTGCGGCACGGCCCGATCCGGACCTGGCAGCGGGGCTGCCGCATCGGCCTCTGGGCCGCGGCCTGCTTCTACCTGTCGGTGGTGGCGCTGTTCGGACTTCTCCCGGCGATCGCCGCCCTGTCCGCGGGCCATTTCCGCAACTCGGCCGGATATCTCGCGGACGTCATCGGGATCGCGGTCCGGGGCAGCTACGGTCTGCCGGTGATCGTCGGTGCCCTCGGGGGCGCGCTCTACGGCTGGCTGTGCGGCAGGCGGGACATGGGCTCCGGCGGCCGCGGCGCCTGACTTTCCGAGACGGCGCCGCCGGGGCGCGCGCCGGCACCCGCGCTCAGGCCATCGATCGGACGGCCGCGGCGCGGCGGCGCGGCGCGCTCCTCCCCCGCGGCCTCACGCAGCAGCCAGTCGCGGAAGGCGGCCACCTTGGGCCGCGCCGGTCCGCCCGGCGGGACGAGGATGTAGTACCAGGCGTCCGGCAGCAGTTCGACGTCGAACACCTCGACCAGGCGACCGGCGGCCAGGTCCGCATCGACCAGCGCCTCGAAGGCGAGCGCCACGCCCTGCCCTTCGACCGCGGCCTGCATCATGAGATTGCAATCGCCGAATCGCGGTCCGCGCGTGGCATCGACCAAGCCGGCACCCGCGGCCTGCAGCCAGCGCGCCCAATCGTCGCTCATCGCGTTGTGCAGCAGCGTGTAATGGCGCAGGTCGTCCGGGCGGCGCAGGACCGGCCCGTCGCGCAGCAGGCCCTGGCTGCAGACCGGAACGAGGCGCGAGCGCAGCAGCGAATCGCTATGCAGCCGGGGCCAGTCGCCGTAGCCGTACCAGACCGCGACATCGATGTCCTCGTTCGCGAAATCGACTCCGTCGATCGCGGTCGAGAGCGCGATCGTGATCGACGGGTGGGCCCGCCGGAACGCATCGAGGCGCGGCAACAGCCAACGGCTCGCGAAGGCCGGGGTCGTCTTGACCAAGAGCGTATCGCGGGCCGGGTCGCCGCGCAGGCGCTCGGTGGCGCTCGCCATCTTGTCGAGCGCCTCGCCCAGGGCCGGCAAATAGCTCCGGCCCGCGGCGGTCAGGGCCACGCCGCGGGTGCCGCGGCGAAACAACGCCACGCCGAGAAAATCCTCGAGCGCCTTGATCTGATGGCTGACCGCCGACTGCGTGACATGCAGCTCCTCCGCGGCGCGCTTGAAGCTGAGATGGCGCGCGGCCGCCTCGAAGGCACGAACCGCGGGGAACGGGGGCAGAGTCCGGTTCATGGGCCATGACCTCGGTTCAACTGCGTGTGAATTACTATCATTTGTTGCAGGAACAAATGCAAGACACCCTGGAATCGGTTCGTCGCGATGACGCTGCATCAAGCAACGGCATCGACCGGCGAAGGCTTCGGAAACAGAAAGGTCAATCCCAATGCGGAAGACCCGCCTCAACCATGCGACGCCCCGATTTCTCGGCGCCTGCTTCGCCTGTCTCGCCGCGGGCGCACTGCTCGGCAGCGCGATCACCGGCTTGCACGCCGAGATGGATATCCCGACCAAGCACCGGGGCGTGAAGGTCACCAGCCTCGGCGTTCTGCCGGAGGATTCGCTCAAGGCGCAGATCGGCCTCGGCGGCTATGTACTGCAGATGCGCGAGATCACGCTGGAACCCGGCGGCGCGATCGCCCGGCACAGCCACGCGACCCGTCCCGGCCTGGTTCAGATGATCGCCGGAACCTGGGTCGAGGGGCGCCCCGGCGGGACGCAGGCCTATAGCGCCGCGAACGAGACCGCGATCCTCGAGGACAAGGACACCGAGCACTGGTTCTGGAACACCGGGTCGGAACCGGCGACGGCGATCGTTTGCGACATGGTGCCGCCGTCCTAGGACGAACGATCAGCGGCCGAGGCTCCGGAAGAAGTCGAGCTGCCACTCCATCTCCTCGGTCGGCAACGGATAGTCCGTGCCGTTGCGCGGCGTCAGGGCCTGGGCCGGCGCGATACCGCCCATCCGGAGCTGCAGCTGGTTGGCGAAGCGCATGGGGCAGCCGGCCTTCCATGACAGGGCCGTGACGCCCTTGGCGCTGTGCGCCGCGAGTATGTGATCGATCAGGGCGACGGAATAGCCCGCGCGCAGCGCCAAGCCGAAGCGCACGGTGTCGCGGTCGCCACGGTTGAGCGCGCGGGTCAGCACTTCGTCGGTGAGTTCGCCCTTGGCATGCAGGCCGCGCAAGTGCTTCTCCGCCAACTCGCCGCAGTCTTCCTGCGCATCGCGCAGGTCGATGCGCCGGTGGACCTCCTTGGCGACGGCGCGCGCGGTCTTGCGGTCGAGGTCCTCGCGCGCTTCGAGCCGTCCGAGCAGCGACTCGGCGACGAAGCCGGCCAGCTTGCGCACCGCCTTCATCGACAGCTGGGGGCGCGCGACCAACGGCTCGTGCCACGCCGTCACCTCGGCCGCGGCCTCGACCAGCTGGTCCAACGTCTCCTCGCGGATCTGCGCGCTCTTGTTCTCGAGCAGCTCAGCAATGGCGTCGGCGTCCTCGGTCGCGGCGATGGCGTCGGTGATCCGCTCGCCCACGCCGCGGCGGCGCGAGATGGCGCACAGCTTGCCCGAGACGCAGCCGTCTTCGATGATCTCCAGCAGGTCCTGGTCGCTCAGCAGCGGCGAGAACTCGAGCACAGGGCAGGCGACCGCGGCCTCGAGGTCGCGCGCCAGCTCCTGGATCACCTCGGGCGGCGCCGAGACCATGTCCTTGAGCGTCTCCGCGACGATCTGACGGACCCGGGTCGCCTGGTCCTGAGCCAGCACGGCGATCACGTCGAAGAGATATTTCTGCGTCTTCTCCTGCGCCTCGTCGTCGAGCTCCGGCAGCAGGTGCGCGATCTTGTCGGCCAGCTTGTGCCGGACGCTCTCGTCGGAATCGCGCGCCAGGATGAGGTCGGCCTGCCCGGGCGTGGTGCGGTTGGCGGCGATGTGCCGACGCACCTCGGCCTCGGAATCCTCGGCCAGGAAATACAGGATCTCGGGGCGTACGTCCTCGCGGCCGGCGAGCCGGGCGCGCACCGCCGGATCGCGGTCGTTGGCGAGCCGCTTGGACTCCTCGTAGGAGAGCCCGGCGTCCTGCGGTGCGGACCTGGTGCGCCGGGTCATGCCGTCGCCTCCGACGGCGGGCGCCGGTCCTGCTCCGGCGGCAGGATCTCGACGCTGCCCTTGCCGCGCCGCTTCGCCGCGTACATCGCGCGGTCGGCGCGGTCGAGCAGCTCGCTTACGTCCGTCTCGTGGCCCGCTCCGACCATCGCCACGCCGAGCGAGAGGCCGAGGGTATGCTGCGAATCGGCCGAATAGGCGCGCAGGCGCCGGCCCACCTCGAGGATCGTCTTCGCCTTGCCGGCGGCATCGGACGCGCCGATGTCGGCGATGAACACGGCGAACTCGTCGCCGCCGAGGCGCCCCACCAGGTCGTCGCCCCGCGTCGCCTCGCGCAGCCGCTGCGCCAAGGCCACCAGGACCTCGTCGCCCCGCTGGTGCCCCAGGACGTCGTTGACCGGCTTGAAATTGTCGAGGTCGATATAGAACAGCGCCCCCGGCGCGTCGCGGCGACGGCGCTCGTCGGCCGAGCGCGCCGCCAGCGTCTCTTCGAGCGACTGCAGAAAGGCGCGGCGGTTCAGCAGGCCGGTCAGGGGATCGGTCGCGGACAGCTTCTCCAGCTCCTCCTGTCGCGCGAGCTGGCAGATGGCGAGCGCCATCTGCCCCGCGATCTCGTCGACGAGGGCGCGGTCGCTGTCGGTCCAGGACTCGCGGTCGCCGACGCGCCACAGGCAGAGATAGCCGAGCGTCTCGCCGTCGTGCCGCGCCGGCCTGGCCAGCAGGACGCCGCCGTCCTCGGCGCTCTCGACGGCCGGCTGGCCGAGGGCGAGGCAGCGCAGGGCGCCATCGATCACCGCCTTGTCGGGCAGCGCGCCGACCCGCGCGGCGCAGAGCGTCGCGCCGCTGCGGTCGCGCTGGAAAATCGCCACGCCGCTCGCCGGCAGGGCGGGCACCAGCGCACCGGCCGCCGCCCTGAGCATGCGGGCCGGGTCCATCTCGTCGCGCACGATGCCGAGGATGTAGCTCAGCAGGCGCTCACGGTGGCGGTCGCCGGCCAGGGCCGCCGACCGGCTGCGCCGCTCGGTGATGTCGCGGCACAGGCCGCGTGCGCCGCACCACGCGCCGGCCCCGTCGAGCAGCGGCAGGGCGGTCACCAGCAGGGAGACCGCCGCACCGTCGGCGCGCCGCATCCAGGTCTCGATCTCGCGGGCCGGCGCTCGGGCGACGAAGGGCGAGCCGTCGTCCTCGGCCGCGTCGGCGTGCAGATCGAGCGCACGCCGGCCGAGCAGGTCCTGCTTGGCGTGACCCAGCACGTCGGGCGCCGAGAGGAAGACGAAGCGGCCCTCTGCATCGGTCTCCCAGGCGAAGTCGCAGGCCGCCTCGACCAGTTCCTTGAAGCGCTGGCGCGATTCGATCAGGGCGGCGCGCAGGCTGCGCTCCAGCGTCATGTCGCGGCCAAGGAGCAGCGCGGCGGTGCCGTTGCCCCAGGGCAGCAGGGTCATGTCGAAGGCCGTGGCAACGTTGCGTCCCGGCGCCTCGGCGGGCAGCAGCAGCGGATTGACCTGGGCCGTGTGGCCGTCGATCGCCGCGTTGATCGCGCTGCGCAGCTCCTCCGAGCCGCCCTGCCGCAACAGGTCGACGACCGGGGCCGCCGCCGCGTTTGCGGTCAGCACGATGCCGTTGCGCCCGGCCACGATGACCGGGCCGGGGAACTTGTCGAAGGTGCCGCCGGGGGCGAAGAGCGACAGGTCGCCGGTCTTGTCGACCACGCGGCGATAATCTTCCTGGGTCGCTTCTTTGGCGGGAAGCCGCGTCATGGGGAATGCCGTTCCTGGCCGGTCGGGGGCTGTCGGAAGGTCCGTCCTGGACCCTGACAAGTTTGCCGGGATTCGCCTTAAGATCGTCTTAATAGCGGACCGCCGGCGGCAGTTTTCTGGGGGTTTTCCGGGGGTTTTCCGGGTCTCTCCGGGGACCTCCCGGGGCTTTCCCGGCGCGGCAGACGGCGCCGCCGCCGGCCGGACGAGGCGCGAACCCGCCCGCGCGCCCGGCTCCCTCCGGCCGTGCTCGAGCGCCGCCGCGGAGCGCCCCGACGGGCGAACCGATCGCGGCAGGACGCGCCGCGATTCTTGTGTCTTTTGTGGGCTAAAGCCGTTCGCCGATTGGCCGGGGCTCCATGCCGCCCGGTCGAGACCGCCTCGCACTGATCGAACGCCGGCGCATTGAATGGCGCTTCGCGATCTGGCGGGCGCTTCGAAATTTGGAAGGGGTTCCGCAACCCTCTCGGGCCGCAGCGGACCCGGGACAAGCCGCCGACCGAAGTCGCCGCCGCGGACTGCGTCACCTCATCGACGGTCGCCAGCCGGCCTCCAAGGCCTCCCGCTCGCTGCAGAACCAGCGCTCGCCCTTCGATGGGCTGATCCTGGTCCGGTCGTAATAATATCCGCCCGGGACATGATAGATGCGCTCCCCTGTGTTCATGCTGATGTTGCCCTTGATGACGCAGTCCCCCGACTCCCGCGCCTGGGTCGCCGGCTGCTCGACCAGAGGGGTCGGCTGCTCGGCCTGGGCGGTCCGAAGGCGCTGACTCCGTCGCCATTCCCAGGGAGCGACGAACTCGCCCCGCCATAGGCCGCGCTTCCGTGCCGCGGCGTGTTCCTCCTACGGAACCGTTGGACGCCGCCTAGAACAACTGCGGTTCTCGCTGAAAGATCGGCTTAAGCGCCGGCCCGCCCGGGCCGCGGCCTCACCAGGATTTCCGGGGCGGGTCGCCACGGGCACGGACGCGCACCACGCCGCTCCGCCGGATGCCCGGCCTTCGGCCGAGAGACCCGGACACGGCCAAAGCAGCGCAGCGCCGCACGACCCGCAACGAGGTCTGCATGCCCCACGCCGGATGGCGCGATCGATTGCGTGGAAATGGTCGCTCGAGCGACCGGGCGCCCAGGCGCTAATCGGGCCGGACCGTTACGCTGGCCCGATCATGCGGTACCCCTCTGGCGCGCCATTCTCGGCGGCGACGGCGTTTCCCGACCGCTTCAGCGCCGCACCTGCGCCGCCAAACCGGAACGCCGGCATGACGGCCAGGCGTTTCACCGGAACCTATGAGTGCGCGGCACCGGTCGCGAAATTGGCGAGCGCGTCGTAAGCCTTGCAGGCGTTGCGGTACGACCGCTTGTAGTTCCCGTCCATGAGGTCGAATCGCGCATCGAGCACGTAGTTCGCCGCCCGTCCCGTATCGAGGCCCGCCATAGCCGACTGCTCGATCAGCGCCTCGACCAGTCCGAGAACTCGCTCCAGTTTCCCGCCGAACTCGGCCGGCAAGTAGAGCCGCACGGTACTGATACAAGCGGCGACCTTGTCCTCGATCGCAGCATCCTCGATCGCCTCGATCTCGTCCTCCTGGACCGTGAAAGAGAGGCGCGTCACATCGACGCCGGGGAATCCGAGTACCTCGTCGTTGGCCCCTCCCGGGCCAAAGCCCAGTTTGTCGACGATTCGATCGACCACGCCTCCGACGCTCGTGGGAAACCCGAAGGTCCCCAAGAGTTCCAATGAGCTGCAGCTATTGTCACCGTTCGTGTCCGAGCAGTTCCTCTCCACGGCGTTCTGGAATATCTTGAAACCTCCGGAGCCGATCGTGAAATTCGGTAGCGAGATCGCGTCGAGTCCGATCGCCTCGCTCCACAGCTCCGGGTCCACGAGCCGCGGCGGGAGGACCTCTTCGCCAACGGAAAAGAACCTGGCGGCGGCCATGGCGCAGACGCTGCCGCACTTGGCGCTGCTTTCGAGCTCGAGTTGCACGCGGTAGATGTGGCCGCGCCGCACCAGGACATCGAATCCGAAGCCCAGGGAATCGCGCACCACCTGCTTCTTCATCTCCAGGCTGAAATTGAAGAGCCCGCCGGTGTCGACGCCGAGGTAGGGAGCGCCCCCTTCGATGGCGATGTTTGCGCCGCTCAGCGCTTGAAACGAGGCCTGCTCCTCGTACTTCGCGATCGTATGGGTCTTGACCACGACGCCGTTGTCCGTGTCGTCCGTCACGTCCATCACCTTGGCAATGACTTTCGCTTCAACCTGGCCGAGGCCGATAAGGACCAGGAAGCCGCGGATATCGACGGCCCCTGAAACCTGCGCCGTCAGCAGGGTTTCGGGCCGGTTGCCGGCGTCCACCTCGATGTCGTTGTACTGGTAGAACACGGCTGCGGCCCGCCTGAAGGACGACCCCGGCGGCGTCACGGCGACCCTCGAGCGCAGCGGGCGCGCCGGGTCTATGTCACCAATGGTCCCGGGCGCACAGAGCGCCAGGAAGTCGATCGCAACCTCCTTGCATCCTCCGCCGACATGCGGGTTCTCGAGCACGATCGTGTCCCCCGGCTCCACGGTATCCATGTCGCTCGCCAAGGCCGGCGTGCGCCAAGCCAGAAAACCGATGGCGACGAGGGCGACCGTTCGCCCGATCCGAGCGGCCCGGGCCGCGGACGGACCGGCTCCCTTTGTCGTGGTCATGTTTGCCTCCCCGTATCGGATGCCGAAGCCGTACGCCAGTTACGGACACGGACATCTCTTTCGTTTTACTATCGTAATTGCTGCAGGGACTGTAACATGCCGAAGGATCACTAAACCACCTCTGGAAAGATCCGACGAATGCCGCTCGCCGGCTCGCTAGTTCATCGGGTTGGTCCTGGTATGTTTGTGCACGCTCGACCGCGCGGTTCGGTTCTTCTTCTGCGGCCGTGACAAGGGCCCTTCGGCTATGAGCCACGGGCACCTGCGGATGGCGGTCGCTGCAGCAAGGCCGGCCATGTCGCCTGCAAGCGCTCTGGATCGCCGCGGACTGGCGCCGGCGGCAACCGCGAGACCGTCCGCTTATCTCGAGCCGCACGCCGGGCCCGCGGGCGACCGCGCTGCGGCGTACCGTTCCTCGAACGAAGCACCGTGAGCCTTCTCCAGTCGGGACAAGCGCTGGACGCCGCCCGGACCGACGGGCCTGCCGCCGGAGTATCGTCTCGATCCCAGACCGCCAGTGGCGGTTTTCAGCGGGTTTGCGCGGGCCGTCCGGAGCGGTGCCGCCCGCTGCCGGCGTTGACAGCGACGGCGCGCCTCGCGCATCTTCGCAGGCCGTTCAACGCTTTGACCGACAAGCCCGGATCAGACCATGGCCGACGCCACAGAGCTGCAGAAGACCATCGACGAAGCCTGGGAGGCGCGCGACGGAATCTCGCCGGCCACCAGGGGCGCCGTGCGCGACGCGGTGGAGGCCGCCTTCCTCGGGCTCGACGCCGGCGAGTTCCGGGTCGCCGAGAAGACGGCGCGCGGCTGGCAGGTCAACCAGTGGCTCAAGAAGGCCGTGCTGTTGTCGTTCCGCCTCAACGACATGACGGCGATCCCGGGCGGCCCGGGCAAGGACACGCCCTGGTGGGATAAGGTGGCGTCCAAGTTCGCCGGCTGGGGCGAGGCCGAGTTCCGCGCCGCCGGCTTCCGCGCCGTGCCCAACTGCGTGGTGCGGCGCTCGGCCCATATCGCGCCCGGCGTGGTCCTGATGCCCTGCTTCGTCAACGTCGGCGCCCGGGTCGAGGGCGGCACCATGATCGACACCTGGGCGACCGTCGGCTCCTGCGCCCAGATCGGGCGCAACTGCCACATCTCCGGCGGCGCCGGAATCGGCGGCGTGCTCGAGCCGCTGCAGGCCGGCCCGGTGGTGATCGAGGACAACTGCTTCATCGGCGCCCGCGCCGAGGTCGCCGAGGGCGTCGTCGTCGAGACCGGCTCGGTGCTTTCCATGGGGGTCTACATCGGCGCCTCGACCAAGATCGTCGACCGCGCCTCGGGCGAGGTCTACCGGGGCCGCGTGCCGGCCTATTCGGTAGTCGTGCCCGGCACCCTGACGGCGCAGAACCTGCCCGACAGCAACATCGGCCTGGGCCTCTATTGCGCGGTCATCGTCAAGCGGGTGGACGAGAAGACGCGGGCCAAGACCTCGATCAACGAACTGCTGCGTGCCTGACGGCGGCCGCCCCGGCATGACCCAGAGGGTGCCACCGCCGAACGATCCCGTCGCGATCGCGCAGGGGCTGATCCGCTGCCCCAGTGTGACGCCGGCCGAGGGCGGCGCACTCGACCTGCTGGAGGCGCTGCTGCGCGACCTCGGCTTCCTGTGCCATCGCCTGCCCTTCGCCGAGGACGGCGGCGCGGCGGTCGACAACCTCTACGCCCGCCTCGGCACCGGCGCGCCGAACTTCTGCTACGCCGGCCACACCGACGTCGTGCCGGTCGGCGACCGCGCCGCCTGGAGCGTCGATCCCTTCGCCGGCGAGATCGTCGACGACTGGCTGGTCGGGCGCGGCGCGGCCGACATGAAGGGCGCCATCGCCGCCTTCGTCGCCGCCGTCGCCGGGTTCCACGGGCGGCGCGGGCCGGACTTCGGCGGCGCGATCAGCCTGCTCATCACCGGCGACGAGGAAGGCGACGCGGTCAACGGCACGCGCAAGGTGCTCGGCTGGCTGACCGAGCGCGGCGAGACGCTGGACGCCTGCCTGGTCGGCGAGCCGACCAGCGACGAGCGCCTCGCCGACATGGTCAAGATCGGCCGCCGCGGCAGCCTCAACGGCGCCCTGACGGTGACCGGCGTGCAGGGGCACACCGCCTATCCGCAGCTCGCCGACAATCCGCTGCACCATCTGGTGCGCATGCTCGACGCCGTGGCGAGCGAGCCGCTCGACCGGGGCAGCGAGCACTTCCCGCCCTCGACGCTGCAGATCACCAACGTCGAGGTCGGCAACACGGCCTCGAACGTCATTCCGGCGCAGGCCCGCGCGGCCTTCAACGTGCGCTTCAACGACCTGCACAGCAGCGACGACGTCGAAACCTGGCTGCGCGCGCGCTTCGACCGCGCCATCGCGCCGGCGGGGGCGGCGCGCTACGAGCTCGCGGTGCGCGTCTCCGGCGAATCCTTTCTGTGCCCGCCCGGGCCGCTGAGCGAGGCGGTCGCGTCCGCGGTCGAATCGGTGCTCGGCCGGCGGCCGGCGTTCGGCACCGGCGGCGGCACCTCCGACGCCCGCTTCATCAAGGACCACTGCCCGGTGGCCGAGCTCGGCCTGCTCAACGCCACCGCGCACAAGGTCGACGAGCGGGTCGGCCTCGAGGATCTGCGCGACCTGAGCACGGTCTACGGCGCCATCCTCGACCGCTATTTCGCCGCATGATGCCGAACGTCCGCGAAGTCCTCTACGGCCTCTACGGCGCGTGGCGCCTGGCGCTGCTCGACCGCGGCGGCATGAACTATTTCGACCGCAGCCTAGCCGGTTTCTGGAAATCCTTCTTCGCCGCCGCGCTGGTCGCGCCGGCCTACCTCATCCTGGTTGCGCTCGACCTGGCGGAGAGCGGCACGGACGCCGGCGTGCTGCGCATCTTCGTCGTGCACTCCTCGGCCTACGCGCTGTCGTGGGTCGCCTTCCCGCTGGCCGCGCTGCACATCTGCGACGCGATCGGCAAGCACGACGCCTTCTTCGGCTACATCGTCGCGCTCAACTGGGCCGAGGTGGTCCAGGCGGTCGTGCTCTTTCCGGTGCTGCTGCTGAACGGCGCGATGGGCGGCGCGGCCTCGCCCTTCGGTCTGGTCACCGCCGCCGTCTACCTGCTGGTGCTCGGCTACCAGTGGTTCGTGACGCGCAGCGCGCTCGGCGTCGCCGGCCTAGGCGCGGCGGGCTTCGTCGCGCTCGACCTCGTGATCGGCATCCTGATCAACGAGATCGCCGTCGGCATGCTCAAGTAGACGGCGCAGCGGCGCGAGACTCAGTAATCCGCCCCGAGGAAAAAGAGGCCGTACGGCGGCGCGGTCGGCCCGGCAGCGCCGCGGTCGCGGGCGGCGAGCGCGCGCGCCATGTCGTCGGGCCGCCACTTGCCCTCGCCGACCAGGCGCAGCGTGCCGACCATGATGCGCACCTGGTTGTACAGGAACGAGCGCGCCTCGGCGGCGACGCGGATCTCCGCGCCTTCGCGTTCGACCGTCAGCACGTCGAGCGTCTTGAGGGCCGACTTCGCCTGGCAGTCGCTGGCGCGAAAGCTGGTGAAGTCGTGCCGGCCGATCAGCTGTCGGGCGCCGGCGTCCATCGCCGCGGCGTCGAGCGGCACCGGCACGAACCAGGCGCTGCCGCGGTCGAGCACCAGCGGCGCGCGACGGTTGACGATGCGGTAGAGATACCTGCGCCGCGTCGCCGAAAAGCGCGCATGGAAGTCGTCGCCCACGCGTTCGGCCGAGAGCACCGCGACCGGCGCCGGCTTGGCGTGGAAGTTGACGGCGTCGCGCAGCGTGTCGACGTCGGTCTCCTTCGCCAGATCGAGATGCGCCACCTGGCCCAGCGCGTGCACGCCGGCGTCGGTGCGCCCGGCCGCATGCAGCGTCGCCGCCTCGCCGCAGAAGCGCCGCACCGCCTCCTCCAGCGTGGCCTGCACGCTCGGCCCGTTGTCCTGGCGCTGCCAGCCGGCGAAGCCGGCGCCGTCGTATTCGATCACCAGGCGATAGCGCGTCACGTGCCGGACTCCGGCAGCGCCAGGCGCGTGCCCGCCGGCAGCGGATAGCCGCGCAGGAAGGCCGCGGACTCGACCGGCGCGCGGCCCGGCCGCTGCACCCGCGTCAGGCGCAGCGCGCCTTCGCCGCAGGCGACCGTCAGGCGGTCGTCGAGCAGCGTCCCGGGCGGCGCATCGGCGCGCCCGGGCACGACCGCGCCGGCGAGCGCCTTCAGTTCCGGACCGCCGGGGCCGCCGGACCCGTCTCCGACCGCGAAGGTCGCGCCGGGCCAGGGAGTCAGCGCGCGGATCCTTCGCTCCAGCTCCGCCGCCGGCCGGCGCCAGTCGAGCCGGCCCTCGTCGCGGGTCAGCTTGGCCGCGTAGGTGGCGCCCTCGGCCGGCTGCGGCTCGGGGGTGAGCCGGCCCGCCGCGAGGCCGTCGAGGGCGGTGACGACGAGGCGCGCGCCGAGCGCCGCCAGGGTGTCGTGCAGGCCCTCGGCGGTCGTCTGCGGGCCGATCGGCACCGCCTCGCGCAGCAGCACCGGCCCGGTATCGAGGCCCTCGTCCATCAGCATGATCGAGACCCCGGTCTCGCGGTCGCCGGCCAGGATGGCGCGCTGGATCGGCGCCGCGCCGCGCCAGCGCGGCAGCAGCGAGGCATGCACGTTGAGGCAGCCGAGGCGCGGCGCGGCAAGCGCGGCCGGCGGCAGAATCAGGCCGTAGGCGACGACCACCGCGGCGTCGAGCTCGAGCGCGGCGAAGGCGGCGAGCGTGTCCGGGTCGCGCAGGCTGCGCGGCGTGTGCACCGGCCAGCCCGCCTCGGCGGCGGCCTCGTGCACCGGCGCGCGGCGCTCGCGCTGGCCGCGGCCGGCCGGGCGCGGCGGCCGGCAATAGACCGCGGCGAT
>Ga0102952_1000431_pt1 | contig 16126 bp, 13 predicted proteins | sample SalPon2A_C_D1_MG_FD_78506 | JGI IMG/M metagenome (GOLD analysis project Ga0102952, IMG submission 78506) | Soil microbial communities from South San Francisco under conditions of wetland restoration - Salt Pond MetaG R2A_C_D1_MG | ecosystem: Environmental > Terrestrial > Soil > Wetlands | place... | reverse complement strand
GCGCTGCTTACCCGGGTCCACCGCCCAGCCGTCGAGCAGCATCTCGCCGTGCAGCTTGATCGCCGACAGCGGGGTGCGCAACTCGTGGGTCACGGCGTGCACGAAGTTCTCCGTGCGTTGTGCCTGCTCGAGGTCCCGGCTGACACTGCGCAACAGCAACACCATCCCCGTCCCCAGCGAGAGCGCGAGCATCCCGGCGACGCCGACGAAGCGCCAGGCCCGGCGCCGGAAGCGGGACTCGATCTCGATCGTGTCCGAGGCGATGCGCAGCATGCCGTAGTCGCCGTCCGCCTCGTCGGCCTCGATGCCCAGGTCGACGATCGGGCGGATGTTGGCGTGGTACTCGGTGCGTCCCTCGCAGCAGTCCGGCGCGCCCATCGGCACGTAGCGGTGGCCCTCGTCCAGCACGTTGCTCGCCACCAGCGCGGGCAGCTCGCGGAACAGCCAGTCGGGATCGATGAAGAAGCCCTGCACCAGACCGAGCCCGCGGTTCAGGCGGTGCAGGCACTCGTTCATCCCGGTGAGCTGCGGCATCGGGCGCACCAGCACGCGCCGGGTGGCGACCACGCGGGGCGTGCCGTCCGGCTCGCGGTAGAACTGCAGGAAGAACTCGCTGGTGACCAGCGAGACCTCGTTCCGCCACAGGAACTCGCGCTGCGCCTGCAGGCACTGGTGGTCGTCGCGCGTCGCGCGGTTGGCGGCCACCGAGCGCAACGGCAGCGAGATCTCGGAGTAGTCGCCCAGGCGGACCGTGCGCCGCAGCGGACCCTCGGACAGGAAGCGGCCGATCAGCCCGCCGACCGCGGAGCGCATCTCCGCATCCTCTTCCGGGGGGGCGCCGTCGGGGTTGCCCCAGAACAGATCGACCTTGGCGTCGGCCTCCTCGATCAGGTCGAACACGAACCAGCACTGCAGTCCCTCGGGACGGCCTTCGCGCGTCAGCGGCGAGGGCAACAGCGGCAGCTCGTCGTCGGCCGCGGTCTCCGGACAGAAGAACTCCGCGTAGTGCTGGAACGGTCGCGCCTGCTCGGCCTCGATCAGCTCCCACAGCCGCGCTTCCAGGTTGCCCCGGAAGCGCCGGGCCGCGTCCTCCGCCTCGCGGGGGACGGCGGCCAGTTCCTCCTGCTTGTCCTGCACGATCTGGTGCCACTGCAGGAAGCCGAGCACCAGCGTCGGGAGCACGAGCAGGACGCCGTAGAGGGCGAGCGCCGTGCGCTGCGTCCTCAGTTGAACCAACGATACCCTTTGCCGCGGACCGTCTGGATCAGGGTCGGCTTCGAGGGGTCGGGCTCGACCTTGCGGCGCAGGCCGACGATGTGGATGTCGACGGTGCGCGTCTCGACGTTCGCGCTGCGGTAGTGCCACACGTCGAGCAACAGGTCCTCGCGGGTGACGACCCGCTCGTGGTTGCGCACCAGGTACTCGAGGATGTCGCCCTCGCGCGGCGTCAGCGGGACGGTCTTGCCGTCGCGGTGCACCTCCAGCCGGGCGAGGTCGACGGAGATTCCGCCGGGCAGCTCCATCTGCGGCGGCGGCGCGCTGTCGAGCGCGCGGCGGCGGAACTGCGCCTCGACGCGGGCGACCAGCTCGCGCGGCGAGAAGGGCTTGGCCATGTAGTCGTCGGCGCCGGCCTGGAAGCCCTTGAGCAGGTCCTCCTCGTCGGCCAGCGCGGTGAGGATCAGCACCCGCACGTCGCTCTTTGACTTGCGCAACTCCTTCAACAGATCGAGGCCGTTCAGCCCGGGCAGCATCAGGTCCAGCACCACCAGGTCGAAGCGCCCCTCGCGCAGCTTCTGCAGCCCCACCCGGCCGTCGTGGACGACCTCGGCGTCGAAGCCGGAGTGCTGGAGCGCGTCGCGCACGCCGAGGGCGAGGTCGACTTCGTCTTCGACGATCAGGATGCGTTGGGTCATGGCGTTCGGGGCTCGGGTCTCGGTCAGGGGACGATGGCTCGTGGTCTGCATTATCGCTCCGGGAGGTAGGGTTGCGCGAATCCACCCTACGCCGTCCGCGGTGCGAGCTCCGACCCGCGCTTGTTCGAGGTGTGTAGATCCTCGCGCGTTCCCGGCGGCACCCCGCCGAACCGGCCGCGTCGCCGGAGGCCGGCGGCGTGCTTCGGGGAGGCGCCTGCGGTCTCAGCCCGGGGACGCGACGGGGCCGCGGGGCGTCGTCGCCGGGCAGCTCTCGCAGACCGCACTCGGCTTGCAGTTGCCGTAGCCCGCGCGCACGAACAGGGCGTGGAACTCCTCGAACACGTACTGCGACGGGGCCAGCCGCTGTTGGAGCCAGGCGCGGACCTCCTCGTAGGGCGCGTCGGGCGCCACCAGGCCGTGCCGCGAGAGGATCCGCCGGGTGTAGGTGTCGACCACCGCGGTGCGTCGGCCGGCGGCGTAGCAGAGGATCGAGTCCGCCGTCTCCGGCCCCACGCCCCACACGTCCAGCAGCTCCGCGCGCAGCCCGGGTAGCGGCCGCTCGCGCAGGGCGGCCAGCCCACCGAGGTCGAGGTACCAGCGGGAGACACTCCGCAGCTTGCGCGCCTTGGCGTTGAAGTACCCCGACGGCCGCACCGCCCGGGCGAGCCCCTCGCCGTCCATGTCGAGCAACCGCGCCGGCGAAAGGACGCGCCGCGCGCGCAGGTTCGCCAGCGCCAGCTCGACGTTCGACCAGGCCGTGTTCTGGGTCAGCACGGCGCCGACGACGACCTCGAACGGGGTGCGCGCCGGCCACCAGTGCTGCGGCCCGAAGCCGTGGCGCAATTCGCGCAGCAGCCGATCGAGCCGCGGATCCGCCGCCCACCGCCGCGGCCCGCGACCCGGCGGCGCGCTGCCGACGTAGGGGCCGCGCGGACCGCTCAGCGTGGTGGCTTCCAGGCCGGGGTCGCGGGGCAGGTTGCGCGTCACGGAGCGCTACAACCCCCGCACCCACTCCGGCCGGAAGGGCGCGTGGGCCGGATCGGCGAGCGCGCGGTCGAGGGCCGCGACCATCGCCGCCCGGTCCTTCGGCAGGCTGCCCGCGAGCGTCAGGTAGTTGCTCGCGTGGTTGGAGCGGAAGATCGAGCCCTGCAGCTCGAGGCCGGCGACGAACTCGCGCAGCTCGCGGGCCAGCACGATCGGTTCCAGGCTCTCGAACTCCCCGCGCCGCGCCTGGTCCCACAGCGGCGTGCCCTCGACCGGGGTGACCACCAGGGTGCTGACGAAGCGCGGTTGGATGGCGTTGACGACGCGAGCGCTCGCTCGCGCGTGCTCCAGCGAGAGCGCCGCGCCGCCGGCGCCGAGCAGGATCATCGTCGACAGCTTGACGCCCGCCTCGTGGGCCTTGTTCGCGACGCGGATCATCTCCGCCGCGTCGACGCCCTTCTCCAGGTCGGCGAGCACCCGGTCGTGGCCGCTCTCGATGCCCAGGTAGTAGAGCGTGAGCCCGGCCTCGTTCAGGGCGCGCATCTCGTCGACCGTGCGCACCTGCAGGGCCTGGGGCGAGGCGTAGCAGGAGATGCGGCGCAGGTTCCCGAAGGCCGCGCGGCAGCGCTCGAGGATCCCGTGCAGGTAGGCCGGCTTGGCGACCAGCGCGTCCCCGTCGGCGAGGAACACCTTGCGCACGCGATCGCCGAGCTCCCGGCGCGCCCACTCGATCTCGGCCTCCAGCTCCTCGAGCTTGCGCACCCGGAACCGCTTGTCGCGGTACATCGCGCAGAAGGTGCACTCGTTGTAGCTGCAGCCGATGGTGGCCTGCAGGATCAAGCTGTCCGCCTCGGACGGCGGACGGTAGACGCTCCCCTCGTAACGGATCACGAGAAAATTCTAGGCGATGGAGAAAATCCGCTCCAGGCGTGCGCCCGCACCGGGCCGCGTCCCGCGAACCCCGCCCCCGGGAGTCACGAATCCGTGCCGGCTTGCTCCGGCCATTCGTCGAGCAGCGGATCGCCCGTCCGGGCCATCCACGCGCGCAGACGTCTTTGCAGTCGGTGCAGCACCTCCGCATGGCCGGGATCCCGCGCCAGGTCGTTCAGCTCCCAGGGGTCCCGCTCGAGGTCGAACAGCTCTTCCGGCGCGCGGATCCGCAGCGCGTCCATCCTCGCCGCCAGCTCGGGGTGGTCCTCCGCCTCCCGCTCCCAGGATCGCCAGGTGTTGCTGAATTCGAGGACCATGTTGGTGAACTCCGTGCCGGGCCGGAAGTTGCGGATGTACTTGTAGCGGCGCTCGCGGATGGCCCGGGACGGGCAGTCGGGACTCCCCAGCTGACCGTCCTGTGCGGCGAAGACGGAGTCCCGGATCGAGTCCGTCTCGCCTCGCAGGAGCGGGAGCAGGGAGCGGCCCTCCAGCCCGGCCTTCGATCGATCGGTCGGCTCGACGCCGAACGACTCCAGCGCCGTGGGCAGCAGGTCCATCAAGCTGACCATCGCCTCGCTCGAGCTTCCGGGCTCGACGACGCCCGGCCAGCGGACGATGAAGGGCAGGTTGATGCCCGGCTCGTACAGCGTGGTCTTGGCGAAAGGAAAGGGCATCCCGTTGTCGCTGGTGAAGATCACCAGCGTGTCGTCGCGATGCCCGGCGTCTTCCAGCGCCGAGAGGATCAAGCCCACCGTGTCGTCCAGCCGGAGCTCGGCGCCGTAGTACTTGGCGAGCTCCGTGCGCGTGGCCGGCGTGTCCCACAGGAACGGGGGCACCCAGACATCGGCGGGGGCGGTCACCGGCGGGGGATCGGAGTCCGCGCGACCGTGCTCCGCCGCCGTGTAGTGCTGCGGGTCGAAGGGGCGGTGGGGATCGCGGAGGTTCACGATGAGCGCGAAGCGCCGGTCGCCGGCCTGCGCCAGGAAATCGCGGAACAACTGCTCGTACTTGATCGGCTGCCGCGCCTCACCGGGCAGACTCCCCGTGCCGTGGTAGTACTCGAACGGGAACTTGGCGCGCGGCAGGACGTTGAACTTGCCGATCATGCCGGTAGCGCAGTGTCCGGCGAGAAGCTCGGGCCAGGTGGCCACATCTTCGCGGATGGGGACGAAGCCCATGGCTCCGTTCTGATGGGGATAGAGACTCGTGTAGTAGCAGGCCCGCGACGGCATGCAGATGGGAACCGGAGTGTAGCCGCGCTCGAAGCGCATCCCCTCCGCGGCCAGTTGGTCGAGGTGCGGGGTCCGGCAGGCGGGATTGCCGTAAGCGGCCAGGTCGCATCGGCTCTGATCGTCGGAGACGAGGATCAGCAGGTTCCCGGGAAGGTCCCGAGAAGCAAGGACCTTTGCTGTCGGAGCGGCGCACGCGCAGAGCAAGCACGCCGACAGGAGGAGCGACGGGAGCCGCAGCTCGGTCCGCGCCGCGTAGTCCGAGAGACTTAGGAGGTAGCGTGCGATGTGGAGACGGTTCATGCCGAGGGAGTGCTTTGGCTACTCCGACAGGTCGTAGATGCGGATCGTCACGCCGGTGAGCTTAATCTCGTCACCGGGGAACTCCGCAACCATCCGGTGGCTGCGGAAGAACTCGGCGTATCTCTCCCGTTCGTCGGCGAACTCGGGCGCCCGACGCAGGTGGCGGAGGAAGGCGTAGGAGATCAGGGCGTAGTCGTAGTCCTTGGTGAACTCCGCGCGCCGGTCCGGCCGGACGATCGTCCGCACCTCGCGCACGATGTAGTCCTCCGAGAACTCTTCGATCTCGGGCGTGCGCTGCTCGCGCACGATGCGTGCGCCCGGTGGGACGTGCTCCAGGACCCAGGTCAAAGCCGCCGCCCGGGTGTCCTTCAGCGAGGCCGCGCGAACCTCCTCGCCGGTTCGCGCGGCGGAGGGGAAGAGCGCCAGGAGGGCCAGCGCGCCGCCGACGAGCCACGGCACGAGCACGGTCCGGCGGCCTCCGGCGAACGCGCCGCGAGCGACCGCGGCGAGGGTCATCACGCCGGCGGCGCTGAAGACCGCCAGACAGGGGATCGCGGCGAGCAGGTTGCGCAGCCAGAAGATCCGGTAGGCGCCGACCACCGCATAGAGGCCGACCGGGTGCGCCGCGAGCAGCGCGGCCTTCCGCCAATCCCGGACGGACAGTCCGATCAAGCCCAGCAGCGCCAGCACCAGCGGACCGGCGAGGTAACCGTTGTGCACCAGCGCGGCTGCGTAGTCTCCGTACGTGGACCCTGCCGCGGAGTAGTGCAAGGGATAGTTGCTGCTGCCCTGCAGCTCCTGCACTTCACCCAGTTGACTGAGGAAGAACCGCGGCGTGATGACCGCATACGGCGTGGTGATCGCGAACGCCACCACCAGGGTCCCGAGGAACACGAACAGCTCGGCGATGCGCGCTCTTCCCGCTTCCCGTCGGCCCGCGAAGTGGGCCAGCACGACCGGCAGGGCGGCGGTCACGCCGATGTACTTGCTGCCGACGGCGAGGCCCACGCAGGCACCCGCCAGCACGTACCGGAACCGGGTTCGCCGCTCGAGCAACAGAACCGCGGCCAGGCAACTCGCCGTGGCCCACAGGGCGACGGCCGGATTCACGGAGACGATGAAGGAGTACTTGGAGTGCAGGGGTGCAACGGCCAGGGACGCGGCGGCCAGCACGCCGGCGGTCCGGCCCAGCAACCGGCGACCCAGTTCAGCGGCGAGGATCAGCGTCACCGACGAGAACAGCAGCACCACGAGCCGGGCGACGACGAAGTGGTCCGGGCTCGCCGCCGCCCCCGCGAACGAGGGTCGGATCCAGTGGATCGCCCGGAACACGCCGGCCAGCACATAGAACGTGAAGGAGGGGTAGTTGAAGAAGTGGGGATCGAGGTCCCCGGTGGTGGCGATGCGGAACGCGGGGCCGACGACGAAGATCTCGTCGGCGTGACCGCGGAACGGGTAGCTGTACCAGGCCGCCCGGTAGCGCAGGGCAAAGCAAACGACGACGGCCGCAACCCCCAAGCCGTAGACCAGCCGGGCGGTCCTGTCCCTTCCATCGGCTGGGAATCCCTGCATTGCGAGCGCGTGGATCCAGGGCGCGCGTGCTGTCCCTCATCAGACGCCCGACGAGGGTCGGGGGCAAGGACCGGGACCACCGGCGCCGTCACGGCGTCCCGCAGGCGCCGATGGCGTCGATGGCGGCGATCGAGATCGCCGGCGCTCGAGGGAGAGCGAGGCGCCCGCGGTTCCGCCGGCGAACGGCCTGGCCGGCACGCTCCCGGGGCCGCAAGGAGCCCGACGATCGACCGGGCCGCCCGGCCTCAGGCCGTCGCGTCGAGGCGTTCGCCGGAGGCCGGCTCGCTCTCGCGCGCGCCCGCGGCGTCGTAGATGCCGGAGAAGCGGTGCGCGGGGCGGTCGGCGGGCTCGGCGAAGAGGTTCTCGAGGCGTTGCATCGAGCGCTCGAAGCGGGCCATCAGCGAGTCGAGGGCCGCGGCGATCGCGTCGCGGGGATCGGCCGGCGTGGCGGCGGGGGACTCGGCAGCGGGCTCCGCGGCGGTCGCCGTTTCCGCGGCCGGCGGCACCGCGGGCGTTGCGGGCGGCGTCGCCGCGGCGATCGGGGTCCCGGCGTGCGCGTCCGGCGTGGCCGCGGCCTCGACGCCGGCGGCCGCGATGGGCGCGGGCTCGACCTCGCCGGCGGGGGCGAGGGCGGCCTGGAATCCGTCCCGCATCTTCTCGAACGCGGCGCGCACGTCGAGGATCAGCGACTGGCGATCCGAGGTGTCGCCGGAGCGATAGGCCTCGTAGGCGGCGCGCACGTCCTGGTGGAACTGCTTGGCCAGGCCCTTGGTCGTCTCCGCGTCGAGACCCTGCTCCTGGCCGAGCTGCATCAGCCGCTTGCGCATCGAGTGGTCGATGCGGGCGAGCTGCTTGCGCACCTGGCCGTTCGGCGGGTCCTCGTGCTCGACCCGGCGTCCGTGGTGGTGTTCCCCCATGCGTTGCGCGGAGCCCTGCCGGGCCACGTCGTGGACGCGCGCCATGTCGTGCTCGGGCGCCTGCTCGAGGACGATGCGCTGCCCGGCGTCCCCTTCGCCGCCGCGGGGCAGGACGGGGAGCTGCGGGGTGCGGGCGAGGCCGGCCTGGCCGGCGGGGTCGGTCGAGGGACGAATCTGCATGGGATGGGCTCCGAGCGGGGTCTGACTGGTCCCTGTGATCGGAGTTTCCGGCGGGTTCCTGAGCGGTTCTCCCGGAATCCCCCCGCCGCGGCGTCCCAGGGCCCGGCGAGGCGGCCGCACGAGCCCGTCCCGGGCGCTCGCCCCACGGTCCTCGGGGAGCGGCGGCGACGCCGCAGCCCTACTTCAACCGCTCCAGCCGACCCTTGCGACGGACCAGGTTCTTGTAGTCCCACTGCACGTCGTGCGCCTCGGCCAGCCAGCGCTGCAGTTGCTCGCAGTCGACCTGGTCGGCGGCGGTGTACCGCACCTCGGCGGCCTGGAACTTACCTTCGGGCGCTAGCCCCGGCTCGGCGAAGGATCGGCCGCTCCAGAACAGCAAGCGCACGCAGTTCTTGAGCTTGCTGTACCCGACGATCGGATTGTCCTCCAGGAACCACACCGGGTGGGCGTGCCAGACCTTGTTCTCCGCGTCGGGCAGACCGCGGTCGATCTGCTGCGCCAGCACGCGGGCGATCGCGCGATCGCTCGCCGACAGGGCCCGGTTGTACTGCTCGGTATCCTCGTGCATCGCTGGCTCCTCGCCGGCCGCTCAGGCGTCCGTCCCCTCGACGAGCTGTTTCAGCTTCGCCAGCCCGGCTTCGAAGTCCGGCCCCATGGCCGAGTCGACCAGCGGGCCCATCAGCTTGCCGAGGCCGTGCAGCTCGCCGCTCGTGGTCCACAACAGCTTCGTTCCGCCCTCGGCGGGCAGGTACTGGATCGCGCCCTTGGACGACATCCGTTCGGCGCCCTCGCCGAAGGTCAGGTCGTACCACACGCCCTTCACCGGATCGCTGGCGGTCAGCACCAGGCGGCCGGGGCCCTCGTCCATGGTCCAGCTCCACACCGCGTCGACGCCGCGCTCGGGGCCGGAGAACTCGCTCACCAAGGACGGGAAGCGCTCGGCGTTCCAGGCCGACCACTCCGGCCAGCGGGAGAGGTCCTCGAGGTAGGGATGGATGGCCGCGGGTCCGGCGTCGATGGTGATCTCGCGGTGCACCTCGAAGCGGTCGGGCAGCAACGCCACCGCGGCGCCGACCGACAGCACGACGACGAGCAGGACGACCAGGGCGTACTTCAGGAACTTGGGCATCGGGCGCTCTCTCGGGAATCGGGATCGGGGACGGCGCGGCGGATCGTAACGACCGGGGGCGGGCTAGCCGCCCGGCGGGGGCGGGGAATCGAGGCCGGCCGCCGCGAGGGCCTCGCGGACCCACTGCGGCGCGCGGGCGGCGGCCGTGGCGGAGCGCACGTCGGCGAGCTCGCTGCGCGCCTCGGTGACGCGGCCGTCGGCGGCCAGGCAGGCGGCCAGCTCGAGCCGCAGCTCGTCGGCGACCACCGTGCCCGCGACGCGGGGCAGTCGGTACCAGAGCCCGTGCTCGGCCTGGCGGTAGCTGCGCACGGCGGTGGCGAAGTCGCCGGCGGCGCGGTGCTCGCGGGCCCAGGCGAGGTGCGCCGCCCCTTCCAGCCAGCGCGCGCGGAAGGGCTCGCTCTCCTCCAGGGTCTGCGCGAGGTTCCAGGCGCTCTGGGGCGTGAGGCCGGCGTGCTCGGGATCCGCGCGTCCGTAGAGGTCGAGCGCCGCGTCGACGTTCGCGCCGAGCAGCACCGCGTCGCCGGCGATCGCGAACAGCGTCTCCGGCGACGGCGGACCGAGGCGCTCGAGCCAGGCGACCGCGGCGTCGGCGTCGCCCGCGGTCGCCTCGAGTCGCGCGAGGTTGCGGCACAGCACCGGGTGGTCGGGGGCCAGCACCAGCGCCTGGCTCCAGTCCCGGCGCGCCGCCTCGACGTCGCCGGCCTGCGCCTCGAGGCGGCCGATTTCCATCCAGGCCACCAGTCGGTGGGGCCGCACCTCGAGCACCCGCCGCCACTTGGCCAGCGACACGTCGACCGGCTCCGCCGCTCCGGTGAGCTTCGCGAACTGCGCGTCGATCGACCGCGCCTGGACGGAGTCCGGACAGGCGGCCAGCGCGCGCTCGATGCCGCCGGCGTCCCCGGCGGCGAAGACCGCGGTGAGCGCGCGACCGTGGACGCGCAGGTTCCAGGCCCGCGGCAGCGAGATCAGCACCAGTGCCAGGGCGAACAGGCTCGCCGCGCGCGCCGCCGCCGGGCGCGGCGCGCGGTCCGGCTCCGAGCGTCCGGCCGCCGCCGCGCCGAGCACGCCGAAGACCAGCGAGGAGGCCGGATCGAACAGCAGCGGGGAGCGCAGCACGGCGTTGGCGAGCACCGCCAGCGCACCGATGCCCAGGGCGGCGACCTCGGGCGCGCCGCGCTCGGGTGCGCGCTCGCGCACGGCACGCACCGCACCGCGACCGGCGAAGAGCAGGAACAGCACCCACGCCAGTCCGCCGACCCCGGCCTCGGCGAAACCCTGCAGCCAGTCGTCGTGGGCGTGCTCGACCTCGGTCTCCAGACCCTGCTCCGGTGCGGAGGAGATGGCCCGCTCCCGGGGATCGCGGTAGGGGGGGAAGGCGGCGCCGAACTGCCCGGGGCCGGCGCCGAGCAGGCCGTAGTCGAGGACCATCCGCGCCGTGCCGCGCCAGACGCGCAGCCGTACCTCGCCGCCGAGCAGGTCGGCGGCGGTCTCGTCGCGGGTCTCGTTCGTAGGGACCTCGAGGCCCCCGTCGCTACCGACTGCGGGCGCCGTATGCGTGCCCACCCAGGCCAGCCCGAAAGCGAGCACGCACGCGAGTCCCAGCCCGGTCGCGCGCCAGCCTGCGGATGCGATGGGGCCCGAGGTCGGCACGCGTGTCGAGCGACCGGTGCGCAGCGCGGCCAGCGAGCTCGCGGCCAGCACCGGGGCCAGGCAGACGATGCCCGCCAGCGCCGGAGCCCAGCCGGCGTAGGTCGCGTGCAGCAGGGCGGCCGCTCCGCCGCAGAGGCTCCACGGGCCGCGGCTGCGCGCGAAGAGCCAGGCGCCGGCGGCCGCGCCGACCAGGGCGATCTCGGAGGTCGCTCCCGAGTTGCCCAGCGCGCCCGCGCCGGGAACGAAGCCGGCGAACGCCGGAGCGAGCAACCACAGGGCGAGCAGCACCGCGCCGCGCGCGAGCCACGCGCGGCCGACGGGCCCCAGACCGGCGCCGGCCAGACAGGTCGCGCCGCCGACGAACAGGGTCATCATCGCGCGACTCGCGCCGAGCGTGTCCCCGGGCGGGTGGACCGCGAGCGAGATCCAGCAGGCGGCCACGAACAGCCCGAGCGCGACCACGGCGCCGGGCACCCGGAAGGCGGCGGGGCGCGCCGCGCGCAGGCAGAGCAACACGGCGGCGGGCACCGCGAGCAGCGCGGCGATGCCGGTGCCGGTCAGCTCCGGGTAGAGGTCGCCGGCGAGCGGACCGCGCGGGCCGGGGACGGCGAGCACCGCGGCCGGGAGCAGGATCGCCGCCGCCTGCGCGCGCTCGAGGACGCGCGCGCGGTCGGGGGAGTTCGCGGCTGCCGGCTCCATCTGCGCAGGAGGGTACGCAGCGCGCTGCGCCCGTGCCACCGCGGCCCGGCTCAGAGCACGTCCCAAAACCCTGCCTGACTTCGGCCGGCTGCGGTGGCGCATCGCGGCGTCGGATCTCCTCCGAGTATCCCCGGATACGCGTCGTCGATCCTCCTCGAGCTGCGCGATCCTCGCTCGGCCTCGGGCCGACGGCAGGGTCATGGGACGTGCTCTCAGGTGGCGGCGGCGCCGGTGGCCAGCAGCGCGTCGACGAAGGCCCGGGGCTCGAAGGGCTCGAGCAGCTCGAGCGCCTCGCCGGTGCCGATGAAGCGCACCGGCAGTCCCAGCTCGCGCACGACGTTGAACACCGCGCCGCCGCGGGCGGTGCCGTCGAGCTTGGTGATCACCAGGCCGGTGACCTCGACCGCGTGCGTGAACTCCTTCGCCTGCGCGATCGCGTTCTGGCCGTTGGTGCCGTCGATCACCAGCCACACCTCGTGGGGCGCCCCGGGCACGCGCTTGGCGATCACGCGCTGCACCTTGGCCAGCTCGTCCATCAGGTTCTTCTGCGTGTGCAGGCGCCCCGCGGTGTCGATCAGCGCGACGTCGATGCCGAGCACCTGCGCGCTCTCCACCGCGTCGTAGGCGACCGAGGCCGGGTCCGCGCCCTCGTCGCCGCGCACCAGCGGCGCGCCGTTGCGATCGGCCCAGATGCCGAGCTGCTCGGCGGCGGCCGCGCGCCACGTGTCGCAGGCGCCGAGCAGCACCGTACGCCCCTCCTGCTGGAAGCGGTGCGCGAGCTTGGCGATCGAGGTCGTCTTGCCCGAGCCGTTGACCCCGACCACCAGCACCACGCTGGGGTGCTCGTCCAGGCGCGCCTCGCGCGCGGTGTCCGCGGGCACCTCGAGGAAGCCGAGCAGCACCTCGCGCAACACGGCGCGGACCTCGTCCTCGCCGTGGATGTCGCCGCGCTTGTGCAGGCGGTCGATCTCGGCGACGACCTCGGTGGCGAGCGGACCGAGGTCGGCGGCGTAGAGCAGCTCCTCGAGGTCGTCGAGCAGCGCGCGGTCGATCGCGCGGCCGCCGCTGAACAGTCCGGAGATCCCGTCGGAGAGCGCGACGCGCGTGCGGGTCAGGCGCGCCTTCAGACGATCGAGCAGACTCACGCGCTCAGGCCTCCGGGGGCGCGTCCTCCGCGGCGGGTGCCGCGGCCTCGGGACGGTCGGCGAAGCGCGACTTGACCTTGTCCAGGATGCCGTTGATGAAGGCGCCCGAGTTCTGCGTCGAGTAGCGCTTGCCCAGCTCGATGGCCTCGTTGATCGCGACCTTCGGCGGGATGTCGTCGCAGAACAGCAGCTCGTAGGCCGCCAGCCGCAGCACGTTGCGGTCGACCACCGCCATGCGGGCGATGTCCCAGTTCTGCGCGACGCCCTGAATCGTCTCGTTCAGCTGGTCGAGCTGCGCGCGCGTGCCCTCGACCAGGCGGCGCGCGAAGGCGCGCGTCTCGCGGTCGCGCTCCTCGGAGGCGAGCCAGCCGTCGAGTTCGTCGAGCAGCTCGTCCCCGCGCAGGTCGAGCTGATAGAGGAACTGCAGGGCCAGCTCCCGTCCGCGCGAGCGCTTCTTCACCGGCGACCGCCCCCGGGAAAGCCCATCGGCCGGTGCACCCGTCCGACCTCGGCCGCGGCGTCGAGGGCGACCAGTGTCGCCACCGCGGCGCGCGCCACCTCGCGCCCCTTGTCGTGCTTGCCGCCCTCCGCGGCGGAGAGCGCCCGCGCCCGCGCCTGTTCGAGGGTATCGCAGGTCAGCACGCCGAACAGCACCGGCTTGTCGGTCTGCAGCGCGACGTCCATCACGCCCCGCGCGGCGGCGCCGGCGACGTAGCGGTCGTGGGTGGTCTCGCCCTTCAGCACCAGTCCGAAGCACAGCACCGCGGTGACGTCCTCGCGGATGGCGAGCCGGCGGGCGACGATCGGCAACTCGAAGGCGCCGGGAGCCTCGAGCACCAGGAAGTCCTCCGCGGCCAGACCCGCGGCGAGCAACTCGCTCCGGGCGGAGTCGCACATCGCCCGCGTGAGCTCGCCGTGGAAAGCGGAGACCACGGCCGCGATGCGCGTACCGGGAGGCACGGACGAAGGCGCCCGAGCGGCGGCTTCGGAGTTCTCTGCGGCGCGGGCCATGGGGTGATCGGGAGAGCGACCGACGCCCTCGGGCATCGGGGGCGAACAGTCTAGACAGGCGCATGCCGTAGTCAACCGCGACCCCCATGGGGTAGATTGCCCGGGTGATCGCACCCACGGCGTCGTTGCACCGGCGGGGGCCTCGGAAGCCGCGCGGCGGGCCGCGTCCGCCGGCCGCCCGAGACGCCCGAGTCGTTCGGGGCGCTCGGGCCTGGATCGCCGTCGCGTGCGTTGCGTCCTTCGCGCTGGGGTCCTGCTCCGGTTCCGAGGAGGAGGCCCTCGCCCGTTCGGTCGTGTTGGTCACCCTGGACACGACGCGCGCGGACGCGCTCGCGACCTACGGCGGACTGCGGGACACCGCGCCGAACCTCGACGCGCTGGCGGCGGAATCGCTCGCCTACCGCCGGGCGCGCACGGTCGCGCCGCTGACGCTGCCCGCGCACGCCTCGATGTTCACCGGGCTCTACCCGCCGCGCAACGGCGTGCGCGGCGAGCGTCCGATGGTGCTCACCGATGCGGCGGACACGCTCGCCGAGCGCGCGCGCTGGGCGGGCTTCGAGACCGCCGGCTTCCCCGGTTCGCTGGCGCTGGACGAGGCGCTCGGCGTCGCCCAGGGCTTTCGCGAGTGGCGACAGCCCGACGTCGGCGGCGAGCTCGCGCCCGGCCAGGTGCCGGAGCGCTCGGCCGAGGACGTCGTCGACAGCGCGATCCACTGGCTGGGGCGCCGCAATCCGGCCCAGCCGTTCTTCCTGTGGGTGCACCTCAACGACGCCCGTGCGCCCTACAGCCCGGCGCTCGACCTACTCGACCGACCGGATCCCTACCTGGCGGAGATCTCGACCATGGACCGCGCGTTCGGGCGGCTGCTCGACGCGCTGGGCAAGTCGCGGGCCATCGACTCCACGCTGATCCTGGTGGTCGGCGACCACGGAGAGGCGCGCGGCGAGCACGGCGAGCGGGGCCACGGCCTGCGCTGCAGCGAAGCCACGCTGCGCGTGCCGTTCTTAGTCCACTACCCCGACCGCTGGCGCGCGGGGGAGGTGTCGGACGAGATCGTGTCCGTCGCCGACGTGTTCCCGACGGCGCTGGAGTTCATGGGCATGCCGGTGCCGCGCGATCTCGACGGCCGCAGCCTGCTGCACCGCGAGGTCGAGCCCGACCGCGGGGTGTACTTCGAGACCTACGAGGGCTGGCAGCGCTTCGGCTGGAGCCCGCTCACCGGCTGGGTCGACGCCGCCGGCAAGTACGTGCACGGTTCCCGGGCGCGGTTCTACCGGCCCGACGTCGACCCCGGCGAGGACCGCGACCTGATCGGCGCGGTCGACCCCGCGCCCTACGTCGAGGCGTTGCGGCGCCTGGAGGGAGCGAAGCGACTGGAGAGCGACAACGACTTCTCCGTCGGCGCCGAGGTGCTGGCCGACCTCGCCGCGGCGGGTCACCCGGCCGCCGCCGACCCGCCGCCGGCGCTGCCCGGCCTGCTCGACGACACCGGCCGGCCGCTGCCGACCGAGCGGCAACAGGAGTACGCCGACTTCACGAAGGCGCGCGAACTGATCTTCGCCGGCGACCACGCGAGCGCGGTGCCGCTGCTGGAGCGCATCTGCGAGGAGAACCCCTGGAACGCGGTGGCGCTCGACGCCCTGGGCAGCGCGCTGGTCGAGACGCACCGCTACCAGCGCGCGCTGCCGGTCCTGTACCGGCGGCTGGGTCTGCCGCCGGAACGGGTGGAGACGCACCGCGATCTGGTCGCCTGCTTCGAGGCGCTCGGCGACGCCGACGCCGCGCACCGCCACAGCGTGCGCTCGCTCGAGCTGTTGGTGCGCACCCACGAACGCCAGCACGAGAAGGAGAAGGCGCGGACCGCCCGTCACCTGCTGGAGCAGGTGCGCACCGGGCAGCTCGTGGGCGAGGCGCCGCCGGCGGAAGAACGGCCCTGAGCTCGGTGCCGGGGGCTAGCCCGCTTCCGGCGCGGAATCCCGGCGCGGGGCGCGGCGCGTGCCCCAGGGGCGCAGCGCCCACCAGAAGCGTCGCGTCACCGCGTGGCCCAGGTCGTCGAACAGCGTGTAGGCCAGCGGCACGACCCACAGCGTGAAGAAGGTCGACACCGCCAACCCGCCGGCGACGCAGGTGGCCAGCACGCGGTAGTCGATGCCCGAGCCCGAGGCCCGCGTCATCGCCATCGGCAACAGGCCGAAGACGGTCGTCAGCGCGGTCATCAGGATCGGGCGCACGCGGGTGCCGCACCCGGCGATCACGGCCGCGCCGCGCTCCATGCCGCGGCCGCGCAGGTTGTGGATGCGGTCGACGAGCACGATGCCGTTGTTCACCACCACCCCGACCAGGATGATCATCCCGATCCAGCCGATCGAGTCCATCACCGTGCCGGTGACGTAGAGCGTCCAGAACGCGCCCAGCCACGAGAAGGGAATCGTGAACAGCACCGAGAAGGGCAGCAGCAGCGACT
>Ga0102952_1000430_pt1 | contig 16155 bp, 16 predicted proteins | sample SalPon2A_C_D1_MG_FD_78506 | JGI IMG/M metagenome (GOLD analysis project Ga0102952, IMG submission 78506) | Soil microbial communities from South San Francisco under conditions of wetland restoration - Salt Pond MetaG R2A_C_D1_MG | ecosystem: Environmental > Terrestrial > Soil > Wetlands | place... | reverse complement strand
GCATAGCGGAGCTTCAGAATATATCTATTCAAGCGCTTCCAACTATGTAAATGGAGAAGGTATAATCAGTGTCTCCCTTGCTGCAAATCCTGTTATCGATGTACACAAAAAAGATGCTTTTTGGAAAAGCATCTCATGGTAATTTGAAATGCGAAGTTGCAAACTTCGCATAGCGGAGCTTCAGAATATATCTATTCAAGCGCTTCCAACTATGTAAATGGAGAAGGTATAATCAGTGTCTCCCTCGCTGCAAATCCTGTTATCGATGTACACAAAAAAGATGCTTTTTGGAAAAGCATCTCATGGTAATTTGAAATGCGAAGTTGCAAACTTCGCATAGCGTGTAAAAAATATTTTTCCGGCCATTTTCTGTTGCGTTCCGGGTTTTATCGGTTTTCCCCTCAAAGAATTTTTATTTCATGGCATTTGTACGAACTTTGCCGCGGATTACCTCCTGACGGGTCCCGCCACCGTGTGGCCCTGAAGCCGTTATAAGGCGCAGCCACACCAGGCCGACCAAAACCGAACCGTATGCCAAAGACCAGGAATCTGGACACTAAATTTCTGAACCTTCTTGCGTTCTGGACCAGTTTGGTAGGGGTCCTCGCCTTTTTCTTCGATTTCGGGTTTTCCCATTCCTCCGGGGTGCAAATCAGCCTGAACGAATATTATTTCGTGGTACTGGCCATGGGGATCCTCGCATGCGTCCTTCGCTACGTTCAGATCAAAGGCCTGTCCAGGCGGCGGGTATTCGTGTTCGACCTCCTCAGCGTGTGCTTCAGCATCCTGATTATCTACCTGCACTTCGTACGCAGTGAATACCGCAGCCCGGGGACGTTGTTCTACAATGATAACTGGATCAAATTTGCGGTCTTCCTTACCTTTATCAGGGAGTTTTCCGAAATCCGGGTCAACTATAAACGCACCCTCCTGAACCCCGCACAGCTCTTCCTGGTCAGTTTCGTGACCATCATTTTTATCGGGGCCCTGCTCCTGATGATGCCCGGCGCTTCCTATCAGGGCTTGTCTTTCGTCAATGCCCTGTTCACGGCCACAAGCGCCGTCTGTGTCACCGGCCTGGTGGTGGTGGATACCGGGTCTTATTTCACGGATTTCGGGCAGGTGGTCATCATGCTGCTCATCCAGGTCGGCGGCCTTGGAATCCTTACGTTTGCAAGTTATTTCAGCTATTTCTTCAAAGGGGGCGCTACCTATGAAAACCAGCTGGTTTTGAGCGATATGACCAATTCCAATAAAATCGGGGAAGTCTTTTCCATTCTAAAATATATCCTGGTCATTACCTTTACCATCGAACTCATTTCGGGTATCCTTATCTTCAGCAGTCTGGATCCTTCCCTCTTTCAATCTGAGGGCGAAGTTTTTTTCTTTTCCGCTTTCCACGCCATTTCGGCATTTTGCAATGCGGGCTTCTCAACTCTTGAAATGGGGTTATACGACCCCGCCTTCCGGCACAATTATTACCTGCACCTGGTCCTGCTTTGTACCTTCGGGTTGGGAGGGCTGGGGTTTCCGATCGTATCCAACCTCATCCAATTCATGAAATACAAAGCTTCCAAGATCTTTTTTTCCGGCAGCAGCAAATCACGCCATAAACCCTGGGTGCTCAACCTCAACAGCCGCATTACCCTGGTGACTACATTTTCCCTGACCACCCTGGGGTTCCTGGCCTTCTATTTCCTGGAGTACCACAACACCCTGTCCGAACATCACGGATTCGGGAAAGTGGTCACAGCCCTTTTCGGGGCGGCTACACCCAGGACGGCCGGGTTCAATACGATCGACACATCGGCCATGGGGATGTCCACCCTTATGATCATCCTCTTCCTCATGTGGATAGGGGCTTCCCCTTCCTCAACCGGAGGAGGGATCAAAACCAGTACCTTTGCCATTGCCACCCTCAATGTATTGAGCCTGGCCAAGGGGAAATCCAGGATCGAACTCATGAGGCGGGAAATCGCAGACATCTCGGTGCGCAGGGCTTTTGCCATCATCGCCCTCTCGCTGATGGTCATCGGGCTCGGCATTACCCTGATCGTCCTGGCAGACCCCGCCAAGAGCCTGATCGCCATCACATTCGAGTGTTTTTCCGCCTATAGCACGGTAGGCCTCAGCCTGGGGATCACCCCAGATCTGAGCACCATCAGCAAACTGGTACTGGTGGTCATTATGTTCGTGGGCCGGGTGAGTATGCTCACCGTCCTCATCGCCGTCTTTAAGAAGATCAAACACAAGAACTACCGCTATCCGACAGAAGAAATTTTAATGAACTGATTCTATGAAATATATTGTAATAGGCCTTGGAAGCTTTGGCGCCCCCCTTTCGGAAAAACTTACGGCAGAAGGCCATGAAGTGATCGGTATCGATACCCGTATGGACAAGGTAGACCTGTACAAGGAACGCATTACCCATACTATATGCCTGGACGCCACCGATGAGTTTACGGTTTCCGGATTGCCCCTGAAAGACACCGATGTGGTGATTGTAGCCATAGGCGAGGACCAGGGGGCCAATATCATGGCGACAGCCCTGTTCAAAAACCTGCAGGTTAAACGACTGATCAGCAGGGCCATCAACCCCCTGCACGAAAAGGTACTGCAGGCCATAGGGGTGGATGAAATCGTACACCCGGAGGAAGAAACCGCAGGCCGATGGGCCAAAAAGCTAGGCTTTAAGGATGTGATTGATTTTTTTGAACTTAGCGACGAGTTCAGCATCATCGAAGCGAATGTGCCCCCGGAATGCATCGGAAGGTCGATTTCAGAAATCGGCTTCCGGGCCACTTACAACCTGCTCGTGCTCACCACCATTAAGAAGACAGAAGTCAAGGGGGTTGTTGGCCACACGCAGACCGAATCGAAGGTGCAGGGAGTGGCTACCTCCGACCTGGTCCTGAACGCAGACGATATCCTGGTACTGTACGGGGCCAACAAGGATCTGGAGCATTTCCTGGACAAACACGCCTGAGAAAAAGACCGCCCCAAAGGTTCTTTGGCAACAGGGAACAGGTCTCCGAACAAACGGGAAATGATCCCAATGCCCGTAATTTTTCATGATCCCATCATGCGAAAAAGTTTCGAAATCTTTATTTTACGGGCAACTAAATAAATATACCTATGGGAAAATTTGTAATCACAAAAGACAAATCCGGACAATTCCGATTCAGCCTGAAAGCGAGTAACGGCCAGGAGATATTGGGCAGCGAAGCCTATAAGACCAAATCGGCCTGTGAAAACGGGATTGCATCCGTTCAGAAAAATTCACAAAACGATGCCCTTTACGAAAGAAAAACGGCCAGGGACGGCAGCCCGTATTTCAACCTGAAGGCCACCAATGGGCAGGTCATTGGAACCAGTGAGATGTACAAGACCACCGCTGCCATGGAAAACGGTATTGCCTCCGTTAAAAAGAACGCAGCCGGGGCCAGTGTGGAAGATAAGAGCTAGCCAGGGCTAACACTTTTTTACCGACATAATATATCAGGGGCCATTTCGTGCAATGCGGGTGGCCCCTTTCCTTAAGTGGAAAACAAGTAAATACAGGTTATGAGTAGATGATCAGCTGGTTAAGCTTTTCAATACAATCGTACAGGCGGTCTTCCAGGATTTCCAACCCGGTGAGGTCTGCAGCCATAACATATTCTTCGAAAGCATCCTCGAGGGCATTGAGGTTTACCGGGCTGAAGCGGGTAGACCCCTCATCCGATTCCAGGCTTTCAAACCGGGTATCCACCATTTCCAGGCACATTTTACAGATCTGCCTCAAAGCCAGTAAATGCATCCGGTTGTTTTCCTTGTACGAATTGGTGAAAACGATCATAGGGGATCGGTCGGGCATGATCTCATACTGGTGTAATACCCGCATCACTTCCTGAAAATACTCCATTTTATTTTCCAACGACAAATCTACCATCAGCTATGCTTTAGTGAAACCCAGATGCTCATTAAAGCTAGGAATCCTAACAATAAATAACAAGTGGCCAGCAGCAAAATTAGCTCGCCCGGGCACATCTCCTTCAGTCCCAGGGCCGTGCCTGAAAGGGTCGCCAACGGAGATTTTTTCAGGGGGCTTAGGGATATTTTTGATTTGAATGTATCTTGCGAACCATCAACTGATACTGTTTTGATTGAAATTGATGTCAACACTTCCAGGCCTGAATTGCAGAAGAAGCTCAGAAGCAACGGCTGGTTGTTTGAGGAAGAGCAAATCAAGGCCCTCGAGGTCCCCGGAGAGGGAAACATGAACGTGGTGCTCCGGGTGGTCACCAACAAACGTTCCTTTATCCTCAAGCAATCCAGGCCCTATGTCCGGAAATACCCTGAAATAAAAGCCCCGGAAGATCGAATAACTGTGGAATACCAGTTCTACCGAACTATCAGGAACCCGCAGGCCCAGGCCCATTTTCCACGTATCCTGGCCTACGACCCTTCCCATTTCCTCCTGCAACTGGAAGACCTTGGAGACTGTGAAGACCTAACCTGCTGGTACGAAAGGCGGGCAGTCCCCCCGGAGCAGCTAAGCATACTCATCCAAATTCTCAACCGTATCCACGCCGAGCCCCCACCGACAGACTTCCCGGGGAACCTGCCCTTGCGGGAACTCAACCATCAGCATGTCTTTGTATTGCCTTTTATGGTGGACAATGGCTTTGCCCTGGATGACATTCAACCGGGCCTTGAGCGGATGGCTGCGGAGTATAAAAAAGACCGCAAACTAAAGGGAAAGGCAGAAAAAATTGGGAAACGTTACCTGAAACCCGGAAAGGTGCTTCTTCACGGGGATTATTTTCCAGGCAGCTGGATGGCGAAAGGCAATAAAGTCTTTGTGATCGATCCGGAGTTCAGTTTTGTCGGTTTCCCGGAATACGACCTGGGTGTCATGGCCGCCCATACCATCCTGGCAACGTCTGCCCGCGCCGGCTTAAAAACCATCCTCAGGGAATACCAGGGGAAGGCAGACGCAGACCTGGTTTCCCAGGTGGCCGGGATCGAAATCATACGCAGGCTCATCGGGCTCGCTCAGCTCCCGCTAGACCGCAGCCTTGAGGAAAAGGAGCAGCTTTTGAAAACCGCCAGAGAAATGATCCTTCTATGAGAGCTATAACCCCTTACATACTGCCCTTCTTGCTACTGCTGGTCTGCTGCAGGGAACAGGAACAAAAAGTAACCCTCCCGGAGCCCCAAAAGGAATCCTATGCACAGGATAGTATAATGCCAGGGCCTGAGACCTATTACGACCGGGTGCTCGGGGGGCTTGTGGGATCGGCAATCGGCGACGCCATGGGAGCTTCCACGGAAATGTGGTACCGGAAGGACATCCAACTGAAGTATGGCTACATCACCGGACTTACCCCGGCTGTCCGTCAGGAATCCCCTGAAGGAACCTGGGAAAACAACCTGCAGGCAGGGGCCACTACAGACGATACGCGCTGGAAATACCTGATGGTGAAGTACTTTTCGGGAAATAGCGGAAATACCGGGCCAGAGGCTTTTGCCCGGTTTATTGCTTCTTACTACCAATCCGTTGCCGGTGACCTGGCCGACCGGGAAATCCTCAAAAACCCCGATGCGCTCGCAGGCAGGTTGGAAAAAGTAGACTGGATCAGGGAATGGGCACGCGTCGCATTGGCCTATACCAAGGGGCCTGAAGATTACGAACAGGCGCTAAGCCGGTTTTACGGAGGGGAAATGGCCTGTGCAGGCATGTTGTATTCCCCGGTATTTGGCCTGCTGTCGCCAAACCCGGAGGCTGCCTACCGGACGGCGTATGAACACAGTTTGTTCGACCACGGGTATGCCAAGGACATCACCGCCCTGGTAGCAGCCATGACACAAACGGCGCTTCAGGGTAGCAGTATGGATTCCATCCTGGATACATCGGTTTTTGTAGACCCCTACCGATATCAGGACAGCCGGCTTCTGGGGAGGATCTCCCTTCAGATCGCAGACGCAACCAGAAATACGGTGCGTCTCGCCAAAGAGGGGCCCACAACAGGGACCGATACCATCCCTCCCCCTTCCTATCCCGGTACGAGCGCGGATTGGTCCAGACAGGATTATATTTATTCGTACCTTGAAAAAAACGAACGGGCCGTGCCCTTCCATGCCGGCGAGATCTGGCAGATTGTGATTGCCGGGCTGGCATACGGGCAGGGCGATTTCCAGAAAACCATGGAATTTATCATAAATTATGGGCGAGACAATGACACCACGGCCGCTGTGGCGGGGATGATACTCGGAACCCGGCTGGGATTTTCAGGTCTGCCGGTTTCTCTGCGCACCACCATAGTGCGGACCAACCGGGAAAAACTGGGGATCGACCTGGAGGAACTCGCCCGGGAAATCGTCGCCGTACACCAAAAAAAATCTCCATAATCATCCGATCCATGGCTAAAACAACCGGATTTATAGACGAAGATTTCCTGTTGCAAACACCTTTTGCAAGGACATTGTACCACGACTTTGTCAAAGACCTGCCCATCATCGATTACCACAATCACCTGCCCCCTGATCAGATTGCCGGAAACCATCAGTTTGAAAACATCACCCGGGCCTGGCTGGCGGGAGATCACTACAAATGGCGGGCGATGCGTACCCTGGGGGTTGATGAGGAATATATCACCGGAAAAGCACCAGACCGGCTCAAATTCAAAAAATGGGCCGAAACAGTCCCCCATACAGCCCGGAACCCTTTGTTTCACTGGACTCAACTCGAACTCAGGCGATATTTTGAATTGGATGAACTACTGAACAAGGATAATGCTGACCGCATTTTTGAAGAGACCTCCGCAAAACTCCGTCAACCTTCGCACAGTACGCTCTCCCTTTTAAGCATGATGCAGGTGGAGCTGGTCTGTACCACTGACGATCCGGCCGATTCCCTGGAACACCATCAAAAAGCTTCCGCAAGCCTTCAGGACCTGAAGATGCTCCCCGCCTTCCGCCCGGACAAAGCCTACGCCCTGCAAGACCTCGCTACCTACAGGGATTACCTGGGAAGGCTGGAGGCCGTTGCCGGAAAAAGTATCACCAGCTTCTCAGATTTATTGCTGGTGCTGGAACAACGGATCGATTATTTCCATGCCCGGGGATGCCGTCTGGCCGACCACGGCCTGGAGCACATGCCTTCACCTGCCGGGGACGCGGAAGAGATCTTCCTCAAAATACGGGAAGACAGGACCCTCGCCCCTTCAGAAAAAGAAGGCTTTGCCTATGAGGTATTGCAGCAGCTTTGCCAATGGTATCACCGCAAAGGCTGGGTACAGCAATTTCACCTGGGCGCTTTGCGGAATACGAATAAGAGGCGCCTCCGTGAGCTGGGCGCCGATACGGGATTTGATTCGATTGGCGATTTCCCCCAGGCCCGGAGCCTGGCGAACTTCCTCAATAGCCTGGAAGAAAAGGATGCCCTGGCCAAAACGGTCCTCTACAATCTCAATCCCTCAGACAACGAAGTCATGGCCACCATGACAGGCAATTTTAACGGGGAAGGCCTGAAGGCGAAGCTACAGTGGGGTTCCGCCTGGTGGTACCTGGATCAGAAGGACGGGATGGAAAAACAGCTCAACACCTTATCCAATATGGGCCTGCTAAGCTGCTTTATCGGAATGTTAACCGATTCCCGCAGTTTCTTGTCTTTCCCGAGGCATGAATACTTCCGGCGGACGCTCTGCAACCTAATCGGCGGGGATGTGGCCCGGGGTGAGCTGCCTGCGGATGAAGCATGGCTCGGGTCGCTCGTGCAGGATGTTTGCTACCGGAATGCCCGGAACTATTTTCCCTTTTAAACTGGTATATTAACTTTTAAAAAGTTCACTCCTTCATGAATCAGCTCTTCACGATTAAAGATAAAATCATCGTCATGAGTGGCGCCACCGGGGTCCTCGGTTCCGCCCTGGCACGGTACCTGGCCTCCGAAGGCGCTTTCGTAGTAATCCTTGGGCGCACTCCGGAAAAGGTCAAGGCCCTCGTAAAAAGCATCGGGAAGGAGAACGGGAAAGCCTTGCCCCTGGTAGCGGATGTTACCAACGAGGACGCCTTGCTGAAAGGCCGTGATTTCCTGCAGGAAAAATTCGGGAAAATCGATGTGCTGATCAATGCGGCAGGGGGAAATATGAAAGGAGCGGTCATCCCCCCGGATAAAACTTTGCTTGACGCTGATACAGCTGCCATCCGTGAAGTCATGGAGCTCAACTATCTGGGCACCTTCCTGCCTGTGAAGGTATTCCTTCCCCTCTTCCTCAACGCGCGAAAAGGAAGCATCATCAATTTTTCCTCAATGGCTGCCACCCGCCCGATGACCCGGGTGGTTGGCTACGCCTCGGCAAAAGCCGCCATCGACAATCTTACCAGATGGCTGGCAGTGGAATTTTGCAGCAAGCACGGAAAAGACCTGAGGGTCAATGCCATTGCACCCGGGTTTTTCCTGACCGAACAGAACCGGAGCCTGCTCACCGAAACAGACGGCAGCCTTACCGGACGGGGAGAGAAGATCCTGGCTCACACTCCCATGGGTATTTTCGGACAGCCCGCCGACCTGTTCGGTGTGGCCCATTGGCTCTGCAGTGACGCCTCGTCCTTTGTAACGGGGACCGTCATCCCAGTCGATGGGGGTTTCAGCGCCTATTCGGGCGTATAGCCCCAAATGGTTTCGGCCCGGCTGAGTTCCAGATCGTGCAGTTCCAAAGCCTGCCCCCCGGAATTTTTTATTAGGAGGTTTGTATAATGTTCATGGGGGAAGACCTGGGCGGTCATTACGTATTCCCCATCGTCGATAAAAATCTCAATGGACGACCAATCCATCAGGATGCGGAAGGGGACCGGCCCTTCCGGCAGCCCATCCAGGGGCATTACCTCCGGGTTCCCTGCGAAATCCGGGTCGAAATCCGTATGTCCCGAAGCCCTCCGGTCCAGCATAAATTGGCCGGCTGCACCATTCAACCCCAGTTTGAGGGTGTCTCCGGCTTCATTGGTAAATGAAAGCCCGAAATTCCGGCCGCTGGTAGTAAAAAGCAGTTGCGACTGGTTGAAATCGTCAAAAGCGATCTCTGTGGACTGGCCGGGCGGCACCTCTACATTCTTCTCCAGTTCCGATTTCAGGATGGTCCCCAGGCCTACCAGGGGACTGCTGGCCAGGGTTAAGCCATCCGCTGTTTCCCGAAGGGTAAGGGACCTGGGAAGGGTCATGGCACTGCGCCAGGTTTTGGTGGGGGTTGTCATGGCATAGTCCCAATTGCTCATCCAGCCGATAAAAATCCGTTCGCCTGTGGGGATGTTGTTGTAGGTTACCCCGGCGTAATCATCCCTGCCCCAATCTATCCATTTCTCCTCCTTTTGAGGGGATGTAAAGGCATTGCCGTCAAAATCCCCTATAAAATACTGCGTCCCGCTACCCCCATTCGGGGCTCCCGGGTTGATACTGACGAGCAGCACCCATTTTTGCCTCCCTGATCCCTCCACGGATAAGGGAAAGAGGTCAGGGCATTCCCAAACCCCTCCATGGGCACCGCGATCTTTTCCGAAAGAACTCATGTATTCCCAGGATTTCAGATCCGCGGAACGATAAAACTCGGCATGGTCCCCGGCTACCAGGACCATGATCCACTGCCCACTGGGCTCATGCCAGAATACCTTGGGATCCCTGAAATCCTTCTGGTTGTCCGCATTGGGAATGACCGGGTTCCCCTGAAATTTTATCCAGCTTTCGCCCTCATCCAAACTATAAGCGATCCCCTGGGTTTGGTAATTGGTTTCTCCTGCTTTTTCAACTTCAATATTGTGGTAGGTAAAAACGGCTACCAAAGGAGGACGATCCCCATTGCCGAAACCAGAGGTATTCTTTTCATCCACTACGGCACTCCCGGAAAAGATATACCCGTTTTCATCCGGGTAAAGGGCAATGGGGCGATGTTCCCAAAATACCAGGTCCTTGCTCACGGCATGCCCCCAGTGCATGGGCCCCCAAACAATATCCTGCGGATAATATTGGTAAAAAAGGTGGTAGGTACCATTGTAATAAACCAGGCCATTGGGATCGTTCATCCAGTGAGCTTCCGGGCTGAAATGAAATTGTGGCCTGTATTCCTCCCTGTAAAACGAGGCATTCGCTTCGCTTGCCTCCGTTTTTTCAGACTGCTTATCCCGGCAACTCAGCCCACAGGGTAACAACAGAACACAAAAGATACATAAAAAATAGCCTTTCAAATCATTGAGTTTTATCCGGAAAATTGTCATTCGCTTCATAATGTATCAGGGTCTTGCCAAATAGTTCTCCTGCCAAAATACTATCTTTGGACTAGAGTTCCATGAAGATTGTTATGAAGTTATTTCCTTACCTGCTTGCAGGGTTCTTCTTGTTTCGGCTGTCTGCCCAAAAAACCATTGAGGAAACCCTCGAGAAATACAACCGGGGAACGGTCCCTTACATTACGGTATCCCAGCTTGCCACATCGGAAAACGCTATCCTGCTCGACAGCCGTTCACGGGAAGAATTTCAGGTAAGCCATCTGGAAAATGCCATCTGGGTCGGGTATGAGGAATTCGACCCGGCCCGGGTAGCAGCCAGGGTGCCTGGGAAAGAAACGCCCCTGGTAGTCTATTGTTCAGTTGGAGTCCGTTCGGAGGATATCGGGGAAAAACTGATGGCGGCAGGGTATACCCATGTGCGAAACCTGTATGGGGGCATTTTCCAATGGAAGAAACTAGGGCATCCGGTTTACGATAGCCTGGGAAAAGAAACCGGCCGCGTACACGCCTATAACAAAATTTGGGGTCGTCTGCTCACCAATGCGGAACCCGTCTATTGAAATTAAACCCACAGCGCTTGGACCACAGGAATGACCGGCTTTTACTCATTTTTGCCCGCAACCCCGAACCCGGGAAATGTAAAACCAGACTGGCAGAAGATATTGGCGATGAAGCGGCCCTTGAAATTTACAGGTTTCTGTTACGACATACCGCTTCCGTGACCTCGGAGCTCCCGGTTGACAAAAGGGTATGTTATGCCGACGCTATTTGGGAAAATGATATCTGGGACCCCCGGATCTATCAGAAACGATTGCAGCGAGGCAATGACCTGGGGCAACGGATGCATCTTTCGTTCCAGGAGGGCTTCGCCGATGGGTACAGGAAGGTCATCATAATCGGCACGGATCTCTATGATCTGGACCAGGCGGATCTCGAGGAGGCCTTCAAGTACCTTGACAATGCAGACTACGTCCTGGGTCCGGCCAGGGACGGCGGGTACTATCTGCTGGGGATGAAACGTCCGGATGAACTAATTTTCCGCAACAAATCCTGGGGAAGCGACCGGGTTCTCAGCCAAACGCTGGAAGACCTGGGCGATGAAAAGGTAGTCCTGCTTCCTGAAAAAAATGATATCGATGTCCTGGATGACATCAGGGATAACCCGGTCTTTGACCAATTTTTAAAACACCTGTGACATGACCCTCGCCCAACTGGAAGAATCTGCGGCCTACCTCCACACAAGGGGATTTGAAACGCCCGAGATCGGCATTGTACTGGGCACCGGCCTGGGGAAACTGGCAGACGACATAGAGAACAAAGTGATCGCGCACTACAACCATATCCCCTACTTTCCCCTGGCCACCGTTGAATTCCATAGCGGAAAACTGATATATGGCCGTCTGGAAGGAAGGAAAGTGGTGGTGATGCAGGGGCGGTTTCACCTGTACGAGGGTTATGACCATGCAGACATTACCTACCCGGTCCGGGTGATGCACCGGCTTGGGATAAAAAAGTTATTCATCTCCAATGCCGCCGGGGCGATCAACCTCAACTTCCGCAAGGGTGACCTCATGCTCATAGAGGACCACATCAACCTTCAGGGCGGGTCACCCCTGGCCGAAAACAATATCTCGGAATTCGGGGAACGATTTGTTGACATGATTGAACCCTACGACCGGCAGATGCGTGAGCAGATTGAATCAATGGCGAAAAAGCTGAACATCCCCCTTCAAAAAGGAGTGTATGTATCCGTCTTCGGGCCGCAGTTGGAAACCAGGGCGGAATACCGAATGCTAAAGATCCTCGGCGCGGACGCCGTGGGGATGAGCACTGTACCCGAAGTAATTGTAGCCAACCATTTACGACTACCGGTAGTAGCTGTGTCTGTTTTAACGGATGAATGTGACCCGGATAACCTGCAACCCGTGAATATCCGCGAGATCCTGGCAGTTGCCAGCAAAACCGAGCCCAAAATGATCCAATTGTTCAAAGCGCTGATCAAAGAACTATGACCAAAATTCTTAGGGTTGAGAAAAGGGCCTGGGGTAAGGAAGTATTATTTGCCCCCAACCCGCGGTTTAAATTCAAAAAACTGTCCATACCGGCATCGCAAAGGATGATATTGATTTTATTCACATTCCTGTGTAATACCCTGCAACAGCCGGCAAAGGCTGCCATCGGGCATCCCCCGCGGACCGGAATTTGTGCTAAGACCCAGGGGCTTTCCCATGCTACATGGGATACGCTGCTCCAAAGGCATGTGAGAGCTGATGGCCTGGTGGATTACAAGGGCATGCTCCGGGACAGTACGGCCCTCGATACCTATCTTGAACTCCTGTCCCGTCATGTTCCCGGTGAAGGGGCCCCGTGGGAAGACAGGCTGGCCTATTACATCAACCTGTACAATGCTGCAACCGTCAAACTGATCCTCGAAAATTATCCCGTAAAGAGCATCCGAGACCTTCCCCATCCCTGGGATCGCGAATGGATCCCGGCTGGTGGCCAGATGCTTTCGCTCGGGCAGATAGAGCACCAGATCCTAAGGAAAATGGGGGACCCGCGTATCCACTTCGCCATAAACTGCGCCTCCCTTTCCTGTCCGAAACTGGGCAAACGGGCCTACACCGCCGGTGCCATCGACAGGCAGCTGGATGCGGCCGCACGTGATTTTATAAATGACCCTGAGAAAAACCGTATCAACGGGGACAAACTGGAACTTTCGCGCTTGTTTGAGTGGTATAAAAAAGATTTTACAACCCAGGGGTCGTTGCGCGCCTTTATCCGCAGATATTCCCGGACCGAGGTCGCTCCCGGGGCTAAAATCACCTTCCTGAAGTATGACTGGAGTTTAAATGACATTAACTAACCCCTGCATTAGTGTTATAATTCCCACCCTGAATGAAGCGAAGGGTATCGGGGCGCTGCTGGATCGTCTCAGGGAGCTGGGTAGTCCAAAAACTTTAAGGGAAATTATCGTAGTGGACGGCGAGAGTTCAGACGCCACCGCACAAAGGGCCAGGGATGCAGGTGCCAGGGTAATCCATTCCCCCAGGGGGAGGGCTATTCAGATGAACAGGGGGGCTGCTGCTGCCTCCGGAACCATCCTGTATTTCCTGCATGCAGATACCCTGCCCCCAGCCGGTTTTGACAGGAGTATCCTGGCTACGGTTGAAAAGGGCTATGAAGCGGGGTGTTTCCGCATGCAGTTTGATTCAGATAGCGGGTTCCTGAAATTTTTCTCCTGGTTTACACGTATAAATCATCCCTTTTGCCGTGGGGGCGACCAGTCCTTATTTGTGACCGCCGGGCGATTTAAAAGGTCTGGTGGGTTCGACGAATCGTATCGTATCTACGAAGACAATGAATACACGGCCCGCCTGTATCGGAATACCCGGTTCGCCGTACTGCCGGAGAAGGTAACTACCTCTGCCCGACGGTACCGGAAGAAAAATATGGTCGGGCTGCAATTTCATTACGCCATAATGCACCTCCTCAAAGGCCTGGGAGCCGGGCCACAGACCCTACATCGTTACTACAGCCGGTATATCGCCATCAAAAGGGGAAATTCCTAGCGCGTTTCAAAATCGAGCATGACCCCTTCGGAAATCCATTTGGCAAGGGCCTGACGGTTCTCCGGGTCCAGGATTCGCCGCTGGTCCCGTTTGTTGTGGATGTTCCCTATTTCTATATAGGCCATGGCCGGGAGGGTGTTTTTAACCAGATACAGGTTGCTCCGGTCGGAGAATGTCCCTGTATATTCCCGGTTCGGTTGGTAGCGGTGGTAATTTTCCTGGAAGGTCTTATGAATGCATTCGGCCAGGTGTTTGCCGTTCTGGCTTTGTTGGTGGTGGTAAAAAAAGACATCGATATTCTTCCCCTCGCTGCGGCTGTCGACATGGGTCACGATCAATCGCTGGTAAGCCCCCTTGTGCTTCAGATACAATTCGTTAACGGCCCCCACCCGCTGCTGCAAGCGTTCCAGCTGGCCCAGAGGGATGGCCTGGTTCGGATAGGTCACCTCGTCATTGTCGATTTCCAGCGTCCGCTCATCCCGGATCCCGTCATTGGAATCCCTGATGATCACATATACCATGGCCCCGTTGGCCAGTAATTCCCTGGCCAGCCTCAGGGTTACATCGTATGCATATTCATCTTCGGCTATTATTTTCCCATTATGGCGTTCTATGGCGCCGGGGTCAGGACCTCCGTGGCCGGAAATCAGGTAGTAGACTGCTCCTTTCAAGCGGCTGCTTACCGGCTCGACATATTCATAGTCCGGGCCAAAAATAGGATATTCCGCCCCTGAACCCAGACTGACCCCCGTATCAGAAGAGCCCTCATCGGCCAGGGGAATCTGGTAGGTCCTGCCCACATACAATTCACTGCCATTCCGCAGGTTGTCTGCATTCAGTTCCAGGAAGTTGCTGTAGTACTTAATTGGGTTGAGGCCCTGTTTCCTCAGCAGGGAATAGATCCCGTCCCCGTCTTCTGCCTTCGCAGTCTTCATGGGCGACTGTGTAAAAACAAAACATGGGAAGAGAAGGAGGGGGATCAGATTAATAAACGGCCGGGTAAGCGTCACGTCGAAAGGCTTTATTACAAAGGTTATCAAAAATGGACACGAATTCCAAGAATTATATTTAGAAAGCGCGGGATGAGCGGGAAAGAAGCTAATTAGAGCCGTAGTAAGCCCTTATCACATCCTGTGCGGGTTTATTCTGTGGGGTATACCGGTTGCTGCTGCTGCCCTCCTCCCTGGGATCCTGAAACCACTTCCAAACAAATCCCCCGGCAAACCAGTCTTCTTTCCAGAATGTCTCGAAAAGTGCTTTCTTGGCATTGACCTGCGCATCGAGGTTTACGGCGCCGTCTTCCCTTGAGGCCATCCAGGGTTTCCAGGCCGTATAGTCGATGCTCCGATACCCGAATTCGGTAAAAAGTACGCCGCGCTTCACTTTTTTTGAAAGATCTTCCATCTTATCCCGCCAGGGTTCCCAGGCTTTAAGCAGTGTCCCCACTGCAGGGGTCTTATCTTCAGAGAGGGGGAAATAGGCATCGATCCCGATGTAATCCAGTTCCTGCCAGAAGGGCGTTTCCTGGTATTCATCCCAGTTGGCGGCATAGGTGAGCTTCCCCGAATACACGGCCCGTACCTTCCTGATTAGCCCCCGCCAAAATTCGGGCCTTTGCTCAACGAACCGCCGCAATTCGGTGCCCACGCAAAAGATCCTGACCCCGGTTTCCTCCGCCAGGGCGGCATAGGCGAGGATAAAATCTTCATAAGAAGCCTCCAACTCCTTCCAATCCGCTTCCGTCGCCATGCTCATGGTCCCGGTGAATTCGCCCCGCCATATCCAAAGCTGGGGCTTGAGCATAACTTCCAGGCCATTGGCGTGCAGCATCTGAATATATTGCCGGGCCCCTTTTCGGGTTTCTCCAAACCACTGCCTGTCCGAATCATATATAATATTGGGCTCATGGACATTCCGGAGGAATCCATAGGGCATGATGGCCACATAGTTGGCATGGACGTCGAGCAGGGCATCCACGTGCTCCTGTCGGATAGCCTCCCTGGAGGCCACCAGGGACAACCCATTGATCTTTGGTACCGCCTGCCCGCCACAGGCAGCCAGGAGCAGGTATATTGCCAGGGAAATAATGCGCTTCACCAGGGGGGTCATTTTGTATGCAAGATATTTAAATCGCTTCTAAATTACATATGACCGCTAAGTTATTATCTTTAAGAACGACAGAGGGGACCACAGGCCTCAAGCCACTGCGCGTTCATGGAGCACATCGCAATTATAGGAAATGGAATAGCCGGCATCACCGCAGCACGGCACATCAGGAAGCAGTCCGATTTCAGGATCAGTATCATCTCCGCGGAGGCGG
>Ga0102952_1000428_pt1 | contig 16183 bp, 9 predicted proteins | sample SalPon2A_C_D1_MG_FD_78506 | JGI IMG/M metagenome (GOLD analysis project Ga0102952, IMG submission 78506) | Soil microbial communities from South San Francisco under conditions of wetland restoration - Salt Pond MetaG R2A_C_D1_MG | ecosystem: Environmental > Terrestrial > Soil > Wetlands | place... | reverse complement strand
GCAGGCCCACGAAGCCGTATCGGCCGCCGATGTGGTGCTGGTGGCCTCGGGGACGGCCACGCTGGAGACCCTGCTGCTGGGTCGTCCCATGGTGGTGGCGTACCGCATGGCGCCGCTCACCGCCTGGCTTCTGATGCAGGCGGGATTGCTGCGTACGCCGCATTTTGCCCTGCCCAACCTGATCGCCGGCAGAAAAATTGTCCCGGAACTCGCGCAGGGAGAGGCGAGCGTTGATAAAATCACGGCAAGCTTGATGCCTTTGCTGGATGACGCAAAAGCGCGGGAGGAACAGCTCTCGGCTTTTCGGGGAGTACGCGAGGCGTTGGGTCTAAACTCTGCCGGACACGCGGCGGATCTGGTTGTGGAAGCCTTGAAAAAATCGTCCTGATTTTCCGGGCTGACATTTTGAGGCAGACGGAACGCAACGGCTCACAGGGGGCTCCAATGCGGGTGGCAGGCGTAGACGAGGCGGGTCGTGGTCCACTGGCAGGCCCGGTCTATGCGGCCGCTGTCATGCTTCCGGTTCGTCACACCCTGGCCGTGGCCGATTCCAAGCGGCTCAGTGCCGCTCGCCGCGAATACCTGGCGATCGAGATCCGCACCCATGCCGTGAGCTGGGCGGTGGCCAGCGTCACCGCTGCTGAAATCGATGAGCTCGGGATTCACCGTGCCAGCCTGCTGGCGATGACACGGGCTCTGGCCGCACTGGAGGCACGGCCCGACCTGGCCCTGATCGACGGCCGGTTCACGCCCGAATGCGACATCGCCTGCCGCGCCGTGATCCGGGGCGATGCCAGCGAGGCGCCGATCAGTGCGGCGTCTATCCTGGCCAAGGTGGCCCGGGACGCCTACATGCTCATGCTGGACGCGCGTTATCCGCAGTACGGATTTGCCCGCCACAAGGGGTATCCCACGGCTGCGCACCGCACGGCGTTGACCCGGCACGGACCCTGCCCGGAACACCGGCGCAGTTTCGCGCCTGTCCGGGCCTGCGAGGCAGCCTCTTGAGTAGCCCTTTCGTCCATCTGCGTGTGCATACCGAGTATTCGCTCGGCGACAGCATCGTGCGTATTCCCCAGCTGATGGAACGGGTGGCCGAACTGGGCATGCCCGCGGTGGGGCTGGCCGATGCGGGCAACCTGTTTGCGCTGGTCAAGTTTTACCGGGCGGCCGAAGCGCAGGGCATCAAGCCCGTCATCGGTGCCGATCTCAACCTCGTGCTCGACGATGACGCGGGAGCAGGCAGAATCTGCGTGCTGGCCTGCGGACGCGAAGGCTACCGGCAATTGAGCGAGGTCATTACCCGCAGTTTCATCGAAGGCCAGCACGCGGGCCAGCCGCGGGTACAGGCCGAGTGGTTGCTGACCGAAAACCCCAGGCTGATTGCGCTGGCGGGGCGCAGAAGCCCGCTCGGCCATGCCCTGCTCGCCAGCGGCGGCCGTCGGGGGCACGAATGCCTTGAGCGCTTGAAGGCGCTGTTCCCGCATGGGCTCTACCTGGAGTTGACGCGCACCGGTCAGGCCCGGGACGAGGAGCCCTTCAATCAGGCTGCGCTGACATTGGCCAGCGAAACGGAAACGCCGGTGGTGGCCACCAACGATGTCTGTTTCCTGGCACCCGAGGATTACGAGGCACACGAGGCCCGTGTCGCCATCCACCAGGGCTATCGGCTCACAGACGCCTCGCGCCCGCGATTGTTCAGCCGCGAACAGTACCTTAAAAGTGCGGGGGAAATGGCCGAGCTGTTCTCCGACGTGCCCGAGGCACTCGCGGCCAGCGTCGCCATCGCCGAACGGGCCACGCTGGAGCTGGAATTCGGACGTTCCGTGCTGCCCGCCTTTCCGGCATCCGGTGGCCGTGACGAGAAGGACGTCCTGGTCGAGCGGGCCGGTCAGGGGCTCGAGCAACGCCTGCAGGCGCCGGGTTTCAAGCCGGCGGCCCCGGCAGAAACCTATCAGCGGCGCTTGAACGAAGAGCTGGACGTGATCGGCAAGATGGGGTTTTCCGGCTATTTCCTCATCGTTGCCGACTTCATAGCCTGGTCCCGGGAGCACGATGTGCCGGTGGGGCCCGGTCGTGGTTCGGGCGCGGGTTCGCTTGTCGCCTATGCCGTTGGTATCACCGACCTCGACCCGCTGGCCTACGATCTGCTCTTCGAGCGGTTCCTGAACCCGGAGCGGGTTTCGATGCCGGATTTCGACGTCGATTTCTGCATGGAAGGCCGCGACCGGGTGATCGATTATGTGGCGGAGCGTTACGGGCGGGACCGGGTTTCCCAGATCATTACCTATGGCAGCATGGCGGCGCGCGCCGTGGTGCGCGACGTGGGCCGCGTCCTGGGGCACCCCTACGGCTACGTGGACAGGATTGCCAAGATGGTGCCGTTTGAAATCGGCATGACGCTGGAGAAGGCGCTCAAGGAATCCACCGAATTCAAGCAGGAATACGATTCGAACGAAGACGTGCGCAGCCTCGTCGATCTGGCGCAAAAGCTGGAGGGGCTGGCACGCAACGCGGGCAAGCACGCCGGCGGGGTCGTCATCGCGCCGACGCCGCTGACCGATTTCACGCCGCTCTATGCCGAAGCAAGCGGTGCCAGCCCGGTGACCCAGCTCGACAAGGACGATGTCGAGGCCGTGGGCCTGGTCAAGTTCGACTTCCTGGGCCTGCGCACGCTGACCATCATCGACAAGGCGGTGAAGCTCGTGAACGCCGGGTTGCCGGATGGAGAGCCTCCGGTCGTGATCCGCGATCTGCCGCTCGACGACGAAGCCACGTTCAAGCTGCTCAAGGCCTGCGAAACCACGGCTGTTTTCCAATTGGAATCACGGGGCATGAAGGAGCTGATCGAGCGGATGAAGCCGGACAGCTTCGAGGAGATCATTGCCCTGGTGGCGCTGTTCCGGCCCGGTCCGCTGCAGTCGGGCATGGTGGATGATTTCATAGCGCGCAAGCACGGCGAGGCCGAGGTGTATTACCCGCATCCCGACCTGCAAGCGATCCTCAAGCCGACCTACGGCGTGATCCTGTACCAGGAGCAGGTGATGCAGATCGCCCAGGTGCTAGCCGGCTACACGCTGGGCGGTGCGGATCTGCTGCGTCGCGCGATGGGCAAGAAAAAAGCCGAGGAAATGGCGCGTCAACGCAAGTTCTTTGTCGAGGGAGCCACCGAGCGGGGAGTCGAGGAAAAGGTTGCCACCTACATTTTCGACTTGATGGAGAAATTCGCTGGATACGGCTTCAACAAGTCGCATTCCGCGGCCTATGCCCTGCTGGCATACCAGACTGCCTGGCTCAAGGCCCATCATCCGGCCGCCTACATGGCGGCGGTGCTTTCCGCGGACATGGACCACACGGACAAGATCGTCAACCTGATCGACGAATGCAAGCGCATGGGACTCACCATCCGCCCGCCGCACATCAATCATTCCAATTATCCCTTTGTGGTGGAAGACAAGGACACGGTGCGCTACGGTTTGGGTGCTATCAAGGGTCTGGGGCGCAGCGCCGTGGAAGCACTGGTCGGGGAACGCGAGGCGAACGGTGCCTATCGCGGTCTCGCCGAGCTGTGTTCGCGTGCCGACAAGGACCGGCTCAATCGCAAGGCGTACGAGGCGTTGATCGAATCGGGCGCACTGGACGGTCTCGCGGAGCACCGGGCGCAGTTGATGAGCCAGTTGCCGAGTGCAGTCGCCGCGGCCGAACAGAGGCACCGGGCCGGTGAGGCGGGGCAGGTGGATCTGTTCGGCGTGAGCGCTGCGACCCCCCGCATGGTGGAGAACGCCCTGCCACCCTGGGACGAGCATGAAAGGCTGGCGCGTGAAAAATCGACTCTGGGGCTGTACCTGAGTGGACACCCGATCAACCGTTACCGGGCGTTGGCTCCGCAGCTGGGAGCCGAGCGCATTGCCGACCTGGTGGGGGAGTCCCCGAGCGGGGGCGGGGCACCGACGCGCAACGTCCGTGTCCTGGCGCTGGTGCTCGAACTGCGCCGCTTTGGCCGGCGCACCGCGGTGACTCTGGATGATGCCAGCGGCCGGATCGAGGCGGTGTTCTACGATGATGTGCTGGAGCGGGTGCGCAACCTGTTGGTGCCCGATGCCATCGTGGTGCTGGACGGACGACTGGCCTATGACGACTATTTCAACCGGTGGCGGATTACGGCCAACGATGTCAGCGATGTCGATTCCATTGTCGAAACCCAGGCCGGTGTGCTGTGGATCGACTGGCGGCCCAACGGTGACCCGCCCGGCGTATGCGTGGAGCGCCTGAAATCGACGCTCGCTTCGCATCTAGGCGGGAAAACCGCGGTCGGCGTGCGTTATTGCGGTCCCGATTCCAGCATATGCCTGCGGCTCGGCAAGGACTGGCAGGTGAGCGCCTCGCGCCAGCTGCTGAGTACCTTGCGAACCCTGGCCGGTGTGCGACGGGTGGAGGTGGTCTATCGACGCGGTCAGTAGGGCCGTCATCTACCCAGTGCTGCCCGTCCCTAACCGAGCAGCCTGATGAGGCCCGACGCGGCATGACAGGCCTGACATGCCACTAGCGGCCTGTTAACATGTAGGCAAGCTGGAGTATCAATCCATGAACCCCAATTTTCTCGAATTCGAACAGCCGATTGCCGAGCTGGAAGCCAAGATCGAGGAACTGCGTCACCTGGACGATCCGACACTGAATATCAGTGCCGAGATCGAACAGCTGCAGGCCAAGAGCGTGCGCATTACCGAATCGATTTTCAAGTCGCTCACGCAGTGGCAGGTCACCCAGTTGGCGCGTCATCCGCAGCGCCCCTACGTGCTGGATTACATTTCCCGGCTGTTCACCGACTTCGAACAGCTGCACGGCGACCGGGCTTTCGCCGACGATCCCGCCATCGTGGGCGGACTGGGCCGAATCGACGGGCGCCCGGTGATGATCATCGGCCAGCAGAAGGGACGCGAAACTACCGAAAAGGTGCGCCGCAATTTCGGCATGCCGCGCCCCGAGGGCTACCGCAAGGCGCTGCGCCTGATGCGTATGGCGGAGCGTTTCCACCTCCCGGTATTGACCTTTATCGATACCCCGGGCGCATATCCGGGTGTGGGTGCGGAGGAGCGCGGACAGAGCGAGGCGATCGCCCGCAACCTGATCGAGATGTCGGAATTGCGCACGCCGATCCTTACCACGGTGATCGGGGAAGGCGGTTCGGGCGGTGCGTTGGCAATCGGTGTGTCGGACTGGATACAGATGCTCGAATACAGTATTTACTCGGTAATCTCGCCCGAGGGCTGTGCATCGATCCTGTGGAAGGATGCGAAAAAGGCTCCGGATGCAGCCGAAGCCCTGGGAGTCGGTGCCGAGCGTCTGCTTGAATTGAAACTGATCGACGCGGTATTGCCCGAGCCGTTGGGCGGTGCTCACCGCGACGTCGATGGCATGGCCCATCAGATCAAGGACTCCCTGGTCCGCCAATTGGACCGCCTCACGAGCCAGCCTCTGAACGATCTGATCGAGGCGCGCCAGAACCGGTTCCTCGGTTATGGTCGGTTCGAAGGTTGAATCGGCACACAGCGTAAATCCCGACTCCGGGTGCAACGTGGCATTTTCCCCCCAGGCGCTCCTCGCCCGTCTGTCCGAATGGCCGACGCCCAGGCGTTACGTGGCACTGGTCAGCGGCGGTTGCGATTCCATGGTGCTGCTTCACACCCTGGCTGCGATCCGCGACGAATTGCCTGCGCCGATCGCGTGTCTCCATTTCGATCATGGCCTGGCCAGGCAATCCGGTGACTGGTTGCGCTTCGTGGAATCGCGGGCCCGATCGCTCGCCATCCCTTTTTTCTTCGAGAGGCTCGATCTGGAAGCCGGGGCGGCGGCGGAAACCCGGGCGCGCGAAGCGCGTTATGCGCGCCTCGAGGATTGGATGCAGCCGGAGGATGGCTGCCTCAGCGCCCATCATGGCGACGACCAGGCCGAAACCTTCCTGCTTCATGCGTTACGCGGCAGCGGCATGGCCGGTCTTGCCGCGATGCCCGAATGGACAGCCTTCGGTCCGGGGTGGCTGGCCCGGCCGCTACTCGCCTGGACACGGACGGACCTGCAGGCGTGGGCCGCTGGGCACCATCTGGAGTGGGTCGAAGATCCTGCCAACCAGGACCTGTCCGTGCCCCGTAACTGGTTGCGGGCGCGTATCTGGCCCGCGCTGACCGAATACTGGCCGGCGGCGGCGCGGACCCTGGGGCGGGCGGCGGGTCTGGCCGCCGATGCCGATGCCCTGTTGAACCAGGTGGCGGGCGAGGACCTGCGTACTCTGCGCGGCGGGGAGGGGGATAGCCTGGCAGTTGCATCCCTGCTCGGCCTGTCGGCGCCACGCCGGCGCAACGTATTGCGCTACTGGCTGCGCGAGCAGGGCTTGCCGGTGCCCACGGCGCGAAAACTGCTGGAGCTGGAAACCGCTTTCGTTCTGCATGATCCCGGCGGCCGCGCCGTCGTGAATTGGCCCGGCGCATGTGTCCGGCGTTACCGGGACCGGTTGTTTGCACATCCGCCGTGGCCGCCGGTTCCGGCCGGCGCCATGCGGCTGGTGCCCGGGCAGGCGTTGGACCTGGGCCGTTTGGGACGCATTACCCTGTGCCGCGACGACAAGGGACCGCTGGACGAAAAACTGGCCTCCCACGAGCTCTCGATCCGTTTTCGGGACGGTGGAGAACGCCTGCATCCGGCCGGAGATACACATCACCGCACGCTCAAGCACCTGCTCCAGGATCTGGCGGTTCTGCCCTGGATGCGTGGTCGATTGCCGCTGTTGTACGCGGGAGAGGAGCTCGTGGCGGTTGCGGGCGTAGTCGAGGCGAGCGCCCGGTTTGCCGGAACGGGTTGGCGTCTCGACTGGTCCGGGGCGCCGACGTTACACTGATCGGATGGATTCTGGCAGGAAACCGATACAGGAGGGTCGCGATGAGTAAAAACGGAACAGCTGGTGCGCAGGACCAGACCATCAGCGCGCACTGGCGCGACGAGGCGCTGATCGAACCGCCGGACAGTTTCGTCAGGCAGGCCAACGTGAACACGCCCGAACTTTACGAGCGCATGGCGGAGGCGCATTTTCCGCAATGCTTCGACGAGTATGCGCGGCTGCTTGACTGGTCGCGGCAGTGGGACCGAACGCTCGACGCTACGCGCCCGCCTTTTTTCCGCTGGTTCGTGGGCGGTGAGCTCAATGCCTGTTTCAATTGTATCGACCGTCATTTACCCGAGGCGGCGGATCGGGCCGCTTTCCATTTCGTGCCCGAGGACGAAACGGAATCGCCGACCACCATCACCTACGGTGAATTGCACCGGCAAGTCAATGAACTGGCTGCGGTTCTGCGCGAGGAGTTCGGGCTCAAGCGCGGCGATCGCGCCACGCTGTATCTGCCGATGACCCCGGAGCTGCCGATCACGATGCTGGCCTGTGCGCGTCTGGGCGTGATCCATTCGGCCGTGTTCAGTGGATTTTCGGGCCAGGCCTGCGCCGACCGCATCACCGATTCGGGCAGCCGGGTGCTGATCACGATCGATGCCTACCGCCGCGGCGCAAAACTCATTGATCACAAGCCCAAGGCAGACGAGGCGGCGCGCTTGAGCGCTGATGTGCTCGAGCACTGCCTGGTATTCCGCCGCTACCCGGGTGAGTATCACAGCGAGGCGCCGATGCAGGCACCCCGTGACCGTTTTGCCGACGAATTGCTCGATTCCCATCGCGGTGCGGAGGTCGAACCCGAACCGATGCGCGCCGAGGATACGCTGTTTTTGATGTACACATCCGGCACCACCGGCAAACCCAAGGGGGCGCAGCATTCCACGGGTGGCTATCTCGCCTGGGCCACGGCGACCTCCAAATACGTGCTCGACCTCAAGCCGGACGATACGTATTGGTGCATGGCCGATATCGGCTGGATTACCGGCCATTCCTATATCGTGTACGGACCGCTCGCGCTGGGTGTGAGTTCGGTCCTGTACGAGGGTGCCCCCACCGTGCCGGATGCCGCGCGGCCATGGCGTATTGCCGAAACCTATGGCGTAGGCGTCTTCCACACCTCGCCGACGGCCGTGCGTGCGTTGCGCAAGGCCGATCCCGAATTACCCAAGCGCCACACGATGCGGTTCCGGCTCATGACCACGGTCGGCGAGCCCATCGAGCCCGAAGTCTGGCACTGGTACCGGGATGCGATCGGACACGGGACGGCCGTGATTACCGATACCTGGTGGCAGACCGAGACCGGCGGGCACCTCATTACCACCTTGCCCGGCGTGAATCCGATGAAACCCGGCAGTGCAGGACCCGCACTGCCGGGCGTATACCCGGTAATCCTGGATACGGCGGGCGAAGCCCTGCCGGCGGGTCAGGAGCGCGCGGGGAACCTGTGCATCCGAAACCCCTGGCCGGGTCGCATGCTCACGATCTGGGGCGATGACGAGCGATTCATCAGCACCTATTACGCCCGTTACAACCGTGATCCCAAGAGCGCCGACTGGCGGGACTGGCCTTATCTCGCAGGGGACGGGGCGATCCAGGCCGAAGACGGGTATTACCGGATCCTCGGTCGCATTGATGATGTGATCAACGTGGCTGGTCATCGGCTGGGTACCAAGGAGCTGGAATCCGCCTGCCTTACGGTGGACGGTGTTTCCGAGGCGGCCGTCGTTGCCGTGCACGATCCGGTCAAGGGCGTGCAGCCCGAGGCGTATGTGTCGCTGAAACCCGGCCACCCGACCGGGCGTGTGGCCGAGGCGGTGACCGAACGCATCGTGGAAATGATCGGCCCCATCGCACGTCCTCGCCGTGTGTGGGTGGTGGAGGATGTGCCCAAGACCCGCTCGGGAAAAATCATGCGACGCGTGCTTAGCGCGCTTTCCGAGCAGCGCGATACCGGGGACGTGAGTACGCTGGCCAACCCTGAAGCGGTCGAGGCAATACGGACCCGGATCAGTCAAAGTGCCTCGGGAGACTGACGGGGCCGGTGTCCGATGGCGGCCGATCAGGCTGCCGTGAACGCCACTCCGGGTTTGAAGACGGGGCTCAGTGAATGCGGCGGACGAACACTTCCTTGCCGTTGCCGTTGATTTGGAGTATGTAGCCGATCAACAGTTTCTTGATGACCACCTTCGGGTTTTTCATGTCAGTCTCGTAATAACCGGGACCGGCCTGAATCCAGACCTGGCCGTTAGTCAGTTGAAACTTGGTTTGTCCGGTCCAGCCATGAAATTCGCCCGCGATATGGCTGACGATCCGATCAGTCGTGTTGACTTCCTCGGGCGGCTTGCCGAAATCCTTGGCTGCTGCGGTGGATTGTTCCACAGGGGCCTCTTTGGCCTTGGCGGCGGTGGGCGGGCACAGCGAATTCCTGTAGCTGGCGAGCCAGGTATTCAGGGCCTCCAGTTGTTTCTGCGTGAGTTTATCGAGTCCGCTTTGCGTATATTCCCTGGCGCTCATCAGATTTCGGATGTCCGGCGTCTGGTCACACGCTGGTTGCGCAGGCGTGGCCAAGGCAGGGATCGACAAACTCAAGGCTAATAGCAGGAAGATTCGAGGGGATTTCATTTTCATGCTGCCTGGTGGTTTTCAGTGCCGGTCATGACAGGTCGCCTGAACCGCGGTCCGGTATTTTCATGGTCCACGCCCGGAGGGGGGCGATGGCAGTAGTGACTTGAGCTGGAGAGTTCATGGCGGAATCTTAGCATCATGGTACGAATCGTGCTATCACCCTTGCAGTTCGCCCAGCCCCTGCCGCATACGAGCATGCATGGATCAACCCCCGTTGCTGCTGGCGGGTGCCGGGGGATAGAACACCCCCACGGCCGCTTTGTGCTTGTCACCACGCTGGCAATTGATGCTTGCGGCCTGCGAGCTGCTCTCGTGCAGACACAAGGTCAGGCTGCGGGCAGGGATGGCGGTGATGAGTTTCCCGAACTTCGAAGAGAGCGGCGAAGCCACGGTGATGTATTCAGCCAATAGCTCGGTGCCCACATCCAGGGCAATGTCGGGAGCCGAGAACTGGTCATCGTTGGCGGCTTTCAGGTCCTTGAAAGGTGGTTCACTGTTCAGCTTTCGCCAGTCATTGTCGAACTGCAGTTCCTGGGCACGCTGTTGGGTGCGTTCCGTTTTGCGTTGCTCCAGGTTCAGGCTCACGCTGGTGCGTGCAGCCATTTTTTTCTGCAGGTCGATTTCGCGTTCGAACAACTGGTACTGCGGTTCCTTCTGTATCGTGTTCTTGAAATATTTTTCCATCAGGGGCAGTGCCTGGGAAATATCGTCATCGAGCGGTTTGTAGTTCGCCGCGGGTATCTGTTTCCAGGGCAGGGCGTTGGGGTAACTCGATTCACCAAATACGCGGTTGTCGATGGAGGAAGGAATGGCCATGTCCGGTTCAACGCCTTTCTGTTGGGTGCTGGAGCCGTTGACCCGGAAGAATTGCGCCATCGTAAGCTTGAGCTCGCCCGCCTTGAATCCCGGCAGGAAATCGCCGAGTTGCACCAGGGTCTGTACCGTGCCCTTGCCCCATGTGTCGGAGCCCAGGATCAATGCCCGATGGTAATCCTTCAGTGCGCCCGAAAAGATTTCGGTGGCCGAGGCGCTGAACCGGTTGATGAGTACGGCCAGCGGCCCGCTCCAGGCGACCTGTTCACCGGAGGGGGTGGGTAGGGTCTGCGTATGGCCGCCTCGCTGGTATACCTGAACCACGGGACCGTCGGGGATGAACAGACCGGTCAGTGAGGCAGCTTGCTGCAAGGATCCGCCGCCGTTATTCCGGACATCGAGCAGTATGCCGGAGACCTTCTCCTTCTTCATCCGCTCCACTATGGCGCGTACATCGCTGGTTACGCTGGGGGAGTCCTTGCTGTCGGACTCGGAACCGAAGTCCTCGTAGAAGGAAGGAATATCGATAATCCCGATCTTGTAGACGGTACTGCCGTTTTTGACCAGGACCGTATGTCCGTGCGCACGTTGGGCATTCAACTCCACGGTGTTACGTACCAGCGGCAGGATCTTTTCGGCTGTTCCGGGGAGCGCACCGGCGGGGAGGATCCGGAGTCTCACGGTACTGCCTTTCGGGCCCCGGATTTTTTTCACCACGTCATCGAGTCGCCAGCCCACCACGTCGATCAACTTGCCGGTCTTGCCCTGACCGACAGCTGTGATGCGGTCGCCGGACTTGAGCGTGCCGTTCTTGGCGGCGGGGCCGCCGGGCAGGATGCGCACGACGGTTGCGTAGCCGTCGTTTTCGCTGAGCTGTGCGCCAATACCCTCGAAGTGGAGGCTCATCTCGATCTTGAACTGTTGCGATTCGAAGGGGGAGAAATACGAACTGTGCGGATCCTGGGTCTGGGTGTAGGCGTTCAGGAAGGTGCTGAATACGTCGTTCGACGTGGTTTGCTCGATGTTGTGCAGCGCTCGTTCGTAGCGTTTGGTTAACGTTTCGGCGGCATCTTTCCAGGTTTTTCCCGCCAGCAATATGACCAGCGCATCATTTTTGACCCGCTCCTGCCATAGCTGGTCGATCGCCTGGGTATCGTCGGCCCACGGCGCGTGCCGGCGCGAGAAACGGTAGTTGTCCTTGTTCTTGAAATTGGGCTCCTTCTGCAGCAATTTCAGGGCATGCCGAATGCGTTGGTGTACCCGGGTGTCGAAACGGGCGTAAATGTCGAAAGCGGGTTCCAGGTTGCCGTGTTCCAGGTCGGCAGCCAGCTTGTCGTCGTATTGCGCATGGAACTCATCGACATCTTTGCCGGTGAAATAGAAATGACCCGGATCCAGCGTGTCGATGTATTCGTTGATCATGCTGTGGGCAAAAGCGCTATCCAGCTTCTCGGCGGGATAGTGATGGCGCTGCGTGACCTGGGTGACTGTTCGCGCTATCAACACTTGTCGGGGTTGCGGGGCGAGTTTGCTGGCAGTGTTGGTTGCCTGTGTGGCGGCAGCCATTGCGGGGCTGGCCGCGAACAGGACGAAACCCAGTATCAGCAGCCGGTAAGTGTTCTTGAAGATAAATGTCATTTGTCACCTTGAGGCCGGGATGCGAATCTCGGCCATTTGCTTGAATTCATGCGCCTCAGCATGCTGTGCCGCGACAGCTACTCATCAGCCTAATGTAGCATCCTCGGAACTGTCTGCTCATTTTTCCAGCGCGTCGGTAATGTGCTGGTGCTCGGTCCGGATGCGGTCGGGGAGACGGTCGCCGTATTGCTCGAAATACTCGGCAATCGCGGCGTATTCTTCGCTCCACTCCCCGGTGTCGATAGCGAGCAGTTCGGCCATGGCGTCGCCGGAGAGGCCGATGTCGTCCCCATGCAGTTCGCCGGCCCCGGGAACGAAGCCGATGGGGGTTTCCACCGCGTCCGCGTGGCCTTCGCAGCGATCCAGAATCCAGCGCAGCACGCGCAGGTTCTCGCCGAAGCCGGGCCACAGGAACTTGCCGTCTTCGCCCTTGCGGAACCAGTTGACGTGGAAAAGGCGGGGCGCCCTGGGGGCCCGGTCGCCCACCGTCATCCAGTAGCCCCAGTAGTCGGCAAAGTTGTAGCCGCAGAACGGTTTCATGGCCATCGGGTCGCGGCGCACCGCGCCGACCTTGCCGGTGGCGGCGGCCGTGGTCTCGGAGGCCATGCCGGCACCGACCAGTACGCCGTGGTCCCAGCTCTTGGCTTCGTAGACCAGCGGCGCCAGATGCGCGCGGCGGCCACCGAACAGGATCGCGGAAATCGGCACGCCCTGCGGATCCTCGGCCTTGTCCGAGTAGCTGGGGTTCTGGCTGGCGGCGACGGTGAAGCGGGAATTGGGATGCGCCGCGGGGCCGTTGGCTGGATCGTAGGGACGGCCCTGCCAGTCGGTGACCGGTTCGCCGTCCTTCTTGCCTTCCCACCAGGGTTCGTTGTCGGCGGTGACGGCCACGTTGGTGAAGATGGTGTTCCTGCGGATCGTTTCGTAGGCGTTCCTGTTGGTCTTTTCGTTGGTGCCCGGGACCACGCCGAAATAGCCGGCTTCCGGGTTGATGGCCCACAGCCGGCCGTCCTCGCCGACGTGCAGCCACGCGATGTCATCGCCCACGGTCCAGACTTTCCAGCCCTTCATTTCATCAGGCGGAATGAGCATGGCGAGATTGGTCTTGCCGCAGGCCGAGGGGAAGGCGGCCGCCACGTAGCGGGTCTCGCCTTCGGGGTTCTGGATGCCGACGATCAGCATGTGCTCGGCGAGCCAGCCCTCGTCGCGTGCCTGCCAGCTGGCGATACGCAGGGCATGGCACTTCTTGCCGAGCAGGGCGTTGCCGCCGTAGCCCGAGCCGATGCTCTTGATCGTGCGCTCCTCGGGGAAGTGCATGATGAACCGCCGGTCGGGCGACAGGTCGCCCGTCGAGTGCAGGGCCTTCACGAAAGGTTCGCCGGCCTCGATCCGCTTGAGCGCGGGGGCGCCCATGCGGGTCATGATCTTCATGTTGGCCGCGACGTAGGCGCTGTCGGTGATTTCCACCCCGAGTCGGGCATGCGGGGAATCGATCGGGCCCATGCAATAGGGCAGCACGTACATCGTGCGCCCGCGCATGGCGCCGTCGAACAGTGCGTCGACCTTCTTGTGGGCTTCGGCCGGATCCATCCAGTGGTTGTTGGGACCGGCGTCATCGCGCTCGCGCGAGCAGATGAAGGTCAGGTGCTCGACGCGGGCCACGTCGGAGGGATCGGATCGGTGCAGGTAGCAGCCGGGGTAGCTGTCCTGGTTGAGTTCAAGCAGGGTGCCGTCGGCAAGCATCTCCTCGATCAGTGCCCGGTATTCGCTTTCACTGCCGTCGCACCACTGGATGCGCTCGGGTTGGGTCAAACGGGCGACTTCATCCACCCAGTCGGAAAGTGCGCGATTGCTTGTCGTCATTGCTACCGGTTCCTGCTGCAAGTTGAATAGTCTCTGAAAATTGCGGCCAGTGTTTCAGAGTTGAAATGTGGATAGTTGTTCCGGGCCGAGTCCCGCACGAACGCTTACGCGTTGGATCGACGGGGCCGTGCAGGCGCCCCGTTTTCCCGCAAGTGGATCACGGGATCGGGTTGATGCGGTTACAAGCCCCTGAAGTGGCGTAATTATACCCTTGCAGTACCATTAATGGCCATGAAACTGTCCGATCGTGTCAAATCGAGCCTGGGTGCCGGCGGGGTGTTTGCCCGCCAGGTGCCCGGCTTCGAGCCGCGCGAGACCCAACTCGCCTTCGCGGGCGGGGTCGCGGAAGCGATCGAGACGCGGACGAACCTCATTGCCGAGGCCGGCACCGGCACCGGCAAGACCTTCGCCTATCTGGTGCCGATTCTTGCCGCCGGGCGTCGCGCCGTGATTGCCACCGCCACCCGTGCCTTGCAGGATCAGCTCCATGGACACGATCTGCCGGTGGTGACACGGGCCCTGGGACGCCCCCTGGACGTGACGGTGCTCAAGGGGCGGACCAATTACCTGTGCCGTGAACGCCTCAATCAGTTGCAACCGGAGTTGCTGGAGGATGGCCGCTTCGATATCGAGGCGATCCGGCTCTGGGACAGAACGACCCCGACCGGCGACCTGGCCGAGCTGCCGGAACCGGGTGTTCACAGCGGGTTGAGGAAGCGGCTCACCACGGATCGTCACGGTTGTCTCGGAAGCAGCTGTCCCGAATTCTCCAATTGCCACCTCTACAGGGCGCGGCAACGGGCACGGGAAGCCGACGTGGTGATCGTCAACCATCATTTGCTGCTCGCCGACCAGGCACTTCAGGCCGAGGGATTTTCCCTGCTGGGCGATGCCGGGGTCGTGGTCGTGGACGAGGCGCACGCCTTGCCCGAGACGGCGCGCATGGTGTGGGGCGAGAGCGTCTCGTTCAACCAGCTGGATGCCCTTGCCGTGGCGGCCGACAAGGCGCTGGCCGGACGCAGCGAGGCGGCGCGTGCACTGCGGATGCTTCTCGGGCAGCCGATTGCCCTGGGGCCGGGCAGCTATCCTCGGGATGCGGCGGGCATGGACTTTGAAACGCGGCTCGATTCGCTCCAACAGTCGCTTGCCGAACTCGAACAGGAACTCAAGCTGCTGGAGCATCCGGACGACGAACTGCAGCGGAGGCTGCGGGCGATGCAGTCGGGCCTCGCGGCCTGGATGGCGGGCAACGGCGAGGAGAGCGAAGCGGCAGCGGTGTCCTGCGCGGTGGAAATCGGAGAACGCGGCGCTGTCAGCCTCAATCTGCGTTTGCTCGAAACCAGTGCGACTTTCGCCGACTGGATCCGCCGCAGCGAGGCGAGCTGGATATTCAGCTCCGCCACGCTGGCCGTGGGCGACGACTTCAGCGCTTTTGCCCACGACCTGGGACTGGAGGCACCGTCGACGCTCCAGGTCGGCAGTTCGTTCGATTATGAACACCAGGCCCGCTTGTACTTGCCGCCGGACCTGCCGCCCGTGGATTCCACGGGGTATCTGGAAGCCCTACTCGAGGCTGCTGAACCCTTGCTGGCGGCCAGCGGAGGCGGTGCCTTTTTCCTGTTCACCAGCCGCCGCGCGCTGCGCCAGGCGGCCGAATTGATCCGTGCCCGGGACTGGCCCTACACCCTTTTCGTACAGGGCGAAGGTGCCCGGGCCCGCCAGCTGGAGTCCTTCCGCTTGGCGGGTGACGGTGTCCTGCTGGGCACCAAGAGCTTCTGGGAGGGGGTGGACGTCAAGGGCGATGCGCTGGTGCTGGTCGTCATCGACCGCCTGCCGTTTGCCTCGCCGGGCGAGCCGCTGCTCGAGGCGCGCATCAAGCGCTGCCGTGCCGCCGGGGGCAACGCCTTTCGCGATATCCAACTGCCCGCAGCCGTGATGGCGCTCAAGCAGGGGGCGGGCCGGCTGATCCGCGACGGCAACGATCATGGCGTATTGATGGTCGGTGATTCCCGACTTCAGGTGCGCCATTACCGCAAGCAGTTCCTGGACAGCCTGCCGCCCATGCCGATCGTGCGTAACCAGGACGAGGTCACGGCGTTCCTGTCCCGACGTGGGAAGGTGCCGGCGTGCGCCTGATCGCGATCGACACGGCGGCGGCCGGGCCGGGTCTGTGCCTGCGCGACGGTGAGCGCGTAGTCGGCACCTGGCAGGGGCCGCCACGGAGCGGGCCGGAACCGGTACTGGCCGCGGCAGCCGACTTGCTGGCCTCCGCCGCAATGACGTTCGGCTCGCTGGACGGGATCGCCT